>OKUI01000454.1_pt1 | contig 14554 bp, 14 predicted proteins | sample 1606531 | NCBI WGS metagenome assembly OKUI01 (sample SAMEA3882506, study PRJEB24775) | human gut metagenome | biome: human-associated habitat; feature: intestine environment; material: feces | place: Netherlands | collected 2009/2010
GCACAAACTGGTATAAAACAGCAGTGCGGACACCAGCTTCATCAAACTTCTTGCGTTGGGCAACAAAAGCCTTACTAGCATAATAGATGGAACGATTCACAAAGAAGGGTACCCATCTGTTTTGCATCTCAACGATGAAATGCTTGTCATCGTCGGTAACACAATAGATATCAAAGATGCAGCCGCGGAGATCATTAGAATCTCCAAGCTGTTCCTTATCCTTGAATGTTACGTCCTTGATTTGAAACTCGCCTTCAAACAAGTCGTTCAAAAAATTAATCAGCAAGTCCTTGCTGAACTCTTGACCGAAGAGACGCTTGAAGCCCCAATCGGTAAAGGGGTTGATGTATCTACCCATAATTTATCGTTTTAGATTCTATAAATCTGCTGCGAAGATACACTTTTTTATTGAAACTACCAAGAATTTCTAGAATTTTCTATGAAAAATAAGAAAAGAAAAAGGAGAGTGAAAGGTGAAGATCTGAACTGTCGCAAGTTTGCCCCCACTCGCCCTGAAGGGGCAGAAGCTCCTAGCCCAGGGCACTCGCCCTGGGTAAACCAGCAATCAACCTTGCGCCCTGTAAGGGCAAAAGCTTTAAAAATCCCCCCCACAACCAACATTTTAACACTCCCAATATTTATAATTCGAAAAAAATGCTTATTTTTGCACTACTTTAATAAATAGATAAGGGTTATGAAGAAGTTAGATATTAAAAGAGCATTGGCTGATCATAATATGACCCAAGTTCAACTTGGCGAAAAATTAAACGTCTTTCCTCAAAGTTTGACATCAGTAATAAAAGGCAATCCTACCGTGAAAAAGCTGGAGGATATTGCGGTGGCCATCGGCTGCGACATTACAGATCTTTTCTATTCTGAAACAGAAGACACAGCAGAAGAATTACCGGCAAATGATAATAAAGCTGAACCAATACAAGAGGTTGAGTTGGAGAACCCTATCATTCAAACAGAAACTTTCTGCCCACATTGTGGTAAAAGAGTGAAGGTTGGAGTCGTATTGATGGCAGAATAATAATCCTGCCATCATTTAAATTTTCCTTTCAATAGAGGTAAAAAGAAAATAGCCAAGCCTATAAACAATATTCCAAGAAAAGCAATTAGAACTGAAACGACAATCAGAATAGTTAGTGCCAACAAAGTATTTTTAGAGAATACTTCCTTCTTAAAAAGCCCCCATGTTGTTAACTCATCTTTTTCTTTTGCTCTTTTGAGACAATCCCAAAAAGTAACAATCAACCATGTTATTATAGCCAATACAATCCCCGTGACCAAACTACTTGTAAAGACGGTTTCCATAGGCAACTTTTCATGAATGCTTTCATAGCCTTCATGCACAGCTTCTTCGTAACTACCTATCCCAATGCAGGAAATAAAGAATACTGTAGTGCCGACTGCTGAAGAAATTTCAAATTTTCTATCGTCATCCATATTAAAATACGTTTATTTACAATTGCAACCTTATGTTGTAGAAATTTTAAAAATTAACCGATTGAAAGCTCTAGAAGCAGTTAATAAACCACCCTACAAAGCTCACTGCAAAGGTAATTCATTTTTTTGATAATCAAGCTAGTTTGATAGAAAAAATGTTCCATAACGTTTCAACTTAACATTATTAAACACAGACTAGTTATAATGTAACTATCCCATAAAAAGCCATATAAAATAGCATAAGCATATAAACAAAGTTAAAATACATTGATAACGACGCTATCATTTGCATTGTTGTGGATTTTTATATATCTTTGCAAGCAAATAATTATCTTTGATAAAATAAAAAATATAGAGATATGGCAAGAAAGTGGACAAGGGAAAATGTATTTGAAGAAAGCAAAAAGTATTCTTCTAGATCAGAATTCAAAAAGGGGAGTTCTGGCGCATTCCATATTGCATATATAAATGGTTGGTTAGACGAAATGACTTGGTTGGTTCACCCTGCACCAAAACCAAACAAATGGACGAAAGATGCAGTTTTTGAAGAATCAAAAAAATATTCGTTCTTTAGTGATTTCAACCGCAAAAATGCGTCAGCATATGAAGTTGCAAGAAAAAAAGGGTGGCTTGACGAAATGACTTGGCTTAAAAGAACAAGGGTTGTACGTGGGTTTTGGCAATCAAGAGAGAATATCTTTAATGAATCTCATAAGTATAAAACTTTAAAAGAATTCAGAGAAGCATGTTATACTGCTTATAATTTAGCTAAGGATAACGGATGGCTGGATGAAATGACTTGGCTTGCGAAAACAGAACGCAAACCTGATGGATATTGGAAAATCAAAGAAAATGTCTTTGAGGAATCCCATAATTATCAATCAGTAAAAGAGTTTTGTGATGCAAATTACCTTGCTTACAAGACAGCAAGCGATAACAATTGGCTAGATCAAATGACTTGGCTAAAGAAAGCAAATCGTATAAAAAAAGGGCATTGGAAAAATAAGGAGACAGTCTTCAAAGAAGCCAAAAAATATAAGTATAAAAGTGATTTTCGCCGTAAAGCTCCTTCTGCTTATACTACCGCATGGAAAAACGGGTGGCTTATAGAAATGACATGGTTCCAGCCAAAGGGGTATGAACGTGCCATACAAGGACCTATACATAAGATTTATGTTTATATTGATGAGGACAAGAAATATGCTTATGTAGGAGCCACCAACAATATTGACCGCAGGGATTACGAACACAGAACTAATAGTAATGATTCTGTGTTTAAATATTTCGCAAACGAAGGTAAAGATGTCCCTAAATATAAAATATTGAGAGAAGGACTTACTATCATAGAAAGACAACGTGAAGAGCGAATACAATCCCTTTATTACAGAGATATACTCCACTATACATTGCTTAATAATATCAATGCTACAGGTGAGAATATTGGCTCTTTGGGTAGTCTCGTATATAAGTGGACAAGAAACAAAGTAATAAAAGAAGCAGAAAAATACAAAACGCCTACAGAGTTTTTTACAAAAGCTGCAGGTGCTTATGACGCAGCTCTTAAATACAAGATGATGAATAAAGAAACATTTCCATGGTTCTACAGCAAAAGAAAACCGCCTCGTTGGTGGAATGTAAAAGAACATGTCTTGGAAGAATCGAAGAAATATAAAACTTGGAATGAATTCTTTTGGAAGTCATCTGCTGCTCATTATTCTGCAAGGAAACATAAATGGGAATCTGAAATGACATGGCTTGCTCATGATCAAGCCGTTCAAGGTTATTGGCAAAATGAAGAACATGTCATAGAAGAATCTAAAAAGTATTCAACGAGAACTGATTTCCGCAAAGGTTGTCATGCTGCGTATGATTATGCATTCAAACACAATCTATGGAAAAAAATGCCTTGGATAAAAACTAAAGTGAGAGAACAAGGCTATTGGACAAAAGAACGTGTATTCGAAGAAGGTGCCAAATATTCAACTAAAATGGAATTTAAAAAGATGGCGCCAACTGCATATTCAAAAGCTGTAAAATACAAATGGATAGAAGAGATGAATTGGTTCGTTTCTAATGTAAAGCCTAAGGGCTATTGGCAAAATAAGCAGAATACATTGGATGAATCTCATAAATACTCTTCACGCAGCGAGTTCAGATGGGGGAATCCTGGTGCCTATAGGGCTTCTATAGATAACGGGTGGATAGAAGAAATGACATGGCTAAAGCGCCCAAAGAGCTATAATTATAAATGGTCACGTGAAAATGTATTCATAGAATCACATAAGTATGAGTCTCGTAGTGCATTTAAAAAAGGTAGCCCTGCTGCATACAGAGTTGCGTTACAGAATGGATGGTTAGCATTAATGGTATGGCTTTTCATGAAAAAATAGCAAATAAATTAATATTAATTATTATGGATACAACAAATGAATTAATAAAAACAAGAGTAAGATTCTTTCGAATATTGCTAAATGCAGGGTTCGAAGACATAACCCGAGAATTTCATTCAGATTGTAGGTATAGTGAAGAAATGCTTGCTAAATATAACATTCTAATGAAGCGAGCTTTTAAAAAGGGAACCTATATCATTAATTGTGATTATGCAGACGCATATATAAGTATAGGTGAATTTAGACATAAACTAGGATATTCAAAGCTTACAGATAAGCTAATAGCGCTTGTAATATACCTAGCTGGCTTATACAATGAAAATAGTCGATACAAGTTTGGGATGTATATTACAGGAAATAAAGACATGGTCGATGTCTATGACGAGGTTATGACTTCATACCCATATAATAATCCTCCAAAGAGATGCAAACAATCCATAGAGGATGCTAGAAACCAACTTCCGAGAATTCTAGAGAGTATTATGCAATTTTCATAATTATGAACACTAAACACTTAGAGAGGCGGGGCTCTTCCACCTCTCTAAGCATTTCCCTCCAATCTTCTCTCTCAAAAACTTCTCATATACCCATCCTTATTCTCCAGCTTATAATACAGCTCCTGGGCGGTATGATAATCGGGATCGGAATCTGCAAGCCACTCATCAAAGGGGCGGTTGTGGTTCATCTGCGTTTCCTGCTTTCTGAACGATTCCACCACGCACCTCTTTTCTACTTCCGGAAACATCAGGTTCATGCGGGCGGCAAAGGCTGACTTGTCCTTATCCTCCTTCACCATGTGGAACGTATATTTCATCAGACACCACACAATGTACCAGTCCTGCTGCTTCGTGATGTTGCCCTTTAGCCAGAACTCCAGCTTCTCCTTCAGCTTGGCAGGATCCACCCAGTTGGCAAAGAAAGAATCGCCATTTCGCTCATACTCATCAGCCCTGGCTATTTCTACCGCCAACATATCATGCTCACCCTGATACATAAACAGATTTTCAAAATCCACGGGCGAAGCCTCCTCTCTTACAAGCATGTGGACAAGTTCCTCCTCATTCTCCTCATCCTCCACATTATTGAACCAGACAGAACAAAGCGTATAATTGTTGAATTTCCCCTCTACTTCACTCATCACTTTCTGTAAGCTCAAAGTGGTAATCTCTATTCTTCTCTCTTTCAGATGACGCTTCTGCACCTTGGCTACATGCTCCAGATGAGCAGGTAGAGTATGCTCATCAAATCTTCTTTTGATGTAATGATAAATGATGGCAGCTTCGTGGTCGGTGCGGAAAACTCGGGTCTTGTACAAATCGGTAAATTCTCTGTATATGTAGGTAACCGTGGCGACGGTCTTCTCCAAAGCCAACTTCAATCCGCTAGAGATAAAGTTCTTGTAGTGAGACTCATAGTTCGAAAGGTCTGCGTCAGCCGGAGCCTCCTGCTTCTCACACAGCTTGAAAAGATCTTTGCCACTGGGCATCTGACCATACTCCTCCACATCCAGCAGATAGTCTGCATGCTTTCGGGCGATGGTCTGAATGTCTTTCAGCACCTTCTCTAAGATTTCCGTATAGATAGCCATCAGTTCATTATCATAGTTTTTGTAGATGGTAATATAGACTTTCTTATGGAGCTTATGAATATATTTAAGAAAATCTGTCAATTGCTCGGCAAGGTCTTGGTAAATATGATAATAATAGGTAAGACCCTTATGCTTTCCAGTATTCCATTGAATGTCTTCTATAGCATATTGAATCTCCTTACATAAATGTTCAGCCTCTCTCTTAAACAGGGCAACATCTTCTTTGGTTATAGGGGTGTATTTCTTGGCTCCTGTAGCCTCATCTATAACAAACAGGTCTTCTTCTGATTTGATTTTCAGACGAAAAACGTAACGATTATCGGTATTGTATAGGTATTCTGATTCCATTGTGTTTATGTTGTTTAATTACGAACTCAACCGCCGATTCCATGCGGTACATAGAAATGGCCCCCTCAAAGTTACAAAAAAATTGCGAAAAATCAACGATTACTATAGAATATAAACACAAAAAAAGAGAAAAAGCCTTTTAAACAAGAAAAAATCCCCATTTTTTATCGCATTTTTCACAGCTTTCCAAACATCAGATATTATCACACCCATCTATTTATTCTATCTATTTAGTATTCAATCTCATACCAATTAGAGCCACATTCCTTTGTTATAGAATATTGCACTTTCTAAATAAAAATGAGAGAGAGAGCTTTTGCAAAAGGCTGGTAGAAAAACACGCTCGAAGCCCAGAAAATGAGACCCCAAAAGCAATTTTCACCCCCTCAGAACGGCCAAAATAAGATGGGAAATGAGTATTTTCTGCTTGAAAAGCGGTAAAAATTCAGAAATAATTTAACGGATTCACGCAATATCAAGACAAAACGAAGAGGGAGAGTATAGAAAAACAGAAGAGAATCTATAGCTTTTAAAGATACAATCCCAAGAAAGTACAGCTTTCACTAACAGACAATATCTTATTGCTTACCAATACTTTATCACAACACAGCGTTGCATCTTTCAGAATCAAGCCAACCCCTCTATCAGGTCATTTTGGGTCAAAGTCATTTCGGGTCATTTTGAAAATGCAATGTCATTTTCAGCCATAGTATAATATAAATAATATTTATATTATACTATGAGTGACTTTGCGCCCCGAAAATGAAAATGACCCGAAATGACTTTGACCCGAAATGACCCAGAAGACGTAAAAGCTTCTGCCCACCTTCAGAACGAAAGGAAAATGCTGGTGGAAACGAAACATGTAAATATCGTCAATAGTTACATATCTGTATATCAGCTACTTACACCATTTTTACCATCTTATTCCGATAAAAACTTGCTTTCGCCTTCGAATTTTTGTATCTTTGCAGCGGCAATCGAAGGAACAGCCTATTGTGCCGAAAACCGGTCATCTATGAAGACCGGAGCTGGGCTTAAATGATGGCAGGCGCCGGTCATCTATTAAGACCCCAAAAAGCACAGGAAACGGGCTTTCCGGGTAGTTGTGATTCAGTGAACTCTTAAACACAGAACAGAGTATGATTAACTACAGCATCGTAATGCGCAGCGTGAACGCAAACCTCCTTGAGATCAACCAGGCAAAGTCACGTATCAACCAGGCTAAGAAGGACGGCAAGGAGCCGGACAAGAAGGACACCGACCTGGTGAAGACCGAGAAGCAGAATGCGTTCGCCATCTCGCAGTACACCGATGTGATGACCATCGAGAAGTTTGCCAAGCACATCACTTCTCACGGCAGCGTGTATTCAAGAGCTGACATCAGCGCCATCCTCTACATGGCAGTGGACTGCATGAGAGAGATGCTGCTCGAGGGCAAGAAGATCCGTCTGGGCGACCTGGGTGACTTCTCTCTCCTGCTCAGCTCCAAGGGCGCAGAGACTGCCGACAAGTTTACGGCGCAGAACATCACCAACGTGAAGGTTCAGTGGGAGCCTGGTCAGCAGTTCAAGAACCTGATCGACGACGCAGAATTCAACCTCGTGGCTAGCCGAAGTGCTCAGGCAGCCGTGATCAAGGCAATCAGGGAGGGCAAGACCAACGTGGACCTCAACGTTCCAGAAACTCCTGACGGAGGTGGCGACGGAGACGGAACCACTGGCAGCGGAACCCAGGGCGGAGGAACGCAGGGCGGAGGCAGCAATGCTGGCGACAGTGGAACTACTGGTGACCAGGGTACCAGCGGCGGCAATACCGGAGGTGAAGACGGCGGCGGCGACAATGTAAATTTTTAAATCTTGCTTGATGCGGATTGCAAATCCGCAAAGCTAAAAGAGGTTAGGACGTTTTTTAACGGCGGATTGCAAATCCGCCGGAACGCCTAACGGAATTAAACTTTAAAAACTAAACATTAAAACAATGAAGAAGGATACTTGGAAAATGGTGATTCAGATTGCGATTAGCATTCTCACCGCAATAGCGACAACAATATTTAAACATCCTACTAGCTATTATTTCAAAAAAATGTTGTATCTTTGCCAGCGAAAATAAAAAATTAAAGTGTTATGGCAAAGGTATTATGTATTGTACGTTCTTCAACTGAGGCACAGGAGATTGAATCACAGAAGAAGGAATTGATTGAGTTTTGCAAGACCAAGGGATTTGCGGATGGTGACATGCTTTTTATTGAGGCGCAAGGCGCAAGTGCAAGGTCTTTGAATAAGAAGTATATCAAGATGCTTGAAGACATCAAGTCAACAATCTTGAATGACACTGACATCAAGTCTGTTGCTGTTTGGGCATTGAACCGTCTTGGAAGAGTTGAAAGCAAGTTGCATGAAATGAAGGAGTTCTTTGTTAAGAATAGAATCCAAGTTTACTGCAAAGACCCTTCCTTTTCTCTATTGAAAGAAGATGGAACTGAGGACACAGCAGGAAGCATGATGTTTTCCGTTTATGCTGCAATGGTGAAGCTTGATACTGAGGAAATGTTTGCTAAGATGCAGCGTGGCAAGAAAAGAAATGCTGAGATTGGCAAGTGCAATGGAAGTCACATTCAAATGTACGGTTATCAACTTGACAGTAACAATTTTGTCATCCCATTGAAGGAAGAGGCTGAGGCTGTCAACATGATTTATGATATGTATATCACTGGGAAGTACTCAACCTATACTTTAGCAACAGAGATGAATGAGAGGGGTTTCCGCAATAGAGGAAAAAAGGTCACACAAGCTTGGATTGGCAAGATACTAGGTGAAACCGCATACATTGGCTATACCAATTGGGAAGGTTCACGTTCAAGTCATAGAAAGTTCATTCCCATCATGTCCAAGGAAAAGTGGGACAAATGCCAAGCTATTAAAAAGTCAAAGCAGAATGGCGAATATGTGGGGAAGACCAAGGAATCTAGGAACACCAATCTAGGGTGTGGATTGATTAAGTGTCCGAAATGCGGTGGCAATTACATGGCAAGTGGGTTAAATTACCTATGCTACCATAAGAAAGCTCATTTGGGTTGTGAGAACAGTGTTTCAATGCGTATCAACACCCTTGACCAAATCATCTATGAGGTTGCAAGCATCCTTCACATTGAGTTTATGAGTCAGCCAAACAATAACTTGGTAGAGACATTGGAGAATGACATCAAGGTATTGGGTGATAAGATAATGGGAAGTGAGAAGGATTTGGAAGAGATTGATGAGAAGAAGGCTAAGATTGCTGATATATACGTTGATGGCATCAATACCAAGCAAGGATAGCCAAGATTGACGCTGAGAAGTCTCAATCTGAGAATGATATTGACAGGTACAAGGTTGAGATTGGCAAGCTAGAAAGACAGCTTGAATCAGCCAAGAATCCAACGTTTGATAATCTGCTAGAATATGCGGATGACTTATCATCAACTGACATTAAGAAAATGAAGGATATTGTAAACCAACACATATCAAAGGTTTGGTTTGACGCTGAGGAATGCAATTTATTTAACGGCAAGGTTAAGACATGCAAGCATATCCATATCATTGATGAGAATGGCAAGGATTGGGAATTTATATACATTTCTCACCTACCATGGAAGGGTTTTGAAAAGAAGCTCTACAAGCTGATTGATGGGAAAATGATTCCGCATTGGAGAACTGAGGAGCATGAGTTGTTGGCAGACATTGCCACATATCAACTCATAAAGGGGGATGGTGATGAATTATTGGATAAGTAAATAAAAAAGGGAGCGGCAATAAAACCGTTCCCTTCAATTATATGAAAAAAAAAAAACATTGAAATGGTGGTAATACCAACATTCTTAGACTACTTCAAAGATAATCAGTTCTTCATCCTTCTTGACAAATTTAAGTTCCCCAACTTCCAATACAATTTCACTCTGTGGGTTCATAGTGATGAAGTCATTGTAATGACTTTTCTCAGCAATTATTGGCTTTTTCTTGAAAGCACGTTCAAGGCAAATCTTTAAAACGTTAATTTTTGTTGTGCTCATTTCCTTGAGCCAAACCTTGGCAAAAGCTATTGCCTCTTTGTTTATTTCTTTCATAATTACCCTTCAATTTTCATGGTATAATGCTAGGTGAAGGGTTTCCCTAGTCATTGAACTATCACCGTTCGTTAACATGGCAAAGATATACAAAAGAATTGGTAAAGAGAAATCCTCATAACATTCTTTAACTAAAGCTATACTTTTCCAATAACTTAGTCTCTAGCCTTGGCAAAATGTCTTCAACTGTCAGAGGTTGGCAATTGTTAGGGATTCTAGGATAGTTCTTATTAATGTCCTTCAAGGCTGTTATGTTCTTTGATGCTGCAATGTAGCAAGCAAAAGCGAATCCATCATGCTCAAAGTAAACTATTGATAACCCCTTCAATCCGCTTACAGGAAATGATATGCCATATATTGAGTTGTGTTCCCTTGACCATTCAATGAGTTCATTGAGTGCTTCTTCCTTTCTATCAATGTTATCATGTCCGTAATATCCCAAATCATGTTTGCATTCAATCATTGCGTTTTGAGCATCACCAATCTCCAAGGCTAGTCTAAAGAACTTTGCAGCATCATCACCTTTCTTTATTAAAGATGTTAGTTTGTACTTGGTATTGGTCTTTCCAATGCCACAGAAGGTTTCAACGTAGTTTTCATACCAACTTTCTTGCTCAGCTGTTAGGACATTGTACTCATTCATTTTTCTGAATCCACTCTCAGCATCAAGTAGGAGGCATTTCTCTACATATTCCTCATATCTTTCTTGTCTCTCACGTTCCTTCCTTTGGGATTCACTTTCATAGAAGTTCAACGCTTCATCTTCAATGGATTCCCTTTCATAGGATTCATCTTCATTGTGATGTTCTGTCTTATTCCCCTTCTTAATGGCAACATAAAAGACAAGCACAATCGCTAGAACTATAATTAGAAAACTTCCCATATCTCTTAATCTATTTAAATGTTATTTTATTGGTTTCTTGTGATGCAAAGATACTCAAAATATTTGAGATAACAAAGATGTTTAACGCATCTTAACATATCCCATATAATGCCCTAGAAAGCCCTTAAAATGCTCTAATGGTATAGTTATCCACCTTCAATAAGATAATGCCTCAGAACGTCAGGAAATGCCCTTAGAATCAATTTATCATATAGTTATTATCATATAATATCATTAATAATGGCAGATTATAGAAAACTAGTTCCATTCATTAAGAAATGGGAAGGTGGATTCAGCAATCATCCGCAAGATAAAGGTGGAGCAACCAACAAGGGTGTTACATTGTCAACCTATAGGATGATGTATGGCAAGGACAAGACTGTTGATGACTTGAAGAACATGACTGAATCCCAATGGAACTATATATTCAAGAAACTATATTGGGACAAATGGAAAGCTGATTCAATAAAGAATCAATCCGTTGCTAATATATTGGTAGATTGGTATTGGATGAGTGGAAACATTGGTGTTAAGAAAGTTCAAGAACTGTTTGGGCTAACTGTTGATGGCATTGTTGGTTCAAAGACCCTAGGAAAGATTAACTCAGTTGATGGAGAATGGCTTTTCAAGAGGATTTGGGAGATGAGGTTGAACTTTTACAATTCAATAGTAAAGAATCATCCATCACAGAAGGTTTTTCTTCAAGGATGGCTTAACAGACTGCATTCAACCGTTTATCATGACTAACCCCAAATTTGCGTTCTAAGGCTTTATTTTTCTTGAATGGTATAGTTTATCACCTCCAATGAGAAAGTGGCTTAGAACGTCAGGAAATGGGCTTAAAATCAATCTATCATATATCCGTTGGTAAAGTGTGCAGGAAGACCTCTAGCCAAAGGTGGTATAGTAAACCCAACAGTACGGAGAAACGGCTCAGATAGCCCTCCCACACACAAAATACGCCATATTTATATTATTTTATTCTATTGTAGATTCTTGTAAAGAGACCTTTCAAGTAATACTCATGAAGCTTGGCTGTCTGCTTGTCCATCCTCATGACACTTGGTCTTATATTCCTTGCAATATACTTTTCAAGGGCTTGTACCAAATCACTTCCCTTTGTTGGGAAGGTGAAGTTTCTCTCATCAATTTCATCATAGAAGTTGTGCTTATCTAGTGTATTGACCTTTCTGTCTTCCTCTAGGGTTTCTTCATCTAATGGTTCATTAGAGAACCTTAGACCTTTCCTAGTCTTCTTCTTTTGGTTCTTGATAGTACAAATGGTTGAATCTGAAAGGTTTAAAACTTTGCTAGCCTCTTGACTTGACTTATAAACTCCAATCAGTTTCCCATCCCTATAGGCATATATCTCTTGCATCCATCTTTAATGCTATTCTTTGTTAGTGTCTCTTGGTAGTGGTTGGTTGGGATTCCAAGCCTTTGTCACTCACCTTGGCGTATCTGATGGATGGTCACTGTCCGAGGTCACATCTAGGGCTGTATGAGCAACTTATCCTAGGGCTATATATTCATTCAAGTCCGTCTTGGAAATCCCTTCCTTACAATGCAAAGATATATAAAAAAATTAAGAAACAGAAATCTAATTGGAATTATTTTGTATCTTTTTTATCTAGAATGGTAATTGTTCATCCTCACCATCATTAGCTTCAACTTGTCTAGAATCCTTCTTTGAAAGAGTGAAACATTCCCTTGCCATCTCATCCCTTATTTCCTTCTTACTATCAAATTCCTTTTTTAATATTTCAAACACTTCTTTTCTTTCAGAATCGTTCAATTTTTCAAGAATCCCATAGACCTTTTCTTTGAAAATCTCCTCCTTCATCTTTTTGAGGTTGGATGCAATTGCTTCAAATGTCTCAATCATTGAATCTAGTTCACAATCTCCACCGACTGCTATTTCAAAACCACTTGAAGAGCCATCTTTGTCTTCATCAATCTTTCTAATTTGATAATCACTAAGGACACCGCCTTCTACCTTAACGTAGGTTCTAGAACCATGCCCCCAATCACCACCTTTGCAGCCATTTGTACCACAAGTAACTGTCGTAAATGGAGTTTTGGTTGTTACTGTAGGAATGACTTTACCGCCATAAACCACTTCACCATATTCCCCACTAATTTTCTCATTCAGAGCGTCTTTGATGTTGTTGATACATTTGTTGTCTTCATCATTCATCAATGACTCTTTCATTGGTTCTAGTATTGGTTTGCTCCTATCTATAAGGTCATGAAGTTTGTCACAAAAGCAACGTGCAGTATGCATCATGTCATTTATTGAACAGAACCGACCTTGCATCATATCAGTAAGGCTACTTTTCTTAAATATGCCTTTAGAGACCTCATTATAAATGGCATATACCATTTGAGTTGAAAACCTCCTAGGTTCAATTCCAATGCTTCTACTTAACGCATCCCTCTCTTTGTCTTGCTCCTCTTTACCATCATGTGAACTTCCATCAACCTCAACATCATATTTTTTATTGCCAATCTCAACCAAGAAATCATAGATGTACTCATGTTCTTTACCTTCATCGTCTTCAATCATCTCTAGGTGTTGGTATTCATAGTTAATGCCAAGCTCATCAAAGACGGATTTCAACGCATTCTCAGCCTTATTTCCGTTATCAATTTGCTCTTTCCTTTTCTCTTCAAGGAATCTCTTTAACCCTTCGTGTTGTGTTTCCACTTCTCTCATCTTTTGTCCTTCTAGGAGTTTCTTATAATTGTCTAGACTTGTCTCATCCATTTTCTTAATGTCTTCTTGGGAGTATTTCATAACATCATCACAAATGTCTTGGGAAGGTTCAATCATTGTTACCGTATATTCCCTTTCATTTGTCATCCTAAAGTTTATCACCTTATGTTTCCATTTCAATGAATCCATGCACAAGGTAGCTGTCCCATTTGTTATAGAAAGGAGGCTAGCAATTGTATCTCTGTGTATATCAAAAGTATTGGAATCAAAAATCTTGCTCAATGTCGTTAGAAACGCATGTACCTTTTTTCACATTTTCTGTTTGTTTTCCCATTATGCAATCTCCACTTCTTTAAAGTTATCTTTCTTCAATCTATATAGTTTTGCCTGACTGACAACTATACCTTGTTCTGCAAGCCATTTCAAGTTTTCCTTGACTGACAAGTTGAAGTCATATAGAGCACCAACCCTTTCGGTATTTATCTTTTTCCTTATCTTATTGGTGAGAACCATCATTCCGTTCTTGCCTTCATCATTCCACTTATTAATCAAGTCAATGAAATGTGATTTCTGAATCTTGAATGTTCTATTCTCTGGGACAATAGGATTCCTTCCATTCATATCATCTATCCTAGCATTCTTGATGGCATTCAATATCCAAGCATTGTTTAGTTTTCCGTCAACGTTGTCAAAGAAATGATAACGCTCAACAACTACATTAAAAACTAGGTTTTCATCCGTTATCCTAGGATTTATTTTAAGCATAGTTGAAATCATATTGAGAAGTACAACCCTTCTTTTCTCTCCATGCTTAAACGGTATAGTACGCCCTTCAACCTTGGAGAACTTGTTCTTGATTTGATAATATTCCTTGTCCCACAATCTTGCAATTCCATCATCATCATAGGTTACAGGACTTTCCATTAGATAGATGTATTTATTGCTCCACTTTGCAATAAACTCGGAATCCTTCATTTCATTCAAGTCATTCTTCATTTCATCCGATATATTCAACTCAACATCCTCTATCTTGGAATCATTTGCAGTGTCCTTAACACCCTTCATTTCCTTCTCA
>OKUI01000456.1_pt1 | contig 14536 bp, 8 predicted proteins | sample 1606531 | NCBI WGS metagenome assembly OKUI01 (sample SAMEA3882506, study PRJEB24775) | human gut metagenome | biome: human-associated habitat; feature: intestine environment; material: feces | place: Netherlands | collected 2009/2010
TCCTCTGACAGAAGGATTGTCCGAGACCGTGTTGTCTTGAAAGTCCACAACAAACAGATCGCTGGACGTGTCGAACACCTCAAGCCTCTCCAACCGTCCCGAATGCAGGATGGGCATTATCCGGGCCGTTGTGAATATTCCAAAACGGCCCGACTTTTCTATCTCTCCATAGACAGCGGCTCCAGCAGTGCTGTCAGTCTTCGTGTCCAATTTGCGGAGCGCCCCATCCTTCGCGTAAAAAGTACCACCTGTCTTTCCCCTGACATGGAAGAACGTGGCCGGTGAATCAGCCTTGTTCGATGTGTGACAGTTCATGCACGAATGGTCTGTCGTGTTGTTGTCTCCGAGGATCCGGACCTTGTAGCCCTCAAGGTCACGTTCCTCGACCGAGTGCAGGTTCCAGACTTCGTAGGCAGGCTCAATCAACCTGTAACTGAGATATTTATCAATAGGATCAGGAGAGACCTCCCAGAAAAACTCCTGAATGGAAGTCCCGCCGTGGGTCACAGTAACCCGTAACTTGTTCCCCTTTTCGCAGCCAAGCATTGTGTGCCATTCTCTCAACGGAAACACTACTCTGGAAGCCCTGGCCTTGAACATGTAGTCCCTCCGTGGACCGGAGACCGTGACTTCAACCTGGCCTTTTACCCCCTCCAGGGAAAAGTTCAAAGGAGCGATGTTGAACGGAATCACAATATCCTTGTAGTCTGGCGTCATCACAATTCCGTCAGGATGATCCGCGTGATCTGACTCACGGCATCCGAAGACAGTCATCACAGCCATGACCGCAGCGATGATCATTTTGTTTCTTCCTGTCATTGTGGTTGAGCGAAATAATAGTAGTACCAATATGTCTTCCCGAAGCTTGAATCCGGGGTCAAAACCTCCCCTGCCTCGCGTCTTGAAATGAACTCAAGGCACATTTCGGACACATCCGAGGATATGGCATATTCAGAGAGTTGCTCTGACGGAGAAACATTCTCGTCGAATGTCATCATCAAAGCTTGCTGGTACAATGCCGGAGCAGAGGCGTGCTTCGGCTTGTAGTAGGTGTCATAGTCTTTTCTGAAAGAGGCTATGTCCTTGACAAGAAGGTCAAGGCACAACAGCCTGTCAAGAGCCGCGTCATTCTCTTCCGCAAGATTGCGCAGGGATGCGAACCAATCATTGGCACTGAAAAGGATGTCATCGGCGCTTCCATAGACAGGCTGTCTTTCGCATGATTCCACCATTGTAAGCACAGACGAGGCCCAGCCGCGGTGAAGCGATGTCTTTTGAAGCATGTCCGCGTACTTCCCCGCGGCCGCAAAGTCACCGTTCGCCATAGCGATCTCACAAAGTCTGCGGAGCATTCTGGACGAGCGTTGTCTCGGAGTGAAAGTCATGCCAAGCAAAGCGGAGTGCTGCGCCTGGGCGAAATCGCCACAAACCATCAGAGCCTCCACACTGTCGAAGACCCTTCTGTAGCCGGAATTTTCATTGATAGCCAGAAACAGTCCTTTCCACAATGGCTGATAGACCTCCAGAATATCCTCCGGCAATGTGCCTTTGCGGCTTGAGGAAACATTGTAGAAATATGATCCTGTCACACTCTTGTACGGATTGGTCTTTCCCATCTCACTTACTTTGTCCCATTTTCCATAATAGGCCAGAGAACTGATCTTGATGTCCCATTCCTCCTTTGGCCTCACAGTGAGACAGAACGCGAGCACGACCATCAATCCGCAAATGATCCTCAAAAAACGTCTCAGCCACTTGTCTGACGACATGGCTGCGAGGGCTGCGAGCAGGGTTCCGGCCTCAACGTGGAAAATGAGAGCCGCGCGCCCGAAATAATAGCCCGGAACAACCGGATAGACAAAAGCCTGCGCGGATGTCAGCCTGTAGATATTCCTGAAAAGGAATATCTCAGCGGTCAGGGAAACGGCAAGGAGCAATACATGGCCCGGACTCCGGCGGTTCTTGTAAAGCAACAGAACCAAAAGGAGAAAGACAGGGGATCCTATCAGCGGATAGCCAAGAAGAAGCATCAAAAGCTCAAGAGGCCTTTGCAACCGCCCTTTGAACGACTGGCAGGCCACGGCTGCCCAGGCGGACACAACAGCGCCGATGGTCATGCTGACAGGATATTCGAAAAGGCATGAGAGAGCCCCTTCCAGCAAAGCAGGGACCAAAGCGGCCAGGTACGGTGAGGACACGCCTTCTCTTTTCAGGAAGACGGACATTCCTGCCCACAGCAGGGCACACAACAAAGTCTGCACCACCGGAGCGAATCCCACAAGCATGTAGAACTGCGTCAGCCAGCCGCCTGCCAACTCGCTCAGAAAAGCCGGTTTCATGAGAAATGACAGGACAAACGTGCGGTCAAGCAGAAAATAATCCGCCTGCTCCTTGAAGGCAAGATGATAGGGACAAAGAATCTGGAGAACGGTCCAAAGCACGATGAAAGCCGCTCCTGCAAGCGCTATCTGCCTTTTTGTGGATCTATCTGCTGACATCTGGACGGAAAGTGTATATGCCCAACGAGTCCAACTCTCTTTTCTGTGATTCAGACATCGCCCTGTCGTACATGTAATACAGATAGCCCCCAAGCGGATTGGGGTTATTCCGTATGATGTCCATGGTGGCAGACTCGACATCCTCTCCCCTTTGAAGTGCCTCCTTCCAGGACTGCAGGAAAGCGTTGAGAGGTGTTCCGCAGGCCGAGCTGACAGTGTCCATACGCACATTGAGCGTGCCTGGCTCCACCGCCACAAGAAGCCTTTGGACAAACGGAGCGCGGGCTTTGTTGGAGATGGTGACATCACACATCCTCACCGTGGACGCATCCGCCGTGAAACGGAACCTGCCCTTCCTTACCTTGGTGGAATCAACCGTTTCCAAAGTGGGATAAGGCTGTGGCACAAGGAATATGGTCTGACCGTCATAGCGTCTGTCAATGCTGCCTTCAATCGTCATCGTCGTTCCTTGCGAGCAACCAAAGGCGACAAATCCAGCGAACACCAACATTAGAGCATGAATATGTGAGGGCATCTTCATCTGAAAAAACTTTATGAATATCAAAGGCCAGGGGGCCACCGGTTTTCCGGCTGGCCCACAGTCCTTTGGAGACACATGGCCGTTATTATTCCACCGCCTTGAAATAAGCGTACCAACCATAGTCGCTCCAGTCCGCCATGGCAGAGGATGGAGTCTTATGGAAGATCGTGATGTAGTCATTGTCAAAAGTCAGCAGGTAGAAGGAGTTGTTCTGTCCCTGCCCGACCTCATCAAATCTTGCTCCGATGGTAGGAGCAGTGGTGATCAGACTGCCAAGTACCGCGTCCTCAGGGACTTCCTTGTTGAAACCGAATGTTCCTGTGGCTTTTACTGAACCGTCAGCATTGTAAGTTGTCATCTTGCTGCCCGCATATTCAAAAACCATTTTCTCATCGGCGGACACATCGCTCATCTTGACATTGCCCCACCAGCAGAAGTTGGACTCGGGAGTATAGCCGGCGGAAGCATACTTCCAGCCACCATGCGCTCCCATGTTGCAGACAGAGCCCCATGAGACCTCTCTCCAGGCCCAAGTCTTTTTCGCGCCCCTGTCGGCCTTGTCCTTTGCTCCGGTCAGATAGCCGGCCCACGGATCAAAGACATTGGTGACAGTGATCGGGAAATGTGCCGACTCGACAATCTTTCCTGCGGAAAGGGCGACATAGTACACCTCGAACTCACCGTTTGACTCATAAGTGTAGGTGCAACTATCGCTCTTGAGGATGGTCTCACCCATGGAAGTGACGACATGCCACACGCCTCCGATCTCAGGGCGATCATTCTTGAGGGAGACGATCTGGTCTCCTTCCACAGCCGTCTCCGTGTTCGGATACGGTTGATCCACATGGAGATAGGACGTTAGTTCCTCAGATGTGACAGGAGTCCCGGCGTTGGTGATGTAGTCATCACGCAACGACTTGTCCTCTATCGGGTTACATGCCGCCATGCTGGCAAGAAGCGCTATGGCAGTAATTATACGTATCTTTTTCATATTCTCATCTGCTATTTGAAATTGTTCCAATCAACAAATGCCGCTGAGGCATCCCACCCCGGATTCTGCTCAAGGGTTCCTCCCGCGATGTCAATCTCATCCTGAGGGATAGGCCAGTAACCTTGGGTCTGTTTGAGACGTGCCGCGTAATCGTATCTCACCATAGGGGTGACAATTCCTTCGTTGATCAGGTCGAAACCTGTCTGATCATTGAGGATCTTTCCGGCCGACTCAAGAGAAGGACCTGCCCAACGGAGAAGGTCAAACCAACGGACAGACTCGAACGCAAGTTCCCAACGGCGCTCGTTCTTGAGATTCTCCAGAGAGTAGGACACCGGGGCCAGATGGCTTCTTTCTCTGACCCTGTTGATGCCGTCAGCGGTTTCGGTAAGTTCGGAGTGCATCAGCAGCACATCAGCGAAACGGATGTGGATGAGGTCGGTCGTCTGCACAAGCTGGGCGGAAGTCTGGGCCGTGACACCCGGATTCTCAACAAGAGCCCAAGAGTTCTTGAAAGAGTTGGACTCGTCATCCCATGCACCCACATTGATGTACTTTTTCTGGAAGTAGCCGGTCTGCTCGTAATAGCGATAGGAGACGGTATAGTCAGGCTCTCCCTTGTCGAGTTTTCTGTCAAGAAGGACATTGCCCTTGTTGTTCGGATCGTACGCCGTGTAGGACCAGATAGAACCGGTCAGACGCGGATCCTCTGTGTAGCCATCTGTGTAAGACTGCCTCGCGGCCCAATCCTTCCACTCATCGACCATTTTCGGAGAGACCGGACCTGCACCCCAGCCGAAGCTGAAAGGATAGCTTTGCTTGATGTCCCTGTTGTCGTTTGACGGTGAGCAGAACATGGACCAGGTGTTGGAGAACCATGTGTAGGTCCAGTTTGACGTGAGGTTATGCTTGTTGGCGAACACTGTCTCCACGCAGCTGTTGCCGACCCAGTGCAGGTCATGATCTATCGGGTACTGGTACCTGTAGCCGGAATTGTTGCTGTTGACCGTCGTGTTGGTGTACCCCCAGATCTCACGCTGATCCTTCACAAGATCATGGCCGGAATTATTGATGCAATCCTCAAGATGCTTGACAACCTCTGCCTTGGTAGTTCCGCCTGGAAGGGTATCCTTCCCATAACGTCCGGTGTAGAACAGGAACACACGAGCCAACATAGCCTCTGCCGCATACTTGGTGGCATGACCGGTCATCGGAGAGCCGGCGGTGTAGATTTTGTCCGGCATCAAGCTTATGGCCTGGAGGAGATCGCTCTCGATGACGGTGTAAACTTCTTCCACGCTTGCCCTCGGAAGGTTGACAGTCTCGGTGTTGGTCCTAAGCGGAACACCGCCGAAAATCTGCACAAGCTCATTGTAGGCAAACGCGCGAAGGAAATAGGTCTCGCCGATAAGGCGGTTCATTTCCTCCTCGGATGACCATGATTTCACATTCCCGAATGACGCGAGGGCGCTGTTGGCCCTGTTGATGAGAGTGTAGTCGCGATCCCACAAGGAAAGCAGCCCGTTAAGATTGTCCTTGTACAAGAGGAAGTTCGTGGCACAGTTCCCTGAGTACGAGAGGTTCCCGCCAAGGCAATCGTCTCCGGCAAGCTGGGCGACATAGAACTGAGAGGATGTCTCAGGACTCTCGAAAAGCAGATGGGCATAGATGGCGGTGACCATCTCCTGCGCGTCTTTCTCTGTCTCCGGGAAGTTCTCGGTTGTCTTCTGGGTAAGATTCTTGGTGTCGAGAAAGTCCTCGCACGCTGACAGCGCAAACACCGTGGTCACGGCAAGGACAATATTGATTATGATCTTTTTCATATTCATTTCTCCTTCTAAAATTTGAGGTTGACTCCGAAAAGGATGGTGCGGGCACTTGGATAGTAGCCCAAGTCAATGCCTTGCGCCCAGCCGCTGCCACCACCGTAGCCGATCTCCGGATCCATTCCGGAGTACGAAGTGAATGTAAAGAGATTCTGTCCTGTCACATAGACACGGCAAGTCTTGAGAGGGAACTTCTTGAACGCCTTGGCAATGTCGTAGCCGAGGGTTATGTTCTGCACCTTGAAATAGTCTCCATCTTCTATGTAAAGAGAAGAGATCCTGTTCCAGTTGCTGTTTGAAGAGCTGGCAAGGCGAGGATACTTGTTGGAAGAACCCTCTCCCGTCCATCTCTTCAGGATGTCGGTCGTGTAGTTGTTCAGAGGTGATGAGGAGAAGTCCCTGTAGCACTTGAAGATCTGCTGTCCGAACGATCCGAAACCAGAGATTGAGAGATCTATTCCTTTCCACTCAATATTGAAGGAAAGCCCAAGGGTGAAGTCCGGATGCGGGTTTCCGATCATGGTACGGTCATTTGCATCAATGACTCCGTCATTGTTGGAATCAACATAGATGACATCGCCAGGGTTTGTGTTTTCACCGTTCAGGAGAGCTCCCTTGTAAGCATCAATCTCAGCCTGATTCTGGAACACTCCCGCAGTCTTGTAGCCGTAGAAGTAACCGATAGGCATGCCTACCTCTGCCCTATAGAGTTCCTCGGCTCCTTCCCATGGAATACTTCCCGTTCCGTGGATGATCCCATCGGCATTGGCGATCTTGGTGACTTTATTCTTATTGTGCGCTCCGGTCAGATTTACGCCATAGAACACTTCTCCGACGCTATCATTCCAGTGCAGACCGAATTCCAAACCTTGGTTCTTGACATTTCCACCATTGACGTATGGAGCGTTGGCACCATAGGAGTAAAGCACAGGAGCCACCACAAGCCAGTCTTTTGTAAGTTTGTTGTACCAGTCAAACTCCACTCCGAGACGATTCCCGAACAGTCTTGCATCGAAACCGATGTTGGTTTGCTCTGATGTTTCCCATTTCAGTTCGGAGTTGGTCAGTTTATAGGCATAGGAGCCTATTTCGCGCTTGTCGATGACATCACCGAAGACATAGCCACCGTAACCGTTGTTCGAGGTCACAAGCGAAAGGTATTGGAAACCGGTCACATTGCAGTTTCCATTCTGTCCCCAAGACGTGCGAAGCTTGAGGAAGTCCAGCACACTGTCAAGTCCAAGCCCCTTGAAGAAGTCTTCGTTGGTGATGACCCAACCAGCTGATGCTGAAGGGAAATAGCCCCAACGATAGCCTCTTGCGAAAACGGATGATCCATCAACGCGCATCGTGGCCGAAGCCATGTACTTTTCCTTCCAGTTCCAGTTCGCGCGGGCGAAGAAGGATGCTATGGAGTTCTTCTGGGAAGGTGATCCGCTGATGCTCGACATTGATGAAGGTGTAGTGGACACATTTGAAAGATAAGCATGCTCAAGGTCTCCGAAATTGGAATCCACATTGCTTGCGCTGAGAGACTCACCGTAGCCCCACTTCTCCAGAGAGCTTCCCACAAGGGCGTCAATCTGATGCTCATTGATATTGAATGAGTAACTGGCCGTGTTTTCCCAAGACCAGCGGTTAGACAGAGACATGCTTTGTGAGACCTGATCCATCTCCCTCTTGGCAGTGGCGTCAAGGTCATATTCCGGCATGTAGGAGCGGTAGCTTGAAGCGCTCATCATGTAACCGAACTGACTCTTGATGTTGAGCCTTTCTATCGGCTGGAGAACCGCATAGACACTGGCCTGAAGATAATGACTCTTGGACACATTCTGGTTGGAGGTATAGTCCATGTAGGCGATCGGGTTCTTCGCCGCACCGTTGGCGGTGTCCCAGACGTAGCTGTCTGCCACCCTGTCTTCAAAGACATAGTAGCTTCCGTCAGAGTTATAGGCCGGCATAAGCGGACTCATCACAAGCATGTTGTGGACTCCGTTCCAGTATATGCCCTCCGTAGCGAAGGATCCTGTGGTTTTCTGGTAGCGGTAGTTAAGGGTCTGGCCGACCTTCAACACATCCAAAGAACCTTTTTTGAAGACTGTGTTCTCAGAGTTCACCCTGAAGTTATAGCGGTCAAGGTGAGGAATGGATGAAGGCACGCCCATCGTGGCGTCCTGCCCCGTGTAGGCAAGTCCTAATGAATATGTACCCGTCTTCGACCCGCCAGTGACATTAACCGAATGATTCTGGACAGGAGCGTCCTCATTGATGATCTCCTTGAGCCAGTTGGTACCTGTCCAGCCATCCTTTATGGCCTTATAGAGACGTGGACCGATGTGGTTCTCCCAATTGTAAGGAGCAAGACCGTCCATGATTCTGGATTCATCCTGAATCTGCATGAACTCTTTGGCGTTCAACAGAGTAGGAATCTTATAAAGATTCTGGAGACCGTAGTATCCATCATAGGTGACAGAAGCCTGTCCCTCTTTTCCTTTCTTGGTGGTGATGAGGATGACACCGTTTGCCGCCCTTGCTCCGTAGATCGCGGCTGATGCGGCGTCTTTCAGCACATCAACAGATTCAATGTCGGACGGATTGAGCGCGGAGATGCTGCCGTTGGCAACTCCATCAACGACATAAAGAGGCGCGGAATCACCGATTGTGCCAAGACCACGGATGTTGACCTTGAAGCCGGATCCAAGGAAGCCATTGTTCTGGACGATGTTGACTCCCGGAGACTGTGACTGCAACGCTCCAAGGACATCCACGGTGTTGAGTTTGGCGATGTCATCGCCCTTTACCTGCACGGTGGAGCCTGTGACAAGCTTCTTTTTCTGTACGCCATAGCCGACGACAACAACGTCATCCAGCCAAAGCTGGTCTTCATCAAGAGCGATCCTGATCCCATCCGAAGCTTTCACCTGACGTGTGACATAGCCCATCTGAGAGACTTCCAGAATGGTTCCGGAGGATGCTTCAATCCTGAAGGTACCGTCAACTTCCGTAGTGGTTCCTACAGTGGTACCTTTTACAAGGACATAAGCTCCTACAATAGGCTGTCCGTCCGAGGCTGTGACCACGGTACCGCTCAGAACAGACTGTGCGCCCATGGGGATGACACTCATCCCGAAAAGCGACAGCACAGCGGCGCAGACCTTGAGTGTCCAAGGAATGAGCGAGCGTTTTTCTGTGTGTAGCATAACAACTGTTTTTGGGTTGAATATAATTGGTAAAGATAAAACTCCCCTATCCCTGTCCCTGGGAGCCTTCCGGAATACTCGGGTTCCGACAGGACAGACAGAGGAGAGTTCAATAATAGTTTCAGTGTTTTCCGAACCTGATCAGCAGCCTTTCACGCTTTCCTTATAGGCGGCGATACACTCGGCAAGACGCTCCCTTGCGGTGGTGTCGCCCGGTATGTTGTGGGACGGGTTGATGTGAAGTTTCATTCCACGGTCCGCAAGAATCTCGCAGACTGTCGTGATGATCATCCAGACACATGTGATGGAAGCCATTGTGGAAAGAGGTCCGATCTTGTCGAAGTGATTCTTCAAAGTCACGGACGCATCCTGAAGAGGGCAGCATGTGTCAACCACATAATCAGCGATCTGGAAAAGGTTCTTTCCGCCTGAGTGGCGAGGTTTCTTGTCACCGGTCCTGCCTGCCGATCCGCAGACGATGACCTTCATGCCACGCTTGTGTATCTCCTCAACCAGCTCGGCAAAGAGCTGATTGCTGGCCTCAAGATTCTTTTTATTTGTAACTCTGTTTATATATCTTGGCGACTGCTTGTTCTCAAGACAACCTCCTGGAAGGCAGTCGCCCTCATCGTCAACTATTCTTCCAAAATGAGGATCGACATAATCATAATCCTGTATATCGTACTTATGGTTGGACGGTGATACGAATATAGGGTTCAGGTATATTACATCCACGCCCAGATCCTGCAGATAATCAAGCTTATCCATGACACCCTGCAGATCCCCGCCATAGAAACGTCCCACATCCATAGTGCTCGGCCTCTGATTCCAATCCTTCACCTGTACTGAACCAGCACCTATATACGCATACTCATTGTCCAACACATCGTTGGACAAATCGCCGTTGCAGAACCTGTCCACAAATATCTGGTAGAATACCGCGCCCTTTGCCCACTCCGGTACCTTGAATCCCGGACATATCTCAAAGTCGTACTCTCTGTCGTTCTGCTTCGTAGGTCCCAGTTTGTCATAGAAGCATGTAACTCTTCCTGAATGTATTTCAAAATGATATCTTATGAATGGCAGACCTCCGGGTATAGTCGCATTATAAAAATCAAATATCCTGTTGGAGCTCTCCTTTGTCATCTGTACTTTTTCTTCATTATATATAAGAAATACTTCATCCACATTATCGGCTGTGGTTCTGAATCTGACTTTCACATCCTGATCCGCATCCGGCTCCTGTGGGCTGACATAGTACTTGCTTCCGTCCGCAAACAGTCCACCTTTATTTAATACAGGCTTAACATTATATACATACTCGTGTATCTTCTGCCCATTGGTTTTCTTTTCCACCATACAATAAAATCTCCCTTGCACATACACATACTCTTTTTATATTAATACTTTTCAAGAGATTAGGCAACAAAATAAAACATATCTTAACTACCCAAATACAACAAAACCTGCATATATATATAATAAAAGAGACAGTCACCGAACGACTGTCTCTTTTGGAGAAGGTATTTTGTTACTTATGGGGTGTAGCAAAAACTATATAATGTATTGGGTTACAATTATTATTATATACAAATCCCGTCAAAAGTCTGCCCAAACATTTTTTTATTTGGCAAATGTCATTGTGCATTATCACAATGCATTTCCATAATTTTACCTATATTTCATTTTTTATTGTTCACATTAGACAAAATAACTGATATTTCTTAAAATCCGCGTCTCCTCAAGTCACTTACCAGGTTCACATAGAATTCCCTCACATCAAATGTATCTATGTTTTCCCTGTTAAGATCTATGACATCTCCGTGGGATATTCCCCGACTGCCCTGAGGCTTCAGGTAAATGAAGTTAGAGCCCCATTTAAACGACTCATATCCGACAAGTCCATCGTTCTCACCGTCAAAATGCTTTACAAACGCATTTGTGGTATTGAGCGGGAATCGTCCACCGGAAGGTTTTTTCATGCATGAGCCTGTACTCTGTATATATACTCCCGGCGGATCTGGGAGCTCTCTGTTGAGTTTTGCACACGCTGACGCGGTAAGGTCTGTCACCGCCGCTATGAAGTCAGGGTTTGTGTCGCCCAGCTTCTTAAGCGCGGAATTGTAGGTATTTGCCACGGTCTGCTGCTGTTTCTCTGGTATCTTGCCCAGAAGATAGTCCGCAAATTCACATCCCCTGTGTGGAGTGTTTATAGTTGTGAGGGATGCCACATAAGGCGCCATTCCAAGCTTAGATATGGCATATCTGCTGTCGAGGCCTCCCTTGGAATGTGCGATTATATTCACCTTGCCGCATCCCGTCTCCTGGATTATCTGCTTTATCCTATCCGCGATCTCATGCCCCGAATCCGCAACTGACGCCGCGGACTGATGATTGCCATAGAATATCCTTGCGCCATTTGCCTCAAGAGCAGCAGGTATCCTTCCCCAATAGTTCAGATATCTGAAATCTCTGAAGAATACTCCATGTACCATCAAAATTGGATATTTTGTGGCGCACACCTGATTCTGTTTCCTGTTGTTATCCATTATAAGCTTTTCATTCTCAAATACCGCCTCGTCAGATGCAAGCTTTATCAGTTTGCCAAGGACTATCAAATGTACCACAGGTATCCATCCGCACAGTATTCCGATAACACGCCATTTGATCCCAAGCTGTTTTGATGATACATATATTCTGATCATTCCAAACCAGAACGTTATCGCCAGAACAATCACGGCTGTCAGTATGTACAGCACCCAGTTCTTCCATGTCCACCCTGACACATCGACAACGCCCACTATCATAAGTATCAGCACCACCACCGAAAATACTGTCGCCGCCAGGAAAGAATACAGATTCTCGCATCCTCTCTGGCATCTCTTTATTCCCCTTGTCTGTATATTTTTAAGACTGAGCAACGGCATCGCCAATATGACCATATCCCATATGATCAGCAACGTTATTATCAGTGGCAAAAGCGGAATCTGCCACTTTGGGTACCTTGCCAGCAGATACACATTTGCCAGCAGAAACGGTATAACCGCGTTTATCCCTCTCTTTATGATCTTCATCCCCGTCATCCTCCAAATGTATATTTTATGAAACTGAAGCACAGCTTGCATCACCCCGCACACAGTTTTCATCGCACCGCGTACTCAAGTCTCATCATCAATTCCCCATCATACAGCAAATGCCCGCAGCTATGCGGGCATCTGTTTTTATTTGTGTTTTTGCTTCTTTAATCTCTCTACTCTGTCTTTATCTCACCGGACTCCCGGCTGTCTTTCTGCGCATCAGCAGTCGTCTCACCATTCTGAGCTGCATCTGTCTGTTCCTTAACAAACAATGCCTCAAACTCAGGTCTTGCAATTCTCTCCTTTTCAAGAAGTATACTTGCACACTTATGAAGTATATCTATGTTCTCCTCAAGGATAGCCTTTGCCTCCTTGTAGCACATATCCACGATTCTCTTTACTTCCTCGTCTATCTCCGCTGCAACTTCCTCACTGTACACTCTTGAGTGTCCAAGATCTCTTCCAAGAAATACTTCCTCTTGATCGTTGCTCTCATAGTTTATGAGGCCAAGCTTGTCGGACATACCGTACTTTGTGACCATGGCTCTGGCGTACTTGCTCGCCTCCTTGATATCCTGTGAAGCCCCGGTCGTTATGTCGTCGAGGATCATCTCCTCTGCAATTCTTCCGCCAAGGCTCACCCTGATCTCGTCGAGCATCTTGCCCTTTGTCATGAACACATTGTCATTCTCAGGAAGCGGCATCGTATATCCGCCGGCTCCCATACCTGTAGGTATGATGGACACGAGATGTACAGGTCCGACATGTGGGAGCAGATGGAACAGGATCGCATGCCCCGACTCATGGTACGCCGTGATCCTTCTCTCGCTCTCAGGCACCAGACGGCTCTTCTTCTCCCCGCCGATTCCCACCTTGATAAATGACTTGTCAACGTCTTCCTTGGTGATGTAAGCTCTGTTGGCCTTTGCCGCAGCAATTGCCGACTCGTTCATCAGGTTCTCCAGATCTGCACCGGCAAATCCTGCTGTGGTTCTAGCTATCTCGTGAAGATTTACATCCTCGGCAAGAGGCTTATTCTTCACGTGGACTCTGAGGATCTCCTCTCTGCCCTTTACATCAGGTCTGTTGACCGGTATCTTTCTATCGAAACGTCCCGGACGAAGGATAGCCTTGTCCAGAATATCCACTCTGTTTGTAGCTGCAAGAACGATGATTCCCTCATTTACACCAAAACCATCCATCTCGACAAGCAGCTGGTTGAGAGTCTGCTCACGCTCGTCATGACCGCCACCAAGACCTGAACCTCTCTGTCTTGCAACCGCATCAATCTCATCTATAAATACTATACACGGCGCATTCTTCTTGGCCTCTGCAAAGAGGTCTCTCACTCTTGAAGCACCTACACCGACAAACATCTCAACGAAATCTGAGCCGGATATGCTGAAGAAAGGCACTCCAGCCTCACCTGCAATGGCCTTTGCCATGAGTGTCTTACCTGTTCCCGGAGGGCCTACCAGCAGAACACCCTTTGGTATACGTGCACCGACTTTCACAAACTTCTGAGGATTCTTCAGGAAAGTTACTATCTCCTCAAGATCTTCTTTTTCCTCCTCAAGTCCTGCCACATCTTTAAATGTGACATTCTTGGCACTCTCGTCAGCTTTGCGGGCTCTGCTCTTGCCAAAGTTCATCATCTGGCCGCCGCCACCACCGCCCTGGGCTGATCTCATGAACAGCATCATTATAAGCATAAGCACTACCATGACAAGCACGTATGGTATGATAACGCTCCAGATACTGGTCTTCTCCACGTCATTGAGACTGTACTTTACAATTGGCTTCTTATCTGCAGAATCAGTTATTGAGCTGTTATAAGCATCGACCTTTTCCTGATATTTGTTGTAAATATCAATGATCTCATTTACATCTGCCGCATAAAACGCAATGGTCTTGCCGTTGGTAAACCCAACCTGCACAACAGCCGTAGGTATCTCTGCGTTCTGATTTATGACAAGCTCTGATACATTGCCCTCATCGAGATCGTTCGTCAGATCAACATAACTGTAAGTTGTAGTCACATCCGTATCGCTCTGCATCCATCTGTTGATGAGTATAAATGCCACAACAAGGATAAGCAGATAGATCAACATTCCATTTCTGAATTTTCTCTTGTTCATATATTCTCCTTATTAACCCATATTTCACTGTGTGAGCATGGAATTTTTACTGCTCTATCACTCCTATATATGGAAGATTTCTATATTTCTGGGCACAGTCAAGACCATATCCAACCACAAATCTGTCAGGAATCTCAAATCCTGTCATATAAAGCTCAACCGGGATAACTCTTCTGTCTGGCTTGTCAAGTAATGTTATGACATTCAAACTTGCAGGCTTTCTCTCACCCAGAAGCTTTACAAGATATGAGAGTGTTCTTCCTGA
>OKUI01000457.1_pt1 | contig 14473 bp, 9 predicted proteins | sample 1606531 | NCBI WGS metagenome assembly OKUI01 (sample SAMEA3882506, study PRJEB24775) | human gut metagenome | biome: human-associated habitat; feature: intestine environment; material: feces | place: Netherlands | collected 2009/2010
CTTTCTGTCGCATCGGTCGTTTTCGTTTCGGGTGCTTAAAAAGGTAGGGATTAGGGAATGCAAGGTTTTTCGGAAAAATACTACCCGAAGGGCTGGAGATTTTTCCAGAAAACAGGAGGCTTGACCTTGCTTTCCCGTACAATCCCGGAGTTACCTTTGCACCCAGCACGAAAATGACTGCCTGATGCGGCTCACTGAAAGGCGCGAAAATGGAGGTAAACGGAAGTGGAGGCAGATTAGACAGGAAAACTTCAAAAGAGAAATCCGTGAAAAAGACATCCCCAACAGAAAAGAACATAGCCGGTAGCGTGAAACCGGGCAAACCATCGGCAAGGAAGTATGTTTTTATCTGTTTGGCCAAACGTGTTTGGTCGGATGGATAAAATCATTCTTCCCGGTTTGTCTGCCGTGAGTGACGGCTTGTTTCATTTATGGAATGTGCGGTCATACACGGCTTTCCGCTTCCGGCGCAAAAGGACAACGAAAAAAGAAAAATCGTCAAAACCCCGTAAAAGCACCTCTTTGGCATAAGCACAAAAGAAAGGGGCCTTGTCTCATCAGTCTAAACTATTGTTTAGGCGTGAGGCAAAGCCCTTTTCTCCGCTTATGCGGCAGTCGGCACACGTTCGTTCAAAATTTTTTTGGGCGATGGTGTGCTGACGGATAAAATCGCTTTTACGGAAAAACTTGTGTGAGAAGAAAAAAACGGGAGATTCATTTCTAAATCTCCCGTTTTATTGTTACTTTTGCATACGAAGAGTTCTTTGAAGGTTACGCAACGCACAGAAGAATAATGCAGTAGATAACTAACTAATTCGTAACCTATTACTATTATGAGCGATTACCCAATGCTCATTTCCAATAAATTACACTCTTTTCGTAACTTCCGTATGCAAATATAGTCAAATTGCGTGTACAAAAAAGCCAAGCCTCAAACATTTTATATGCTTGAGGCTTGGCATAGCGCATCATACTTGCAATGTTGCAGTTGCAGCAGATGGTGGGAGGGGCATGTTGACAGGTTACCCCGTTAACCAAGACCCCCACCAACGCGTTTTAGAAGTGCCACTTTACGTCCAGCCCAAATGAGCGTGGTGCGGCATATTGGGCAAAGCGGTGGCCCATGCTGTCGAAGGCAAAGGTGGCATAGCGTGTGCCGGTAAGGTTGCGTGCCCAAAGGTTAAGCTGCACATTGCCGGCCAGCGTGGCGCCAACGTGTGCGCCGAGTGTGGCATAAAACTTTTGTCCGAAGGCGTTGGCCTCGTCCCACATGATGCTGCCGGCCCCCTTGACATCGGCGCCAAAGGCAAATGTGCGTACAAAGTTGTCGACCGACACGGGCAGTTCGGCATCGGCCGATGCACTGAAGGTGTGCTGGGGCACAAATGGCACGCGGTTGCCCGTGTAGTCAACCCTTGTGCCGCTGGCTGATGTGCCAAGGTCGTAACGGGTGAACTTGGCGTGTGTGTAGCCATAGTTAGCAGTGAGCGTGAGGCGGTCGTGGGCCAGTTGTGAGCGCAATCCTACCTCAACGCCTGTGCTGCGGCTGCGTCCGGCGTTGACCATGACGCGTCCCATGCCGCTTTGGGCAAAGCGGGCTATTTGCTGGTCGTGCGTTTTCATGCAGAACACGGCCAGGTCGAGTTGCAGCATTTTGGTTGTGGTGAATGCCTGCTTCGTAGCTCCAGGTGTACTCAGGCTTGTAGTAGAGCGTGCTGGCATCGGGGGCTTGTGGTGTGACGCGGTCGAGCATCCCCGTCATGACAGCAATGATCTTGTCCTTTTTGGCATCAGGCATGTTCTCGTCCGGAATTTGGCGTATGGCCTGCTCGCTGTATTGGCGTACGCCCAGCATCATTTGTCGGCGCAACAACTGTTGCGACAAGTCGGAGTATGACTGTATGTTGTAGCCTCCGGCGCGGTAGCCTTTGGCCACACTCACGTAGATGTTGCCAAGTCCGCGCGGCAGTGCATAGTTGAGTGCACCCTTGGGCAACACCTGCCAGCTGTGGTGGCTCAGCGAACTGTTAAGCGAGGCATCGGCCTCGAGGTCGGTGGCAATATGGCCCATGCTCATGCCAAAGTGGTAGGGAATGGTGCCGTTGCCCTCGGCGCCCGACGTCATGTCGAGTTTGCGGTAGTCGTAGTCAAGGCGCAAGCCAAGCGTCATGCTCAGTCCGCCAACCAGCTTGACTGTGCTCTGGTGGAACAAAGCGGCATTGACCGAGGGCGTTTTGAGCCGTGCGGCAAATGGTATGTCGTTGCCTGTAAAGGCTATGCTGATGCCCAGTTGTGGGGGCAGGTTGGCGCCAATTTGCGTGTTGAGGTAGTCAACGCCCTCGCTGTAGAATGTGACGGGGCAGTCGGTGCGCAATGACTGGTACATGCCAAATGCGCCTGTGGTCCATGTCCAGCGGCTGTTGCTGGCGGGACTTTTCAGTGCAATCTCCTCCGACACGGTGTTGGCGTGCTGCTTTTGACAAAGCGAGAAGATGTCTTGACGTGTAAAGTCTTGGTCCATAAACAGGCGGTCGTCGAGTCGCTGGTATGCCGTGATGCTGCTCAAAGTGAACTTGGGCAGACGGTGCTCCACGCCAATACCGGTGTTGAACACGCCGCGGCGGTAGGTGCTTGGGCGGTTCTGCTCGAGTGTGCCGATGGCGGCACCGTTGGCAGCAGTGTTGTAGCCTTGGGCAAAGTCGCTTGTGTTGCCTAACAGATAGTAGGGGCAAGCCTTTTCGTTGCTGTGCTCGTATGAGGCGGTCCAGTCAATCTTTACCACATCGGTAGGGCGCCACGACCAGCGCAGACGTGCACCGCCGGCCTCGCTTGCATCTTGCTTTTTGCCAGTGGCCTGATTTTTGAAGTAGCCGTCTTCGCCCTCGTAATAGCCGCCTATGCTGAGGCCCATGCGGTTGGCCGGGTGCAGATAGGTGGTGAAGGCTGCATGGCGCTGCATGGCACGCTGCTGCCACCCCGTGCCAATGCCGGCCGACACGTCGGTGCCGTGGTGGGTGATGGGGTCGGCTGTAAACACGCGCACCAGTCCGCCCATGGTGTTGCGGCCATAGAGTGTGCCTTGCGGGCCGCGCATGATGTCGACACGTTCGATACCTTGAAATGAGAAATCGTAGCTCGACTTGTCGACGTAGGGCACGTTGTCAACATACAACCCTACTGCGGGAGTGTTGATGCGGCTGCCAATGCCACGAATGTAGCAGGCCGAAGTGAGGCGGCTGCCGTATTGTGGCATGTAGAAATTGGGCGCATAGGCCGAGAGGTCTTTCAGCGCACCGGCCTTGCGGTTGTTGAGCGTGCCTGCGTCGAACAGACTGACGCTGAGCGGTTGCTGGCGCAGTTGGCGGGTTTCTTTGGGGGAGGCTACTACTACGGCCTCTTCGATGTCAAAATGCTTGGTTGTGTCGGCACAAACGGGTGCTGCCGATAGCAGAAGTGGTAAAAATAGCATAGTTGGTTGTGTTGTAATGTTTTATGGGTGCAAAGTTACGTGGCATGTGTCAAGTACACAATCCTTATATATGAGGAATAATGTGCTGAAATCGGCCGTGCCTTTGTGGCTGCAAGCGTTTTTGGCATAATCTTTGTTAGAAGATAGGCTGCGGTTCGGCAAAGATTGCAAGTGAACTTGACTTTATTCGCTCAGTTTACACTATCTTTGCACAAGATAGGCTGCGGCTCGGCAAATATTGTAAGTAAACTTGCATCTTTGCTCTCACCTTGCACTATCTTTGCAGAAGATAGGCTGCGGTTCGGCATAAAGTTCAAGCAAGCTTGACTTTCTGCGCTCACCTTGCACTATCTTTGCAGAAGAAATGCACCAAAAACAAACAGATAAATAACGCATGGAAGAAACACAACAGTTAGTAAATACAATCATTGACGGCATTCAGGAGAAAAAAGGCCGCAGCATTGTAACAGCCAATTTGAGTAACATTATTACAGCACCTTGCAGCTACTTTGTTATATGTACTGCCGGCTCGCCACAACAGGTGGACGCCATAACCGACTCTGTGGAGGAATTTACAGGCAAACATCTGCGCGAGAAGCCTGCGGCTATTGCCGGACGCGAAAACGGTGAGTGGGTGGCTATGGACTATGGCACGGTGATGGTGCATATATTCCTGCCCGAGGCACGCGAGCACTATGATTTGGAAAATCTTTGGGACGATGCCGAACTGACACAGGTGGCAGATTTGGACTGACTCTCGTAACACGTTATACTTAAATTACAACAGAAAACAAAATGGCTCAAATACCAAGTACGCCATCGCCACAACCCGGAGGCAAAAAACCGGGAAGGCGTCGGCGACCATTTGTTACGCTAACATGGTTCTACGTCCTTGCCATCATATCGTTGGGCATAATGCTGTACACTAACAGTGGCAACAACCAGGCTGGCGGTGTAGACAAGGAAGTGGACTACACGGCTTTCCGCACGTATGTAAAACAAGGCTATGCGCGTGAGGTGGTGGTGAACAAGACCGATGGCAACGTGCGCTTTGTGGTGCGTCCCGAACACATACGCGATGTGTTCAACATGGGCAGTGACAAGACGGGCACGGCCCCTACCGTGTCGGCCAAATATCCTAATGTCGATGCAGTGGGCACCTTCCTTGACAATAACTACAAAGGTGGGGTACGCTATGAGGAGAGTAGCAATTTCTTTTCAAACTTGTTCAGCAGCATATTCCCCTTATTGCTGCTGGTGTTCCTCTATTTCTTTTTGATGCGCCGCATGGGTGGCGGTGGTGCCGGCATGGGCAGCATCTTCACCGTGGGCAAGAGCAAGGCACGCTTGTTTGAGAAGAATGGCAAGAACACGACGAACATCACATTTAAGGATGTGGCCGGACAAGAAGGCGCCAAGCAGGAAATTCGCGAGATTGTGGACTTCTTGAAGAACCCGAAGAAATACACCGAACTCGGTGGCAAGATACCCAAGGGCGCATTGCTCGTTGGCCCTCCGGGTACAGGTAAAACGCTGTTGGCAAAGGCTGTGGCCGGTGAGGCAGAGGTGCCTTTCTTCTCGATGGCCGGCTCCGACTTTGTTGAGATGTTTGTGGGCGTGGGCGCCAGTCGTGTGCGCGACCTGTTTCAGCAGGCCAAGGAAAAGGCTCCTTGCATCATATTTATCGATGAGATCGATGCCATAGGTCGTGCCCGTGGCAAAAATCCTACGATGGGTGGTAATGATGAGCGCGAAAACACTCTGAACCAGTTGCTCACCGAAATGGACGGCTTTGGCACCAATACGGGTGTGATTGTGCTGGCTGCCACCAACCGCGTGGAAATACTCGACTCAGCGCTGCTGCGTGCCGGACGTTTTGACCGACAAATACATGTAGACTTGCCCGAACTCTCTGAACGTGTGGCCATATTCAAGGTGCACATGAAGCCTCTCAAACTTGACGATACGGTGGATATTGAGATGCTTGCACGTCAGACTCCAGGATTTTCGGGCGCCGACATTGCCAATGTGTGCAACGAGGCGGCCTTGATAGCTGCACGCCACAACCGCAAGGAGGTGGGCAAGCAGGATTTCCTTGATGCTGTTGACCGCATAATCGGTGGTTTGGAAAAGACGTCGAAGGTGATGACCGAGGACGAGAAACGCTCAATAGCCATACACGAGGCTGGTCATGCTTCGGTGTCGTGGTTGCTGCAATATGCCAACCCGCTGGTAAAGGTAACGATTGTGCCGCGCGGACAGGCTCTTGGTGCCGCATGGTATCTGCCTGAGGAGCGCACTATCACCACACGCGAGCAAATGCTTGACGAGGTGTGTTCGCTGCTTGGCGGGCGTGCTGCCGAGGAGCTGTTTGTAGGCCATATATCGAGCGGTGCGCTTAACGACCTTGAACGTGTGACCAAACGCATATATGGCATGGTGGCCTACTTGGGTATGAGCGACAAGCTGTCGAATGTGTGCTACTATAATGCGCAGAATGAGTACAACTTTACAAAACCCTACTCTGAGCGTACCTCCGAACTGATTGATGCCGAGGTGCAGCGCCTGATTGCCGAACAGTATGAACGTGCCAAAAAACTGTTGGTCGAAAATGCTAACAAGCACAACCAACTGGCCGACTTGCTGGTTGAGCGCGAGGTGATATTTACCGAGGACGTTGAACACATATTCGGCCCGCGCCCGTGGAAGAGCCGCGCCGATGTGTTGATGGAAGAAGAGGCACTTAAACTGGCCGAAGAGCGTGGCAAGAAGTTGGAGGCTGATAAGCAGGCTGCTGCCGGCGAGGAGGCACCGACTGCTGAAAAGAAATGTGACAACGAACCGGCAGCCGCTGGTTGTGTGCCGCCACCTGTGCCTGCCGGCTTGGGTAAACAGCAAGATACAGATAAAACTTCATCTGACAATAACAACAATGAATAACCTGATTGTGCGTGCACTCACAGGTGCGGTCTTTGTGGCCGTGCTTGTGGGCGGCACGCTTTTTTCGCCTATGACGTTCACGCTGCTGTTTGCAGTGGTGACGGGATTGACCACTTGGGAGTTTTCGCATAATGTGAACAGCTATGCGGGGGCCTCGGTCAACAAGTTGATAAACACGGTAGCTGCGGTGTATTTGTTCGTAGCCTTCGGCGGCTTTTGTGCCGACCTCGTGCCTTCACGTGCGTTTATCCCTTATTTAGTGTCAATCATTTATATGCTGGTGAGCGAACTCTACTTGCAGAAGGCCGACCCGCTCAAGAATTGGGCCTATGCCTTTGCGTCGCAAATTTATGTGGCCTTGGCTTTCAGCTTGCTCAATGTGCTCGCCTTCCAGTACGACCCCATGACCAACAAAACGGCCTTTGAACCAATTTACCCGCTGAGCGTGTTCCTGTTTTTGTGGACGAGCGACACGGGGGCCTATTGCTGCGGTTCGTTGCTGCACAAATATTTCCCGGCCAAATTGTTTGAGCGCATATCGCCCAACAAGTCGTGGGTGGGCAGCATTGGCGGTGGCGTGCTGTGCTTGGTGGTGGCCGCTGTGCTGTGGCACTTCAACCCCACGTTGCTCACCTTGCCGCAATGGCTTGGTCTTGGTGCAGTAGTCTGTGTGTTTGGCACCTGGGGCGACCTGGTGGAGAGTTTGTTCAAGCGCCAGCTCGGCATAAAGGACAGTGGCCATGTGCTGCCAGGGCATGGCGGTATGCTCGACCGTTTCGACTCCGCGTTGTTAGCCATTCCGGCTGCGGTGCTCTACTTGTATTCGGTACAAGCCTTTTAGGTAAGTATAATTGTGTTGTGCTATGACAGCTTTGGAAATTAGAATACAAAGACGCAAATTGCTGTGGCGCATAACGGCGGTTGTGCTCAGCTTGACCATGCTGGTGGGTGGCATAACTTATGTGGTGATGAAGCGCCCGTTTGCCGACGACTACGAATTGGTAGACCAGCTTGGAGGCAACCTCTTTCCGTCTGCCATATTGTCGGTAGCTACAACCAACACCCAGGTTATTCCGCCCATGAGCGGAGAGTATGTGGGCAATCCCAAATCGTGTGTGGCCATCAAACTGAAGAGCGGACACGCCAACACGGTGGTGCGCATCGAACTGGCCGAGACACCGTTCTACGCCCGCTCGGTGTCGACATTTGTTTTGCCCAAGGAGCATACCGAATACATCATCTATCCCGACATATTGTGGCGTTACAATGCTTTGCGCGACAACGAGCAGGCCGAACCTATCAGTGTGGTGGCCAATGTGGAGGTAGATGGCAAGGACCTGGGGCAGAAGGTGCGCACGTTTTCGGTGCGGAGCATCAACGAGTGCCTGTTAGGGTTTAACAAGCAGTTGCCCGACGGCCGCACGCGTTATGTGAGCACACGTTTGTTTTATGCAGCCTACGTTAATGAGGAAAACCCGCTTATTGACAAAGTGCTGCGTGAGGCGCTCAACACCCGCATCGTACGCCGCTTTTTGGGCTACCAGAGTACGCCCGAAATGGTGGACAAGCAAGTGTATGCCCTGTGGTATGTACTGCAAAAGCGCAATTTCAAGTATAGCTCGGTGTCGTACTCAAGTCTATCGAGCAATGTGGTATACGCACAGCGTGTTCGCACGTTTGAAGACGCGTTGAACTCGTCGCAAATAAACTGTGTGGACGGCAGTGTGCTATTTGCCTCATTGCTGCGTGACATCAACATAACGCCGGTACTGGTGCAAATGCCCGGCCACATGTTTGTGGGATATTATACAGACTCTGCCAAGAAGAACCTCACATTCCTTGAAACAACAATGATTGGTGATGTAGACCTTGACGACTATTTCCCCGATGAGAAACTTGACTCTACACGCACCACAAAGTCGCAGGGCGAAATGTCGCGTCTGACGTTTGAAAAATCGAAAGAGTATGCCCTTCGCGAGTATATGCGTGTGAAGGATAAGGTGCGGGCTAACAAGCCCAACTATCTGTTTGTCGAAATTAACAAGAATGTGCGTCGTAATGTGCAGAGCATTGGCAAGTAAGTGTGACGTGTGCGCCGCGCGCCTTGTATGCTTAGGCGCGTTATGAGCCAGGTATGCACATGCTTAAACACTCTAATTGTGAGCCGATTCATAAAAGCAAGTAGGCCAACTGAGGAATATGTAATGCCTCAGTTGGCCTGCTCGCTTTTGTTTTATTGCTGTCCGGAAAAACGCAAACATGCGTAGGGGCTCAAGCAACAAACGCAAACACTAAACGCTACTACTAAACGCAATTACTAAACGTAAGCACTAAACGCTATCACTAAACGCTACCACTAATGGGGGCGACGCGTCCCGCGTCGGGCTTTAAGGCAAAGGCTCACAGACAGCACTAATTACATAGCTGTCTGTGAGCCTTTGTTAAGTGTATAAGTATTGCATTTTTTCCGACGCGAGACGCGTCGCCTCCATTAGTGCTTGTGTTTGATGTTAGCGTTTTGTGCTTGCGTTTGGTGCTTGCGTTTAGTGCTTGCGTTTTGTGCTTGAATGTCCTTGCTTACTCTCCCACAAAGTTGCGCACCTTTTGCAGTGGAATGCCAAAGTTGAAGTTGTCCGAGCCGTTAAGCTTGGCAAAGTTCACACCCACGAGGTCGCCCCACTCGTTCACAACAGGGCTGCCGCTTGAGCCTTGCATGGTAGGAATGCTGTAGAGCAGCCGGTTGCCATCAGGCATTTGGGTAATGCGTCCGCTCGTCATTTGCACTTTGATGCCCTTGCGCGTATTAGCCAACACAATGCCGGCATTAAAGCCAATCATGTATAGCGGTTGGTCAATTTTAAGATTGGTGGGCGAGGCCGCCTTGTCTTTGCCAAAAAGCCGGTTCCAGAAACCGCCATTTGTGCTGCTGCCATCAACGGCAAACACGTGGCACTTTTTAGGCGTCAGTCCGCTGCGCAGTTGTATGAGAGCCAAGTCGGTATCTTTGTCTTGCGCTATGCGCAAAGTGTTGCAAGGGTTGTTTTGCAGAAAGTCGGCCTCGGTTGTAACATACGAGTCGTTGTAGGCTATGCCTAATTGGCAGATGGGGTGAATGCTGATGTTCGACACATCAAGTTGAGCGTCAAGGTTGCTGCGCTCCTGCGCAAGCTCGCTGAATTGTTGTTGCAGCGCATTCTGCTGACTCTCAATTTGGCTGACCCGCACTTGGTCTATTTGCGTGTAGCCCCAATAGTCGGTTGTGACGCAATCAGACTTTTGTGCTTCGAGTGCATTATATTGCGAGGTGAGTTCCCCCATGCGGGCTTCGTACAGTGCTTTGACATATTCAATCATGTTCATCAAGCACTGCTTAACTTGTGCCTCGTCAATGGTGGGCGATGCCACATGGCGGTTGGTGAGCAAGGTGCCTTTGTCGTCAATAAAAAAGGCAGTGCCCGTCAGGTACCCGCAGTTGCGGCGCACTTCGTTCACATCGTCGGTCAGCCCTTCGAGCGAGCCGTCCTCGGCAATGCCCGTAAAGTACAGATGCTCGCCATTCGGCATGGCAGCGTTGTAGTAGAATTTGTTGAGCACCATCACCACGCCCGAGGCTTCGTCTTTATACAACTCTTCGGGGGTAGGTGGTTTTGGCGAGCACGCAGCCAACATACATACGGCAGTCAGCAATCCAATGACCAAAGTTTGGACCTGGCGCATGAGTCTTGTTATTACGTTCATGATAGTTGCTTGTTAGCAGGCAAATGGTTTGTAAATATGGTCAGCTAATTGTGACATGGCATATCGGCGAATTTGCCTGTGCTTAGAATGGTGGCGCATCGTTAGGCGCAGGCGGAAATGAATCGGGCAATGGTGGAAATCCCGCTGGTTCGGGAGGGAAGGGATTGTTGTCGACGGGTGGCTGGGTAGCAGCAAGAGCATCGGTGCCAGGTTGGTCGTTGCTGCCCGTTGCGGCCGAATCCATTGTAGCCACTTCGTCCTCCTCGGGATTTTGAAATCTGGCATATTCGCCGCGGAACTTGAGCAGCACGCTGCCAACAGCACCATTACGGTGCTTGGCTATAATGATTTCGGCCTTGCCACGCAAGTCGCGTCCGGCCTCGTCTTGGTAAATCTTGTAGTACTCGGGGCGGTGAATGAACAACACCATATCGGCATCTTGCTCAATGGCTCCCGACTCACGCAAGTCGGACAGTTGCGGACGCTTGTCGCCCCCCTCACGGTTTTCAACACCACGGTTCAACTGTGACAGGGCAAGTATTGGTATGTTGAGTTCCTTGGCCAACCCCTTAAGCGAGCGCGATATGGTTGACACCTCCTCCTGGCGGCTGCCAAAGCCCATGCCCGAGGCATTCATCAGCTGCAAGTAGTCAATCATCAGCACTTTAACCCCGTGCTCTCTTACCAAGCGTCGTGCCTTTGTTCGCAATTCAAACACCGAGAGCGATGGCGTGTCGTCTACATAGAGTGGGGCACCCATCAGCTGCTTGATGCGGAAGTCGAGCTGGTTCCATTCATACGGCTTCAGTTGTCCGCTCTTTAAGGTTTCACCTTTAATCTCGCAAACGTTTACAATCAAACGGTTAACCAACTGCACGTTAGCCATTTCAAGAGAGAACAACGCCACGGGCACCTGTTGGTCCACAGCAATGTTCTTGGCCATGCTCAGTGCAAAGGCCGTCTTACCCATGGCCGGACGTGCTGCAAGAATAACCAAGTCGGAGTTCTGCCAACCCGAAGTAATTTTGTCAAGTGCATGAAATCCCGACGGAATACCGCTCATACCATCGGTTCGAGCAGCAGCCTTTTGCAGCATTTCGTAGGCCTCCTTAATGACAGGGTCTATTTGCGTATAGTCCTTCTTCATGTTGGTCTGCGACAGCTCAAAGAGTTTGCCTTCGGCCTCTTGCATGAGCACATCAATGTCCTGTGTGGCGTCAAAAGCCTTGGTCTGAATGTTGCTCGTGTACGATATGAGCGCCCGTGCCGTAGCCTTTTGGGCTATGATGCGTGCATGGTATTCGATGTGGGCCGACGAGGCCACCAAACCACTAAGTTGGGTGATGTAAAAGGGGCCACCCACCTCTTCAAGCTGGTTGGTGCTGCGCAGCGCCTCGGTAACGGTGAGAATGTCGACAGGCTTTTCCTCAAGGTTAAGCCGCTGTATGGCCTCATAAATAATGCGGTGACGGTTGTCGTAGAAACTTTCGGGGCGCAGTATTTCACTTACTTGAAAGTAGGCGTCCTTTTCAATCATCAAGGCACCGAGCACAGCTTGTTCAAGCTCAACAGCCTGAGGTTGCAGATGTCCGAAGTCATCGGTCTGTGGTGAGGTTTTCTTCTTATATGTAGGGCGGCGGTTGCCGCTTGTCTTTTCGTTTGTTGCCATATGCTTTATTCTTTACGCGTTGGCTTAAGAGATTGTACACAATGGGGGGAAGACGCGTGCGGGGAAGCTGTTGTTGTCAGCTTCGGCGTTTCAGTAGTTTCGGCATGGTTATAGCAGCCCATGTCGGGGCGTGCGGTTCTTGGTGCCCCCGTTCTGTCGTATGGGTAATACTGTTGTGAGATGCTTGGTGAGGCCTGGCCTACGGCAGGCGAGTAGGGCGAAAGTGTGAAGTAGAACAGCAAGTGGTCTACATTAAAGGCAGGTGTAAAATTCTTGTCGTGCACGATGCTGTCAGCTTCGGTTTGGTCTGTCGACCGTGTGTCCCACAGGCAACTCTCAATTCTGTCGTCGGGCTTTTCGGGCTGCGGCGTGTCAAGCAGACTGTAAGCAAAGTTATAATTAAAAGCGTCGTTCTCGAAATCGGTGTTTTGCCCGCCTATAATCTCATCATCTTGGTAGCCGGTAACGATGCTGTTAGCCACATACAATTTGTGTAGCGGCAGGCGGACATCGCCATCAAAGTTGGCAAAATCCAAGGCGTGGCCATAACCTCCCGTAAACACGTAGAAGCGGCCTACCGTGCAATGCACCAATGACACGTCGCCACCGCGCACGTGCACACAGTCGCCGCCGGCATTCGTTATCTGGCTGTTGCCCACAAACACATTCGCCATACGCAGATTGAGTGCATGGTTGGTCGTGTTGTGAATGATGCTGTTCTCCATCTTAAGTTTTGAGCGGCTTATGTCCGACGAGTCGGCACAAAGGCCATTGGTGCTGCTGTGTATGTCGGCATAGTTGATGGCGTTGCCATACGATTGCGATTTTAGCACAATGCCGTCCCACAAGCCTGGTGTGCGGTCGTAGGGCTGGTTTTTGAACATCAAGTCAAGTCTGTCGCCACGTAGTGTTACGGGCTTCTCCCTCGAACCATCAATGTGCAGTGTGCCATGCACAATAAGGGCCGCCTTGTTGTGGAACAAAAAGCGTGTGCCTGCCGCCAAGGTCAGTTCTGCACCTCTCTCCACCACCAGGCTGTCCATAACGCGGTAAGGCTTGGTGGCGTCCAACGTGGTGTTCTGGCTGATGCGCATACCGCTCAACGTTATGACATTCTGCCCTTGAGCCGTAAGCACGACCTCCTGCATGAGGCCCGACTCCGTTTGAAAACACAATTTGTCCTCAACCGCTACCGCGTCATCGGCATCAGATGAGGGAATGTTGGCCATTACGTAAACAATCATGCTGTCCTTGCGGGCAATTTCAAAGTCGTTGGCCACGCCATTGACTAACTGTGTGCCATCGGCATTGACATAGAACGGCGAACTGCCACCTTTGCCAAGCATGATTTGGGGTATACGTATGGCTTTGTCGGCTTGATTGTAAATGGTCAACGAATAAGTCTTTGACGGTGTGCCGCTAATAATGGTGTCAACCGCCACAGTGTCGCGGCTGAATGTGAGTTTGTCGCTGGCCGAGGTGGTGTAATCATCATCTTTCAAGCATGATGTGACCAACAACAAGGACATGAGCAGCAATACCACTTTTTGCATAAAACAGACTCTTGATTATTTTGTGTTGGTGGAGTTGGTTGACGAGTTAACAAGTAAATCCAAATTCCACTAACGGGTGTTGATTATTCAAATTTATACCTCACACAACGGCATATAAGCTAACAGGCAGGCGGGTTAGCGGGGTGACATAGCAAAACGGGGAATGGCCATAACGCCCTTGGCCATGTGTAGTAATCTTTTGCACACGGAGCCAAGTATATGGCACATCTGCCCGCGCAACCTGTCAGTACCTGCTAACCCGCCGCCATCTGAATCCGTCGAAATGACGGGTTACGCATGCTTCAGTATGTCAAGCAAGTGGTCCCACACCATCTGTACGGTAGGAATGAGCAAGCGCTCGTCGGGCGAGTGCACACCGCGGAGCGTCGGGCCAAAGCTTACCATGTCGAGTTTGGGGTACTTTTCAGAGAACAGACCACACTCCAAGCCGGCGTGAATAGCCAATATTTTGGGTTCCTTGCCAAACAGACGCTCGTAGCTTTCCTTGGCAATGCGTACAATGTCGCTGTTGGGGTTCAATTTCCAGCCAGGATAACCCTCATTGGTCAGCACATCGGCTCCGCCCAGTTCAAAGGCAGCACGTATGATGCTTGCCATGTTCTGACAGGCACTTGCCACACTGCTGCGCTGGCTTGTTGTAACAACCACCTTGTCGCCCTCCTTGCGTATGCTTGCCAGGTTCGACGATGTCTCGACCAGCCAGTCAATGTCCTGGCTCATTGCATAGACGCCGTTGTGCACAGCGTGGAGCGACAACAGCATGCGGCGCATGGCAGCAGGCTCCATGCCCACTTTCTGGCAGGGCTGCTCGGCAATGGCAATGTGCACGTTCTTCTCCGTTGTGGCAAATTCGTCCTTCACGGCAGCCTCAAAGGCTTTCAAGTCGGCTTCGAGTGTTTGCTTTTCAGTTGCCGGAACCGCGCACACAGCGTGTCCCTCACGTGGAATGGCATTGTGCAAACCACCGCTCTGAATGTCAATCAGCCGCAAATCGAACTTCTGCATTTCGTTCACCAAGAAGCGCACAAGCAGTTTGTTGGCATTGGCCCTCTTCTTGTTGATGTCGTCACCCGAGTGGCCGCC
>OKUI01000460.1_pt1 | contig 14417 bp, 20 predicted proteins | sample 1606531 | NCBI WGS metagenome assembly OKUI01 (sample SAMEA3882506, study PRJEB24775) | human gut metagenome | biome: human-associated habitat; feature: intestine environment; material: feces | place: Netherlands | collected 2009/2010
ATTCAAATATGCAGGTTTTATGGAAATATCCATAATTGTTCCAAGCTTCGAAATAGACTCTGCAGATTTGTAAATTCGGTTCAACGATGCATCATAGTTAGTATATTTTACGTTAGATATAAGATCATCGCATTCGGTGTTAAATGCCCGAAGTAAAAGCTTTTGCGTGTCATTAACCATTTTCCGTCCTTTAGAGAGGCTATCATTTACCCGCCAATTTGTATTTCCAGTTACAGCATCTTTATTTTTTATAAGAGTCTTTTGCTTTGCACGTATCTCAGCCAATTTATCTTTATAGTCAAGAGCATTTGCAAAGCTATAATGTGGACGGTACAATCCAAACTCTTGAACAAGAATTTCATCGTCCAAATCTATAATCTGTTTTTCGCGGTTCCTTATCTCGTTATCCAGATTCTCAATATTAGATACACGGCGCGAAATGTCAGCTTCAATATCTTTTATGTTGCTTTCCAAAGATGATTTTTGAGAGTTGAGCTTGTCTATAAGTCCGTGAAGTTTTTGCGCATCTTGCATTTCTGGTGTGAGTAAAGATTGCGCATGATTTAACTCTCCCTGTAAACGTGCATTTTCTTGTTTTAGTTCTTCAATTTCATTTTTGAATTGTCCAGTTTTAAAAATATCACCAATTCCCATATCTTTCTCCTTCTTTAGTAGAGTGAAAATAAGTAAGTTTAAATAAGTTTTTATATAAACGCAAAAGCGTTTATTTCTTAAATTCCATAATCCTTTCATCATAACCAGCCAAGCATGCAATCTGAGCTTTGGTTAATCCGGGATTCCCCATAATTATTTCGTCTGGTATCAATAGCTCCGCTGCGAACGTATTGGCTTCTATTTCAATCTTAGAAGTCAGCATAAGCGTTCTATTTCTTATGAAGTAACAGTTCTCTTTTCGATGAATGAGCTAGTTCGTGAGCCATGACAAGAGTGCGCTCGTGTTCTTCTAAGTCTTCATTCAAAAAGACACACTTGTGATTCTTAAGGAACATGTAGAACCCGGAACTTTCTCCTAGCTGTCCTGTTTGCACTTCAACACCAAGATAACTGGCTAGTTCGAAAGGATTTCTTGTATTGTATTTTTTGACGTAGTAAGCGACTAATCGCTTAACATCATGTGCTTTCAAATCCTAACACCTACTTCTTGTTTTTATTCGGATTGTATTTTTCCTTGTTAATAGGTTTCAGTCGGCGCATCATCAGCTCGATTTGTCCGAGAAGTAATTCGGCATCTTCTTTTGGGATTGGTTCTCCATCATAAGAGAGAGGACCGTCTGAGCCGTTTAATAATTTTGTGCGGATATTTTCCATGTCTTTTGCAATGTCGCGCTCGTCTTTTGCTGTCAATTCTGGCGCTTTTTCCTTTAAGTTGTCTTTTCCTGTCATTAAATAATCTACAGTTACGCCAAAGTAATCAGCAATTTTTTTCATATTCTCGGTTTTGGGAGTGCTTCGACCGCGCTTCCAATCGCTTAATGTGGACTGGGTAATGCCAGTCTCTTTTGAAACTTTATAAGCTGATAAACCATATTTTTGTAATAATTGTTCAAAAATCTCATACATAATTTGTCTACCTTTCATAAAACCGCAGACAATACTAAGAAAAACCGAAAATATACATTGACATTATCGGAAATGCATAGTATAGTATGGATATGCAAAGGAAATTCGATAAAAACCTTTGCATACTACGGAATTGTTAATACTTCGTCTGACAAACTGAGTATATCACAATTCCGTAGTATCTGCAATAGTACTAGCAAGATAAGGAGGTGTGATTTTGTACGAAAAATTTGCTGAGTTATTAGTTAAAAATAACAAAACAGCTTACACAGTATCAAAAGAAACCGGAATTCCTCAATCTGTTTTATCAGATTGGAAAAGAGGACGAAGCAATCCTAAGGTCGATAAGCTACAGAAGCTTGCGAATTACTTCGGGGTGAGCATTGAGTATTTTTTAAAAGAATAAAGCGAGGTGATGAAGAAAATGAAGTGCCCGAAATGTTCAAATGATGTACAAGAAGATAATTTCTGTGCGATATGTGGGGCGAAACTTCAAGAGAGGTGTAAATGTTGGGTACTAAAAAAGGACAACTACTCGTGTGGTGAAGAGAGTTGCCCAGGATATGGACTGTATAGATTATTAAAGTCCAAGTGATTTTTTGACAAGTTCGCAACCAAAATCGATAGCAAATTGACGGACTGCATCAGCAGTGAATTTACCAGCACTTGCAAGACATTTTTTTACTCGAACAACGGCAAGATTAGTCCGTGGGGTTTCGGTGATAATGTCTGGAAGAGATTCAACAAGAGAGGCTTTTAACTGTTCTGATAATTCTTCCTCTTCTTGTATAAGCAAAGCGGTACTTTCTAAAGCGGATTCAGTCCACGGATATGGATTTCCACAGTTAGTACAGTAGGAATCTACGACGGGTTGAGGACCAATGATAGCGATATCATCGTCGTATAATTCACCGCGTATTGGAGCATTGCAATGAGGACAATTGGTAATAGTTTTTGCACCACATTTTGAACAATAATCTTGTTTTAATTCAGGATTCAATTCTACAGACGGTGTAATCATATGCCCATTTGCGCAAACTTGAGCAGTCAAAAAATGAGTCATATCAAATTCTCCTTTCATAATTACTCGGCATGGCAGTGCCTGTATCTAAAGTATAGGAGAGATTGAGGAAAGATGCAATAGAAGAGAGGTGAGTAGAATGCAACGATTATGTCCAGCGTGTTTTACAGAACTCGCAGAGGAAGCAAATTATTGTCCGGTATGCGGAAAATGTATGAGAGAGCCGGTGGGGCAGACTTTACAGTATGTAGGGGGTGTGCCAATAACAACAGTATTTGAAATAAAGGATTGTGCAATTCACATTGGTAAGAAGAAACAGGGAGGTGAGTAGATGCAGGATATATTAAATTCCAGCCAAGCAGCCAGAGTCATAGGCTGTGGACCTCAAAAGGTCCGTGAACGAATTAAGCGAGGTATCTGGACGTTTGGGACTATAGTTACAGCCAAGGAAGCCGGCAACACACAAAATTCTTATGAAATCAATAAGTATCAGCTGGCAGCGTATTTAGGAATACCACCGGAAGAGGTGGACAGAAGATGGAAAGGAGGACAGGCCCATGAGAATTAGAGACTGGATAGTGGTAGGACTGCAATCGGATACCGTACTGACAGTCGGGCAGATCAAGCAGTTGTTCGAACTGGCAAAATAAAAATGAGCGCTCATATAAGCCGGCAAGCTTAAAGCGCTCAAGAAAAATAAGTCAATTACATTATAAGAAAATAGGAGAAATAAGTCAAATGACAGATGAGAAGAAATATGAAATTACAGTGGCGGATATCAGAGCATATATTGGTCTTGCAATGGCCGATGTGTTACCTGAAGATATATCGCCTGAGAGAGAAGTAGAATTTGTTAACTTTTCTGCTGACATAGCATTTAGAATTGAGAAACATTTAAATGGGGAAAAACCATTCAAACAAGAAGATCTTGCTCTTTGTGAGCTTGTAACAACTGTACTGGATGCGCTTGAGAAGATAGGAATGACGGTTGAGAAATCCGAAGAATAAGATGCTGAAAAAATGAGAAGAGAACAATGATGGCAACTAATTATGAAATCCAGGAGAATATCCTGACATTAGAAAAAGAGAGTGAATCAGATGTCTATCACAAGGAGTTGAATCTGATCAGTTGGTATGGGAATCCAGTAAAGCTTGATATCAGAGGGTGGTCCGATGACCATACCAAGATGACAAAGGGAATCAGCCTCACAGAGGAAGAATTCATAAATATCGCCCGGGCAGGGCTTGAAAAATTAGGAGGTAATGCATAATGGCACAGATTACAGTTACATTTGATAGTTTTGAGGATATGAAGGAGTTCGCAGAAAAATTTCTTGGTACTGAGAAAGTCCCAGTCAGCCTGGGAGAAAAAGAGGTACCCGCACAAACACAGAGCATACCTGTTACGCCAGTAGCACCTGTGACGCCGATTACGCCCGTACAGTCAGCACCGGTCACACCAGTTGCGCAGCCGGCGCCAGCCACACTCGTACAGACAACTCCCGCAGAGCAGACAGTTCCGGTCACACCGGCACAGCCGGCAATGTCTACAGTGCCGACAACGGAGCGTACATATTCGCTGGACGAGTTGGCAAATGCAGCCATGACGCTGATGGATAAAGGAATGCAGAATCAGCTGCAGGAACTTCTTGCAAGTTATGGCGTGGAGGCGCTTCCGGCACTCCCGAGAGAAATGTACGGGAACTTTGCAACAGCACTTAGAGGAATGGGGGCAAATATCTAATGGGACATGCAGGGAGAGCACATGCGCTTTTAAGCGCGTCAGGTGCACACCGTTGGCTGGTGTGCACGCCAAGCGCAAAGCTGGAAGAACAGTTTTCGGACTCTACTTCGGAAGCAGCAAGAGAAGGTACGCTGGCGCATGAACTGGCAGAGTTAAAGGTACGGCATTATTTTTATACTACAGATTTTGGAAAGAGAAAATATACGACAAGTGTCAATAAGCTGAAAAAAGATGAACTCTGGAAGGACGAGATGGAGCGGTATACTGATGAATACTTAGAGTACTTGAAGGTCACAGCCCTCAATCTGACGTCAGCGCCGTATGTTGCAATCGAGCAGAAGTTAGACTTAAGTGTTTGGATCCCGGAAGGATTTGGCACTGCAGACTGTGTAATGGTGTATGGCAATACGGTGCACGTCTTCGACTTCAAGTACGGAAAAGGGGTACAGGTAGATGCAGAACATAATCCACAGATGATGCTGTATGCACTGGGCGCTTATAACACCTACAAGATGCTGTATCCGATAACAAATATCCAGATGACAATCATACAGCCGCGTATCGACCACGTATCGGAATGGTCCTGTACACGGGAGGAGCTGTTGGACTTCGGTGAAAAGGTCAAAGAAAAGGCAGCACTCGCTATTGAAGGAAAAGGGGAATATCATCCGGACGAGAAAGCGTGCCGGTTCTGCCGTGCAAAGGCGCAGTGCAGGGCGAGATCTGATTATAACGTGAAGAAGGCTTTCGATATTGGAGAACTGCCACCACTGATCAGCGTGGAAGAGGCAGGAAAAAGACTTTTGGAATTACAGGACGTCGTTAAGTATCAGAAAGATCTGCAGGAGTGGGCGTTAAGTGAATGTCTTGCAGGAAAAGAAGTTCCCGGATGGAAGGCAGTAGAGGGAAGAAGCACAAGAGACTGGACGAACATGGACGACGCGTTTGAGAAGCTGATCAGCACAGGAGTATCCCCGGAAGAGATGCTGTATGAAAAGAAACCGCTGACTCTTGCACAGGTGGAAAAAATGGTCGGAAAGAAAGAATTCCAGGAAGCAGTCGGAGAATTTATTGAGAAGAGACCAGGAAAGCCGACACTGGTGAAAGAATCGGATAAGAGAGAAGCAATTACGAACAGAGTGACAGCCGAACAGGCATTTAAGGAGGAAAACTAACATGGATAATTTATGTAATGTAACAACAGGAAGAGCAAGATTTTCATTTGTACATTTATATAAGCCTTATGCATATCAGCCGGGGCAGGAAGAAAAGTATCAGGTAACGGTCCTGGTTCCGAAGAGTGATGTGGATACCAAAGCGAGAATCGATGCAGCCATTGAAGCTGCGAAGCAGAAGGGCATTTCTGAAAAATGGAACGGAGTCTGCCCGCCGATCGTTTCGACTCCTGTCTATGATGGAGACGGAGTGAGACCATCTGATGGAATGGCATTTGGACCAGAGTGTAAAGGACACTGGGTATTTACAGCATCAGCAAAAGCAGATTATCCGCCGGAAATCGTAGACGCAATGGGAAACCCGATCATTAATCAGTCTGAGGTATACAGCGGAATGTACGGACGTGTCAATGTGACTTTTTTTCCGTATATGTTCGGGGGAAAGAAAGGAATCGGCTGTGGACTGGGACCGGTACAGAAACTGGAAGACGGAGAGGTACTTGGAGGAAGCATGCCGAAAGCATCTGCAGTATTCGGAACAGGCGCGACAAACGCTCAGCCAGTTACAGGAGCATCACAGCCTGTTGCTGGCAGCGCACAGAGAATCAATCCGATCACGGGCTTACCAATGTAATAAGGGAGAGGGCGTATTGCCCTCTTCAGCTATCAGAAGGAGAACATGATGAGACACTTAAGTATAGATATCGAAACAAAAAGCAGTGTTGATATTGGAAAGGCTGGATTATACCGGTATGCACAGTCTGATGATTTTGAGATCCTTCTGTTCGCGTATAGATATGACAACGAAGAGGTTCAGATCATAGACCTTGCACAGGGGGAGACGATACCAGAAACAATAGCGGAGGATTTGAAAAATCCACGTATTGTAAAACATGCGTATAATGCAGCATTCGAATGGTACTGTCTGAATCACGCCGGTTATAAGACACCTCTTGCGCAGTGGAGATGTACCATGATCCACGGGCTCTATTGCGGATATACTGCAGGACTGGACGCTACTGGAAAAGCAATCGGACTTCCGCAAGACAAAAGAAAACTTGCAACTGGAAAAGCCCTGATCCGGTATTTTTGTGTACCTTGCAAACCGACGAAGAGCAATGGAAATCGCTCATGGAACCTGCCGAAGCATGCACCGGAAAAATGGGAGTTATTCAAAGAATACTGCCGGCAAGATGTTGTGACAGAGAGTGCTATTCTGGCAAGACTGGATGCATTTCCAGTACCGGACGAAGAAGAAAGATTATGGCAGATGGATATCCGCATGAACGCTTTTGGGGTAAAGGTGGATTCAGAACTGATCCGGGGTGCTTTACAGGTCAATGAGCAAAGTACAATTCTTCTTGAGGCTGAAGCGAAAGAAATAACAGGACTGGATAACCCGAATAGCTCCACACAGTTACTGGACTGGATCCGTAAACACGGGGTGGAAATGGACAACCTGCAGAAGGCAACTGTAACAGAAAAGTTAGCTGATGATCTTCCGGACAATGTGAGACGGGCGCTGGAAATTAGGCAGCAACTTGGAAAGACGTCAATCAAAAAGTATGTGGCTATGGACGTAGCGAAAGGAAACGATGACAGAGTGCGAGGACTTACACAGTATTATGGCGCGAACCGGACAGGACGATGGGCGGGACGATTGGTGCAGATGCAGAACCTTCCGAGAAACTATATCAAGTCCCTGGATTATGCAAGAAAACTTGTAAAGGCTCAGAACTATGACGGAATCAAGCTCTTATACGGGAACGTGCCAGATACATTGTCACAGCTTATTCGGACAGCGTTTATCCCATCAGAAGGAAATAAATTCGTGGTTGCGGACTTTTCTGCGATTGAAGCCAGAGTCATAGCCTGGCTGGCAGGAGAGACATGGGTCAATGAGGTATTTGCCACCCACGGGAAGATCTACGAGGCTACTGCATCTCAGATGTTCCATGTACCTATTGAAAAGATTGCAAAAGGGAACCCCGAATACGCTCTCAGACAGAAAGGAAAGGTAGCGACCCTTGCACTGGGATACCAGGGAGGCTCTAACGCACTGATTGCAATGGGCGCACTAAATATGGGATTATCAGAAGAGGAACTTCCGGATATTGTCCAAAGATGGAGAAGTGCGAACCCTCGGATCCGTGACTTGTGGTATGCAGTCGAAGAGGCAGCTCTTGCAGCCATGCAGACTGCTCAGCCACAGGCAATCTACAATCTCATTTTTAATCTTGAGAGCGATATCGTATATGGGCAGAATTTTCTGACCGTTCAGCTCCCGAGCGGGCGGAAGTTATATTACCCGAGACCGTTCCTCAAAGAGAATCAGTTCGGGAAGATGGCGATCCATTACTATACGGTCGGACAGCAGACGAGAAAATGGGAAGTGACCTCTACCTATGGTGGAAAAATGACGGAAAACATTGTGCAGGCGATTGCAAGGGACTGTCTGGCAGAGACTTTAAGAAGAATTGACGCAAAGGGATTACAGGTCGTATTCCATGTGCATGATGAGGTCATCATCGATGCGCCGATGGATACGACAGTCGAAGAGATCTGTGATCTGATGGCGGAACCGATACCATGGGCACCGGGATTGATATTAAAAGGTGCAGGATTTGAAAGTAACTATTATATGAAAGACTAGGAGGCCGGAAGGTGGAAAATAACAGAATGCTGCTGATCAGTATGGCAGGAACACGAAAAACTAAACACTGGCCGAGAACAGAGCTTACATGGGCAGAGTTCGTGGAGAAATTAAAGACACCGGTACGCAGTACAGAAACGCTGGAAGAGTATTTAAGCTACGCAAAAGTGAAACAGGACGAGCTAAAGGACGTGGGCGGTTTTGTAGGAGGAGTATTTGCCGGAGATATAAGAAAGGCAGCTTATGTAGAAGGAAGAGACCTTCTGACACTGGACCTGGACAATATTCCGGCAGGAAGGACCGAGGATATCCTGAAGCGCGTGGCAGGGTTAGGCTGTAATGCAGCCATTTACAGTACCAGAAAGCATTGTGGGTACAAGCCGAGGTTAAGAGTTATTGTACCTTTAGACAGAACAGCAACTGCAGATGAATATGAGCCTGCAGCAAGAAAGCTTGCGTCCCTGATCGGAATCGAATTCTGTGATCCGACGACATTTGACGTGGCAAGACTGATGTACTGGCCGAGCTGCTGCAGAGACAGTGAGTATGTCTGTGAGGTATATGACCGTCCGTTCTGCAGTCTGGAAGGGCTCCTTGGGATGTATGGAGACTGGACGGATATCTCACAATGGCCACAGGTACCGGGAACAGATGCTGTGGAAAGACGCAGACTTGCAAAGCAGGAAGACCCGACAGAAAAGAAGGGAATCATCGGAGCATTCTGCAGGACCTACAGCATCACTCAGGCAATGGAGAAGTTCATTCCGGGAATGTATGAGCCTACGGTCATGGAGGGCAGATACACTTACACAGGCGGTTCTACCATTGGCGGTGCTATCGTTTATGACGGCGACATATTCTTATACAGCCACCATGCAACAGACCCATGCTCCGGGTTACTGGTCAATGCGTTTGATCTGATCCGGCTGCACAAATTTGGAGACCTGGACCAAGAGGCGAAAGAAGGAACACCGAACAGTAAACTGCCGTCCTTTATGGCCATGACAAAGCTTGCAAGCAACGATAAAGCGGTATCCGCATTGCTCGCAAAGGAAACATTTGAAAAGGCACAGAATTCCTATGAACAGGTAGAACAACCGGAAGAACTGGACCTTGCGTGGCTGGATCGGCTTACAAGAGATGGGAATGGAAAAATAGCCAAGACCATCAATAATGTAGTACTGGTACTGGAAAATGACCCGCTGTTAAAAGGGAAGATCGTGACGGATGAATTTGCCAACTGTGGACTTATCCTCGGCAAAGTGCCGTGGAGCAAAGAGGAAGGAAAGCGCAGATGGAAAGATGAAGACGATGCGGGATTCTATAACTACATGGAGCTGTTCTATGGGATTACCGGAAGGGACAAGCTGGACAGCGCCCTTCTGATCGTGAGCAGCCAGAACAAGATCAATGATGTAAAAGAGTATTTAAAAGGACTGATCTGGGACGGAAAAAAGCGCATCGACACTTTGCTTTCGGATTATCTGGGCGCAGAAGATAACATTTATACGCATGCAGTCATGAGGAAATCCTTGTGTGCTGCAGTCGCAAGAGCCATAGTCGGTGCAGTGAAATATGATTACATGCCAATCTTTACAGGACCGCAGGGAATTGGAAAGAGTACATTCTTAAGTATTCTTGGAAAGGAATGGTTCTCGGATTCCTTGACCAGTTTCGAAGGTAAGGAAGCCGCGGAGCTGATACAGGGAACGTGGATCAATGAGGTCGGGGAACTGACGGCCATGACCAAGCAAGAGACAAATGCGGTCAAGCAGTTCTTAAGTAAGACGGACGACATCTACCGCGCTGCTTACGGGCGCAGAACGAATAAATATCCTAGACGGTGTGTGTTCTTCGGCACGAGCAATGAGGAAGAGTTTTTGAAAGATATGACTGGAAACCGCCGGTTCTGGCCGGTGGATGTCGGGGTGCACCAGGCAAAGAAATCCGTGTGGAACGAACTGCCGCAGGAAGTGGACCAGATATGGGCAGAGGCCTACATGCACTGGAAAATGGGAGAGCCATTATATATGTCTAGAGAAGAGGAAGAAATGGCTGTAGAGATGCAGGAGAGCCACAGGGAGTCTTCCGGGAAGGAAGGGATTATCCGTGAATTCCTGGAGCGCAAGATACCATCGAACTGGGATTCTTTTGACCTGTTCCAGAGACGCCTGTATTGGAATGGGAACCTCAGATTAGGTGAAAATACACAGCTGGTGGACAGGAGTAAGGTTTGTGCGTTGGAAATATGGACAGAATGCTTCGGTGGTGACGCAAGGTATATGAAGCGGACGGACAGCCGGGAAATCAATCAGATTTTATCCAGTCTGAAAGGATGGAAACCGAATCGGTCAAAGCGGAGATATGGCCCTCATGGAATCCAAAAAGGGTTTGAACGCGTTACCACAAGTGTTGACATAGTAGAAAAATAACGGCAACTTAATGGCAACATGGCAACGGACGAAAAATAAGCATGTTGCCAATGTTGAAAAAGAAAATTTAAAAGTGCAACGGATTTGGAAACGGGGAAACCACTGAAAATAAAGGCTTTTCTATATTATGTTGCCAATGTTGCCATATTTTATATATGAGAGTAGAAATAAATAATAAAAAATATATATGGCGTACATAACGTACATAATACAGGGGTACATATACATGTGTACGTGAGGAACAGTAACTCAGGAGGCAAAGATGGATTGCGAAAAATGGTTGGAAAAATTGTTACGGACAGAAGGAACTATACTTTGTGATGATGTTAGAATAAGAGCATTGAAGAATGGATTTACCAGAAAAGAATTAAAATCTGCCAGAAAAAAGTTGGGCGTGAAAACATTTCATCAAACGATAGATGGTAAGACGTCAGAAAACTGGTTCTGGTACTTGGAGGTGTAGGGCATGGCGGAACGGGAAATTGAAAAGAAACTGGTGGACGGTGTACGGAAACTGGGAGGCAGGGCGTATAAGTTCGTGAGCCCTGGAAATGATGGGGTGCCGGACCGGATCGTGGTACTTCCGGGAAGCGTGCCTAAATTCATCGAACTGAAAACGGAGACCGGAAGATTATCCAGTCTGCAGAACGTACAGATCAAGAAGCTTAAGGATTTAGGACAAGACGTCCGGGTCCTGTATGGTCTGGAAGACGTGAAGAGATTTTTGGAGGAGATGCGAAATGGAATTTAGACCACATGCATACCAAGCGCACTGCATTCAGAAAATCATTGAGATACATAAGATCGGCCTGTTCCTGGACATGGGACTTGGAAAAACAATCACGACGCTGACAGCAGTCAAGGAATTAAAATATAACCGCTTTCAGGTCAGAAAGGTCTTGGTGATCGCACCGAAGAAAGTAGCAGAGGGAACCTGGACGAAGGAAAAGGATAAATGGGAGCACACCAAAATGCTTCGGGTATCACAGGTACTTGGGAGCCAGGCAAAAAGGATCCGGGCGTTAAATACACCGGCAGATATTTATATCATCAACCGGGAAAATGTATGCTGGCTGGTGGATTATTACAAGCAGTCATGGCCGTTTGATATGGTGATTGTGGACGAGTCCTCATCGTTCAAGAGCCATAAGGCGAAACGGTTCAAAGCATTGGCAAGCATGGGGAGCCACATCGACCGCATGGTGGAGCTGACCGGTACACCATCACCGAACGGACTGGAAGACCTTTGGAGCCAGATATTCTTACTGGACGGTGGCGAAAGGCTTGGAAAACGATATACACAGTTCCGGGAACGATATTTCGACCCGGGAGACCGGGGACAGAATATCGTGTATAACTACAAAGCAAAACCGGGGACCGAAGAAAGTATTCTGTCTAAGATATCGGACATCTGTATCAGCATGAAAGCTGAGGATTATTTACAGCTTCCGGATATCATTTATCATCAGGTGCCGGTGACTTTGGACACGAAAGCAGAGAAAGCCTATAAAGATCTGGAACGGAAAATGGTCCTGGCACTTCCGGAAGACGAGGATGAGATCAGTGTGACCAGTGCAGCCGCTTTGAGTAATAAATTGTTACAGCTGTCGAATGGTGCAATCTACGATGAGGACCACGAGGTACATGAAATCCACAGCTGTAAGATCGAGGCTTTTCTGGAGCTGATCGAGAGCCTGCAGGGAAAATCAGTCCTGGTATTTTATAATTTCCAGCATGACAGGATACGGATCATGAAGGCATTGGAAAAATTAAAACTCCGGGTGAGAGAGCTGCGCACGACAGAAGACGAGGATGCGTGGAACCGTCATGAGGTCGATGTGCTGCTGACACACCCGGCAAGCAGTGCCTATGGATTGAACCTGCAGCAGGGCGGGAACCATGTGATCTGGTTCGGGCTGACATGGAACTATGAACTATACACCCAGGCGAATAAACGATTGCACAGGCAGGGGCAGGAGGAAAAAGTAATTATCCATCATCTGGTGAGCAGCGGGACGAGAGACGAGGACGTTATGCTGGCTCTGGAGAAGAAGGACGATGTGCAGAACTGGGTCATGGAGAGTCTGAAAGCAAGGATCCGGAAGATACGACAGGAGGTGTGAAGTGATGCACTTAAGCGAGGCAAAGAAAAAAAGCATTATAGAAAAATGGGTTGAGAACCATAAGACACCGGTTATTTGTCCCGGATGTAATGAAGTCATCCGGGAGGACGAAGATCTTAAAGGTGTTGAGTATGTGAAGACAAAGAGAAAAACTGAAATATTTTTTCATCGAGAATGCTACAGAAAAGTGTGGAGGTAAGAGAACAGACAAAACGACGAAGGGGTTGATGACGATGAGCGACAGTAATTGCCAGCGCCTTGATGCCATATCAGACCGTGACCAGATGGCAGAAAAGCCACCAACGGAAGAAGCAAGCAGACGCTTCCGGACACCGGCATGCTACAGCATATTGGGATATTTGGCAAGGCAGAAGGCGAAAAGGAACAAGATTGATACAGGGGGGGGAGGAGATAGGACATGGAGCAGGAAGTGAAAACAGAGAACGAACAGAAGAAGGAATATCTCCGGAGCTATAAGGATCATGTGAGAAGGGTCAACCGGATCTCGGAAGAAATCAAGGAGCTACGTGAAATGATGATGTCCGCGAAGGCGATTAATTATGACGGCATGACTCATGGATCCGGAGGGCAGGGAGATCTGTCCGGAGAGGTGGCACGTATCCAGGGATTGATTGATGAACTCAAGAGAGAACGTGGACTGAGGATCATGACGTATCAGGACATTGCAAGGAGAATTAAGAGACTCAAGTCCAGAAATGAGGACGATGTATTGTTCTATCGGTATATCAAGGGTATGGAGTGGTACGAGATTGCAGAACAGATGCACTATTCTGAAAGATGGGTGTTGAAGCTTCATGGAAAAGCATTGGCACATTTGGAGCTTCCGGAAAAAGAGTTCATAGAAGTTCAGTAGTACATGTGATATTATGATATCGTCGAAAGACGAACGGAAAGACGATTTCCAATTTTTCAATTTCCTCAAAATACATAAAACCTAGAAGGAACGGCTTGGCAACAGGCCGTTCCTTCTGTTGCATAATGTCACATTTTGAGATATTATGAGAGTAGAATTTGTGTATGGGAGGAAGCGAGGACGCAGGATGCAATTGAAATATTTGGAAGAATGAGTGATGATTTGAAAGGTGCAATAATAACAGCTGTTTTTACGTCCATAGTTTCTATAATCGGATTTATTTTAACGAATAAGAATATGAGTAAAAATTTGAAAAATGAATTAAAGAAAGAAAAGACGACGTTACATATTCAGAAAATGTCAGAAATGCCATATGCTATATTGATCTTAATGGATAAAATGATAAAGAAGCCCGAATCTGAGGAAGTTTTAGATGACTTTAGAAAAATTATGAACACTGTTTGTGCGTATGGGTCGAAAGATGCAATAAAAATTGCTTCTGTCATGCAGAGTGAAAATTATAAAAATCAGAAGAATAATGTTAACATGTATAGGATACTATCTTTCTATTCGTTGCTTGTTACGCAAATTAAGTTTGATGTGACTAATATTGTAAACAGTCCAGAACTTTGGTTTAAGCTCAAAATAAATGATTATGATAAAATGCGTGATGAAATGATTAAAGAAAATAATAAGATTGTAGACGAACTAGATCTGAATGAAGATTTTAAAATCTAGGATATTAATGTGAAGATGGAATTTTAAGCACTCTTAACAGGGTGCTTTTCTGATGCAATAAAACAGGAAAGAGAGA
>OKUI01000463.1_pt1 | contig 14365 bp, 12 predicted proteins | sample 1606531 | NCBI WGS metagenome assembly OKUI01 (sample SAMEA3882506, study PRJEB24775) | human gut metagenome | biome: human-associated habitat; feature: intestine environment; material: feces | place: Netherlands | collected 2009/2010
AACTCCGCAGCGCCCGCATCGTTCTCATCAAAGAAGGTGGAGAATGCAACGCCTTCGCAGTTCTCTTTGCCGGCGTTCTTGATGATGGTCGCGTTCTCCCAGGTATCACCCGCCATTATCTTGGAGGTGATGCCCATTTCCTTAGCCTGCTTGATGAAGAGGCCCGCAGTCTGGATCGAGGAGGGAACGAATATTACATCGGGATTCGCTGCCTTGACGGAAGCAAGGATAGCGTTGAAGTCTGTCTCGTTGGTATTGTAGGTGCCCTCGTAAGCGATGGTGCCGTTCTTCTCAAACGCAGCCTTGAAATAGCTTGCAAGGCCGGTGGAGTAATCGTCGCCGTTCTGATTGATGACAGCGGCAGTCTTGGCGCCCTGGGACTGAGCGTAGTTTGCCATAACGGTGCCCTGGAAGGGATCAAGGAAGCAAACGCGGAAATAGAAATCATTGTCCGCGGTGACCTGCGGATTGGTGCAGGAGCAGCCGACGGCAACTATCTTGTTATCCGCAAAGGTGGAGCCGGCGGCGATCGAAACGCCCGAGCCGTAGGAGCCGAGGACTGCTGCGACCTTCTTGCTGACAAGGGACTGCGCAGCGGTAACGGCGGCAGCCTTATCGGACTGATTGTCGACCTCGACAAGCTCTATCTTATACTCTGTGCCGTCGATGGTGACGGTGGGAGCAATTGAATTGGCGTATCTGATGCCGAGAACTTCCTGCATACCGCCTGCGCCGTTCTCGCCGGTGGCAGGCTCAAAAACGCCGATTTTGATGACATTACCCTCAATAGTGATCGGTGTGGCTGTCTTATCGCCGCCGGTCGGCTTATCTTCACCGCCGCCGCACGCTGCGAAGCAGCAAACGACAAGAGCTAGGGCCATAAGGATGGCAAGTAACTTTTTCATGTGCATAACCTCCGTTAAAAAGATATGAATCAAAGGGCTTGACCGCCCCAGGAATCCGAAAACAGTTTTACTTCCTTAAAGTAAAAAATATTATTGAATATTATACAACATCAAATCGTATAATGCAATAGGAAACTTGAAAAAAGTTATTTTTTTGTTCAAATTTTACGACGTTTTTGCATTTTCGCAACCGTCATCATGCAAAAAAGAAAGAGCCGCCGCTTAAAAGCGGCAGCTCGGTGCAATTTTATGCAGTTTCTTTTAATTCTCTTTCAAGCCAGATGCAGCCGATCTCTATCGCGCTGTAGAGACCGCGGCGCTCTGCCTTTTTGACTATCTTATCCTTCATGCGGACATCGGGGTCAGTGTTGACAAGCTGGACAAGGACTCTGTCCGCCACCTCGACGCCCTTGACCTCGCGGGTGCTTGTTATCTGAAGGATAGCAACGTAGGGGTCGCTCATGTAGCCGTAATAAATGGTCTTGCCGTTTCTGACGAGCGGCCTGCCCTTATACATAAGAAACTCGCTCTTCTTTGCCATTGACTATCATCTCCTTGGGTTTACTTTATACCGAGATAACACTTCACCATAGCCTGAAGAAGCTCGTCTCTGTCGAGTCTCCTGACAAGGCTGCGGGCGTTGTTGTGGGTAGTAATATAGGTCGGGTCCTCAGAGAGGATATAGCCGACAATCTGGCTGATGGAATTATACCCTTTCTCGTTCAGAGCCTCATAGACCGCCAGCAGATTCTTTTTCATCTCCGCCTCGTTCTCATCCTTGATCGAGAATTTTATTGTTTTATCAGTCATTTCGGTCACCTCCGTACCCAAACATTATATAACACCTTTCGGAATAAAACAATGGTTTTTTTAAAATTTTATTTTTCTTTAATAATTAGCTTACTTTAAGCCCTCAGGACAACGCCTATCTTATCGAGGTTGGCAAGAATTGAATCTATCCAGCTCTGCACCTCGTCCATCTCGAGAGTTCTGTCCATGGCGGCAAAGACAAGGCGCACGGTGATGCTCTTGATGCCGAGCTTCTCATAGGTGTCTATAACCTTGGCGCTCTCAAGCTCCTTGATGCCGAGCGACTGCCAGCAGCTCTCGATATCGGAATACTTGGTGTTGCCCGCAAGGACGAGCGAGAGATCGTAATAGGTGGACTGCTGAGTGCTGGGCTCGCGGAACATGATGGGATTCGCCTTGACAGCGTGGAAATCGTTCATGTCTATCTCGAAGCAGACCGCTGCGGCGACCTTGTCGAGCTTCGCGCGGTTGGCGGGGTGAAGAGCGCAGATCACGCCTACCTTCTTGCCGTCGACGGTTATCTCGGCTGTATTCTTGGGATGCTGCCAATTATGCTCGGGAGCTATCTTATTATATACGACTTTCGCCTGCTTTATTTCACCGACAAGGCAATTGATAATCTCGACCGCCTTGAAGTAGAGAGCCTTTTCGTCGCCGCTCTTATCATAGAGCACCACACCGAGGCGCTTGCGTTCCTTGCAGATGCCGTTCTCATCGAGACCGTCGACAACTCTGCCTATCTCGAATATGCCGTATTTATCGGCGAAATCCTTATTCTCGGAAGCGTCAATGAGAAGCGTAGGCAGCATGGAATTCCTCAGATTGCCGTTCTCGGAATTCTCGATATTGAGCACTTTGACGTTATCCTCAACGTCGATGCCGAGCTTCTTGCACTTCCTGCCGTCGCACCAGAGGTAGGAGTTGACCTCATGCAGACCGAAGGTCTTGACAAGGATATCCTTTGCCTCCTCGTCCTCAAGCCTGCCGTAATCGTTGGGCACGGGCTTGAGCGGGCTGCGGGTGGTGGTTATCTCAAAGTTGTCGTAGCCGTAGATTCTGGTTATTTCCTCGATGATATCCGCCTTCATGGTGACGTCCTTGGTAGCTCTCCATGAGGGAACACTGACGGTGTAATCATCGCCGCTGCGCTCAACACCGAAGCCGAGAGCGGTGAGGGTCTTCTCTATCTGCTCATTGCTGATATCAATGCCTGTGTATTTGTCTACATACTTCTTATCGAATGAGATCGAAACGGGCGGATACTTCCTGACGTATTCGTCGGTGAGCTTTGAAGCGACCCTTGCGCCCGGGTCTATCGAGCGGACAAGCTCGACAAATCTGCCGACTGCGTCCATGGTAAGCTCGGGGTCGAGCATCTTCTCATACCTTGCGCTGGCGTCGGTTCTGTGGCCGAGCCTTGAGGAGGATTTACGCACGCTCACGCCGTCGAAATTCGCCGACTCGAGCACAACGCTGCCCGTATCCTCGACTATCTCGGAGTCAAGGCCGCCCATGATGCCCGCAATGGCGACAGGCTCGCTGCCGTTGTAGATCATCAGGGTATCCTCGTCGATATCCCTCTCAACGCCGTCAAGAGTAGTGAACTTCATCTTCTCGGCGGGGGTGGTGACGACGATATTGCTTATCTTATTCGCATTGAACGCATGAGTAGGCTGACCTATCTCAAGCATGATGTAATTTGTGACGTCGGCAAGCAGGTTGATGCCTCTCATGCCGCAGTAATACAGACGGATACGCATATCGAGCGGGCTTTTGTTGAGCGTGATATTATCCATCTTGATGCAGGAATATCTGTAGACCAGATCCTCTCTGCCGACGGTGACATCGACATTCTCATCGCCGTCATAGGAGATATCGCCGAGCTTCAGGGGCTTCAGCTCCCTGCCGGTGATAGCGGCGAACTCCCTCGCTATGCCGTAGTGACCCCAGAGGTCGGGGCGGTTGGTGAGCGATTTATTATCGACCTCAAAAATGATATCGTCTATAGGATAGATGCTCTTGAGGTCGGTGCCGTTGGGGGCGTCGGTGTCAAGATCCATGATGCCGGAGTTGTCGTCGCTCAGACCCAGCTCCTTCTCGGAGCAGCACATACCCTCGGACTCAAAGCCCGCGACCGTTGCGACCTTTATCTCGCCGCCGCAGACTCTGCCGCCCGCAAGCGCAAGGGCGACCTTCATGCCGACCCTGACATTAGGGGCGCCGCAGACGATATTGCAGACCTTGCTGCCGATATCGACCTTGAGCAGGTGGAGCTTCTTTGAATTCGGGTGCTCCTCGACCGAGATGATCTCGCCGACGACGACATTCTGCACGTCCTCGCCCTTGACGATTATCTCCTCGACCTCGGCGGTGGAGAGGGTGAAGCCCTCGATAAGCTGCTTGACATCGAGACCGTCAAGGTCAACGTAATCTTTAATCCAATTTATTGAAACAAACATACTTACGCCTCCTCGCTTTCGTCAGACGGTCTGGTGAATGATTTGTCGGTGAACTGCGACAGCGCCTTGAGGTTGCCGCTGTTGAATACTCGGATATCCTTGATGCCGTACTTCATCATTGCGAGCCTCGTCAGACCGAGACCGAAGGCGAAGCCGGTGTATTTCTCAGGGTCAACGCCGCCGAGCTTGAGGACATTGGGGTGAATCATGCCGCAGGGGCAAAGCTCGAGCCAGCCGGAATTCTTGCAAGAGGGGCAGCCCTCGCCGCCGCATATAAGGCACTGGATATCAAGCTCAAAGCCCGGCTCGACGAACGGGAAAAAGCCCGGACGCAGCCTGACGGTGACATCCTTCTGGAACACCTCAGAGAGCATGGTCTTCATAAAGTAGATGAGGTTTGAGATCGAAACATCCTTATCGACCATCATGCCCTCCATCTGGAAGAAGGTATTCTCATGGCAGGCGTCGATCTTTTCGTTTCTGAAGCAGCGGCCGGGGAAAACGGCTCTGAGCGGATTGCCCTGCTCGAGCGAAGCGGCATACTTGCGCAGAATGGTATTCTGAGCGGCGGAGGTGTGGGTCTTGAGAAGCTGACCATTGCTCAGATAATAGGTATCCTGCATATCTCTGGCGGGGTGATGCTTCGGGATATTGACGCCCTCGAAGCAATTGTAGTCGTCGGTGACCTCGGAATAATCCTCTATCGAGAAGCCCATGTTGAGGAAGATATCCTCAAGCTCCCTCTGCACGAGGGTAATCGGGTGATATGAGCCGAGCTCGGTATAGACGGGCATTGACTCGTCATAGCTCTCGGCGGATTCAATGAGTCTCTGCTCCTCGAGCTTCTTGAGCTCCTCAAACTTCTGAGCAAGCGCATTCTCAATGAACTGCTTGGTCTCGTTTATACGCTGGCCGGCTTCCTTCTTCCTGTCGTTGGGGACATTGCGAAGCTCCTGCATGAGACCGGAGACGTGACCCTTTTTGCCGAGGAACTCTATCCTGAGCTGCTCAAGGTCGGACGAAGCGGCGATCTCGGCGGCTCTCTGCTCAAAGAGTTTCCTAAGCTCTGCCGGTTTTTCAAACATTTTGATCAATCCTTTCAACTGCTGTTAAGCTGTTACCTGAATAATATTAAATCCCCCGTTGTCATAAGACAACGAGGGACGAAAAATATCCGCGGTACCACCCTGCATTCCCGATAGCTCGGGCGCTTGAAACAGATAACGGTTGCTGCCGTCGGAGCCTACTGAATTCAGCCCCGCCGCTCCCGGGTGAACTTCGGCGAACGCCGTGCGACCCGCTTCCAGCCGATGACGGATCCTCTCTGACGCACTTGAGATTCGCTTACTCTCCCGATCACTGCGTTTATATATCGCTAATAATATAACACATTATTTTGCCTTTTGCAAGAGGTAAAACGCTTTTATTTTGTTGCAGCGGCACAATGAAATTTGTGGATATTATACTGTTTGGAGGCTGACGTCAAATCCTTTTCAGCAGCTTATAAAATTCTCCGTACTCATCCGCACCGTCAAACAGCACCTCGGTGAAGCCGAATTTGCGATAAAGATGAAGAGCGTTGGCGTTGTCTTTATCAACACCGATGGCGGCTTCCGCAAAGCCCATTTCTTTTGCCTTCTCAATGAGAAAAGCAAGCATTGCGCTGCCTATGCCGCGATTACGGTACTCCTTTTTAACTATCATCCTTGAGATATAAACTCTCCTGCCGGGGATAGTGTAATCGGGGTCGTCGGCCTCCAAGACAAGGGCGCCCTCACCGATAAATTCGCCGTTTATCTTATAGATGAATACAAGACGGTTGCCGGACGCTATCTCGCTTCGCCACGTTTCCGTAAGCGGCTGGGTTTTCATATTCCAAATGTTTTGGCATCTTCCGTATTCCTCGAGCTTCAGCGGCTCAATGGTAATATCGGCATTTTTTCTTCTTATCATGGTTTTTCCCTTCCGCTTTAGCACAGCCGCCGACCCTCGGTCGCTTCGTGACGGCATCCATCGCCGCTTCCTCATAATGCTGAGAGCCTTCAGGCTCAATAACGAGTTTTACCCTTGCACAGTAAAAATACGCAATGTGATCGCCGACGAGCCTTTGACGGTTAAACCGAATCGAATACTCCCCGGGGAACCCATGCCACAGCCTGTTTTCTTCCTGCGCGGCATTATTTCTGAGATGTGCAGGCATCACTTTCAGCTTCTTATTTCTCGGCAAAACCGCTTTTTTCATTTATCACATCATAAGCGTGAGATCATTTGCGAATTCACCGGCTATTTCGTCGCTGACGGAGAAGCCCAGGACAGCCAGGACTATCAATGTTATTATGCCGACAGCAATGCCGCAGACCTGTGTTATCAGCATCGCCTTGCCGAAATTAGCCCTGTTTTTATCAGTCTTGTCAAGGGCAAAGACTATCATAATTATAAACCCCGCCGTGGGTATGGTGCTGAGAATAAGCCAAAGGATATATTTGCCGACACTCGTCACGGGTGCGGAATTATCAGCCTGACCGGGCTGATTATACGGATTATAATGCTGATACGACTGATCGTACTGCTGATACTGCTGCTGCGGAGGCTGCTGATAATTCGGTCGGCTGTATGTTTCCTGCGGCTCCGGCTGAACAGGTGCGCCGCAGTCAGTGCAGAATTTTGTGCCCTCCTTGACTTCCTTACCGCAGTTTTTGCATACCATAGAAATCTCCTCCTTTTATTTTATCATTTCATTGAACTGCTCTTCGGTTATTATCGTAACCCCGAGCGACTGCGCCTTGGTCAATTTGCTGCCGGCGCTCTCGCCCGCAAGCACATAATCCGTTTTCTTTGACACCGAGGACGCCGTTTTGCCGCCGAATTTCTCGATTATCTCGCCTGCCTCATTGCGGGAATAGGTCGGCAGAGTGCCCGTTAGCACAAAGGTCTTGCCCTCGAAACGGTTGTCTGTTTTTTCTCTGAGAGAATTCATATTCACGCCGAGCGCCGCCAGCGCCTCAATCTCGCTCCTCGACTGACCGAGGGCAAAGAAATCCGCAACGCTCTGTGCCATTATGCCGCCGAAGCCGTCGATAGCGCACAGAGCCTCGACATCCGCCTGCATTATCGCCTGCATCGTGCCGAAGTGATCGGCAAGCAGCTTGCCCGCCTTTTGGCCGACGTGACGTATCCCGAGGGCGAAAACGAGCTTCGAGAGGTCGTTTTTCTTGGAATTCTCTATAGCGTTTATCAAATTCTCGGAGGATTTATCCTTGAAGCCCTCAAGGGTCATAAAATCCTCTTTTTTGAGCGTATAAATATCGCTCGCCTTGGTCAGCAGCCCGCAAGAAACGAGCTTCTCAAGCACGGCGTCGCCCATACCCTCGATATCCATTGCGTCACGGGAGCAGAAATGGATGAGGTTACGCAGAAGCTGCGCCGGGCACTCGGGATTGACGCATCTGACCGCCGCCTCGCCCTCCTCACGGATAACGGGAGCACCGCACGAGGGACAGACCTCGGGCAGGGTGAATCTCTCCGAGCCCTCGTCGTGCGAAACGACCTTGACGACCTCCGGAATTATATCGCCCGCCTTGCGGATAACAACTCTGTCGCCGATCCGGATATCCTTTTCGTTGATAAAATCCTGATTATGGAGCGTTGCTCTCGAGACGGTCGAGCCTGAAACGAGCACCGGCTCAAACACGGCGGTCGGGGTCAGCACGCCCGTTCTGCCGACGGCGACCTCGATATCGACCACCCTTGTCTCCTTCTCCTCCGGCGGATACTTGAACGCAAGCGCCCAGCGGGGGAATTTGGCTGTGCTGCCTATCTCGGCGCGCATGGCGAAGGAATCGGTCTTGATGACCGCCCCGTCGATGTCATAGGGCAGCGAGCTTCTGATCTCGCCTATTCGGTTAAGCTCCGCCTCGATCTGCTCGACGGTGGTGAATTTATTATAGAACGGAATGGTCTTGAAGCCCAATTCCTTGAGAAAATCAATGGACTGCTTATGCCCCGTCAGCTCGTCGCCGCCGTAGCGCTGGACGTTGAAAACGAATATATCAAGGCTTCTTGAAGCGGTGACGGCGGGAGCGAGCCCGCCGCGGCATTGCGGGGATTTTTGAAGGGCTTCTCGCCGTTTTGCTCCTGCTCGCCGACAAGGGCGGCAAAGACCTTCTTCGGCATATACACCTCTCCCCTAACCTCGATTGTGACGTCCTTTTTAAGGCGCAGAGGGATGGAATTGACAGTCCTGAGATTTGCCGTGACATTCTCGCCGGTCACGCCGTCGCCCCTGGTGGAGCCGCGCACAAGCACGCCGTTCTCATATTCGAGCGCAACGGAAAGGCCGTCTATCTTCGGCTCGACAACGAACTCCGCCTGCGGGAACTGCTCCCTGACCCTCGTGATGAATGCTTCGACCTCACCTAGGCTGAACGCATCCTGGAGGCTCTCGAGCGGCACGGTGTGAGTGACCGGCTCAAACAACCCCTCGGCGCTGCCGCCGACTCGCTGAGTGGGCGAATCTGGCGTGATAAGCTCCGGGTACTCCTTCTCAATCGAGGCAAGCTCACGCTGGAGCATATCATATTCGCTGTCCTCTATCTCGGGGTCGTCCTCGACATAATATTTGTGGCTGTGATAGTTTAACTGCGCTCTGAGCTCCTCGGCTCTGCGCTTTGCCGACTCAAACTGCATAAGCGTTACTTCCTTTGGTTTTGTTACGGTAATATTATATCAACTCCGCGCCGCAAAATCAACGGTTTTATTTGGTCACGGAGACATTCGGCACGCTGCCGACTATGACGGTCTGGGCGATGCAGAGCGAGGTCTGCACCTGTTCGGTCATACGCCTGCCCGCAAGCGAAAGCACGACTGTCGTTTCGATGTTGAGCATCACGCTGTGCTGGGTCTGATTGACCCCCGCTGAGGCAAAGACATTCTCAAAATCCGACGCAGTAGAAGCCGAGCAGCCGACCTTGACCTTGATTTGAGGGCCTATCCCTGAGAAAAGCGACACGCCCGTGGCCGTGCCGAGCGGCACTCTGACCTCGGTGCGCTCCTTATCCTCAAAGGCGGCGTCTATAGCCTCAGTCACCCTCGCCTTAAAGAGATTCAGCTTCACTGCGTCGGTGCTCACTCCCGTTATCGAGTTATCTGCGCCGTAGCTGACCTTAACAAGCTCCGAATACTCGGGTGCGCCCTGTGACAGCACGCTCACAACGGCGGCATTTATCCTCTCGGTCGCAAGCCTATGGGCTTCGAGCGCCGCAAGCTCCGTCACCGCCGGGCGTAATTGCGCATCAGCAAGCAAAACAGCGATGAGCAGCACCAGCGCCAAGCACACCACAAAGGGCAAGCAGCTGCCAATGTAGCCCCATGCATAGCCCTGCGAAGACACAACATCCATGCGTTCCGGGGTGGTCACATCGCCCAGCATGGAGTCGTAGAACACCAGACTGCCGGAGTAGCCGATCTTGGCAATGATAAAAATGACCAGAAAGGCCAGCCATGTGCCCGCCATACCCATGGCGCAGCAGCCAATGACGCCCACAAAAAGGCAGAGCATGAAGATGGGCTTTTTAAAGCCCTTGGTGTCCGCCAGCGTGCCCAGAATGGGGCTCAGAATGGCGGTGACCACCGTGACGATGGAGCTTGCGTAGCCCCAGTAGGCCAGATAGTCCACCTTGCTCACGCCGCCGGCCTCGGCCAGCGCATTGAAGAAGATGGGCACCAGCGTGGCGATCATCAGCACAAAGGCCGAGTTGCCCACATCGTATAAGATCCATGCCCGCTCCAGCGGTGTCACCTTGAATTTTTCAGTTTTCATCGTATTTCCCTTTTCCCCTTGCACCGCCGGGCGGCGCGTTTTTTAAAACTCCCCAAAGGTGTGGTCGTAGGCGGCATCCAGCGGCTCGTCCGTATCCAGCTTTGCCACATACTCTAAGATCAGCCGCTCTGCCAGCGGTAAAGCCTTGGCGTACAGCGCATCCAGCTTGCGGTTGCTCTCGGTGCACTGCGGGTTCGGCTGCGGGTTTGCCACAAGGCCGTGCATCCCATCATACTTGCCCAGCACCTTCATGCCGGTCAACACCACCCAGCGCTTGACCGGGTTCGAGGCTTGCAGCACCTTATGCACCATGATCATCCCCTTCAGGGCTTCCAGCGCGTTCTGCTCCGAAATATCCCTGTAAAACGGCGCAATGACCCGGGCATTCTCTGCGCTGGGGTGGATATGGCTGGCGGTAAAGAAGGTCAGCGGGTCATAGCCGTCCCGGCGCAGCAGCATATTGTCGAACTCAGTCTCGATCTCGCAGTGGGTCACACCGCTCTCCCGGGTGAACTGCTCCACAAAGGGGTGGCAGGTGCTGTCCAGCGCAAAATGGCACACAAAGCCCAGCGCATAGGCCAGCGCAGCCTCGCGGTCGGCTTCCTCGTGCACCACCCGCCGTGCACGGTCAAAGAACGTTCTGCCCGGCTCGTCGTGCATGGCGTTGCCCAGCGCGGCGACCGGGGTGGACTTTTCCGCATGGTAATAGAACAGCAGATCCGGCCCGTGCAGACCGATATCGTACAGTTCCCGGTGCGCCTCCAGCTTTTCCCGCAGCGGCGCGGGCAGATGGTCCAGCACATTTGCGCCAAAGCGGCGGTGTGCGTAGGTAGAGGGCATCTCTCATTCCTCCTTCTTGCTGTGCCAGTGCCCACCGCCCTGTTCCGGCTGCACTGACCAAAAATTCTATCGTTTCCAGTATAGCAGAAAGTTTGCCGACCTTCTACCCTTTTGTGTCTGTTTTCTGTAAAAAGTTTTAATAATTTTGCTGTACTTCCCGCCGCTCCCCCAAACAGAAAAGGGACCTCCTGAAATGCCCGCAGGCATTTCAGGAGGTCCCTTTCTAATCATTCAGGCTCACACACTCTCATAGCCCTGCGGCATCTCGCTCTTGCGGTCGCGGGACATCAGGTTGCGCAGCGCGTCGCTGGCGCTCATGCCCTCCTTGACGATGGCGTTCACCGTCTGGGCAATGGGCATTTCCACATGGTACTTCTCGGCCAGCTCCATGGCGGCGGGCAGGGCGTTGATGCCCTCCACCACCATGCCGACCTCCTTCACGGCCTGCTCCGGGGTCTCACCCTTGCCGATGAGGATGCCGGCCCGGTTGTTGCGGCTGTGCATACTGGTGGCGGTCACGATCAGGTCACCAATGCCGGCCAGACCGGCAAAGGTGTGGACATTGCAGCCCATGGCCACGCCCAGCCGGGCAAGCTCGGCAATGCCGCGGGTGATGAGGGCGGCGCGGGCGTTGTCGCCATAGCCCAGGCCGGTGGAGATGCCCACGCCCAACGCAATGACATTCTTCATGGCACCGCTGAGTTCCACGCCCTTGATGTCCTCATTGGTGTACACACGCATGACGTTGTTGGTGAACACCGTCTGCACGAATCTGGCCGCTTCCATATCCTTGCTGGCCGAAACGATGGTGGTGGGCAGGTCGATCGCCACCTCCTCGGCGTGGGTGGGGCCGCTCAGGGCCACCAGACGCACCCCCTTGGGGCCGCCCTCTTTGCCCAGCTCATCGGCCAGGATCTCCGTCATGGTGAACAGGGTATCCTTTTCAATGCCCTTGGCAACGTCCACAATGATCTGACCGTCCGGCACAAAGGGCCGGGCCTTGGCTGCGGTGGAGCGCACGAACACCGACGGCACTGCGAACAGCAGGATCTCCTTGTCCGTGCACACCTCTTCCACGCTCTTGGTGAACTTCATCTCTGCCGGAATGGTCATGCCGGGCAGATTGGGGTGGACCCGGGTGGTGGAAAGGTTGTCGATCTCCTGTTCCAGCGCCGACCACACGGTCACGTCATTGCCGCTCACCGTCAGCATCCGCGCCAGAGCCATGCCCCAGGTGCCTGCACCCAGAATACCAATTTTATGCTTCATTGTGTTTTGTCCTCCGTATGCGCCGGGCTGCTTGTGTGCCCGGCCTGTTCCCCGCGCTTCCTGCACGGGGCCTGTCTGATTCCATTTTACACGAAACATCGTACCGCGTCAACTCCTTGCCAGTCTGCACAAAGTTAATCGGTGTTTTCTTTTGTTTTTGGCCAGAGTGAAGGATTTTCGCCAATGGATTGCACTTGTCTCCATTTCATGCTATAGTATTTTGGTAGGAATTGTAGGATATGCTCTTGACCTGAACCATAGTTTAAGGTGTATCCTAAAGATATTCCACCGTTTTTTATCAATAAGGAAGAAAAATATGTTTGAAGCACTTCTTACCAACCGCACGGTCAGCGTGCTGTGGGAGGCCCTGCCCCGCATCCTGACGGCAGGCCTGACCATGACCATTCCCCTGACCCTGATCTCCTTCAGCCTTGCCATGGTCATTGCAGTGGCTGTTGCGCTGGTGCAGTACGCCAATGTTCCGGTGCTGCGCCAGATCGCCCGGTTCTACATCTGGGTCATCCGGGGCACGCCGCTACTGGTGCAGCTGTTCATCATCTTCTACGGCCTGCCCAGCCTGGGCATCATGCTGGATGCTTTTCCGGCAGCCGTCATCGCCTTTGCCTTCAACGAGGGTGCCTACTGCGCCGAGACCATGCGCGGCGCGCTGGAAAGCGTGCCCCAGGGCCAGCTGGAAGCCGGTTACTGCGTAGGCATGAGCTGGGTGCAGATCATGCGCCGCATCGTGCTGCCGCAGGCTTTGCGCACCGCCGTGCCCGCCCTGTCCAACTCCCTCATCAGCATGATCAAGGACACCTCTCTGGCCTCCAACATCACGGTGGCAGAGTTGTTCATGGCAGGCCAGCGTGTGGCAGCCCGCACCTACATTTTCCTGCCCATCTACTGCGAGGTGGCTGTGGTCTACCTGCTGTTCTGCACCATCATCACCAAGCTGCAGGCGCTGGTGGAGCGGCAGCTGAACGCGCACGGCTTCCAGTGAGAAAGGGGTGGACGGTATGGCCATGTTAGAGATCAAAGACATCCACAAAACATTTTACACCTACGATGACAAGCCCCGCTTCCACATCGGGCCTTTCCCGCGCGGCAATGCCCGCCGGGTGCGCAGCGCACTGCACGTCCTGAACGGCGTGGACCTGAGTGTGGAAAAGGGAGACGTTGTTGCCATTCTGGGCCCTTCCGGCTCCGGCAAGACCACCCTGCTGCGCTGCCTGAACTTTCTGGAGACCGCTGACAGCGGCACTCTGGTGTTCGACGGCGAATCCTTCGATCTTGGCAGGATCTCCCGGGCCGACATTGCCCGCCTGCGCAAAAAAACGGCCTTTGTGTTCCAGAACTACAACCTGTTCCGGAACAAGACCGCCCTGCAGAATGTGACCGAGGGCCTGATCGTTGCCCGCAGGATGCCAAAGGAGCAGGCAGACGAGATCGGCAGACGGATGCTGGAAAAGGTCGGTCTGGCCGACCGGGCGGACTACTACCCCCGCCAGCTTTCGGGCGGCCAGCAGCAGCGCGTCGCCATCGCCCGCGCCCTTGCCACCGACCCGGAGATCATCTACTTCGACGAGCCCACCAGTGCGCTGGACCCGGAGCTGACCGTGGAAGTGCTGGCCGTGATGCGGGACCTGGCCGCCGATGGCATGACAATGCTGGTCGTGACCCACGAGATGGGCTTTGCCCGCAATGTTTCTAACCAGGTCGTGTTCATGGAGCACGGCGTTGTGGTGGAACAGGGTCCCGCCAAAGAGATTTTTACCGCCCCACGCGAGGAGCGCACCCGCGCTTTTTTGCGTCTGGTGGAAGATAAATGAAAGTTTTTACATAACCAAGGAGAAGCACATATGAAACTGAAAGCATTGACCGCTGCCGTACTGGCAGCCGCCCTGCTGTCCGCTTGCGGTTCCTCCGCAGCGTCCTCTGCTGCACCGGCAGCGGATACTTCCAGCGAAACCGCTGCCAGCGCCGATAACTCCGGCGATCTGCTGGCCCAGATTCAGCAGCGCGGCGAGATCGTGTTTGGCACCGAGGGCACCTGGTCCCCCTGGACCTACCATGACGAAAATGACCAGCTGGTTGGCTTCGACATTGAAGTTGCCCAGAAGGTTGCCGAAAAGCTTGGCGTAAAGGCCACCTTTGTAGAGGGCGAATGGGACGGCCTGCTGGCCGGCGTGGACGGCGGCCGCTATGACAGCATGGCCAACGGCGTGGAAATTACCGAAGAGCGCGCCCAGAAATACGATTTTTCT
>OKUI01000481.1_pt1 | contig 14107 bp, 11 predicted proteins | sample 1606531 | NCBI WGS metagenome assembly OKUI01 (sample SAMEA3882506, study PRJEB24775) | human gut metagenome | biome: human-associated habitat; feature: intestine environment; material: feces | place: Netherlands | collected 2009/2010
GCTTATAAAGCCACAGGAAGGCGGGAATGAGGAAGAGATCTGCCATGACCCACGCCACAGGGTCGCCGAAGCAGACTCCCGTCCACGCCAGGGCTGGTACCAGCCAAAGACTCACACCGCATCTCGCTATCATTTCCATCACGCCACTCAGCATCGAGAGGTTGCTGTAACCCAAGCCCTGGATGCTGTAGCGCAGGATGGTGAGCAAGCCCAGACAGGGATAGAAATAGTTGGCGATGCGCATAAACTGGGCGGCATAGGTCACTACCTCTACCTCGCCCTTGTCCACGAAGAGCATCATCATCTCGTCGGCAAAAGGATAGATGAGCAGGAAGGTGATGACGAAATAAACCACCATCATCTGGATGGCTGCCCTGACACCCTGACCGATTCTATCCAGCTTCCGGGCTCCCAGGTTCTGACCGCAATAGGTAGCCATTGCCACGCCGATGTTCTCGAACACGCAGGTGAAGAGGTATTTGATGCGCATAGAGGCGGTGAATGCTGCTACATAAACCGTTCCTAAGGCGTTGTTGGCACTCTGGAGCATGATGAGACCAATGGCGGTAATGGAGAACTGCAGTCCCATCGGAACGCCGTTGTTCAGCAGAATGCTTACCTTCTTGTTGTCAAACTTCTTTTCCTCGCCCTTCGGTATCAGAATCTGCATCTTCTTTTGGATAAACCTGATACAGAGCAGCACGGAGATGCCCTGCGATAGCCAGGTGGCGATGCCAGCTCCCTCTACGCCTAACCCCATGCCGAGAATCAGAATGGCATCGAGTATGATGTTGATGACGGAGGCGGTGATGAGGAAATAGAATGGCTGCTTCGAGTTGCCTAAGGCACGGATCTGACCGGAGAGGAGGTTGTAGGCGATGGTGAAAGGTATCGCCGCAAACTGCAGCATCAGGAAGGTGTAGGCGTCGTCGAAGACTTCCTTCGGCGTATTCACCAGGTGCAGTATCTTTCCACAGAAGATGCAGGAAAGGAAGGTGATGACGACGGCAAACACCACGGCGATGCGGATGCTGTTGCTGACGTAAGTCCGCATCTTGGGGTAATCTTTGGCTCCGAATGCCTGGGCGACCGGGATGGCGAAACCGGCACAGGAGCCGTTGCAGAAGCCCATGATGAGGAACATGATGGAGCTGGATGCGCCTACTGCCGCAAGAGCTCCTACGCCAATCCATCTTCCCACGATGGCAGCATCGATAATGAGATACATCTGTTGAAGGATGTAACCCAGGATCAGCGGAATAGCAAATTTGATGATGGCTCGCAAGGGCGAGCCCACAGTCATGTCGTTTACCGACTTTGAATTTGGGGTTTTGACCATTGATTTTTATGATTAGTTTTTTTGTTATCCTATTAATATATAAAGAGAAGTTTCGCAAGTTTTCCCCACACGCCCTGAAGGGGCAGAAGCTCTTAGCCCAGGGCATCGCCCTGGGTTATCATGTTCGCAAACTTGGCGCCCTGTAAGGGCAAAAGCTTTAAAGCTCCTAACAATTTATAAAGCTTTTGCCCTTACAGGGCGCATTGCTCATTGCCATTATACCCAGGGCGCTGCCCTGGGCTAGGAGCTTTTGGGCCTTCAGCCCGTACTTGAACCACATGCGAAACTTCAGTTCTTTAACTCCTTATCTCCCCGCTTTCTTCTTGATTTCTGCCATTTTGTTGCGGCGTTCGATGGAGAAGGTGTCGCCGTGGGTTTCCACGTAGTCGAAGAGCATGAAGGCCTTGCCGAGCAGTTCGTCCCTTGTGGGCTGCCCCACGGTATCGGCCTCGTGATAATAGAGTTCGGCGAGCATGTCCATCTTGGAGAGCCGCTTCTCCTCGTCGGCGATGCCTGCCATGGCTTTCATCACGTCGTCGATGGTGGCGACGCTGTAGAAGGCATAAGGACCTACGTATTGGTCGTAGAGCTCCTTAATCTTCTCGCGTCTCACCTCCACCTCTTTCTTTTCGAGCATTCTCTCGAGTGCCGCCATAAACTCTCGTATCAGCCGCTGTATGTAGTCTCGTTGTAGCATATTTTTTTTGTTGTTATTGTTGCGTTATCTAATAGACTCATTGGTATTGCCATGACTAAGGCAAAGTTCAGGGAGTATTGTGAGAAGAGTTCCTAAAAACTCTCCTCTACCCCGTACAATGGGACATTCTTCATCCACTCTTGCTCCTTGTATGGCGACATGGAGAAGCGGATGGCTCGCAAGTCGGGATGGGCGTCAAAGAAGGCGCGAAGTGACTTGGAACGCAGGTTCTCTTCCGCTTTTACCTCTATCGGAGTTATCACCCCTTGGTGCTGGGCAAGGAAGTCTATCTCCAAGCGAGCGTCTCCCCTACTATAATAATAGGTGTAAATGTCCTGTTGACATAATAGCTGGGTAAGGACGTAGTTTTCCGTGAACGCCCCCTTGCTCTCCGTCATGGCTTTGTTGGAGATGAGCATTTGGGCAGGTTCCATCTCGCTCAGCGCACCCAGGAGGCCGACATCCAGGAGAAACAGCTTGAAGGCATTGAGGTCTTCGTAAAACTTCAAAGGCATTCCAACTTCTCTTACTCGGGAAATGCGATAGGTGAGACCTGCATCCACCAGCCATTGTATTGCCATCTCAAAATCCTTGGCTCGTGCTCCGCTTCTCACCGCTCCATAGATGAACTTCTTGTTTTTCTTGGCAAGCTGGGAAGGGATGGATTGCCAAACCATGCTGATGCGAGTGGCTTCATTTGGGCTGACATGCTTCGACATGTCACTACGATAAATGGTGAGAATGTTGTTCTGAACCTGTCTGACGAGATTTGCATCGTTAGTTGCAAGATAAGTTTTCACAGCCTCAGGCATTCCCCCTACAAAATAATATTCTCTTAATATCTTGATGAGTTTATCATGAAGTAATGTGATGGTCTTCCAGTCTTTACTTTTCAATATGTTCAGCAACTGTTCTTCGTCTTTTGCCATAAGAAACTCTTCGAAAGACATAGGGTAGAGTCGAATGATATCAACCTTTCCCACTGGGGCGGATTCTCCTTGGTGCATGGCAACGCCTAAAAGTGAACCTGCTACAGCCACATGGTATTCTGGTGCATTTTCATAGAAATACTTCAGCGAGGAAAGTCCCTTGTGAAGTTCTTGTATTTCATCCAGAATGATAAGCGTTTTGCCAGGGATTATAGGCTGTTTGCTAATGGCTCCGATAACCATTAGGACTCGCTTCATATCATAATCTTCTGCAAATATGTTGGCAATCTCAGAGTTTCCATCACAGTTGATGTAGGCTACGTGGTCATATTCCTGTTTCCCAAACTCCTGGAGGATATAAGTCTTGCCTACTTGTCTTGCTCCTGATAAGATTAAGGGCTTTCTGCAAAGGCTCTCTTTCCATGCTTTTAATTGTTCTATGACCGTTCTTTTCATCCTTACATACATTTTGAAGTCGTTAATGATGCTAATAACTTGCTGTTATGATGTTTAAACAGCTCTGTCGGTTGCAAAGATACACTTTTTTACACGAACTTTCAAATGTTTTCAACACTTTTTTACACGAATTTTACTCGTATGCATACACTTTTTTACACGAACTTTCCTCGTATTACGTTCATGACAACCGCTTTCCCATCTTATTCGTTGTTGTTGATAGCCTCCACATACTCCCACAGTTTCTTGTAGAAAGGATGCTTCGTCATGGTGTCTTTGTTGCCCAGGATGATGAGCTTCATGCGGGCACGCGTCATCGCCACGTTCATGCGGCGCAGGTCTTTCAGGAAACCGATCTGTCCTTCGTCATTGGACCGCACCAAGGAGATGAGAATCACGTCGCGCTCCTGTCCCTGGAATCCGTCCACCGTGTTGACGCTGATCAGGCAGCGGTAAGGCTTGAAGAACTCATACTTCTTGATGAGCTTCTTGAGGTATTGCACCTGAGCACGATAGGGCGAGATGATTCCCACGTCGATTCGCTCGTCTATTACGCGCTGTTTGCCTATCTTGGTGAAGTATTCCGCCAGGGTGAGGAGAGTAAGCTCCGCCTCTGCCTTATTGATGCGGCCGAAGCTTTCGCCCACAAACTGCTCCTTGAAGTTCAAGTCTGCATTCTGCTGGGAAACTGATGCTGAAACTGTATTATGATCCGCCGACGATGAACTGGATGCAGTATCCTCGGAAGCCTCATTCCCCTCGATGGTTATCTGATTCTCCGAGTCTCCTGTGTCGATCCATGTGATGGCGTGGTCGTAGTCCAGGATGCTCCGGTATTTTATCTGTGGCGCACTCTGCACCTTGCCGTGGTAGAACCAGTCGCTCGAGAATCGCATAATCTCCTCGTTCATGCGGTATTGTATCTTCAGCAGCGTCACCACCTCGGGTTTGTTCTCGGCGATGCGCTCCATCAGCGTCTTGCCCAGTCCTGCTCTCATGGCGGCGATGCTCTTCACCGTAGGCGGCAGCTGACAGTGGTCGCCCGCCAGCACTACTCTGCCGGCTCTTCTCATCGGAATCCAGCAGGCTGCCTCTAAGGCCTGAGCTGCCTCGTCGATGAAGAGTGTGCCAAACTTCATTCCCTCCAAGAGTCTGTGGGACGAGCCTACCAGCGTGCAGGCGATGACTCTTGCCTCGCCCATCAGCTCGGCGTTGATTCTTATCTCTATCTCGGCGGCACGGCTCTTCAGCCTGTCCATCTTCTGGTGGAAGTTCTCGCTTCCCTTCTTGCGGTTCTTGCGCAGTTCGCGGATGGCCTTGCGGATGGCCCACAGCTGCGGATAGTCGGGATGGCTCTCGAAGCGTCGCTCGTAGGTGAAACCGAGCATCTTGTCGTTGACTCGTGTCGGGTTGCCGATGCGCAGCACGTTGATGCCTCTGTCCACGAGTTTCTCTGAGATCCAGTCCACCGCCATGTTGCTCTGGGCGCACACCAGCACTTGGCTCTCCCGCATCAGCGTCTCGTTGATGGCTTCCACCAGTGTTGTTGTCTTTCCTGTTCCTGGAGGACCGTGCACGATGGCTACGTCCTTCGCCCACAGCACCTCATTCACGGCCTGTTCCTGGGTGGGGTTGAGCCAGGGAAATCTCATGGGCTCAAAGCTGTATCGTTCTGCCTTCCGGTGCGAGTAGAAGAGGTCGCGCAGATAAGCCAGGCGGTTGTTCTTGGCTTTCATCGTGCGGTCGAGGGCGTCGAACATCATCTTGTAGCTCGTCTCGTCGAACGACAGCTGAACGCCCACTGGCACGTCAGCCTGCTGCAGTTCGAGCAGCGGTGCCGAGTCGGGTACGGTAATCACCATTCTGTCGCCGTCCACATAGCTCACGATGCCTGTGAAGGAGAAGTATTTCAACATCTTCTTTCCTGTCTTCCCGTCTGTCTGCGCGGATTTGTTTTCCCCTGCCTTAAAGAACATGACGGGTCTTCCGAACTCAAAGTTGTGTTCGATGTCCTGGTCTTCGGTACGGAACACCTCTATGGCGTTTTGGTTGAGCGAGTTGTAGAAGCTTTTTCCTATGCGTAGCGGAAACCAGGCATCGCCTCTCTTCACCTTTCGCTGCATTCCCATCTGTTCGGTCTGTTTGCGAAAGGCTTCTTTCTCGGTGTAATACTCTATTTGCAGTAGAGTACGTTGCTGAAGCAGTGCTTGTATTGGTGATGTTTGTTCCATATCGTGTGCAAAAGTACTGCTTTTTTTTGGGAAAGATAAGTATTATCAAGAAAAATCACTTATCTTTGCATCATGAAATCATCTGTTCTTCTCAACGAACTCAGCATCGGCTACCGCCATCGGGGCGAAACCAAGATCGTAGCCCGTCATCTCACAGGCTGCCTCTGTGCCGGTGAGCTGACCTGCCTCATTGGTCCCAACGGCGTAGGCAAGTCTACCCTGTTGCGCACTCTTTCGGGCTTTCTCCGCCCCCTGCAGGGCGAGGTGCTGCTCGGTACTGGCAGCCGTCCCGTACCCCTTTCCAGCCTCACCCGTGGCGAGCTTTCGCGCCAGATGAGCATCGTACTCACCGCCAAGCCAGAGACCTCGGGTCTCACCGTATCCGACCTTGTCGGCATGGGGCGTTCCCCTTATACCGGGTTCTGGGGCCGTCTGAGTCAGGCAGACCGTGCCCTTGTCGCCGAAGCCATGCGTCAGGTCGGCATCAGTCATCTCAGCGACCGCAGGATAAGCACGTTGAGCGATGGCGAGCGACAGAAGACGATGATCGCCAAGGCTTTGGCGCAGTCCACGCCCATCCTCTTCCTCGACGAGCCCACGGCTTTCTTAGACTATCCCAGCAAGGCAGAGATGCTGCAGCTGCTGCGCAGCCTGGCTCACGATCTTGGCAAGACCATCTTCCTCTCCACCCACGATATAGAAATGGCGCTTCAGCTTTCCGACCGCCTCTGGCTGATGCAGTCAGGCCGTTTCGAGACCGGCACACCGCACGAGTTGGCTGCCCGAGGCTCGCTCTCGCTGTTCATCGAGCATAACGGCATACACCTTGACAAGGATTCGCTGGCAATAAGGATTGAGGAAGAGTGAGGGGGATAAAAATAAAAATTCCTTAAATAAAGCAACTTTTAGAATTATCTCGAAGTATAGTTAGAAATATTTTCGTATTTTTGCAAAGTATACTTTAAGATATTTCTGTATGGACAAGCAAATTATTAGAAATATCATCATAGACTGTAGATAAATGCAGAGGATAACGCATAAGAGAATCAGGATTTCCTGGCTGCTGCTATTGGTTTACCTGCCGATGCTCATAGCCGTTACGTTTCACCATCATGGTGAAGCGCAGGGAACCCATGCTGATTTCTTTTGTGCCGATTGCGCCCATCATGTTCATCACGACGGCCATCTGATAGCCCTGCAGAATACCATGCACGAATGTGTGCTTTGCCAATTGCAAAGCACTCCTTATCTGGCTCCATCCCTCTTGGTTTGGGTTGCCTTCGCCGTGCAACATCTCTCCCCTCGCCGTGCCTTCTGCTCTCCTTGCCTGTGCAGGGCGAAGGGGGTAAAATCTACCCGTGCTCCACCTTATTCTCTGTTATTATATAAATAACTGAATATTAACAGAATAAGGTAACAAACAACATAATGAGAACTATATTGAAATCAATAATACTGATGAGCCTGTGCTCGTCAGCTACAGCCTCTGCTATGGCTATAAACGAAGCAAATCATGATAAAGAAGAAGCAAACATTCATGAAGAGGAAGCATGCGATTCTACCAAGCACCAGCCGCTGACGGAATCGAGCGTGAAACTGAACGAAGTGGTGGTAACAGGTTTGACGGGCAGCCAGAAGCTGAAGCAATCGCCGGCACCTATCTCCTTTGTTTCTGCCCGCCAGCTCGAAATGCAACCTTCTACCAACATCATCGACGCCATCGCCCACCAGCCTGGCGTTTCGCAGATTACCACGGGAAGCGGCATTTCAAAACCCGTTATCCGTGGCCTGGGCTATAACCGCGTGGTTGTGGTGAACGATGGAATCAGACAGGAAGGACAGCAATGGGGCGATGAACACGGAATAGAAATCGACCCGGCTTCGGTTCATTCCGTAGAGATTCTGAAAGGTCCGGCAAGCCTCATGTATGGCTCGGATGCGATGGCTGGCGTCCTGATCTTCCACTCTGCTCCTACACTTGCCAAGGGCGACATGAGAGCGAATTTCTCTACGGGCTATCAAACCAACAACGGACTTTTTGACTATTCACTCAACTTTGCCGGCAACCAGGGCGGATTCGTCTGGAACACCCGATACAGCGGCAAGATGGCGCATGCCTACAAGAACAAATACGATGGTTACGTATTCGGCTCTTCGCTCAGAGAGCAGGCGTTCTCGCAGCTTCTCGGCTGGAACTACCGAATGGGGCATTCGCACCTCACACTCGATTATTATCATCTCACTCCGGGCATCGTGGAGGGAGAAAGAGATGAGAAAACGGGAGAGCTGGAAGTGCCCGACGGCTACGATGTGAAGAGCTATGGCAAACCGATGCCTTATCAGCAGATTCATCATTACAAGGCTGTGCTGGATAATTCCTGGTTTCTGGGCGACGGCAACCTGAAACTCCTTCTGGGTTATCAGCAGAACCGACGTCAGGAGTTTGAGGAGGAAGAGAATCCGAAAGAATGTGGACTCGACTTCATGCTCCATACCGTGAATTACGACCTGCATTACCTTTCGCCGGAAATGAATGGATGGAAGTTCTCTACGGGCATCAACGGCATGTGGCAGCAGTCGATAAACAAAGGCTCTGAATTCCTGATTCCAGCCTATCATCTCTTCGATTATGGTGTATTTGCCACGGTGAGCAAGGAGATAGGCAAACTGAACCTGAGCGGAGGAATCAGATACGATCATCGCCACCTGCACAGCGAAGCTTTGAGAGAAGAGGAGTCTTCGGAAAACAATGGAGGATTGGCTGGTCCCGATTCGGATCATGATGCTTTCCGCTTCCAGGCTTTCAAGCGCAGCTTTGAGGGAGTAACCGGCAGCATCGGATTGGCTTACGAAATCTTGCCCGATTTCAATATCAAGCTGAACGTAGCAAGAGGTTTCCGTGCTCCAAACATCAGCGAATTAGCATCTAACGGTGTGCACGAGGGAACCCAGCGATACGAATTGGGAAATACCAGTTTGAAGCCGGAAAACAGTTGGCAATTCGACCTTGGTTTAGATTATTCTTCGCCTATCATTTCGGCTTTCCTTTCTCTGTTTGCCAATCGCATCAACCATTACATCTACAGCGAGAAGTTGGCAGATGAGAATAATCAGCCTGTCCTCATCGACGACACGCCTGCCTATCAGTTTACATCAGGCGACGCCCGCATTCTGGGTGGTGAGGCAAGCATCGACATCCATCCTGTAGAGCGTCTGCATTTCGGCAACGCCTTCTCGTATGTCAACTCCGTGCAGTTGCATCAGCCTGCCGAATCAAAGTATCTGCCATTCACCCCAGCCCCTCGTTGGGTTTCGGATGTAAGGTATGAGTTTGTCTGCGACGGCAAGACTTTCGACCATCTCTTCGTTAAGCTGCAGATGGACTGCAATCTTCGCCAGAACCATTATTTTGCAGCCAACGAGACGGAGACCGCCACGCCATCCTACACCTTATTGAATATTTACGCAGGAACCGACGTGAAGCTCCACGGCAAGCGCCTTCTCTCGCTCTATCTTTCTGGCGAGAACCTTACCAACCGTGCTTACCAGAACCACCTGAGCCGCCTGAAGTATCTTGACATAAACCAGGTGACGGGCAGAAGAGGCGTTTACAATATGGGTCGCAACTTCAGCATAAAAGTTGTGGTTCCGATAGAGCTGTAACTCCCCTTATAGGATAAGCAATTCTGCATCAGAAATCTGAATTCTGAATAAACAAGTGCCGATAAGGGTGCCAAAAGTTGCAGGAAAAGTAACTTTTGACACCACTATCGGCATTTTTCGTCTAATTATTAGACAATCATGGCCGCCTTTCTATGATATTTTATATCTTTGCAACCAAAAGTCCCTTGGAAAAGTGGCAGAACAGAACAAAAAGTCCTTGAAAAACGTGCAAGGTTTCAAGAAAAGTCCCTTGGAAAACGTGCGCAGCTTTAAGAGAAGATAGTAAAAAAAATAATGACAAAGAAACAAGGAACGATATTGATTGTTGATGACAACCGCAACATTCTTACTACGGTAAGGATGCTGCTGGAACCTATATTCAATGGCATCATCACCATCGCCAACCCTAACTCCATCCCAGCCAAGCTGAGAGAGGAGCATCCCGACGTGGTACTGCTCGACATGAACTTCTCCAGCGGAATCAATTCGGGAAACGAGGGATTGTACTGGCTCAGGAAAATCAAGAACCTCAGCCCGAAAACCGAGGTGGTGCTCTTTACCGCCTATGCCGACATCCAACTTGCCGTAACAGGCATCAAGGAAGGTGCCTCCGACTTCATCGTGAAGCCTTTTGAAAATGAGAAATTGGTCCGTACGCTGATAGAGGCAAGGGATAAGAACAAACCTACAGATAAAAAGGTTAGCAGAAAAAGCGGAAATGATTCGACTGGCATGATGTATTGGGGAGATAGCGAAGTGATGAACAATTTGAGAAGTATTGTGGAAAAAGTGGCCGCAACCGATGCAAATATCCTCATTACAGGTGAAAACGGAACGGGTAAAGAGGTGTTAGCCAACGAGATACATCGTTTATCCACAAGATGTGGGAAAAAGATGCTGCCTGTGGATATGGGAGCCATCACGGAAACCCTTTTCGAGAGCGAACTCTTTGGTCATGTGAAGGGTGCTTTTACCGATGCCAAGGTGGATAAACCGGGCAAGTTTGAGCTTGCCGACGGCAGCACTATCTTTCTGGATGAGATAGGAAACTTATCCTACAGTCTTCAGGCAAAACTCCTTACCGCCCTGCAACGCAGAAGCATCGTAAGGGTGGGCGGAAGTACGCAGATTTCTATCAACGTCCGACTGGTTTGCGCCACCAACCGCAACCTGCAGCAGATGGTAAACGATGGCGAATTCAGAGAGGACCTGCTCTATCGCATCAACACCATCCATCTGGAATTGCCTGCCCTAAGACAAAGAAAATCAGACATCGTTCCGCTGGCAGAAAGATTCCTCCGTCAATATGGCGATTTATATAATAAGGTGAATCTCCGCCTTTCGGAAGAGGCTGAGAAAAAACTTACCAGTTTGCCATGGTACGGCAACATCCGCGAACTTCAGCACGCCATCGAGAAAGCCGTGATTCTGTCTGATGGCGGAAAGATTTCTGCAGAAGATATTGACGGCAGAAACCAGACGAAAAGAGAGAAGCCCCTGGAAGAGGTTCAGACGCTCGACGAGATGGAGAGCCGAATGATAGAGAAAACCATCAGGGAATGTGAAGGCAATCTGTCGGTAGTAGCCGCAAGACTGGGCATTTCCCGCCAGACGCTTTATAATAAGATTAAGCGATATGGATTATAAACTAATTATAATTATCGTGCTTTTGCTTGTGGCTGTAGTAGGGTACATTCGACTTTACCGCCACTATCGCCGTAACATCAAGAAGGTAACTTTCCTTTTTGATGCGATAGATAATGGGGATTTCTCCTTCAGCTTTTCTATGGAGAAGGGGTTTAAGGAGGATAAGATACTGAATCTATCCCTCAACCGCATCAAACTCTTCCTGCAGCATACGAGAGAGGAGCAGATGGAGCGGGAGAAATATTACGAGCAGATTCTGAATGCGGTGGATACGGGCATCCTGGTGGTGGATAGTCACGACAACATCCTGCAACACAACCAGGCAGCCCTCCGGTTGCTCGATACGGATGTGCTTACCCACATGAATCAGGTAAAAGGGAAACTGAAGGATGAACACCTGGCAAAACATGAGACGCAAGCCATGCTGAAAGACAAGCACGTGCGCATCATCGCCCTGAGCGACGTGAGCCACGAGCTGAGTAACCAAGAGGTGGATTCTTGGATCAAACTGATTCGTGTGCTGACCCATGAAATCATGAATACCATCACGCCGGTTACTTCGTTGAGCGAGACTCTGCTTACCCGGGTTACAGAGGATAAAGACTTGAAGCAAGGCCTGGAAACCATCCACAAAACAGGAACAGAACTGTTGGCTTTCGTCAACAACTATCGCCGTTTCACCCATGTTCCCCAGCCTCAGCCTGCTCTCTTCTATGTGGAACCATTCCTGGAAAGAATGGCGATGCTCTGCAACCACGAAGTAGAGATTTCGGTTACTCCCAAGGATTTGCTGGTTTACACCGACGAGAGCCTCCTCTCTCACGTAGTAACGAATCTTCTGAAGAATGCCGTAGAAGCTTTCAAGGAAAAGGAAAAGGAAAGAGAAGACAAGCAGGAATGTCGCTCCGCAGATTTGCAATCCGTGGCAAGCAAGAAGGCTTTTATCCGTCTCAAAGCCTACGCCAATGCCCAGGAATCCATCATCATCGACGTGAGCAACAACGCCGGTCTCATCCCCGAAGATGTAGCCTCCCACATTTTCATCCCGTTCTTCACCACGAAGCCAGAAGGAAGCGGAATCGGGCTCTCCCTTTCCCGCCAAATCATGCGAGTAAGCGGCGGCAGCCTTTCGCTCCATCAGGACAAGGCACAGGGAATCACCACCTTCCGCATCATCATCCCATAAAAAAGTATAATTTGGGGAAGGAAAGTTTGGCACTTTCGCTTTTTTACCATATCTTTGCCTTTATAAAAGATTAAGCTTATGTCAACAGACGATAAGACCATATTAAAGATAAAAGAAATAGCTAAATCTGCTATTCCTTCAGGAAGCAAGGCTATATTGTATGGATCAAGAGCGAGAGGTGATGCTCGCAACGATTCAGACTGGGACATTCTTATCCTTTTAGACAAAGACAAACTGGAACAAACGGACTATGACAAAGTAAGTTACCCGTTTGTTTTGTTAGGTTGCGACCTCGGCACAGAAATCAATCCCATTCTTTACACAAAGAAAGAATGGGAATCGTATAACTTCACCCCTTTTTACGAGAATGTAAATCGAGACGGCATTAGTTTAATATAAAAGTTATGGATCAAGTAAACAAAGACACATTAATCAGTCTGCAAGTAGAAAAAGCCAAGCGCTTTTTAACTCAAGCAGATGAAATGGTTGAACTAAAGCATTGGGATTTAGCAGCCAATCGCTATTATTATGCCTGCTTCCATGCCGTACAAGCTCTATTCATAGCAAAAGGTGTTAATGCCCACACTCATGCCGGCATTAACACCCAATTCAGTTTACACTTCGTAAAGACTGGTATCGTAGATATCTCTTATGGCAGTTTCCTCGCCCGTATGTTCCAGTTAAGGCAAAAAGCCGATTACAACTGCGCGTACGAAATTTCCGAAAATGACATCCTGGAAATTATTGGCTTATCACACGATTTTATAAAAAACATATTAAAGTTAGTCAAATAATTACTTACAGAAGATTATGGCATTCGAAAAGGAAATCAAGGAATACGAGGATTTGAGAGGAAAATATCAAACCCTTATCATCAATAAAATGGATAGAGAAGAGTACATCAAATATGATGAAGTACTCTTCTCTACTTTTTCGTGCGCCATTGAAGGCAATTCATTCTCCGTAGATGATACCCAGGAACTGAAGGAGAAAGGATTAGGGATGATTCCTGCCGGAAAGACTCTTTTCGAGGCTTTCGAAATGCTTGACCACTTCGAAGCCTTTGAGTACATGATGCAAAACACGCAGCATCCACTCGACGAGAATTTTCTAAAAGAAATCAACAGACGGGTTACCAGCCACACGCTTTCCTACCATTCTCCAGGAGCCATTCCGGGCGAATACACCACCACGGACATGGCTGCAGGCGACACGGTATTTGGCGACCACGAAGAACTCATCGCCAGAGTTCCCAAGCTGTTGGAATCTACCGAAAAAGCCATCGTTTCGGCAGCCGTTCATCCTATGATTCTTGCCGCCCGCTTCCATGGCTTCTACGAATATCTACATCCGTTCCGTGATGGGAATGGAAGAACAGGACGACTCATCAGCAACTACATTCTCTTAAGATTGAATCATCCTCTCCTCATCATCCCATCCGAAGCCCGCCAGGAATACATTTCAGCCCTCCGCATGATTCGTACGGAAGCAACTGACGAGCACCTCATCCGCTTCTTCTTCAAGATGGCAATACAGAGGATGGAAGAAGAGCTGAAGCAGAAAGAGGCTAACACCAAGCGATTTATGACATTCCTCTTCTAATGAAGCATAGTGCCACACATTCATCCAAAGAGCAGAAGTATTAAAGCTGATTGCCATCCGCTTCCACTACTTGTCCATCAAACAAGCGGACGATTCGATGGGCTATCTTGGCATCATGCTCATTATGCGTCACCATGACGATGGTGGTACCTTCGTGGTTCAGTTCGGTAAGCAGATGCATTACTTCGGCTCCATTCTTCGAATCAAGATTACCAGTTGGCTCATCGGCAAGGATAAGCTTAGGTCCGAAGACTACGGCACGGGCGATGGCTACTCGCTGCTGCTGACCGCCCGAAAGCTGATGAGGGAAGTGCTTGGCACGATGGCTGATGGCCATTCGCTTCATAATCGCCTGCA
>OKUI01000502.1_pt1 | contig 13669 bp, 8 predicted proteins | sample 1606531 | NCBI WGS metagenome assembly OKUI01 (sample SAMEA3882506, study PRJEB24775) | human gut metagenome | biome: human-associated habitat; feature: intestine environment; material: feces | place: Netherlands | collected 2009/2010
CCTCGTGGGCGAAGATACCACCAGCGATATCGCGGTCATCAAGATCGATGCTGACGGCCTGACCCCCGCCACCGTGGGCAACAGCGACAGCCTGAAGGTGGGCCAGAGCGTGATGGCTGTGGGCAACCCGCTGGGTGAGCTGGGCGGCACCGTGACCGGCGGCATGATCAGCGCACTGAACCGCAGCGTGACCATCCAGGGTACCAACTCCACCAACACCATGTCCCTGATCCAGATGGATGCCTCGGTCAGCCCCGGCAACTCCGGCGGCGGCCTGTTCAACATGAACGGTGAGCTGGTCGGCATCGTGAACGCAAAATCCTCTTCCAGCGATGCCGAGGGCCTGGGCTTTGCCATCCCCATCAATGATGCCATCAAGGTGGCACAGGAGCTGCTGGAGAACGGCTATGTGACCGGCCGCCCCTATCTGGGCATCACCTACCTGGCTGTGACCGACGCACAGACGGCACAGCAGCTGGGCGTGAACGCCTATGGCGTCTACATCGTGGACGTGACCAAGGGCGGCCCTGCCGATCAGGCCGGTCTGAAGGCCGGTGACCGCATCGTCAGCGTGGACGGCTCGGAGATCGCCGCCAAGGATGATCTGGGCACCCTGATGCAGAAGCATGCAGCCGGTGACACGCTGGCCATCACGGTGGCCCGCGACGGCCAGATGCAGACGGTCAATGTTACGCTGGGCGAAAAGACCGCTTCCAACAGCTAAAAATCCGATAGAACAAGGGCAGACTGCCGAAAAGCAGTCTGCCCTTGTTTTTTTGTTGTTTATACGGCTCCGAACACGGTGGCGCTGTACGGCATCAGAAGGGCTTCCCGTTCATAGGTGCGGCTCTCGCCCCGCCATAAGCTGGAAGAAGTGCCGTCGCTCAGCAGCTTCCACTGCCCGGCGGGCAGTGAGACGGTGCAGGCGGTTTCGGTGGGATTATAAAAGACACACAGGGCGCTCCATGCTGCGCCGTCGCCCCAGACGGCGGGCAGCATCCAGCCCACCAGCGGCTGCTCCAGCGCAAAGAACTGCAAAGCCTCCGGGGCGTGACGGTCGGTGCTGCCCAGCCGGGGAAAGGCGGCCCGCAGCGCCAGAAGCCCCCGGTAGTAGTCCACGAGGGCGTGGTACTGCTCGGCGCGGCTCCAGTCCAGCCGGTTCAGGGCGGGAGAGGAGCGGTAGCTGTTGCCTACCCCCTTTTTGGTGCGGGCGAACTCCTCGCCCGCCTGCATGAAGGGCAGGCCGAAGCTGGTCAGGTAGATGCCCGCCGCCAGCCGGTTCTGCGCCAGTGCCACGGTGTCCCGGGCGGTGAACTCCGGTTTTTCGTAGCGGACGCAGAGCAGCTTGTCCCACAGGGTAAAGTTGTCGTGGGCGGAAACATAGCTCACGATCTGGCTGGGCGCGTGGGGCGGCAGACGGTCGCTGCGGCACCATGCCGCCACCGCTGCGCCGATATCCCAGAAGCTGCCGGGCTTGCCCTCCACATAGCCCGGCTCCCGGGCATCGAAGCAGCCGCCCTTGATGGCGTCCCGGGTGTCATCGCAGAAGATGCCCACCCGCTCGTTGAGCATGGCAAGGTTCGCCTTGTTGGCCTCGTACCGGTGCAGCTGGCTGGCACCGCCCTGCCACGGCTCGCCGTACAGCAGAATGTCCCGCCCGCCGGGCAGGGCATCCAGTGCGGCACGCACCGCGTTGATGCTCTCGGCATCGTACAAGCCCATCAGGTCGAACCGGAAGCCGTCGATGTGGTACTCCTTTGCCCAGTAGAGGATGGAGTCGATGAGGTACCGCCGCGCCATGGGGCGCTCACTGGCAAACTCGTTGCCGCAGCCGCTGCCGTTGGAAAAGCTGCCGTCCGGGTTTTGCCGGAAAAAGTAGTACGGCACGGTGCTGTTTAAGGGGTTTTCGGTGCGGTAGGTGTGGTTATACACCACGTCCATCACCACCCCGATGCCCGCCGCATGGAGCGCGGCGATCATCTCCCGGCACTCCCGGATGCGCACCTCGCCCCGGGTGGGGTCGGTGGAGTAGCTGCCCTCCGGCACGTTGAAGTTGGTGGGGTCGTAGCCCCAGTTATACTGCCGGGTCAGGGGGCGGCTCTCATCCACGCTGCCAAAATCGAAGATTGGCATGAGCTGGACATAGCTCACCCCCAACCGCTTGAGGTAATTCAGGCAGGTGGGGTGGATGCCGTCGCTGCTCAGGGTCGTGCCCTGCTGGGTAAAGGCCAGAAATTTGCCCCGCCAGGCCGTGTGCACACCGCTGGCCGGGTCCTGCGAGAAATCCCGGACGCTGACCTCCCAAACGCTGCGGCGGGCCGGTGGGATCACCGGCCGCACATCCCGCTCCCAGCCCTGCGGGTCTACCCGGGCCGGGTCAAAGATCATGCTGCGTACCCCGTTCACCCCTGCCGAGCGGGCATAAGGGTCCGCTGCATTGCAGGTGCCAAACGGGGTGGTAAGGGTGAAATCGTAGTATTTTCCGTGCTGGTCGCCGGGCAGATAGATGCTCCACACACCCTTGTCCTGCTGCTGCAGGGGCAGGGTGCCCACACAGGCCCCGCCGGTGCCCCGGCGGTACAGGTTCACTGCTGCCTGTTTTGCCGTGGGAGCCCACAGGCGCAGGTGTGTCCCGGCGGGGGTATACTCCACCCCCAGCGGGCCGTAGTATTCCGTCTGGCGGGCAAAGGCTTCGCTCTCAAACAACGTCTTCCATTCAGCAGGTGTTCTTGGCTCCATGGCAATTCATCCTTTCATTTGACAATAGTGTAACGAACTTTGTCCTTTATTTCAACCCTTTCCTTGCAAAACGTACCAGACTCCACTATACTGAAAGAAAAAACACTGCACGGAGGGAAGTTTTATGGCATACACCGATGATTGGGAAAGTCTGATGAACGGCGTGTTCGGCCCGGGGGGCAGATTCAAAGCCGCCCCCGGCACTTCTGCACCCAAAACAGGCGGTAGCGCCGCCCTGCCTGACCTGAACGCGGCGCTTCTGGAACAGCAGAAACGGCTGGACGAGCTGTTGAAGCAGCAGAACGCCCAGCTCAGGACCCAGAGCGATGCCACCGCCGCCGCGCTGGAAAGCAGCCGCCAGATGCTGCGGGACATGGAGGACGAAGGCCTGCTGGCCAGGGGCACCACCGACGTGAAGCCGGAGCACCTGGGCAGCTTTGAAGGCCTTGCCGCCGAGGTCAAGCAGACGGTGCTGGGGCAGGATGCTTTTGTGGACAGCGTGGTGCGGGCCATGCGCCGCCCCTTTGTGCTGGGCACCGAAGCCCCCGCCGCCCGCAACGTCATCCTGCTCACAGGCGGGGCAGGCACAGGCAGGCATTTTGCACTGGAAGAAACTGCCAGCTGCATGGCGGCCCGGGGCCTTTTGCAGAGCGACAGGATCGCCACGCTGGATCTGGCCCTTTACCCCAATTCCGGAGCCGAGAAGCTCTTCCTGCAGGACCTCTACGCTGCCCTGCACGCGCCCGGGGAGATCCTTGCCTTTGAGCACTACGAGAGCTGTTATCCCGGCTTTCTGAAGACCCTGTCTGATCTGGCCGTCAAGGGCAGTGCCCCCCTGTCCAGCCGGTATCTCGTGAACAAAGAGGGTATCCTTGTGGATGCAGGCACAGCGCTGGCCCCGGGAGCCGTCAGCCGCATCGACCCCTGCGGCAAATACCTCATCTTCTACTCCCACAAGGGCCGGGAGGCACTGGCTGACAAATTCGGTGCGGCGCTGGTGTCGGCGCTGGGGGATGTCTGCGAGACGGCCTCCTACACCCGGGAGGACCTGGCCGCCCTTGCCGCACAGCAGCTCAACGCGCTGGCCCAGAAGATCCGCACCCGGCTGGGGCTGACCCTTTCCGCCGGGGCCGACGTGCGGGACTATGTCGCGGCCCAGTGCACCGCACAGAAGGGTGCGGCAGGCCTTTCCGCCTGCACTGACCGTATCTTCCGCGCCCTGAGCGAATACTGTCTGCGGACCGATGAAACCCTTACCGGCACCGTGACCCTGACCGCCGGGCCGGAAGGGGTGCAGTTCCGCCTGAACGGCGGCGCAGACCAGCCCCTGTTCGACCTGCTGCCTGCTGCCTACACCGGCGCGCTGGATGCCATCCGCGCCGAGATCAACGAGCTGGTGGGCCTTGCCCCGGTCAAGGAATATGTGTTCGGTCTGGCCGACAACCTGCAGGTGCAGCAGCGCCGCGCCGCCGCCGGGCTGAAAACTGCCAACCTTTCGATGCACATGATCTTCACCGGAAACCCCGGCACCGGCAAGACCACCATTGCCCGGCTGGTGGCACGGTATCTGAAAGCCATTGGTGCCCTCAAGGGCGGCCAGCTGGTGGAGGTGACCCGTGCCGATCTGGTGGGCCGCTACACCGGCCACACCGCCCCCCTGACCAACAGCGTCATCGAGAGCGCGCTGGGTGGTGTGCTCTTCATTGACGAAGCATACAGCCTCTACCGCGGCGAGCAGGACAGCTTCGGGCTGGAGGCCATCGACACGCTGGTGAAGGGGATGGAGGATCACCGGGATGAGCTGGTGGTCATTCTGGCGGGTTACACCAGGGAGATGGAGACCTTCCTCACCGCCAACAGCGGCCTTGCCAGCCGTTTTCCCAACCGGATCGAGTTCCCGGACTACACCGCCGTGGAGCTGCTGCAGATCACCCAGGTCCTTGCCAAAAACAAGGGCTACACCCTGGCCGAAGCCTGCACCGAACCCCTGCTGGGCTATTATGCCCGCTGGCAGGCAGCCGATGCCCGCACCGCCGGCAATGGCCGCCTTGCCCGCAACACACTGGAAAAGGCCATCTTCCACCAGAGCCGCCGCCTTGTCGCCGAGCCCGCCGCCGCCCTGGATCTGATCCTGCCCAGTGATCTGGAATTGAAGGAACCGTAAACACGCAAAAAAGGACTGCTTTCGCAGTCCTTTTTGTGTTATTGATGCTGTTCTGCCAGCCGGGCGGTCATTTCCCGCATTCCCTGCCGCACTTCGGGTGGGGCAACCACTTCTATCTTGCCGCCAAAGCCGCAGACCCAGCCATAGAACTGGTCACTGACGCAGATGGGGACATCAAAATGGAAGCAGCCATTCTCCTCGGGTAAAAACACGGGCGTTGCGCCAAAGCGCTCCCGCATGGCACCTTCCAGATCCGCGGTGCACCGCAGGGTAACGCGATGCTCCGGCCCGCCGTACATTCCAAAGTGCTTGCGCAGATAGGCAGGCAGGTCAAGATCCGCAAACTGCTCCTGACCCCGCCGGGGCGCATCCAGCACCCGGACCCCGCTCATCTTGTCCACCCGATAATGGCGGATGCCCTTTTCATCGGCAAACGCAATGAGGTAGTAGCACCCGTTCTCCCAGGCCAGCTGCCACGGGCTGACGGTCCTTTTCTCTTTCTCGCGGCTGTCGGCTTTTCTGTAGAGGAACTCCACCATTTTACCGTTGTTGATGGCCTCATGCAGAGCATCGATGCTGTACAGCAGGCTCTTGCTGTCGGTCTTGGGGCGGCCCTCCACATAGACCTGACGCTGCAGCTGGCTGCCCTCGTAGTTGGAGCAGAGCTTTTCCAGCTTGTGGATCAGCCGCCTGCTCGTGGTGCCGGATACCACCCGGCTTGCCTGCACGGCATCCACCAGCAGCTTGAGCTCCGCCAGATCAAAGGTGCGGCTGGCAAGGAAATACCCGCCGCCCCGGCCCCGGCGCAGCTTGATGTCATAGCCCAGCGCACCCAGTGCCTCAATATCGCTGTACACGCTCTTGCGCTCACAGCGGATGCCCTGCGCCTCCAGCAGCTCCACCAGCTGCGGCACGTTCAGCAGGTGGTTTTCATCGGTCTGCTGCTCAAAAATGCGCAATAGCGCCAGCAGCTTGGATTTCTGGCCTTCCTGTTTGGGCATTCGGTACACCTCATTTTTTCGTGTTGTGCCAAACCTCTCAGTCTCGCTTCCAGCTCCCCAGCAGGGGAGCCAGAAAAAACAGCCGTGCTGTGTGCTGAAAAGGTTACGGCGCTTTCTTATCAAACGCCGCGCGGCGCTGGGTGGACAGGCGGAACATCTCCTCCAGCTTTTCCCGGTCATCGGCCACAAGGGCGTTGCGCATCTCGTTCAGCGCCCCGCTGAACTGGTCGATCTCGGAGATGAGGTTCTCCTTGTTCCAGAGGAACAGCTCCGCCCACATCTTATCGTTGATGCGTGCAATGCGGGTCAGGTCCCGGAAAGAATCGCCGGTGTACTCGCACAGCGAGGTATTGTCGTTGGCGCACATCAGGCTGACGGCGATGGCATGGCAGAGCTGGCTGACATAGCCGATCATCCTGTCATGCTCCTGCACGGTCAGAGTGCAGATATGCTTGAAGCCCAGCACCTCGGCCAGCTCCCTGGCCCACTGAACGGCCTCCGGGGTGTTCTTTTCTGTGGGGGTCACAATGAAGTTGGCCGGGGCAAAATTCACCTCGGCGGCGTGCTCCACGCTGGAGGTCTCACGGCCCGCCATGGGGTGGCTGGCAATGAACTCCACGCCCGGCCTGCACATGGCCTGAATGGGCTCCACCAGACCAGTCTTTACGCCCGACACATCGGTAAAGATGCAGCCCTCCTTCAGCAGGTGGCCGTAGGTCCGGAACCACTCGAGCAGAGCCGTGGGGTACAAGCCAAAGATGATATGATCGGCCTGACGCACCAGATCCTCAAAATCGTGGGTCTTGCCGCTGGCGATATAGCCGTGGTCGAGGGCATACTGCAGATGGCCCTCGCTGCGGTTGATGCCGTCCACATGGAACCCGGCCCTGCTCAGCTCCAGGGCGTACTTGCCGCCCAGCAGGCCCAGGCCCACAATGAGATAACGCTTTGATTTATCCAACATGTTCCACCTCCGCGCCCAAAGGCTTGATGGCTTCCAGAAAATCCGGCCAGCTCTTGGCAATGGCCTTGGCCCCGCTGATGGGCAGGGCCAGCCCGGCGGCCAGCGCCAGCACTGCAAGGCTCATCACCACGCGGTGGTCGTTGTGGCCGGAAAGCGGCTGCTCCGGGGCATGGAGCGCGCCGGCACAGCCATGGATGGTAATGGTGCCGCCCTCGCTCTCCAGCTGCCCGCCGCAGGCCCGCAGTTCGGTCTCCATGGCCTCGATGCGGTCACTCTCCTTGATGCGGAGACGCTCGGCGTTGCGGATGACCGTGGTACCCTCACACAGCAGGCCCAGCACCATCAGCACAGGGCCCAGGTCGGGGCAGTCGGCAAGGTCGATGTCCGTTCCGTGGAGCGGGGCCTTTTCAAACACCACGCCCTGCCCGGTGCGGGTGAATCTTGCCCCGCACCGCCGGAGGATCTCCAGAATGGCCGCATCGCCCTGCAAGGTCTCCTCAGACAGGCCGGTGATGGCCACCCCGCCGGTCACAGCGCCCAGCACGGCAGGAAAAGCCGCCTGGCTGTAATCGCCCTCCACGGTGTAATCACAGGGAAGATAGTGCTGCCCGCCGGGAATTTCCAGCGTATTTTCATCCAGCCAGCGGCTCTCCACGCCAAAGGCGGCTTGGACCGCGCGGGTCATATCGATGTAGCTCCGGCTCTCCACAGGCGGGATGAGGTGCAGGGTGCTGGTGCCGCCCAGCAGGGGCAGGGCAAACAGCAGCCCGCTGATGAACTGGCTGGACACGTTGCCCGCCAGCTCGTATTCGCCCGGGGTCAGGGCACCTTCCACAGTCAGGCGGTCCGCGCCCTGCTCAAAACGCAGGCCCTGCTGCTGATACAGCGTTTTGTAGACCGACTGGGGCCGCTCCATCAGCCGCCCACGGCCTGTAAAAGTCACTTCCTGCCCGGTCAGGCCGGCCAGCGGGATGAGGAAGCGCAGGGTGCTGCCGCTCTCACAGCAGTCCACGGGGGCATCAACCGGCAGAAAGCGGCCCAGCCCCTCCACCACCGCGTCGTTTTCCCCGGTGGTGACACGGGCGCACAGCCGGGCCGCCGCACCCAGCGTGGCGGAGATATCCTTGCTGAAAGCAAGATGCTGGAGATGGGAGGTTCCCTTTGCCAGCGCCGCGCAGAGCACCGCCCGGTGAGCCATGCTTTTGCTGGGCGGCGCGGCGATCCTGCCGCCCACCGTCCGGCTTGATTTTATCGTAATGTTCATTGTGTTACTTTACCTGGCTCACCCTCTCCGTCAGCGCTTTGCGCTGCCACCTCTCCCAAGGGGCGAGGCCTTGGCAGTCCACCGCAAGGTCTGTGGTTTCGCCAGAGGCTCTCCCTTTGGGAGAGCTGGCAAAGCCGTCAGGCTTTGACTGAGAGGGTGAGGCCGTTCATCGTGTTACATATCCCGGCCAATGGCCCATGCGACCTGACGGCACTTTGCCATGGCCTGTGCAAAGGCATCCGGGGTCAGGCACTGGGCACCGTCGCTCCATGCGTGGCGGGGGTCGTAGTGGACTTCCACTTCCAGACCGTCGGCACCGGCGGCCACGGCAGCGATCATCATCGGCTCCACGAGGTTCGACTTGCCGGTGGCGTGGCTGGGGTCTACGATGACGGGCAGATGGGTCTTTTCGTGGATGATGGGCACAGCGGAAAGATCCAGCGTGTTGCGGGTGTACTTTTCAAAGGTGCGGATGCCGCGCTCGCAGAAGATGACCTGCTCGTTGCCGCCGGCCATGATGTACTCGGCGCTCATGATCCACTCCTCGATGGTGTTGCACAGGCCGCGCTTGAGCAGAACAGGCTTGTGCATCTTGCCCACGGCCTTGAGCAGCTGGAAATTCTGCATGTTGCGGGCACCGATCTGTACCACGTCCACATATTCCTCAAACTCCGGGATCCGGTCCTCGCTCATCAGCTCGGACACGATGGGCATTCCGGTGGCCTCCCGTGCCTTGACCATATCGAGGATGCCCTCGGTCTCCAGACCCTGGAAGGAGTAGGGAGAGGTGCGGGGCTTATAAGCGCCGCCGCGGAACAGGCTTGCACCGCCCGCCTTTACGCCGTTGGCAATGCGCAGTGCCTGCTCCTCGCCCTCGATGCTGCAGGGGCCTGCCATCACGGCGATCTTCTCGCCCCTGCCGATCTTCACGCCGCCGCAGTCGATGATGGAATCGGCGGGGTGGAACAGGCGGTTGGCCCGCTTATAGGGGGCGGACACGCGGGTGACGTTGTCGATCCAGGGGTTGGCCAGCACGTCGCGCTCATCGATCTTGGTGGTATCGCCCACCAGACCGAACACATTGTAATCCTTGCCGGTGATCAGGGTCACATCCAGGCCCTGCTTCTCGAATTTGTCTACAATCTTTTCCAGCTCTTCCTTGGGGGTGCCTTTTTTGGTCGAAATGATCATCTTGTTTCTTTTCCCTTCTGTTTTGTCTCTATGCTTTCAGTTTTGCTGCACAGCCTGCCCTACTTGCCAAGGGCTCCCCCTTCGGGGGAGCTGGCGAGCGAATGCGAGACTGAGAGGGTTGTTACTGCACCAGGTGCGTCTGCGCGCCGCCATCCAGCCGGAGCAGCTGCACAAGGTAGGCGCAGGCATGGAGATATCCGCTGACCCCCTCGCCTGCAAAGCGGCCCTGACAGCCAAAGGAGACCACATCCACGCTGCGGAAGGGCTCCTTGCCGCTGGGGTCGGCCAACATCACTTCCACGGCGGGCACGCCGCACACCTGCAGCGCTTCCAGAATGGCCACGCTGTAATAGGCGTAGCCGCCCGGGTTGAGGATGATGCCATCGGCTCGGCCTGCCGCCGACTGGATCTCATCGATGAGGTCACCCTCGTGGTTGGACTGAAAAAAGTCCACCTGAACATCCATCTGGGCACAGCCCGCCTCGATATAATCCAGCAGTGTATTAAAATCGATCTGCCCCTCCATGCCCGGCTCCGTGAACTGGGTCAGGTTGAGGTTGGGACCGTTAATGACTAAAAATTTCATCCAGCGCCTCCATTGCCGCCGTCACGGCATCCGCAGGGGTGGTCTTGTTGGGGATCACAGCATCCGCTGCCGCCAGATAGAGCGGGCGGCGCTGGGCTTCCATGGTTTTCAGGGCCTCAGGGCTGGTGGAAAGGGGCCTTCCGCCGCCCACCAGCAGATCTTCCAGCGGCCGGTCGATAAAGAGCACGATGCCGTTGGCGTGGAGCGCCCGGAGGTTTGCCGGGTCTTTGACCACGCCGCCGCCGCAGGAGATGACCTGCCGGTTCTCCCTGGCAAAGCGGGCGGTCTGCGCGGCCTCCAGCTTCCGGAAGCCTGCCTCCCCCTCAGCGGCAAAGATGTCCGGGATGCTCCGGCCGTCGGCCTTGACGATCTCCTCGTCCAGATCCACGAACCGCTTGCCCAGCCGTTCCGCCAGAGCGCGGCCCAGGGTGGATTTGCCCGAGGAGGGCATCCCGATGAGGGCAATGTTCAGCTGTTCCCGCCGCAGTTCGCTGGTCACACGGGCGATCTCGGCACCGGCATCCTCAAACTTGCGGTCGAGGAAAAATTCTGCCGCGTACACTGCCTGCGCCACCAGCATTTCCAGGCCGCCGATGGCAACGGGCACCCCCAGCTCCTCGGCCCGGAGGATGAGCTCGGTCTTATCGGGATTATAGATGACATCGATCACGGCTTCCAGCCCGGGCATGGAGGTGATATCCAGGGCGCTCACGCCCACATTGGGGTACATGCCCACCGGCGTGGTGTTGATGATGATCTGCGCCCCGGTGGTCAGGGCCTGAGCATAAGTCAGCTCTCCCTTTTCGGGGTCGGGATGGCGGCTGACGGTATAGATCTGTTTCGCGCCCCGGTCATGGGCCACGGCCCATGTGGTGTTGTGGGTGCCGCCGGTGCCCAGAATGAGCACGGTCCTGTCCTTGAACTCCACCCCGTGTGCATCGCACAGGTAGGAGAAGCCGGGGTAATCGGTGTTGTAGCCGTAGAGCAGGCCGTTCCTGTTGACGATGGTGTTCACGGCGTTGATGGCCTTGGCGTGGGGGTCGATGTAGGAGCAGTACTCCATGACCACCAGCTTATAGGGGATGGTGACATTGATGGCCCTGAACTGCCGCCGGGTCAGAAAGGCCCGGACTTCCTCTTCCGTGGGCAGGGGGCACAGGTCGTACCGGTAGCCGCAGAGCATCTCGTGGATGACCTTGGAGTAGGAGTGACCCAGCCGCCCGCCGATGAGTCCGTATTCCATTTACAGCACCTCCTTGCGGTAGCCGGTGGGGTCCTCCATCCAGGCCATGCCGTATTTTGCGGTGAGCAGGTCGCCCACGGCCAGCGCGGCGGCGCAGGTCTGCACAATGGCGGCCCGGGGCACGATGCAGGGGTCGTGGCGGCCCTGAATGGACAGCTCCGCGTCCTTCTTTGCCATATAATCCACCGTGTCCTGCGTTTTGTAGATGCTGGGGGTAGGCTTGACCGCCGTGCGGAACACCACGGGCATCCCGTTGGAGATGCCGCCGTTCAGGCCCGCATTGTGGTTGGTGGCGGTGACGATGCGCTCCCCCTGCATCCGGAAGGCATCGTTGGCCTCCGAGCCCTTCTGGTCCACAAAGCCGAAGCCGGAGCCGAACTCGATGCCCTTGACCGCCGGGATGGAGAAGGCCAGGTGAGCGAGCTTGCTCTCCACGCTGTCGAAATAGGGTTCACCCACGCCTGCGGGCAGGCCCAGAATGGCGGTCTCCAGCACGCCGCCCACACTGTCGCCCTCGGCACCGGCGGCACGAATGGCAGCTTTCATGGGTTCCTCCACACTGCCGTCCAGCAGGGCAAAGCCCTCGGACTTGTTCAGCAGTGTCTCGGCCTGCGCCGCCAGCGCGGCGGGATCATCCAGCGCAAAGGGGGCATCGCTGATCCCGGCACACCGCCCGATGTGCGTCACGATCTCGATCCCGGCCCGGTTCAGGGCTCCCAGCACCAAAGCGCCGCCCGCCACCAGCGCGGCGGTGACGCGGCCCGAAAAGTGGCCGCCGCCCCGGGCATCCTGATAGCCGTGGTACTTGGCGTAGGCGGTGTAATCCGCATGGCCGGGCCGCAGCAGGTCAGCCGTTTTGGCATAGTCGCCGCTGCGGGTGTTCTGGTTTTCGATCATCAGGGCAATGGCGGTGCCGGTAGTGCGGCCGTTGACCACGCCGGACAAAAACTGCACCGCATCCCCCTCCACACGGGTGGTGGAAAGGCCGTCGCCCCGGGCACGGCGCTTGTCCATGCAGGCAGCAAGAAAGGCTTCCTCCACAGGCACGCCCGCCGCCATGCCGTCCAGCACCGCGCCGATGGCCCTGCCGTGGCTCTCGCCAAAAATGGTCAGCGAAAGGTCGCTGCCAAAGGTGTTTTTCATGGTTTATTCCTCCACACCCAGCAGGGGACGCAGGCCCTCCACGGGGATGGTCTCGGCCCGCCAGCAGCCCAGACCCGGCACCTTGATGACCGTGATCTGGCCGCCCTGGGCCTTTTTATCGTGCAGCATCTCGGCCAGCACCTTTTCCTTGTTATAGGTGGTGCGGGTGGGCAGGCCGATGCGGCGGTAGACCGCCCGCACCCGCTTCTGCAGCGCCTTGGATTCGATCATGGGCAGCATCCCCAGCGCCACGCACTCGCCGTGGAACAGGCCCACGGTGCGGCGGCCCTTGATGCCCTTGACGGCCTCGATGCCGTGGCCGATGGTGTGGCCGAAGTTCAGCGCCTTGCGCATACCCTGCTCGGTCTCGTCCTGCTCCACGATGCTCTTTTTAAAGCGCAGGCTGCGGCAGATGATGTCGCCGATGCGGTCGTCCACGTCCTCTTTTTCAAAGATGGAGAACAGCTCCGGGTCGGCCAGAAGCCCTGCCTTGACCGCCTCGGCCAGACCGTTGATGAAGTGGCGGCGGGGCAGGGTGGACAGGGTGTCCGGGTCCACGATGACCAGCTTGGGCTGCCAGAAGGCGCCCACGATGTTTTTGGTGTCGCCCAGATCCACGGCGGTCTTGCCGCCGATGGAGGAATCGATCATGGAAAGGGTGGTGGTGGGGCAGTTGATAAAATCGATGCCGCGCATATAGATGGAAGCGGCAAACCCGGCAAGGTCGCCCACCACGCCGCCGCCTACGGCCACCACAAGGTCGCCCCGGCCCATGCCGAAGTCCAGCATCTGCCGCAGCACGGTCTCAAGGATCTTAAAGCTCTTGCTGGCCTCGCCCTGCGGCACGGTGATGATGGTGGCATCCTTGCACTGGTCGGCTACCATCTGGGCGTACTGTGCAGGCACACCGCTGTCGGTGACCACCGCCACACGGCGGTCCAGCCGGGCGAACTGGTACAGGTTTTCCAGCGAGCCGCGCTTGACGATGATGTCGTAGCTGCGCTCGCCCAGATTCATGGTCAGCTTGGTTCCGATAAAATCACTCATTTTGTATACACTCCTAACAGCCGCACCGTCCGGCAGGTGCGGTCAAGCTCGCGCAGCAGCGCGGCGGTCTCGCCGGCGGCGGCATCGCCCACCAGCTCTACATAAAAATAATATTCAAAGGGGACGTGCGGCATGGGACGGCTCTTGATGGATTCCATATTGAAGCCGCTGGCACCGATGACCTGAATGACCTCCGCCAGCTTGCCGGGCTTGTTATCTACCGTGAAAAGCAGCGAGAACCGGTTGCCCGCCGTGGGCTTTTCGCGGCTGAGCACGATGAAGCGGGTGGTATTGTCGCCGTCGGTGTTGATGTTGGGCACCAGAATC
>OKUI01000505.1_pt1 | contig 13601 bp, 8 predicted proteins | sample 1606531 | NCBI WGS metagenome assembly OKUI01 (sample SAMEA3882506, study PRJEB24775) | human gut metagenome | biome: human-associated habitat; feature: intestine environment; material: feces | place: Netherlands | collected 2009/2010
TCTCCAGTTCCTTCGACTTTCCAGCGGTAGCGATAATGAATGCACCTCCAAACAATAATCCATAGTGTTGCAATATTTGGCATAGAAAACGCGGCCGCCCATTTGCAGGACAGCCGCGCGAAATTTCACACAAAAGCGCAGTTCGTTCAAAGAATCGAACCGTGTTTGGGTATAGCCCGGGGATTCCGACCCCACAAGGCGAGCGCGGCACAGGCCGTAGCTGCTTTCTTTACCGAGATAGTTTACCACACCCACAAAGCCCTGTCAAGCACTTTTACGCGATTTCAGGGAAAAATATTACTTAACCTCAATCAACTTCCCCAGCTCCAGCGAGTAGATGCCCTTATAGGTCACCGGTTTTGGGGCAAAACGCTTGCTGATGGCAAGGGCATAGAGGTCAAGCTGGGCGCGATAGGCGGCAAGGAAGTCATCCTCGGATTTTCGGCGGTCCGTCTTGTAATCCAGCAGCTCCAGGTGGTCCGGGAACACCAGCACCAGGTCAGCGATGCCCTGCACCAGCACCTTTGCCTGTGCCACGGCAGCACTGTCGGCGGGGGCAGTGCCCTGAGCGGCCAGCACCTCGGCGGCAGGCAGGGCCGTGATGAAGTCCAGCTCCCGCAGCACCTCATCTGCGGCACAGATGCGCGCAAAGGCTTCGCTCTCCACAAAGCGGCGGATGCGCCCTGCATCCAGCTTCTCCGCAATTTCGGGCGCGGTGAGCTTTGCTTCCACCTGCCGGTCGCGCTCGGCGGGGATCGCCGTTTCCAGCGTGCCTGCCTGCTTTGCCGCTGCAAGGGCCGCAAAATCGGCGTGCTCCAGGAAGGCGTGAAGGGCCGTGCCCATCTCGGCAGCGGTCAGGCCGTCCTTTGCCAGAAAGCCCGGGCGCTCCAGCGTGGTCTGCTCTGCCTTGTGGACGATGCCGGTCACGCTGACCTTGGCGGGCACTTGGGCCAGCTCCGCCGCAGGGTACTGCCAGGCAAAGCCCTGCCGCAGCGTCTCGGTCAGGGCCGGGTCTGCCTGGGCCAGCGGCCTTTCCTCCAGTTCCGTGTCGGGCGGCTCCACGCCCTCGGGCAGTGCCTGCTGCACTGTCAGGGTGATGGTGCTCCCGGTATCCGCAAAGGGCAGTTCCAGATCCTCGGCCAGTCGGCGCAGAGGGCCGCCGTTGGGGTGGACGAGCAGGGCCGCGCGGAGCCAGTCGGCAAAGCTGTTCGCCTGCCGGCAGAGCGTCTGCCCCGCCCCGGCTTCAAGGAAGGCCGCCGCTCTGGTAAAGGGGTTGGAGGTCTTTCCGATGCCCAGCGGCACAGTCAGGATGAGCTTATCCTGCGCGCGGGTCAGCGCCACATAGAGCAGGCGCATCTGCTCACTGCGCATCTCGGCGGCGTGGACATTGGAGAGCGCCGTGTAGGCCGCCGTCTTGTACGCGCCCTCGCCCTCCTCGGGGCGCAGGCGCAGGCCCGCCCCATATATCCGATGCAGGAGCACCGGCTGGCGGGTATCGGCGGCATTGAAGCGACGGGCCGTGTCGGCCACGAACACCACCGGGAACTGCAGGCCCTTGGAGCGGTGGATGGTCATCACGGTCACACAGCCGGGGCGGGAGCCGCCGGGCACGGTATCCTGCCCCGTGGAGCCTGCCAGCGCCGCAGCGTCAATGGCCCGCACCAGCGCCGAGATGCCGCCGGAGCCGGCCCCGGCACAGAAGGAAGCAAACCGCCGGGCATCCTCCCGGCGGCGGGCACCGTTCTCCATCACGCCCAGTGCAGCAAGGTAGCCGGTGGAAGCAAAGATCTCCTCCAGCAGCTGTTCTGCCGGGGCACTGCGGGCCATCCGTCGCAGCTCGGTCAGCCGGGCATAGAACGCCCGGACTTTTCCGGTAAAAGGGGTGTCCTCCCCGCTGTTCACAGTGAGCAGCAGCGCACCGTAGAGGCTGATGCGCTGGGGGGCGTTTTCCCCCTGCTGCTTCTGGATCTCTTCGGCTCTGGCCCGCAGGCGGACAAGGTCGTCATCGGTGAAACCGAACAGCGGGCCCAGCATGGCGGCGGCAAGATAGATATCCTGCGCCGGGTTGTCAATGACCTTCAGCAGGGCGATGAGGGGCCGGATGTGGGGGGCATCCAGCAGGTTTTCGCGGGCATCCGCATACACCGGGATGCCCCGGGCGGTCAACGCTTCCACATAGGCCGGAAAATCATTGCGCGCCGCCAGCAGGATGCAGCAGTCCTCGTACTGCACCGGGCGGGTGGCACTGCCGTCCCGCACCGGCTCGCCGCTTTGCACCATCTCCTCGATGCGCCGGGCGATCCAGCCCGCGTCCGTTTCGGCGGTGTCATCGGGCAGGAAATGTGCCTCCACGCTGCCCGTGTATTCCCCGGGTGCCCCGCAGACCAGCCGCTGGCCGTCGCCGTAGGCCGTGTCACCGAGTTCCGGAGACATGAGCCGCTCGAACAGGAAATTGATCCCTTCCACCACCTGCGGAGCCGAGCGGAAGTTGGCATCCAGCGCCAGCATGGCATCGGTGCCGGGGGTACCCTCTGCCGGGCGGGGCCGCGCTGCGCCGCCGGGCAGGGCGGGCCAGCTGTCCAGTTTTTCCCGGAAGATGCTGGGGTCTGCCTGCCGGAAGCGGTAGATGCTCTGCTTCAGATCTCCCACCAGGAAGAGGTCGTCCCCCGCCGGGGATGCAAGGCACCGGTACAAGGCATCCTGCAGGGCGTTGGTGTCCTGATATTCATCCACCATCACGGCGGCATAGTTCTGCCGGATGACCCCGCACAGCGCGGTGGGGGTGCCGTCCGTGTCACGGAGCAGGCGGAGGGCCTGATGCTCAAAGTCACTGAACTCCAGCAGCTTCCGGTCCCGCTTTTTGGCCGAGAACCGGGCATCGAAATCCCGCACCGCCGCAAACAGGGCCCGCAGGCGGGGCTCCGCGGCCCTGCGGTCTGCCTCAGCCTCCGCCTCACTGCAGGGGATCAGCTCAAGGATCTGCGCAAACAGGGCCGCGCCTTCATCGGCGCGGGTGCGGATGACTTTTTTGTGTTCGCCGTTCAGCCGCTTTTTCATTCCTTTCAGACCGGGCAGCTCCTCCATACCCAGCACATAGGGGGTCAGCAAATCGTAAAGCGGGGTCCACTCCCCCGCCACAGCCAGCTGTTCCACCCTGCCCAGCAGGGCGGCAGCCTTGTCCAGCCGTTCCTGTGCATCGGTATATTTTTCCAGCACGGCATTCTTTGCCTTTTCCCGGGCAGAGGGCGTTTTCTTTTCCTCGGCATCGGCCAGCTCCTGCTCCCGGTCGCCCGGGCAGTCAGCCAGCGCGGCGCGGAACAGCTCCCCTGCCGCCCGGGCACTGCGGGCGGCTTCAGCCAGCAGCAGATCATGCCAACAGGTGGAAGCAAAGCCATTTTCCTCCTGCCACGGAGCCAGAAATTCGTCCAGCTTTTTGTCGTAATCGGGCAGGGCGCGCAGGAAATCGTAGACATGCAGGATCGTCTCGCCCGCCGCGCGGTCGGTGCGGCCCTTGCCGTAGAGGTCGGCAAAGGCGCAGAAATCCGGGTCGCGGTAGGCATTTTCCAGCGTCTCGCTCAGGGCAGAAGCCCGCAGGAGCTCCACACTGCCGGGGTCTGCGGGGGAAAAGTCCGGCGGGATATCCAGCGCCTGAAAGTGCTTGCGCAGCAGGTCCAGACAGAAGGCATGGATGGTGCAGATGGGTGCGCGCTGCAGCAGCATCCGCTGGCGGCGCAGCGCGCCATTGCCGGGTTCCGCCTGGCTGCGCTTCAGAAGCGCCTGCCCGATGCGGGCCCGCAGCTCTGCCGCCGCCGCATTGGTAAAGGTGACGATGAGCAGACGGTCCGCATCCACGGGATGCTCCGGGTCGGTGATGAGCCGGACAGCCCGCTCGGTCAGAACAGCCGTTTTGCCGCTGCCCGCCGCCGCGCTCACCAGCAGCGCGCCGCCCCGGTCTTCGATGGCGGCCCGCTGGGCGGGGGTCCACTTGGGTTCACTCATGCCTGTTCCTCCTCTCCCTCTTCGGGCTGCCCGGGAGCCTCAAAGGGCTTTGCGGGGGCCTCCAGCGCCCGCTCCCCGATGCCGGTCTCGTGGCAGCAGACAAAGCCGTAATCACACCACTGGCAGGGGCTCCGGCCCGCGACCAGCGGCTCGGCGGCGATCTGCCCCTCATAGAGCTGCTGGCCCATCCGGGTCACAAGATCATCCAGATGCAGCTGGATGCGGTTCAGCTTGGCGATGTCTGCCCGCTTGTCCTTCTGGTAGGGGCTGGGCGCGCCTTTGTAATAGGAGAAGGGCAGGTATCTGCCGGTCTCTCCGGCATCCATGGCATCGAACAGCTTCTGCTCGTCCCGCACCAGACCGTCCAGCTTGTATTCCACACTATGGGCCGCCTTTTCGCGGGTGGTGGTCTCAGGAGCCGGATCGGCCAGCAGGTAGAGCACACCCGCCGGTTCCGCCCCCGTAAAGCGACCGCTTTTATCCCGGGTCAGACTGAACAGGTAGAGCAGCATCTGGCAGTCCAGACCGCAGTAGACCTCCTTCAGGTCCAGCTTTTTGGTGCCGGTCTTGTAGTCCACCACCCGCACCCAGCGGGTGCCGTCCTCCTCCACCCACTCGTCGGCACGGTCCACGGTGCCCACCAGCTGGACGGTGCGCCCGTCCGACAGGTGATACACCTGGGCAGGCACGGCATCCTCGCCCCGGCCGATCTTCAGCTCACAGGCCACGGGCTTGAAGCTGGACTGCCGCTGCTCATCCCGCAGGTAGAGCAGCAGGCTTGTCATGCTCTTTTTCAGGCGGGAGAGCAGATAGGCAAAGCGGGCGGTATCCTCGGGCAGATAGCGCTTGGCGTACTCGTCCACCAGCAGCGCGGCAAGGCTTGCCATGGCCTCATCGTCCAGCTCCATAAAGGGCTGCAGCGCCGCCATGGGGTTGTCCGGGCCGGGGTGAGGGTCCAGCGCCATCTGCAGCACCCAGTGCATCAGGGTGCCGCTCTGGTCGGCGGAAAGCTCGGCCCGGCGGCGGGGCCTGAGCCCCAGCACATACTGCAAGAAGTAGCCGTAGCGGCAGGTATAATATTTTTCCAGCTGACTGGGCGAAATGCGCAGTTTCCGCCCCAGCAGCGCTTCCAGCGCAGGCAGGTCATGCACCTGCCGGGGGGCCGTGTCGGCCATCCGGCGCAGCAGGGCCAGCCCTTCCGGTTCGGCTTCGCCGGGGGCGTGCAGTGCCTCGGTCAGGCTGGCGCGTTCCGTTCCGGTCAGGGGCCAGCCGCCGCCCAGACAGTCCAGCCCATCTGCGGGGGTGGCCGCAAGGTCCGTCAGTTCCAGCTCCGGGGCAGCAGGGGCCAGCGCTTCCACGAGGGGTTCCAGCGCAGCGCAGAGGGTCTGCCCCTGCCCCTTGGGCCAGCTGAGCCACAGCCCCTTTGCAGGAGCGGTCAGGGCCTTGTAGAAGCAGACCTGCTCACGCACCACACGGTTCTCAAAGCAGTCGGGCAGGTCGATCTCCTGCGCCATCAGGGCATCGCGGTCGGCGTGGGTCAGCAGACCCACCTCGCCGGGCGCGGCCGGGAATTCCCCCTCGGCCAGCCCCAGCACGAACACATAGTCCGGCGCGTCCAGACGCATCTTGCCTGCGCTGGCCAGCACCACCGCATCCAGGGTCTGGGGAATGTGCCCCAGGTCGGACGAGCGGAGCAGCAGCCCGAACAGATCCTCGTATTCGGCCACGGTCACGGTCTGCTCCCCCAGCAGATGGGCCATCTCGTTCAGCAGCCCCATGACCACGTTCCACTCCCGGGCGGCTTCCTCCGCCGCCGGGATGCCCCGGCCCGCGCGGATGGCCTTTACCTGAGCGGCCTGCTGTTCCTCAGCTCCCAGCGTTTTCAGGCAGAAATACACCGCCCGGCTGATGGCCTCGGCGTTGACCCCGCGCACCTTGGCCCGGAATGCATCCACCGCCCCCACGAGCAGGGCACGGGCATGTTCTGCCCGCTCCCGGTTGCGGAGGTCCTCTTCGGTCAGCTCCTGTTCCCCAAAACCCTTGGGGCTGCGCTCAAACTTCTCCCGCCAGGCCGCCGCCGTGGGGGCCCAGGTGTAGGCATAGTTTTCCAGCGCGCAGACCTGCTCCTCGCTCAGGGCACACAGGCCGGTCTTGGCAAGGGTGGTCAGGTTCTCGGTCAGGTCGGCTCCCCGGGCGATCTCCAGCAGGGCCCGCACCGCCGTGGCCGGGGCGCTGAATTCCGGGGTGGTGGGTTCATCGCAGTACAGAGGGATCTCCGCCATCCGGAACTCATACCGGACAGCGGCACGATACTTGGCGATATCGCGGCAGACCACAGCGATCTTTCCGCACCGCACACCCTGCCGCATCAGCCGCCGGATGGCACCGGCAGCGGCACGGGCCTCCTCCTCCCGGCTGGGCGCGGCAAAGAGCCGCACCTCGCCCGCCGGGGCATCCGCGGTGCAGCTGCCGGTTTCCAGCAGCTCTGCCACTGCGGCAAGGCCCGGGGCGTTCCGGTGGCGCAGATCCTTGCGCAAAAGCTGCGGAACGGCCACCTCCGCCCCATTTTTCCGGGCCAGCTGGCGCAGCTGCGCCGCCACCTGCTTGGCCCCGGAGAACAGGCTCAGGTCACCGGGCAGCAAGGGGGCTCCATCATCGCAGAGGGCCACCGTTACGCTGGGCAGCGCCGCCAGCATGGCCCCCAGCAGCCGCTTTTTGGGGGCGTTGAAGGTATCGAACTCATCAATGAACACCGCCCGGTCCCGCAGAAACTCCGGCAGGCTGTGCCGGGCCAGTGCTTCCTCCAGCCGGGCTCCGGCCAGCTCCAGCCGGTCAGAGGGGTCCATGCCGCTGCGGGCCAGCAGGGTCTCGTAGCCCTGAAAGATGAGGGCCAGCTCACTGAGCTTACCGCTCTCGGCTCCGCAGGCACCGGCCAGCTGTGCCAGCTGCTGGCCGGAAAGGCCCGCGCTTTTCAGCTCGTCGATGGTCTGGGCCGCCATCTGGCAAAAGGCCGCACTGCGCCGGTGGCGGTGATAATAGTGGACATTGTCCTGCAGCTCTTCCAGCGCCCGGCGCACCAGCACGGCACGGCCTGCGTCAGAGAGGGTCTGCACCGCCGCGCCGCCCTCGGTGGAAAGGATCTTTTCTGCCAGACTGGTAAAAGAAAAACTCTCCACCATGCCGGACAGGGCATCCCCCAGCTCACGGTAGATGCGGCCCTCGGTGCTGGAAGTGAATTGTTCCGGCACCAGCAGGATGCTTTTTTCCCCTTTTTCGGCCCGGGCGCGGATGCGCTGGTACAACAGCGTTGTTTTTCCGCTGCCGGAGCCGCCCAGAAGTAGCTGTAACATTGTTTTCTCACTTTCTATAACGAGCTCACCCTCTCAGTCAAAGCCTGCGGCTTTGCCAGCTCTCCCGAAGGGAGAGCCTTTGGCATATCGGGTCAGCCCTGCGCAATGGATAATAATTGAGTTTATTGTACCGCAAAATTGAAGAAAAATCTATTCTGTGGTAAACTGAGGAAAAACAGCAAAACAGGAGGGGCTCTCCCCATGAAGATTCTAGCAGTTGATTACGGTGCCAGCCGCACGGGGCTTGCGGTCTGCGACCCCACCGAGTTCCTGACCACGCCCATCACCCCCCAGATTACCCTGAAGGCCCGGCCCAAGGTGGCCGCCGAGGTCTGCCGCATTGCCCAGGAGCAGAAGGCAGAGCTCATTGTGGTGGGCCTGCCGCTCAACATGGACGGCACCGAGGGCGAGCGCGCCGAGAAGAGCCGCAAGCTGGGCAAGACCCTGCAGATCTGGAGCGGCCTGCCCGTGCGGATGTGGGACGAGCGGCAGTCCACCTGTGAAGCCGCCGACATCCTGGACGAGGTGGGGACTTTTGGTGCCCACCGCAAGGCCATTCTGGATTCCGTCAGCGCCACGGTCATCCTGGAGGATTACCTCGCCTGGCGCAAGGAGCACCCCGGCGAAATGTAAACCGGAAGCAAAAAGAGACGCTTTTCAGCGCCTCTTTTTCGTTTATATGGGTAATGTCACAGTAAAGCAGCTGCCCTGCCCGGGGGCACTGTTCACCTGAATACTGCCGCCGTGGAGCTCCAGCACCTTTTTCACCATGGCAAGGCCCAGACCGTTGCCCTGAGTGGTGTGGCTGGTGTCGCCCTGATAGAATTGTTCAAAGATGTGCGCCTGCGTGTCGGCGCTCATCCCCTCGCCCTGATCGGTCACCGAGACCATCAGGGCGTTTTTTGCTTTGCGCAGGTTCACAGCCACGGTGCCGCCCTCAGGGCTGAACTTGGCGGCGTTGTCCAGCAAGTTGAGCCAGACCTCTTTCAGCAGCCCCTCGCTGCCGGTGTACTCTGCCGGGACAAGGTCGGCATCAAAATCCAGCTCCTTCTGCCGCCACTTCTGCTGGGTCACCAGCACGCTCTGGCGCAGCTGCTCATCCAGCGGGAAGGCTGCTTTGTCGGTCAGGATCGTCTGGCTCTCCACCCGGTTCAGGGTCAGGATATTCGTTGCCAGGTCGGCCAGCCGCCTGCTCTCGTCCCGGATGATGGTCAGGTATTCCTTCTGGTCCTCGGGCGGCAGCTGCTCTTCCAGCAGCAGGTCGGCAAAACCGCTGATACTGACGATGGGCGTTTTGAACTCGTGGGAGAAGTTGTTGATAAAATCCTTCCGCAGGATCTCAGTGCCGCCCAACTCCTCCGCTGCCTTGTTGAAGCTCTGCTCAAACTCGACCATCTCCCGGGGCACGTAGCCGTGTTCCGCGTGATTTACACGCACGGTAAAGTCCCCATTTGCCAATTTTTTCATAGCCTCAATGTTCCGCTGCAATGGGTGGATAAAGACCATCCGCATCATCACCACCATGCTCACCGCGATCAGGCTGCACACGGCATAGATAAAACAGAGCGCTCCCCAGATGCCGATCCTGCCATCGTGGTAAATAAAGCCGCCGTCCGCGCCCGTTACAACCAGTACCGTACAGAGTCCCAGCATCAGCAACACCATAAAAGACAGGTTGATGACCAGCAGGGCCGACAGACTCAGCGTCTCGATGCAGCCGCGCATCCGTTCCGCGATTTTTTTCATCATCCTCACACTTTCTTCACGGCCCGGTAGCCAAGGCCACGGACGGTCTGGATCTCGAACTCCGGCCAATCATAAAAACGGTTGCGCAGACGGTTGATGTGGACATTCACGGTCTTGTCGTCGCTCTCGCTGTCGATGCCCCAGATCTCGTCCAGCAGCTCCATCCGGGTAAAGGTGCGCTCCGGGTAGGCCAGCAGTTTGTACAGCAGTTCAAACTCCTTGGGCGGCAGGGTCTGCACCTCCATCCCCCGACGGACCGTGCGGCTGTCCATATCCACCACCACATCCCCCACCGTGATCTTGTGCTCATCCACGATGCGGGCCCGGCGGAGCAGGGCCTTGATGCGGAGCAGCAGCTCGGTCTTATCCGGCGGTTTGGTCATATAGTCATCCGTACCCACCAGAAAACCGGTGTGCTTGTCCTCAGGCAGGGCCTTGGCCGTCAGCATCAGGATGGGCATCATGCTGCCGCCATCCCGGATGGCCTGGGTCAGGGCAAAGCCATCCATTTTAGGCATCATCACATCGCACAGCAGCAGGTCAATGTGCTGGTGGTCGATGATGTCCAGCGCCGCTTCGCCGTTGAAGGCCGGGATCGCTTCATAGCCGTTGATCTTTAAGATGGCGCAGAGCAGCTTGTTGGTGCTCACGTCATCTTCTGCAACCAGAATTTTCAGCATGGCGTTCTCCTCACTTTCTATGGTATGGTTCTATTATACACCCAAAGATAAACAAAAGATAAACAGAAATATTCACCTTGCGTTTACCTCGGTCGGGTATCCTTTAGCCATCGCAAGGGAGCACGGAGCTCCGCAACAGAACAAACAACAAACATTCAAACATAAAACGGAGGACACTTACCATGATGAACCGCAAGAACATGACCGCTTCCACCCTGGACGAGACTGCGCTGGACGCTTACTACACCCTGACTGAGGGCGGTGCAAACTACGGCATCGGTCTGGCACTCGCTGCCACTCTGAACAGCCTCAAAAACCGGAACACCTCTTCTCCCGTCCGGATCGACGAGGACACGATGGATGCCTATCTGGCTGTCTCTGAGGGGTTCGACAGCATGGGTCTGGGTCTGGCCGCAATGCTGTAAACCGTATCGTACACTTTGAGAGAAAAGCGGGAGGAAATGAATATGAACATCAACACCACTTATCTGTTGACCGGCGCGGCCGGTTTCCTGGGCATCAACATCTGCACGCAGCTGATCGAACGGGGGGAGCACATCCGGGCCTTCGTCCTCAAGGGGGATCCCGCCCGCAAGTATCTGCCCGCTGAGGTCGAGGTTTTTGAGGGCGATCTGTGCAGCGCCGAGGACTGTGAAGCTTTCTTCAACATCCCCGAGGGCAGCCAGAGCGTCTGCATCCACTGTGCCAGCATGGTCACCATCGACCCGGAATACAGCGAGAAGCTGATCGCCGTCAATGTGGGCGGCACCGAGAATATGCTTGCCGCCGCCAAGCACCACCCGGAATGCAGAAAGTTCGTGTACGTTTCCTCCACCGGTGCTATTCCTGAGCTGCCCGCCGGGCAGCCCATCCGGGAAGTGAACCAGTTTGTCCCCTATGAAGAGGAAAAGGTGGTAGGCTGGTACAGCCGCAGCAAGGCCATGGCCACCCAAAAGGTACTGGATGCCGCCCACGCGGGCCTGAACGCCTGCGTTGTCCACCCCAGCGGCATCATCGGCCCCAACGACCCGGCCATCGGCCAGACCACCCGCACCCTGACCCAGATCCTGAACGGCGAAATGCCCATCGGCATGGCGGGCAGCTTCAATATGGTGGATGTCCGGGATCTGGCCGCAGGCACCATTGCCGCCGCCGACAAAGGCCGGAAGGGCGAGTGCTACATCCTGAGCAATGATGAAGTCACCCTGAAGGAGATGTGCCGGATGCTTAAAGAGGATACCGGCTGCACGGGCTGTAAGTTCTACCTTCCCCTTTCCTTCGCCCACCTTGCCGCAAAGCAGATGGAAAAATCGGCCGCAAAAAAGGGCACAAAGCCGGTTCTGACGGAGTTCGCCGTCTATAATCTGGAACGGAACAACTGCTTTGACTGCTCCAAGGCACGGAACGAGCTGGGCTTTGCCCCCCGTCCCTACGCCGAAACACTCCACGACACCGCCGCCTGGCTCAAAGCCACTGGAAAAATTCACTGAGGAGGTGCACCATGAAACCTGTCTGTGTGATTACCGGCGGCGGCAGCGGCATGGGCCGCGCCACGGCCAAGCTGGTCTGTGAAGCCGGATATCATGTGATTTTGGTAGGCCGCACTGCCGCAAAACTGGAAAGCGCCGTGGCCGAGCTGACCGAAGCCGGACACGAAGCCGAAGCCTTTGCCTGTGACCTCTCTGACCGTGCCAGCTGCGAAAAGCTGGCTCAACACGCTGTGGAATGTGGGCAGGTGAAAGCTCTGCTCCACATTGCTGGCATGAGTCCCCACATGGGCAGCCCGGAAGCCATCCTGCGCGCCAACGCGCTGGGCACAGTCAACATCAATGATGCCTTTTACCCGGTCATGGCCCCGGGCGGCTGTGTCATCGATACTTCCAGCATAAGTGCTTATCTGGCCCCCTCCTTCATCATGCCAAAACACAGTTATCCCCTTGCCCGTACCGACCGGGAAAAATTTTTGAAAAAGATGATGGCTCGCATCAACCTGATGCCCAAAAACGCCCGCACCGGTGTGGCCTACTCCATCAGCAAGCATTTCGTCATCTGGTTTGCCAAAACCGATGCCGCCCGCTTTGGTGCCAAAGGGGTGCGCTGCCTCAGTGTGCCCCCCGGCAACTTTGATACCCCCATGGGCCAGTTGGAAAGCGCCGAAGCCCAGACTTTCACCGCCCATTCCGCCCTCAAGCGGAACGGCAGACCAGAAGAGATCGCCGCGCTGTATGCCCTGTTGCTGGACGAACGACTCGGTTATCTCACCGGTACGGACATCGTCATGGACGGCGGTGTCATTGCCAGTGGGGTCAGCGGCCTTTCCCGCTGACCGATATATCCCCCATTCTCTCCATTCAGCACAAAACCGGCTTTCCTACTGCCACAGGAAAGCCGGTTTTGTCATTTTCAGTTGTTACTGCGCCTGATATGTTTCAATGCTGACGCTGTTGATGGTGATCGTTTCCGTGGGCTTCTGGTTCTCATCCACGGCGGCCTGAGCGATGGTGTCCACCACGTCCATCCCCTCGTACACCTGGCCCAACACGGTATCGGTGTAATCGAGGTAGGGCGCGCCGCCAACGGTCTGGTAGGCCGAAACGACCTCAGCGCGGTAGCCTGCACTGTTCATCTGGTCGGTGAGTTCCTGGGTGACGGAATCCCCGCCGGGCAGAGTGGACATGATATAAAAGACGCTGGCGCACTTGCCGGAGGAGTCCGCCGCCATGCAGAGGGCACCGGAATAATGGTGGAGCTTGTCGGTGGCCTCAGCCGGGTAGCGGCTGCCGTTCCAGATGGTGGTGCCCTTGCCGTCAGCACCCTGACCGGCTTCCACCACAAAGTCCTGCTCCACACGGGTCACGGTCAGGCCGTTATAGTAGCCCGCCTGCACCAAACCCACAAAGTTATCGTAGGCCTGCGGGGCCTGCTCCGGGAAGAGCACCGCCCGGAACACACCCGCCGTGGTATCGAACACCGCCACGGGTTCCCCAGCCGCCGGGTGGGTGAACTGCAGCTCGGCCGATTCCACCGCCGGGCGGGTGATGGTCTTTGTTCCGGCTCCGCTGCTGCCGCCGATGTTTTTCACAAGGCTGCAGCCGGACAGTGCAAAACTCACGGCCAGCAGCAGCGCCGCCAGATCCTTGGCCTCGTCGGTCTTCTTGCCCACGGCTGCGGTGGCCATGTTGTCCAGACTATTGGCGATCAGGGCGCGCAGCACATTGGGAGAGTCCTTCAGCCACTGGGAGAAGGTCTTGCCGCCGCCGTTGCTACCCCACTCGGTATAGGCGGACAGCACCAGCCCCTTGACGTTGTACTGCACGTCCATGTTCACGCCGTCCTGCAGACCCTCATCGCTCTCATCACCTGCGCCTGTGCCGCTTCCGCTGCCGGACCCACTGCCGCTGCCGCCGCCGCTGCCGGCGCTGGCAAAGGTCGCCACGACCTTTGCGTTGGCCGCGCCCAGCGCAAAGCTGCCGGGATTGGCAAGGTCAGCGGTCGTGCCGGTGCTCATCAGATCCAGCGTCAGGCTCTTGAGGGCGAAGCTGCTGTTCTTGGGCGTGGCAGTGACAGTCACATTGGTGCCGCTGGGCCCATAGACCGCGTTGTCCGCATCGCCGGTGCGGCCATCGCCGCGCTTGATGGTCACATTTATCACTCCCTCGGGCTTTGGTTTCATCCTTAGTTTTGGCGCTCTGCGGGCAAATTATACCGCCTGCCCGGTGCATCCTATGCCCATGGGGAGAATTTGGTGCGGCCAAAAGAAAGCCCCCCGGCTGGAGAAACCGGGGGGTGTTTTGTTGTCTCAATGAGAATTAAGCAAGCGGTAGCT
>OKUI01000506.1_pt1 | contig 13599 bp, 10 predicted proteins | sample 1606531 | NCBI WGS metagenome assembly OKUI01 (sample SAMEA3882506, study PRJEB24775) | human gut metagenome | biome: human-associated habitat; feature: intestine environment; material: feces | place: Netherlands | collected 2009/2010
TCTGCCAGAACAGGCGCTCATCATTACCCAAGAAAGGACCATTCTGCACCCGCTTTCTTCTCTTCGTCGATAGCTGCCAGTATCCACCAATTATCCCAAGCAGGTCTAACCATCGGAAATGAAAGGAAATAAAATGGGACGAAAGAAGAAAGAAATCCGTTTGAAGGAGCCTGTGCGCATCCGAGAGAAGAAGATAGCAGGTGGCAACATCAGCCTCTATCTTGACATCCAGAGAGAGGGTCTTGTGGATTGGGACAAGGTGAAGAAGTCACGCATGACACTTACCAAGTGGATGACTTTGTGAAGTACACAACATTTTCGAGGAAGTGGACATGGTCAAGCGGAATTTCATTATAGGTACAAGCGGTACGAGCCTTACCACGGCGGATGGTTCCTCCCATAGAGATAACATCATCGTCTGGGTGTGGAGAGAACACGATAACCTTCTTAGCAATCCTACGCCGTGGTTATACAGCCGGTGGTGGTCCTGGTCTTCATGTCAGTGGTATGGATATCAAATAGAATTTCTTCATACATTTTGTTAGGTATAATTATCAGGCATAACAGCCTATAGGATTCGTAAGTGTTTTAGGGCATGGAGTTTATCTCCGTGCCCTTTTTATTTATGGGCTTCTGATGATGATTTTGTGTATAACTTATACTATACTTGTGCTTAAACTTATTTTCTATTACTAATTGTGTTAAAATCGTGTTAATGTCAAGTTTAATTTGCGAGCATATTAATATTTTTTATATATTTGCATCTCGAAAAAATAGGAGGAAGATAGTATTAACCGGCCTTAGATACTGAAAACGCATCTTTTGGTCATATTATTAACTTAAATTTTCAACAAAAGGAAAAAGATGTAGAATCGGTCCCACGTCTCACGATAAGAGACGATCACCAGCACTCCAGCTGCTTACGCCCTCATAAATTGTTAGCGCAAACAATCATACTCTGCTATAATGAGGCAAGAAAATTTAAACAACTACAATAAGAATACAATATGAAGAAAAACTTAAGTACGCGAATCAAGCGCAATCTGTCGAGGATAAAGTCTCTGTGTATTTTCATAACAGATGTCTATTTAAGTCTGGACAGTGAGTTTATTGAAAATTATATAGAATCTAAAAGCATAATAATCATGAGTGATAATAGAACAATCGAATTGCACGATAATGCAACGTATATTGAAAATTATGGTGATGGACCTAAGAAGAAGGAAGAAAAGGCAAAGGCAGAAGAGAAATTCCGACCGCTGCCAGAATCTCTTGCTAATCCTCAGGGGTTAATGGTGCTCTCCAGTTTGGCGATACATGGCTTTCTTGATGAGCATTTCCAGCCTAAGGGACTCTCTGTAGCTAAAACTGCAGTTCTCGCATTCCAGATTTCTACCAAACTCGGCATACAGAATGTATGGGTGGTGTTTGGCACCTTTTGGAATATTGACAAGGAGAATCTTCGCTCTGCCTATAATAAAGGGATGGATCAGCAACAGATGTCTGGATTTATCGGAGAAACTGCAAAATCGATAAATATCTGTTAGTTAGTCTGTTATATAACGTGAATGACGTTTCATAAATTAATTCGTACCTGGTACGCGTACCAGGTACGTACCAGGTAGGTTTCAGCATCTTGTTGTACCTTTGCCCCCGGAATTCAGAACCGATATGGTCTGGGTTTCGGGGGCTTTTGTGTATAGGCACATCAACCGTTGTGGGAGCGCCCAACTTTAAAAAAGGAATATTGAAAATGAAAGCAATGAAACCTTTTTATTTTACTCATCCGCAGTACGGAAAACTGAGGGTGGTGGTGATTGGAGGCAAAATCTATTACTGCCTGATGGACGTGAAGAACATCTTCAAGAAGTCGGTACAGAAACTCTATGAGACGATTGCTGACTCGGAGGGGGAACTGAAAAATCTGAACATCATGATGATGAAGGATATGAAAATCAAGTATAACCTCTTCTTCGAGAACCAGGAAATGGGGAAGGAAGAAGCGGAGGCTGAGAACGTGAATGCGGATATCAACTTCTGCGATGAACAGCTGGTGAAGGACCTTGTTGACAGGCGTGTTGCTGCCGAGAAGATTGCGGCAAAATGGGTAATAGGGTTCGTCAAGAGCAGACTGAATGATGCCGAGAATGCTTCGCTCTTCGAGGCGAACGGGGTTGACGAGATTTCGGATAACTCGCTGATTCTGCCTATCAATGTAAGCTATGGCTCAGGGTATATCATGATTAACAGCGAAGTGTTCGATTAATTGAAAAATATGGAGGTAAAATGGAGACAGTACATGTAGTGGCAATTAATCCTTATCGTAAGGGAAATAAGGGGAAAGTTTTTTCTTACAATATCGATACTTATGATAAGGTCATCGGATCGAAGGAAATCAAGAAGATGATTCAGCAGATTCGGGGTGAATTGCCGATTGACGGAGTGGATTTGAACGATGCGCAGGCGGTGAAGAAGGCGCAGGAGAGGCTCAAGAGCGAGCTGCCTTTCTTCTGTCCGCACTACGGCATGTTCAAGAATAATGTGCGCAGACAGGAGAATGCCTTGCCGGAAAGCTTTCTCTTCCAGACGATTATCGATGTGGATGATAAGGAGTATGTGGAAAAGGCGATTGAGAAGGCGCGCGAGCTGAACTGCTCTTCGGGGATATGGAACGGGAGTTTGCTGCATCTCTGCTATAGCGCTCGCAAGAAGCTGCATATCGGGATTAGAATGCCGGTGGGGATGACCATCGAGGAGACGCAGAAGGCGTATTGTGAGGCACTGGGCGTGCCTTATGATGAAAGCTGCATCACACCTGAAAGGATGATTTTCCTGACGGATAAGGACTCGGAAATCTACCGGTCTAAAATGTGGTGCGCAGTGATGCCGGAGAGCGAGATACAGGCTCGCAGAAAGGCTTTTCTGGACCGTGGACTGACGGTTGACGGAAGGGGAGATGCAAAAGTTAATAGTTTACAGTTTACAGTTAATGGCAATAGCAATGACAATGTTCAAAACAATAGACTTTCGGGCAATCATGGCTCTGGTGAACTGGGAGAGGCCAGCGAGAAGAATCTGATAGCCTTTGATCTGTTCGTGCAGTCGGCTGGGCTTGAAGGAATGGCGATTGATACCGTCGGGTCTCGGCACTCTTCGCTCCTCGCCATTATGAGCGCAGGCGCTTCGAGGGTGATGAGCGAGGAGGAACTGATGAAGGTGGTGAGGACGAAAATGCCAAGCTACTATCAGGAGGATGACTGCCATCAGCTGATACATGATTTCTATGCGAAATATGGTGACAGTTCGAAACCTTTCTCACGCGATGTAATCCGCATCAATGCCACCGCAGAACAGGCCAGCCGGCAAGTTAATAGTTTACAGTTTACAGTTAATAGGGCTGTGCCTAACGTTCAAAGTACCGAGGAGGATTATCCGGAACCGCCAGCGATGCCGGAGAAACTGCCGAAACTGGTGGAACTGCTGATATCTCGGACACCGGAGATTTATAAGCCGGCTGTGGCGCACGCTATCTTCCCACCGCTCGCTACGCATCTTTGGCAGACGAGCTTCCGATATATTGATAATGTAGTACATGAGGCTACGCTTTCTACTTGCTTGCTTGCCGGTACGGGTGCAGGTAAATCGTCTGTGGATAAGCCGATTAGGTATATTATGGAGGATATCAGAAAGCGGGATGCGGAGAATCTGAAACGTGAGAAGGAATGGAAGGAGGAAGTGACGCGCAAGGGTGCCAACAAGGATAAGCGCAAACGACCGGATAATCTCGTTATACAGGAGATTGATGCTGATATGACCAGTCCGGCATTCGTGATGCGAACCGCAGAGGCGCAGGGGCGTTTCCTCTATACTTCGCTTAACGAGCTGGACCAGTTTGATGCACTCCGGGGTAGCGGTAACCAGCAGTTCCGCATCATGTGCCTCGCCTTTGATCCATTCAACCTCTTTGGCCAACAGCGCGTTGGCGTTCAAAGTGTGACAGAAAGGGTAACGATAAGGTTCAACTGGAATGCATCTACCACCATTCAGAAAGGGCAACGCTACTTCTCAAAAGTTTTGACAGACGGTCCGATAAGCCGTATCAATTTCTGTACCATTCCGGAGCGTGAAATCGGTGACGAAATGCCTGTTTACGGCGATTACAATGATGCTTACCGTGAGGCGCTGAAGCCTTATATCGAGAATCTGAACAACGCCAGGGGACTGATTGACTGCCCTGAGGCATTCCAGCTTGCCCTTAAACTGAAGGATGAGAATGCGGAATTTTCACGCCTCTCTCAGGACCGGGTTTACGAGAATCTTTCTTTCCGTGCCAACGTCATCGCCTACCTGAAGGCGTGTGTGCTGTATGTGGCGAACGGTTGCAAATGGGAACCGGAGATTGACGAGTTCATCCGATGGAGCGAGCGTTACGACCTCTACTGCAAGATGCGTTTCTTCGGTGATGCCATCAAGAGGGCGAATGATACAGGCGAGAAGTCGAGCAAGCGAGGACCTTCCAACATGCTGATGCAGTTGCCGGATGAGTTTACTTACCAGCAGGTGATAGACTTGCGTGTAGCAAACGGGATGAGTCAGAAAGGTACTTCCAAGATGTTGGGAAACTGGAAGGATCGCCATTACATCAGGGCTAAGGAGAACGACTCAGTTCCTCAATTCCTCAGTTCCTCAGTTTTTATTAAACTTAAATTCCGAAAGGAGAATTCATAGCGTATGGAAATAGTAGTAAAAAGAATAGCAAAGAAGAAGACTTATACGATAGGTCATCTTTATATCCTGAGCGATAAGGATGTGAAACGTACCTGGCGTTCGGGGGTAAAAATAGGCGACAAGCGTATCTTTGAGCACAGCTTCGATAAGGCGAAGTTGGACAAGGAGCATTACTTCTGTGATACCCTGGAGCCTACGTGGAGAAACCTCCTGGGTATCGAACTGAAACCGGAAGAGGAGGATGGACGGTACAGTAGGGTATCGGGTAAGAAAGCCCGCAAGATACCGGGTCATACGGCGATACCGGAGGGTTCGTATCCTGTGGTTATCTCGAAATCGCCAAGGTTTAAGAAGTGGCTTCCGCTGGTGCAGGGTGTTCCTGATTTTGAGGGCATCCGCATTCATGCCGGTAATTATCCTGATGATACGCAGGGCTGCATTCTGGTAGGTGAAAATAAATTACAGGGTGCCGTCTTTAATTCCCGCATCTGGCTGCACAGGCTTATGAATGCCATTACCGCAGCGAGAGAAAGAGAGGAGAGCGTTTGGATTACCGTTTTGTAATGTTGAATGTTGAGTGTTGAATGTTGAGTGTTGAATGTTGAATTTTTAGTGATTAATTTTTAAAAACAAATTATTATGGTAAAGTCAGTTAATACAAATAAAGTAGAAATGGATAAGAAGGCAGCAATTGCTGTCGTGTTTGAAAACTCTGAATTCGGTAAGGTTCGTACCTTGACCGATGAGAATGGGGAGCCATTGTTCTGTGCAAAGGATCTCTGTAATGTACTGGGATATAAGAGAGCAAATGATGCTGTAGATCAGTTAGTTAAACCACTTGATACGGCGAAACGCCGTACATGGGTAGCAACCGGTCTGAAGAAGGGTGGAACCTCGGCGATGCGTCGTACTCTGATGCTCTATGTTAACGAGAGTGGTTTCTATGCTTTGGTTCTCGGCTCCAAGCTTTCTACTGCCGTGAAGTTCAAGAACTGGGTTACGGCTGATGTGCTGCCACAGATTCGCAAGACGGGTGGTTATATCCCGGTGCAGCAGGGCGAGAGTGATGAGGAGACAATCCGACATGCGGAAGAAATCCTCCGTGCTACGCTCAAGGAGAAGGAGAATCTGCTGAAGAAGCAACGTCTGCAGATTGAACAGCAGAAGAAACTTATCGGCGAACAGGATACCGAAATCCGCCGCTTGAATGATGTGGTGGATGAGCAGGTGGTTCGCAACGCCAAGAATGGTGAGAACATCATACAGTTGGAGAATCAGGTGGGTAATCTTCTGCCGAAAGCGCTCTATAGCGATAACGTGCTCGATTCTGTTTCTTGCTTCACCACTACGCAGATAGCGAAGGAACTCGGTATCACAGCCCAGGAGCTGAACCGCTCGCTCTGTGCCCTGCATATCCAGTATTACCAGAGCGGTCAGTATCTCCTCTATGCTGATTACGCCCACATGGGCTTGGCAAAGAGCCGCACCCGCTACAGCGCCTTCCTCGACCCGAAGAGCGATGGCAGACAGGAGAAGATGGGCAGAGCCTACACCCATACCTATCTCGTATGGACCGAGCGAGGACGAAAGTTCATCCATGACCTTGCTCAGCGATACTGGGAACTGTGTGAAGTTTATAGTTAATAGTTTATAGCCCCTGATGTGTTTTGCATCAGGGGCTTTTGTCTGTTCCTAAAGGTTAACTCCGAAATTGAACTGGAGGGCTCCATTGCGCGATTTGTCGAAACTGTCGTGGCAGATGTTGGCAAGACCGATGTCGTAGGTGAGATCGGCATAGAACATGTCGTAGCCGATGCCGCAGCCGATGCGGATACCACCATCAAGGCGGCGGAAGTTTGCATCCTTGAATGAGCTCTCTGCTTCACGCTCGGCAAAGTTCTTGATCTTGCCTCCTACACCAACGGCAAAATAGCCGCCTACCTGAGGCTGGATGGAGAAGTGGTCGTCTACTTCGTACTTGTACTTCAGTACGGCTGGAATCTCAAGATAATTGAGGTCGTAGGTCATCTTCTTGCCTTCAGGAAGATCCTTCTTGCCACCTTTCTCTATATACGAAAGTCCGGTCTCGAGATAGAGTGGGGCGCTGTCGGTCAATGGGATGCCGGCTACTACGCCCACATTCAGACCGGTCTGCCAGTCGCCACCATCCAGACGGGAATCGTCGGAATTGACAAAGGTGAAGGCAGGACCGATGCGGAATCCGTAATACGGGCTGCCGTAGTTGTGGTTGTAACGGTAGTCGAGATGCCCCGTCTGCTTGTTATAATATCTGCTGTCACGATAATTCTGTGCTGCTGCCGGCATCAGAGCCAGGAGCAATGCCATCATGATGAATGCTAATCTTTTCATAATTCTTATTCTTTTATACATTAATATATGCTGTTTGAAGAAACTTGTTTTATGGTGCAAAGGTACGAATAAAAAACGAAACGGCAGCGAGCGTTTCCCTAAATGATAGAGGGGAACCCCTATTTCTGACCTAATACAACTTTCTCAACAAAAAAAATATAAATTTTTGCTATATTTTTTTGTTTTGTCTCCAATTTGTGCTATCTTTGCCTTCAAATTATAAACGTTTATATAGAAATATGAAATTTTTGAAGAAGTATCTACTGGATATTCTGGTAGTTATTGCATTTGCAATCATCTCCTTCGTCTACTTTATGCCTGCCGATATGGACGGACGAATCCTCTTCCGACATGATGCAGCGGCAGGAAAGGGACTGGGACATGAAAAGGAACTCTTCCAGCAGCAGACGGGAGAGACTACACGATGGACGAACTCGGTGTTTGGCGGTATGCCTACCTATCAGATGTCGCCTTCGTATGACAGTAATCAGGTGCTCAGCCAGATTGTGAAGGCATATCATCTGTGGTTGCCAGACTATGTTTGGTATGTTTTCGTATACCTCCTGGGCTTCTATATCATGCTGCGTGCCTTCAACTTCAGACAGTCGCTGGCGGCGCTGGGAAGTATCATCTGGGCATTCTCGTCCTACTTTTTTATCATTATCGCTGCCGGACATATCTGGAAGGTATGGGCGCTGGCTTATCTGCCGCCGATGATTGCGGGCGTGGTGCTTGCCTATCGGGGCAAGTATCTCAAGGGACTGCTCCTTACTGCCATCTTCTCGGCTTTCGAGGTGCAGGCTAACCACGTGCAGATGACTTATTACTACCTCTTTATCATCCTCTTCATGGTGATTGCCTTCCTGGCAGATGCCATCAAGAAAGGTGAACTCGCACGCTTCGGAAAGGCTACGGCGGTATGCGTGGTGGGTGCCCTCATCGGTATCTCGCTCAACCTCTCGAACCTTTATCATACCTGGCAGTATGGTCAGGAAACCATGCGTGGAAAGAGTGAACTCGTAAAGAAAAATGCGGCTAACCAGACCAGCAGCGGTCTGGATAGAGACTATATCACACAGTGGAGCTATGGTATCGACGAAACGTGGACGCTGATGATTCCGAATGCCAAGGGCGGTGCCTCCGTGCCGCTGGCGCAGAACCAGCAGGCGATGGAGAAGGCTGATCCTAACTTCGTTCAGATTTACCAGCAGCTGGGACAGTACTGGGGCAACCAGCCGGGAACGAGCGGACCGGTATATGTAGGTGCCTTCGTCTGCATGCTCTTTATCTTGGGTCTTTTTATCGTGAAGGGTCCGATGAAGTGGGCGCTGCTTGCTGCCACCATCCTGAGCATCCTGCTCGCCTGGGGTAGAAACTTCATGCCGTTTACCAATTTCTTCCTCGATTATGTGCCGATGTATGCCAAGTTCCGTACGGTGGCATCTATCCTGGTTATCGCAGAATTCACCATCCCGCTCCTGGCGATGATGGCGCTGAAGAAGATTGTAGATGAGCCAGAGATTCTGACAGAGAAGATAAAATATGTATATGCCAGCTTCGGTCTGACAGCAGGCTTCTGTCTGCTCTTTGCCATCATGCCGGGCGTATTCTTCCCAGATTTCGTATCGGTACAGGAGACTCAGGCGCTGCAGCAGTTGCCTCAGGAGTATATCTCTCCAATCATGAGCAATCTGACGGATATCCGCAAGGGCATCTTTACATCCGACTGCTGGCGTTCGTTCTGGATTATCCTCATCGGTTCGGCACTGCTGATGCTCTTCAAGATGAAGAAGCTGGGCAAGGAATATATGATTGCCGGTATCGCCGTGCTCTGTCTGGTGGATATGTGGATGGTGAACAAGCGCTATCTCTACGATGATATGTTCGTAGACAAGGCGCAGCGCGATACACCGCAGCAGATGACCGAGACCGACAAGATTATCTGCCGTGACAAGGCACTCGACTACCGTGTGCTGAATCTGGCATCGAATACATTCAATGAGAACGAGACCTCTTACTACCACAAGAGCATCGGCGGTTATCATCCAGCCAAGCTCCGTCGCTACCAGGAGATGATTGATGCACATATCGCTCCTGAGATGCAGAAGACGATGCAGGCGGTAGCTGCTGCGGGCGGCGATATGACCAAGGTGAACGGCGACAGTATCTATCCGGTATTGAACATGCTGAATACCAAATACTTCATCATGCCGCTGCAGGGCGGACAGACCGTTCCTGTTCAGAATCCGTATGCCTACGGCAATGCATGGTTCGTAGACGAGGTGAAGTATGTGAACAATGCCAACGAGGAAATTGATGGCGTGGGCAAGGTGAACCTCCGACACGTGGCTGTGGCTGATGCCAAATTCAAGGAACAGCTGGCGCAGAGCGTGAAGCAGGATGATACTTCGGTAGTGAAGATGATTCAGTATAAGCCGAACAACCTGACTTACGAGGTGAAGTCGAGCAAGGGCGGCGTGATCGTATTCTCTGAGATTTACTATCCGGGCTGGACGGCTACGGTTGATGGACAGCCGGCTGAGCTGGGCAGAGTGAACTATATTCTGCGTGCGCTGAACGTGAAGGCTGGTAACCACAAAGTGGTTCTCGATTTCCATCCTCAGTCGCTCAAGAATACCGAGACGGTGGCTTACATCGGTTATGGCGTTCTGGCTCTCCTTATTATAATAGGTGTAGTGGTTGAGGTAAGAAAACGCAAGAAGGCTTCTCCGGAAGTGAAAGAATAAAAAGAAGAAAGACTTATGCTGTTTCGCACAGAAATAGATATTCCGAAGGCCGACTTCGAGATAGGGGCGGCAGAGCGGATGCTCTTTGTGGGCAGTTGCTTTGCCGACAATCTGGGTAGGCGGTTTGTGGAGAACCGCTTCCGGGCTACGGTGAATCCCTTCGGGGTGATGTATAATCCGGCAAGCATTCTCCATACGGTAGAGAAATGTTCCGAGGTCCGTCCCCGTGTGGCTGTCTTTACGCTGGGTACCAACCATGTGTATATCCTGAAGGAGACGGGCGAGATAGTGGACAACTGCCAGAAGCGCCCGCAGCGCCTCTTCGAAGAGCGGGAACTGAGCGTGGACGAATGTGCCGGCTATCTGCAGAAGGCTATCAATCTGCTGAAATCGCAGACCGCAGCATCTGATGGCAGTGAAGGCACTCTGAAGGTAATCATCACGGTAAGCCCTATCCGCTATGCGAAATACGGCTATCACGGGAGTCAGCTTTCGAAGGCTACGCTCCTGCTGGCAGCCGATAAGCTGGTGAAGGAGAATCCCGGAGTGGTGAGCTATTTTCCGGCTTACGAGATCATGAACGATGAACTTCGTGACTACCGCTTCTACAAGGAAGACATGCTGCACCCGAGCCAGCAGGCTTTGGAATATATCTGGGAGCAGTTCCGGGCAACCTACTTCGGCAAGGCAGCCGAGCAGTTTCTGGAAGACTGGCGGCCTATCCGCGAAGCACTCGGTCATAAGCCCTTCCATCCCGAGAGCGAGGAACACCAGAAGTTCATCGCCAGGACGGAAGAGAAGAAAAGACAATTTGAGGAGAAATATCATCTCTTATAAAATGGAGAAATATCATCTCTTATAAAATAAAGAATATTTAAATAACAAGACAATGACATATACTATTGAAAAGGTAACCACACTGATAGGTGCGCGTCGCTATGGAGACAATGATACCAACATCGGTTTTATCCTGACCGATAGTCGTTCACTTTGTTTCCCAGAGGAAACTCTGTTCTTTGCGCTCAAGTCGGAGCGCAATGATGGTCATAACTACATCCCTGAGCTGTATCGCAGAGGTGTAAAAAACTTTGTTGTAACGAATGTGCCTAAGGGCTATGCTTCTGATTATCCGGGAGCCAACTTCCTGAAGGTAGTAAACACGCTCGAGGCTCTCCAGCGTCTGGCTGAGCGCCACCGTGACGAGTTTAACATCCCTATCGTAGGCATCACGGGTTCAAACGGCAAGACCATGGTCAAGGAGTGGCTCTACCAGCTGCTCTCGCCAAGCATGTTTGTTACCCGCAGTCCGCGCAGTTACAACTCTCAGATAGGTGTGCCATTGTCGGTATGGCTGATGAACGAGCAGACCCAGGTGGGCGTTTTCGAGGCAGGTATCAGTATGCCTGGCGAAATGCTTGCCCTGCGTGACATCATCCAGCCAACCATCGCCGTACTGACCAATCTGGGTGCTGCGCATCAGGAGAACTTCTCTTCCATGGAGGAGAAATGCCGGGAGAAACTCATCCTCTTCCATGATGCAGAGACCGTAATCTATGATGGCGATGACGAGGTTATCAGCAAGGTGATAGCCGAATATCCCGACTATAAGGGCGAGAAACTCTTCTGGTCGCTCAAGAATGCGGAGGCTCCTTTCTATGTAAAGAACATCGAGAAGCAGCAGAGCGTGAGCGTGATTACCTATATATATAAAGGTGTGGAAGACAGTTTCTCTATCCCGTTCATCGACGATGCATCTGTACAGAATGCCATCATCTCTGCCGTCGTGGCATCGAAACTCGGTCTTTCGGCTGAAGATATCGACAAGCGCATGGCACAGCTCGAACCTGTGGCAATGAGACTGGAGGTGAAGGTAGGACAGCACGGATGTACGCTGATCAACGACAGCTACAACAGTGATATCAACTCGCTCGATATCGCCCTCGACTTCATGAACCGCCGTCCAGACCATCGCGGTCGTCGCCATACACTGATATTGAGCGATATCTACCAGAGCGGTCAGGCACCGGAGGCTTTATATAAAGAGGTGAGCGATTTAGCCCGTAAACGTGGCGTGGTAAAGTTCATCGGTATCGGTCCTGAGCTCTGCAAGCAGCACGATGTGATTCAGATTTCAGAGAAGTTCTTCTTCCCGAATGTAGAGGAATTCATCGCCAGCGAAGTGTTTGCTTCTTTGCGCGATGAGGTGATTTTGCTGAAGGGCGCCCGTCAGTTTGGCTTCGACCAACTCACCGAACTGCTGGTACAGAAGGTACACGAGACTACGCTGGAGGTGAACCTGAATGCCGTGGTAGCCAATCTGAACTACTACCGTGCGTTTATGAAGCCGGAAACCAAGCTGGTATGCATGATCAAGGCAGACGGCTACGGTGCAGGTGCCGTGGAGATAGCCAAGACCCTGCAGGATCATCGTGTAGACTATCTGGCTGTGGCTGTAGCCGATGAGGGCGTTACGCTGCGCAAGAACGGCATCACCAGCAACATCATGATCATGAATCCGGAGATGACCGCCTTCAAGACCATGTTCGATTACGACCTGGAGCCGGAGGTTTACTCTTTCCGTCTGCTCGATGCGCTCATCAAGGCAGCTGAGAAAGAGGGCGTAACCGGTTTCCCTGTCCATATCAAGCTGGATACCGGCATGCACCGCATGGGCTTCGACCCTGAGAACGATATGGAGGAACTCATCGGCAAGCTGAAGCACCAGAATGCCATCATCCCACGTTCTGTGTTCTCTCACTTCGTGGGCAGTGATGACGACAGCTTCGATGATTTCTCAGCTCATCAGTTTGAACTCTTCGACAAGGGCAGCAAGCAGTTGCAGGCAGCCTTCGACCATAAGATATTGCGCCATATCTGCAATTCGGCAGGTATCGAGCACTTCCCGGAGCGCCAGCTGGATATGTGCCGTCTGGGACTCGGACTCTACGGCATCAATTCGCGCAACAACAAGACCATCAACTGTGTGAGCACCCTGAAGACAACCATTCTGCAGATGCACAACGTGAAGGCAGGTGACAGTGTGGGCTACAGCCGCAAGACGATTCTCGACAGAGACAGCGTCATCGCAGCCATCCCTATCGGATATGCTGACGGACTGAACCGCCGTCTGGGCAACCGTCATGCCTACTGTCTGGTGAACGGCCAGAAGGCAGATTATGTGGGCAACATCTGTATGGATGTGGCTATGATAGACGTGACCGACATCGCTTGCAAGGAAGGAGATTCGGTAGAAATCTTCGGCGAGCATCTGCCTGTCCAGACACTGAGCGATATCCTCGAGACCATCCCTTACGAGGTGCTGACCACCATCAGCAACCGTGTGAAGAGAGTTTACTTCCAGGACTAGGAAGTGAAGAGGGAAGAACGAAGAGGGAAGAATGAAGACCGATTCGGTAAAAAATCATTTAAAAACGTATAAAAATAGAGAAATCCTATCAGAAATGTTCTGATGGGATTTTTTTTGCGTAATTTTTTCCATCAAAACGTATTGTAATTGAAGAAAAAAGTGTATCTTTGCACACAACAAATCATTAAAAGACAAAAGAGGGTGCTCTTTGTCGTGTATTTTCTAACAATTAAACAATACTACAAATTAAAATGGAACAAGTATTTAGCTATATTATCAGTCTCGGTGCGAGCGTGATGATGCCTATCATCTTCACGGTCATCGGTCTGTGTATTGGCATGAAATTCGGAAAGGCTTTGAAGTCGGGACTCTTCGTAGGTGTGGGTT
>OKUI01000507.1_pt1 | contig 13592 bp, 13 predicted proteins | sample 1606531 | NCBI WGS metagenome assembly OKUI01 (sample SAMEA3882506, study PRJEB24775) | human gut metagenome | biome: human-associated habitat; feature: intestine environment; material: feces | place: Netherlands | collected 2009/2010
AAACGGCAGGCCAACGCGGTGGGCTAATTTTATCATTGTCCCCATCCTGTTTACCGGGTCAGTTCGGCCGGGAGTTTCACCAGCGAATGATCCGAGGGTGGGACCCTGTTGCCGCAGGCAATAGGGCGGGAGCTGGAAGCCCCGAATTTCGCGGGGAAAGCTCCCCGGTGAACCGCCTGCCCTGCATCTGAACAAGAGAACTGCCGCGTCGGCCTGCCGTTTCTGCGAGCCGACGCGGCTTTTATAAAGGATTTCAGCTATGAACAAAAAATCCTATCTGCGCCGGGTACGCCTGCCCCGCACCCCCGCCGACTGGCTGGAAGCGGTGATGAATTTCATCTTCTTTCTGTGCGGAATGCTGGCGGTGTGCTGTGTGGTGCTCATCTCGGTGTACATGGTGGTCTCCGGCGTGCCGGCTATCCATAAGATCGGTATTTTCAAATTCCTGTTCGGCACAAAATGGGCGTCCACTGCGGCAGAGCCGCTGTTCGGCATTCTGCCCTTCATCCTGTCCAGTGTCTACGGCACGCTGGGTGCCACCATCATCGGCGTGCCCATCGGCCTGCTGACGGCGGTGTTCCTCTCCAAGGCCGCAGCCCCCAAACTGCGCACCGTGGTGGTCACCGCCATCGAGCTGCTGTCCGGCATCCCCAGCGTAGTGTTCGGCCTTTTGGGTATGCAGGTGCTGGTGCCCGCCGTGGCCAAGACCTTCGGCAAGGCCTCCGGTGCCTGCCTGCTCAGCGCTATCGTGGTGCTTTCCATCATGATCCTGCCCAGCATCGTGTCCGTGTCGGTGACGGCGCTCAACGCCGTGCCGCCGGAGTATGAGCAGGGCAGTCTGGCGCTGGGTGCCACCGACACCGAAACATGGTTCAAGATCAGCATCCCGGCAGCCCAAAGCGGCATTGCCGCAGGCGTTGTGCTGGGCATCGGCCGCGCCATCGGCGAAGCCATGGCTGTGATGATGGTGGCGGGCAACAGCCCCAATATGCCGGACAGCCTGTTCCGCAGCGTCACTTTGCTGACCACCGCCATTGCCAAGGAAATGAGTTACGCCGGCGGCTTGCAGCGGCAGGCACTGTTCAGCATCGCGCTGGTGCTGTTCGTGTTCATCATGCTTATCAACGTGGTGCTGAATGTGGTACTGAAGGGAGGCAACCGCGATGAATAACGGCTTTTCGCCCTCCCGCCGGGCATGGAACCGGGTAATGACCGTGCTGGTCTGGGCAAGCGCAGTGCTGGTGATGATTCTGGTGGCCGGGATCATCGGCATGGTGCTGGTGCGGGGCATCCCCCACATCAGCTGGAAATTCCTTTCCACCACCGCCAGTGTGCTGAAAAAGACGGACGGCATTCTGCCCGCCATCCTCAACACCCTGTATGTCATTGTGCTGACATTACTCATCGTATTGCCGCTGGGCGTGGGTGCGGCGGTCTACCTGACCGAATACGCCTCCAACCGGCGGCTCATCGAGGTCATCGAGTTCACCAACGAAACGCTGGCCGGTATCCCCAGCATCATATACGGTCTGGTGGGTATGCTGGTGTTCAGTCAGGCACTGGGCTTCCAGACCTGTCTTTTGTCCGGCAGTCTGACGCTGGTGGTGATGAACCTGCCCACCATCATCCGCACCACGCAGGAATCCCTCAAAACCGTGCCGCAGGGCTACCGCGAGGGTGCCATGGGTCTGGGTGCGGGCAAGTGGCACATCATCCGCACCATCGTGCTGCCTTGCAGCATTGACGGCATCGTCACCGGCTGCATTCTGGCGGTGGGACGCATCGTGGGCGAAAGCGCCGCGCTGCTGTTCACCGCCGGTGCGGCAGAGGTGATCGCCAAGAGTGTGTTCAAAGCCTACACCTCCAACGGTGCCACCCTGTCGGTGCTGCTGTACCTGCGCGCCTTTGAAGACGGCGATTTCACCTCCGCATGGGGCATCGGCGCAGTGCTGCTGGTGCTGGTGCTGCTCATCAATCTGGCAGCACGTCTGGCGAAAACGAAACTGAAACAGAAGCAGTAAAAATAAAGAGGTACTCTATGGAAAACACGAATGTGCCGGTGATATCGGCAAAGGATCTGAACCTCTGGTACGGCGACTTCAAGGCGCTGAAGAGCATTTCGCTGGACGTGGGCGAGCGGGAGATCACCGCACTGATCGGTCCCTCCGGCTGCGGCAAGTCCACCTTTTTAAAGACCCTGAACCGCATGAACGACCTTGTGCCGGGCGTGCGTATCGAGGGTGATGTGCGGCTGAAGGGCGAGGATATCTTTGCCCGCGAGATGGAGCTGACCGACCTGCGCCGCCGCGTGGGCATGGTGTTCCAGAAGGCAAACCCCTTCCCCATGAGCATCTACGACAACATCACCTACGGCCCCAAGCTGCACGGCGTGCGCAATAAGGCCGAGCTGGACGAGCTGGTGGAAACCTCTCTGCGGGGCGCAGCCCTGTGGGACGAGGTGAAGGATCGCCTGAAAAAGAGCGCCCTTGGCCTGTCCGGCGGGCAGCAGCAGCGTCTTTGCATCGCCCGGGCATTGGCGGTCAAGCCCGAGGTGCTGCTGATGGACGAGCCCACCAGCGCACTGGACCCCGGCTCTACCATGAAGGTGGAGGAGCTGATGAACGAGCTGAAAAAGAACTACACCGTGGTCATCGTCACCCACAATATGCAGCAGGCGGCCCGTATCAGCGACCGCACCGCCTTCTTCCTGCTGGGTGAACTGGTGGAAGTTGGCCCCACGAACCAGATCTTCAGCACACCCCGGGACAAGCGCACCGAGGACTACATCTCCGGCCGGTTCGGTTAATGCAGGGAGGAACAAAGCAATGAGCATTCGCAAACAATACGACAGCGATCTGGAAGCCCTCAAGACCGCACTGGTGGAGATGGGGCAGAACGCCGCCGAGGCCGTGGAGAACGCGCTGGAAGCGCTGTGCACCGCCGACACCGCAGCCGCCCAGAAGATCGTGCAGGGGGATGACCGCATCAATAACATGGAGCGGGACATCGAGCACCGCTGCATGACCTTGCTGCTGCGCCAGCAGCCGGTAGCGGGCGATCTGCGCCACATTTCCACCGCCATGAAGGTGGTCACCGATATCGAGCGCATGGGCGACCACGCTTCAGATATCGCCGAGATCATCCCGCATCTTGTCACCGTGCGCAAGGAGGGCGACCCCGCCGTCAGTCAGGCTATTGCCATGGGACGCAAGGCCTACCAGATGATCTTAGACGCCATGGCTGCCCTGACCGCCGAGGACGAGATTGCCGCCCGCCGCGTCATCGCCGCAGACGACGCCGTGGACTACGACTTCAACACCATCAAGCACACGCTGGCACAGGAGATCGCCGCCGCCCCCGCCAAGGTGGACGCCGCGCTGGATCTGCTCATGGTCATCAAGTATCTGGAGCGCATCGGCGACCACGCCGTGAACGTAGCCGAGTGGGTGCAGTTCGTGCGCACCGGGCGCTACAAGGACGAAAGTATGTTCTGATACTCACCCAGCCCCTTTGGGCGCGTGTTTTCCTTATTTTCTTCTGGAAAAGGCTGTCTGTCGTTTGGCGGGCAGCCTTTTTCTGTGGAGATCCCTCTACAACGAAAATTGACTAAAAAATTTTTATCTTTTCTGCAATGTTTGCGGCGGGTGATTCGTATTCAGGGTATAAGAGCCCGGAAGGGGCTCCGCAGTTATCGTGCGGCGGGTGGTCCGGCTTCCCCCAGTCCCCCGCCTGCCGCACCGTTACGGAGGACAGATACAATGATGGCAAAGCTTGAACGCTCCCCGCAGCAAGCCCGCATGGAGGCCGTGAGCCGCGATGCACTGGTGCAGGCGGCGCTGCAGGAGATCACCCAAAATTATCGTGAGGCCAGCCTTTCCAATGTGGCAAGGGCTTATGGTGTTTCGCTGGCGTATGTCAGCGAGTGCGTGCGCGCCCAGACTGGGCGCACCTACAAGGAGCTGCTGCAAAAGCACCGCATGGAGACCGCCGCGCGGCTGCTGCGCCGCAGCGATCTGAACATTCAGCAGATCATTGCACAGGTGGGCTACGAGAACACCAGCTACTTCTACCGCCTGTTCCACGAGCGCTACGGCCAGAGCCCCCGCGAGTACCGCAATGCCCGCCAGCGCCGCCCCCATGCGTGATGTGCGGGTTCCTTTCCGGCGGCCCTCTCCGCTTTTTGGCGGAGGGGGCCGTTTTGTGTCCGGTCAAAACTGGAATTTCGGCCCGGATTGTGATAAAATGAGACCAATAGACTGGATGCGTCGGTTTCTGCGCATCGCAAGAGAGGGTGAATGAACATGTTTCGTGGAGCGAGACGCTCTGATCTGGACGCTATCATGCAAATTTATGCCCGCGCCCGGCAAACCATGGCCGACAGCGGCAACCCGACCCAATGGGGCCGGAACTTCCCCCCGCAGGAGCTGATCGAAGAGGACATCGACACCAACCGCCTGTTCGTGTATCTGCACAACGGTGAGATGGAGGCCGTGTTCGCCTTCGTCCTCGGCCCGGACCCGACCTATGCAAAGATCGAAGACGGCCAGTGGCTGAACGATGCGCTGCCCTATGGCACCATCCACCGGCTGGCCTCGGCGGGCAAGCGCCCCGGCGTGGCGACCGATGTCATCAACTGGTGTCTGGAGCACTGCGAGAGCCTGCGGGCCGACACCCACGCCGACAACAAGATCATGCAGCACCTGCTGGAAGAAAACGGCTTTACCAAGTGCGGCATCATCCATGTGGAGGATGGCACGCCCCGCATTGCCTACCAGAAAATGTCCCTTACCCTGCCTTTGCGCCGAGATTGAACCGCAAAAATGCGCCGCCCCACCGGAAACGATGGAGCGGCGCTGTTTTTATATCGGTTTGTCAAGAACTCTCCCTTTGGGAGAGCTGTCGAGCAAAGCGAGACTGAGAGGGTGAGCCCGCTTTCAGGAAATCGGATCTGTCATCTGACCTTCAAGCGTGGGTTCGACAACCGCAGTTTCTTCCGGCGTGGGCTGGAAATACTTCTCGTACAGCTCCATGCCGATGCGGTAGCCCTGCCACACGATGACCGCCGTGCCTGCACCGGCCACGCCGATGATGGCGGCAGTGCCCAGAATGCTGGGCTCGCTCTCGATGGTGGCATCCCGGTACTGGGCTTCCACGGTCACGGTGCTGCCCTTGGCCACGCTGCCCGCCGGGATGGTAAAGCTCTCCTCGTTGTAGGCGACCGCCGGGTTGCCCAGCAGGCTGGCTTCATCCATGGCCCACAGGTCGAACACCATGCCCTCGGGCACGGCGCTCTGGTTCAGCGTCACCTTGACCTCGGCATCCACCGGCACGTTGGCGCTGGTCATGGCTTCGCCGCCATTGTAAGTGAACGTGCCGCCTTTCACCGTCAGGGTGTAGGTGGGGGCTTCGGGTTCGGGCTCGGGTTTGGGTTCGGGCTTCGGGTCGGGAACAACAATTTTGGTCGAGTTCAACTCCACATCGCTGTCGGGCATCTCAAAGCGTACCACTTTTTTGTCGGTTTCACCGTTCGGGTAACTGCTGTAGAATGCCTCGCCGATTTTTTGACCGTTGATATTCGTAATATCTACATTGGATTCTACGGTGAGGACGGTGCCTGCGTAGGAATACAGATCCCATGCGAGGCCCCGAACCAAATCATGGGTGGTTTCATTGTAAACAAGAGGAAGCGTATCGTTTACTTTCACGATAGCTCCATCATTCACGGTAACAGAGCGATAATTTCCGCTCAGCACGGTTCCCTGGGTGAGAATGCTGTCTTTTCCGTTGAAGGCACCGCCGGTTATCGTTCCGTCATTATAAAGCAAACCGGCCGCAAATGTACCGCCTTCTATTTTGCGTGTTTTGGCAGGGTCATCTTCGGGCCAGCCATTTGTTACTGTCGTGTTGAAGATACCGTCCTCAATGATTCCATATTCGTTGGAGATGCCACATATCACTGCATCCAACTGGCCGGTTTTCTTGACGGGGTCTGTATAACGGAAGTTGTAGGTATTTCCGCCGGTCAGATACAGTGTGCCGATGCCCTCAGATGATTTCTGGATGTGCCAACCGTCACCATAGTAGGTATAATATCCTCCATCGGGCTTATAGGGGGTATTGTCTATAACTGGTGTGCCATTGCTGGCCATGATAAGGGGCAAACCATGGGAAGCCTGGTTCAGTATGATATTCGCTTCCGGATCAAGAGCACTCACAGAATTAAGAAATTGTTGTATATTGATGCACACGGTTTTTTTGTTGGAAGAATCCGGAGGATATATAGGATCATCGTTTTCCAATAAAATGCGGTTGATATCCCGGATGGGTTCACTGGCGGTAATGGTATTATTCCCGGTCTTGACTGCATAAAGTTTGTTGCCCCAGTCGCCGGACGCAAGACCATTGACTGCTGTGATAGAATCGGTTCCGTTCAGGATGACTTTTTTGAATGTGCCTGCACCTTTAACGGTGGGCATGTTTTTGAACGCGCCGCCGGTCAGCGTTGCACCGGATTCAACCGCCAAATGGACATTCGGGTTCAGGGGGCGCAGTGCGTTTTCCTCACCGGAGAAATCATACCTGCCGTTTGTCAGCGTCAGCGTGTTATTTCTCGCATCAAAATTCCAGCCGTTGCCGCTGTATTTTTTGTTGCTGCCCATAGGGCCAACGGGGTAGCCGTTTTCGTCAATTACCAGCCGGGTCAGCATGCTCAGGGTAACGGTGTCTGTACCAGTGGATGGTGCGGTGAAAGTGACAAAAAAACTATCAGAGAGTGCATGGTCAGTAGAATAGCTTGCACTTGGTGCCCAATCTTTTAACAAACAAGGTGTGCCGTTTGTGTCTCCGAATGTAACATCAATAGGAAATAATATTGGTTGACTGATAGGGGAAAAAGTATATTCGATGGTGACACTGGTATCATGGTCGGAATTGGGAATAATATAACAGCCACCGTTGAGACCATTGATTGTTGCGCGGCTAATCTTATAGATACCAGTGTTCTGGAGGTTCACATTCAAGGTATAGCCTTTAGCAACATGGCCACCCTCTGGCTTTTTACGAAAAATGCCGCCATTTATGGTGCCATTGTTGGTAACGGATATAAACGTGCCATTTTCAATCGTGCCACTGGATTCATTGGATATGGCATGGAGAAATTTTCCACCAGTGATAGAACCATGATTTATGAGGGAAGAGGAAGAAGAAAAAAAATAACCGCCACTGATTTTTCCGTTATTTATCACAGCGTTGTCGAAATTTCCCCTAACAATGGTTGCCTTTCCTCCAATCGTGAGTTTACATTTGGTGACATTTCCATAGCCGGAAATAATTGAAAAAAAATCATATTCTGTCGAGCTGGCAGGATGCAGGTCAAGCGTTTGTGTAGAACCGTCATAGCTCCAGCCATCACCAGAACAATCTTCATCATGGTTCTTACCGGAACCGACAGGATAGCCATCTACAATTTTTAATTGGCCGCCTCCCTCCGCCCACGCTGTAAGTGCCGACACAGGCAGGAGCGTCAGCACCATACTGATTGCCACCAACAGGCTGAGTAGTCGTTTCTTCATAGGAGGTCCCTCACTTTCTTTGGGCCGGAAGTGGAGCTCCGGCAAAAATGGATGCTCTTACTTCCTTAAATACACGCCGCGCGGAATCCTTTCACCCTTTTTCAAAAAAATTTAAAAAAAAAAAAAAACTAACTGCAAAACAGTCCGTTTTCGGGTCATCTTTCGTAATGTGTCCAAAGGCTTAAAATCTTGATGGCTGCCATTCCACAGCCGATTCGTCAACACAATCTTCCAGTGGTTCGGCCTTGGCCGCCATGAGCTTTTCCCGCATTCCCGGCACGGAGACGAGATAAAGCGTTTCCACAATGCCGCTGTAATCTTCCTCGGGAAGCAGGACAGCGTTGCCATCCTTGGTGGTCGTCATCGTGCATCACCTCTTAATATACATGATAACGTACCTACTGCTAGAGGTCAAGCCTTTTCCACTGAACTAGGGGCTTGTGGAGCGAAAAAAACGACAGTCTGACAGTGGTGGATATCCCTTGACAAATCGTTTAAAATTGACTATACTACAAATAGAAAAGGTGCTGACGAGCAATGTTTGGTCAGCTTCCCGTTTCTAGTGGATCAAAAAAGATTGACCGTTTGAGTTGGGGAACTGTGGCGGTCAATCTTCTTTGTTTTTATCGCTCTTCTCGTGAGAAATCTTCCAGCCAGCATCAAATGCGGCTTTCGCAACGGTGACAAGCAGCGCCAGCAGGCTGATCACTACCGTCAACAGAGCACAAACTTCTGTCAGAGACATTCGACATCCCTCCCTTCGCCTGAAAAGCTCCGGGAAAGGGTACAAAATCAAAAAAGTTCCGTTTCCCGGAGCAACGTTGCCGCTTGCGCGGCGTTGTAAGCACACCAGGAGCGAGAAGCATGACCACCTGCATTGCAGACAGCACCTTTTTTCCTGCTGTTACCAGCATTAAAAACAGTATATCATAGGATTTGACAATTTTCAATTGAAACCGAGCGCTCCCGGATACTTCTGATGAAGTATGCGGGGGCGTTTTTTCGTGGAACTTGGGGCTTGTGGAGCGGGGGCAATCGTTCTATAATACAAGCTGTGAAATGAATCACAAAAGGGGTGGAACGTATGGACAAAAAACTGAACGAGGCCGTGGCGGCGCTGCGGCCCCAGATGGTGGCGGCGCTCCAGCGGCTGGTGCGCAGGCGCAGTGTGGAGGCTGACCCGCTGCCGGGCAAGCCCTTTGGCGAGGAGGTGGATGCCTGCTTTGCCGAGGCACTGGCCCTCTGCCATGAGCTTGGCTTTGAGACCACCGACATGGATCGGTACATCGGCTGGTGCGAGATCGGCACCGGGGACGAGATGGTGGCGGTGCTGGGGCATCTGGACGTGGTGCCCGAGGGCGAGGGCTGGCATCACCCGCCCTACGCCGCCGAGATCGAGGGCGGCAGGCTGTATGGCCGGGGTTCCGTTGACGACAAAGGCCCGGTGGTGGCCAGCCTGTTCGCGCTGAAGGCCATCCGGGATCTGGGCATTCCGCTCAACCGCCGTGTCCGGCTGCTGTTCGGCCTGAACGAGGAGACCAACGACCGGGACGTGCTGTACTACAAGGCCCACGGCGGGGAGATCCCGGTGCTGGGCTTCACCCCGGACGGCGAGTATCCGCTCATCAACGGCGAAAAGGGCATCCTGAACGAGAGCTATGCCGTGCAGCTGCACCAGACCGGTGCCTGGCAGCTGAGCAGGGTGCAGGGCGGCGTGGCCGGCAATGTGGTGCCGGACTACGCCTGCGCTGTGCTGACCGCCCCGGCGGGGGCCGCCCTGCCGGATGCGGAGCACATCACCGTGACAGCCGTCCCCGGCGGCTATCAGGTGGAAGCGGTGGGCGTTTCGGCCCATGGCAGCCACCCGGAGCAGGGCGAAAACGCCATTGGGCGGCTGGTGTGCTACCTCGACCGGCTGCCGCTGGAAGGGGATGCCAAGCAGGCCGTGCACTTTCTGGCTGAGAAGCTGGGCACCGATCCCTACGGCGAGCGCCTGCTGGGCCACCGGCTGGAGGATGCGCTCTCCGGCCCCATGAGCTGCAACTGGGGGCTGATCGAGGGTGACGCGCAGCATCTGTGGGTCAAGCTGAACTACCGCTATCCTGTGACCATGGAACGGGCAGACTGCCAGCCCGCTGTGCAGGCCGCCTTTGAGGCCGCAGGCTGGGCGCTGGATGGGCAGGTGCACAAGGAAAAGCTCTACTACCCTGCCGAGACCCCGCTGGTCAGCGCCCTGCTGGAGGTTTACCGGGATGCCACCGGCGACAATGCCCCGCCCAAGTGCATCGGCGGCGGCACCTACGCCAAGATGCTGCCCAATGTGGTGGCCTTTGGCCCACTGTTCGCGGGTGACCCGGTCACAGAGCATCAGCCCGATGAATGCTTCGATCTGGAACGTCTGGTGCAGAACGCCCAGATCATTGCAAACGCCATTGTCAAGCTGGCAAACCTGCCGCTGGAATAAGAAGGAGGACGGGACTATGAAGATCACACAGGTGCGGCTGGGCCGCATTTCTACCCCGCTGCGGGTGCCGTTCAAAACGGCACTGCGCACTGTGAACAGCGTTGAGGATGTTATCGTGGAGCTCCACACCGATACCGGTGCGGTGGGCTACGGCGAAGCACCCCCGACCGGTGTCATCACCGGCGACACCACCGGGGCCATCCTCGGTGCCATTCAGGATCATATCGCCCCTGCCCTGCTGGGCCGCGACCTCGATGAATTTGAGGATCTGACCGCCGCTGTGCAGAAGGCGCTTGTCCACAACACCAGCGCCAAGGCCGCTGTGGACATGGCCCTGTGGGATCTGCTGGGCCAGAAGTATAGCGCCCCTGTTTACCGGATGCTGGGCGGTGCCCGCAGAAACATCGTGACCGATATCACCATCAGCGTCAACCCGCCGGAGGAGATGGCCCGGGATGCCCGCACCGCCGTCCAGCGCGGCTACGACTGCCTGAAGGTCAAGGTAGGCATTGACCCGGAACTGGATGTGGCCCGCCTTGCCGCGGTGCGGCAGGCCGTGGGTCGGGACATCAAGCTCCGCATCGATGCCAATCAGGCCTGGAACGCCAAGCAGGCGGTCCGCATCCTGAACCAGATGCAGGAGAAGGGGCTGGACATTGAGTTCGTGGAGCAGCCCGTGCCCGCCGCAGACCTTGAGGGGATGCAGTATGTCACCCGCCATGCCGATGTGCCCGTGCTGGCCGACGAGAGTGTGTTCAGCCCGGCAGATGCCCTGCGGATCATGCAGACCGGCGCGGCCGACCTTGTGAACATCAAGCTGATGAAGTGCGGCGGCATCACCAATGCCCTGCGCATTGCCGCCGCCGCTGAGGTGTACGGCGTGGAGTGCATGATCGGCTGTATGCTGGAAGCAAAGATCTCGGTCAACGCCGCCGTGGAGCTGGCCTGCGCCAAGAAGATCATCACCAAGATCGACCTCGACGGCCCGGTGCTCTGCAGCGAGGACCACATCCTCGGCGGTGCCGTGTTCGACGAAAAGAACATCACCGTCTCCGACGCGCCCGGCATGGGCATTCAGGGCTTTGTGCCCGGCAAGGTGTCCTATCTCGACTAAAACAGGAACAGACCGCATCCCGAAACACACGGGGTGCGGTCTCTTTTTGTGAATCTGTATTTCATATACGGACAGTGAAAAAAGCTCGTGTCTGTATATGTTGAAATGAAAAACAAAAAAAGCGGGTAAAATCTTTGACTTTTTGGCTTGCGAGGCGTATAATCGTACTTGTTCCGTGTAGAGGAATGGGAAAACTGTGCGCAATAGGCGCACAATCTGGATAGGGGAGTAGAAAAGTTATGAAAACGTTGAAAGCGGTTGCGGCAAGGTACAACGCCACCAGCCTGATCCTGCGCATCGTCATCGGCCTTGTGGTCGGTGCGGTGCTGGCACTGGCGGTGCCCGGTGCGGGCTGGGTGGAAGAGTTCGGCAGCCTGTTCGTGGGTGCCCTGAAGGGCATTGCCCCGGTGCTGGTGTTCATTATCGTGGCCAGTGCGCTGGCGCAGGGCACGTCCAGGCTGGACCGGCGCTTTGGCACGGTCATCTGGCTGTACATGCTCACCACCTTCCTGGCCGCCGCCATTGCGGTGGTGACCAGCTTCCTGTTCCCTCAGACCATCGTTCTGGCCGAGGCGGCAGAATCCGAGGTGGTGCCCCAGGGTCTGGGCGAGGTGATGAACACCCTGCTCACCAACTTTGTGGCAAACCCCGTCAGTGCCCTGCTGAACGGCAATTACATCGGCATCCTGTTCTGGGCCTGCCTGTTCGGTCTGGCCATGAAGAAGTACGGCGCGGACAGCACCAAGCTGTTCCTGGCGAACACAGCGGATGCAGTTTCCCAGATCGTCCGCTGGATCATCAATCTGGCACCCTTCGGCATCATGGGCCTTGTGTACACCAACGTGTCCAGCAACGGCCTGTCCATCTTTACCCAGTACGGCAGGCTGCTGCTTCTGCTGGTGGGCACCATGCTCTTTATGGCACTGGTCGTCTCGCCCTTTATCATCTTTGTGTATCTGCACTGCAACCCGTATCCGCTGGTGCTCCGCTGCCTGCGTGAATCCGGCCTGACCGCCTTCTTCACCCGCAGCTCTGCCGCCAACATCCCGGTCAATATGGATCTGTGCGAAAAGCTGGGGCTGGATAAGGATATGTATTCCGTCTCCATCCCGCTGGGCGCTACCATCAACATGGACGGTGCCGCCATCACCATTACCATCATGACGCTGGCAGCGGCCAATACGCTGGGCATTCAGGTGTCTTTGCCCGCCGCCATCGTGCTGAGCGCCATGAGCGCTCTGGGCGCCTGCGGCGCTTCCGGCGTGGCCGGCGGCTCCCTGCTGCTGATTCCCATGGCCTGCTCGCTGTTCGGCATCTCCAACGACATCGCCATGCAGATGGTAGGCGTGGGCTTCATCATCGGCGTGGTGCAGGACTCGGTAGAGACCGCGCTGAACTCTGCCGGTGACGTGGAATTTGCCGCCACCGCCGAGTATCACCAGTGGCTCAAGGAGGGCAAGCCCCTGCCGGCTTTCCTGAAGGGCTGATCGTATCCCAGCACAAACAAAGCAGCCGCTGCACTTTCTCGTGCAGCGGCTGCTTTGTTTGTTGTAATGAAATTCACCCAAACAGCACCACGGCGTAGCTTACGCCGTCCTTTACCACGTAAGCAACGCCAAGCTTGTTCTTGCCCTCTGCGGCTTTGGTCATGGTGTCGGTCACACGATCGACCTTCGGCAGAACAAAGCGGATGTAGTCTTTTCTGGAATCCAGATCCGTGTCAATGTAAAAGCCCGGGACAAAATCTTCATCCGAACCATAAATGCCCATACCCATGCTTTCAAATGCAGTGGCATATTTGTGCTGCAGCAGGTTGGTTTTAGTAATGTCATTTGCATTGCAAACGCGGTAAAGTTCGGTCTTATTTTCGTCAGTGGAACAGGACACCGAGGTGCCAGCGACCCAGCTTGCGATGCTGTAAGCCTTGTTGCTCAGCTCTTCATCGTAGGTCACGCCTTTAAAGCTCTCGCACAGTGCCTTTGCGCTTTCGGCTGTGGAGCGCTTGGCCCCCATGGGTGCACCCACGCTGGCATCGCAGGCGGTGAACACGGTCAGTGCCATCAGGCCGACCAGCAGGCAGGCCAGTAATTTCTTCCAGTTTTTCATAGAACGATGCTCCTTTCCGTTCCGGGGTCGTTGCGGGTCTGCGTCCGCACGGACGCAGTTCTTTTTGCTTTCTTCTGCATCCATGATACCTTTTTTTAACAGGAAATGCAATCGTTTTGGCGTAAAAAAACAGGCTGCCGTGCAAAAAACACGGCAGCCTGCAGAAAAGGCTTTATTTTGCGTACTCCACAGCGCGGCTCTCGCGGATGACGTTGACCTTGATCTGGCCGGGGTAATCCAGCGTATCCTCGATCTTTTTGGCGATGGAGCGTGCCAGCAGGATGACCTGATCGTCGCTGATGACGTCGGGCTTGACCAGAATGCGCACCTCGCGGCC
>OKUI01000530.1_pt1 | contig 13315 bp, 10 predicted proteins | sample 1606531 | NCBI WGS metagenome assembly OKUI01 (sample SAMEA3882506, study PRJEB24775) | human gut metagenome | biome: human-associated habitat; feature: intestine environment; material: feces | place: Netherlands | collected 2009/2010
TTGGCGGTCACAGTGACCCAGGCGCGCTGCTCCAGTGCCTTGTAGCCATCATAGCTGCAGGGGAAGCCCACGAACTGGATATCCTGCACGCAGCAGGTCATTGCAAAACGGCCGGGCACAAAGCTGTTTTTGCCCGCGCGGTTGGTCTGGCAGACCTGCGCCAGGAACCGGACAGTCTTGCCCACATACTTCTGGGGCTCGTCCTGGCAGTCCATATACCAGATGCCGAAATCGTCCTCGCCGATCTCGACGATTGGGGCGTTCAGATCGAAGGGCAGCGGGTCAGGGATGTCATCATATGCCACGCTGCCGTCGGCGAACTCATAGGCGATATCGCACTTGCGGGAGGCCTGACGCACCAGCTTGTGCAGCTCCTGACGGGCGGCATCGTTGTTCACGGCCTCGGCGCGGTTGAACACGATCAGCTCACTGCGGGCGATCTTGTCCAGCAGCAGAGAGCGCATGGAGTTGTCGCGGGCGTAGGTCAGGGCCGTGGTGCCGTCGGCCGTGGCGATGCACTGGTAGACGATCCAGTTTTCGGGCAGATTGTTGGCCAGATCCTGCAGCAGCCACATGCCGTTGTACTCAATGACCACACGGCCTGCGCCGGATTCTTTTTCGAGCCTGGCCAGATTCTGGGGGTTCAGCTCCGCCTTATCCTCGAGGACCTTCAGGGTCACGCCGGGGAAGGCGAATTTCTTCTCGTTATATTCTTCCTCGCCCTCCTCGCAGACCAGCAGCAGGGTCTTGTCGCCGGAGTCGAAATTGGGGTCTTCAAAGGTCTCCTGAATGAACTTGGTCTTGCCGCTTTCGAGGAAGCCCACAAACAGGTAAACCGGAATCTCGTTTGCCATAATCGGTTTTTCTCCTTACACAACTTGCAGCTCAGCAGCCAAACAGTGCGGCAATGGCCTTTTCGTCCAGCTTGGAGCCGATGACGACCAGCTTGCCGCCCACGTCGGCACCGCGCTGACGCACTTCCCACTCGCCGGGGACGTAATCGAACTCCAGCCAGCCGTCGGCACCGCCGTCCACGATGCCCTTAGAGCGCAGGATCATGCCGTACTTGCCGCCGTCCAGCTCGGTCAGTGCATGCTCGATGTCTGCCTTGCTGAACTTCTTGGCCGTCTCGACACCCCAGCTGGTGAACACCTCATCGGCATCGTGATCGTGGTGATGGTGGTGGTGATGGCCGCAGCAGCAGTGGCCGTCCTCATCGTGGTGATGATGCTCATGCTCATCATGGTCATGGTCATCCTCATGGTCGTGATGGTGGTGGCAGCAGTGGTCCTCGTGGTCATCCTCTTCGTGGTCGTGGTGATGCTCGTGCTCGTCCTCATCATCGTCGTCGTCATCGTCATCGTGATCATGGTGGTGATGGCCGCAGCTGCACACACCGTTCTCATCGTAATGATGGTGATGATGCTCGTGCTCTTCTTCCTCGTCCTCCTCGGCGTGCTTCTCATTGGCCTTGGCAGCCATGGCGATCAGCTCTGCCTTGAAATCGTCCTTGGAGGACATGGCCTTCAGAATCTGCTCGCCGGTCAGGGAATCCCATGCGGTGGTCACGATGGTAGCGGTGGGGTTCTTCTCACGCAGCATGGCGACCGCAGCGGCGATCTTCTCCTCGCTGGCGGTCTGGGTGCGGCTCAGGATGATGCAGCTTGCGTGGCTGATCTGATCATCATAGAACTCACCGAAGTTCTTCATATACATCTTAACCTTGTTGACATCGGCCACGGTGACAAAGCTGTTCAGCTTCACATCCAGATGCTCAGCCACACCCTCCACAGCGCGGGTGACATCGCTCAGCTTGCCCACACCGGAGGGCTCAATGACGATGCGGTCGGGGTGGTACTGCTCCACCACCTGCTGCAGAGCGGCACGGAAATCGCCCACCAGAGAGCAGCAGATGCAGCCTGCGTTCAGCTCGTTGATCTGGATGCCGGACTCCTTCAGGAAGCCGCCGTCGATGCCGATCTCACCAAACTCGTTCTCGATCAGGACCACCTTCTGGCCCGCAAAGGATTCCTTGATGAGCTTCTTGATCAGGGTCGTCTTGCCGGCACCAAGGAAGCCGGAGAAAATATCGATATTCGTCATAATGCTGTATGCCTCTTTCTTTTTCCAAAAGCCCGCAAGGGCCGTTCAGCAATCAGAGCCGCAGAGTGCTGGCTCAAAAATCTTACACTCCTATTATAACAAGGCTGTCAATGGGAAACCGCCTTTTTTGATGAGAAAATTGTAACTTTTTTTGCAGTTTGGCTGCGTTTTCAGAAAACGCTGCCTCCCGGACACAAAAAAGCCCCCGGAACGGGGGCAGAACGCATAGAACCCATACAAAAACACAGCCCCGCTTTGGCGAAGGAGAAGCCAAAGCGGGGCTGTATTCAATGAAGGAGAAATGAAGGGAATATCAGGTTACAGATTCAGCTCAAACTGTTCTGCCGTAACAGTTGCTTTGCCATCGGCAGCAAAGGTGATGCCGTCGGCAGACTGGGGGGTGTAGATCCATGCGGTCATGGTCTGCTCGCCATCGTTGGCGAAAACTTCGATGCTGTTTTTATCCAGCAGGATGCGGAGCTTGAGCGCACCGTTCTGGCTGCGCACCTTGCAGCTGCGGGTATGCACGATGTCGGCACGGGAACCGGCATAGCTGCGATCCAGCGTCAGCTCGGAAGTGTAGGGATCGTAGGTCAGGCTGGTGTGATGGTCTGCATCGGCGGCCAGCTTCAGGGTAAAGGAGCGGTATTCGCCGGGCTGCACCGTGACGGTCAGGTCGGCCACACGGCCCTTGATGCCCTCCAGCGTTGTTTCGCCTTGCACCGTCACATTTTCGTGGAAGGTGCGCTTACCGTGGACAGCATCCAGCTCCCGCACCGGGGCCTGAACAATGCGCCCATCCTTGATGTGCAGCTCGCGGGGGCAGATGGTCTGCCCGAACCACTTGCAGCCCTTGGGCTTATCCTCGGTGTCCGACCATGTCTGCAGCCATGCGGTCATGATGCGGCGGCCATCCGGGGCAAGGGTGGTCTGGGTGGCGTAGAAGTCGATGCCGCCGTCCATCAGCTGCACATTTTCTTTGGTGAAGGTGTGGGTGGCTTCGTCGTAGCTGCCGATGAAGGCAATCACGTTGTGACCGTTGTGGAACTCGCCCTTGGGCAGCATCTCCATGGGGCCGAGCATCAAGACCTGCTTGCCGTCCAGTGGGAAGAAGTCCGGGCACTCCCACATTTTGCCGTACTGATTGTTGCAGCGTTCCAGCACCGTGACAAAGTGCCAGTCGAAGCCGTCCTTGCTCTGGAACAGTGCCGCTGCGCCGCTGCCGTCCTCGGCCAGGCAGACGGTGACGACAGAGTAGGTGCCGTCGGCCTCACGCCAGATCTTGGGGTCCCGGAAATCAAACTTGCTGAAGCCTTCCGGCAGGTCTTTCTGGGTCAGCACCGGGTTGCAGGCAGGCTTTTCGTAGTTGAGACCGTCACCGATGGCAATGCTCTGGGTCTGGATATCCCGCATCTCCCCATTGGGCTGCTTTTCTGCAATCACGCTGGTGTACATCAGCAGCTGCTTGCCGTCATCCATCTCGGTGGCAGAGCCGGAGAAGCAGCCGGGGCCGTTGTCCGCCGGAGAATCCGGGGCAAGTGCACAGGGCAGATACTCCCAGTGCAGCAGGTCGGTGCTGACGGCGTGACCCCAGTGCATGGGCGCCCACCGCACATCGTAGGGGTTATACTGATAGAACTGGTGATACTTCCCTTTGTAATAAGAGAAACCGTTGGGGTCGTTCAGCCAGCCCACATAGGGGGTCATGTGGTAGGCAGGGCGTTCCGCCGGGGAAATGGCAGCGCCGTGCTCGGCCTCGTAGGCACGGGCTTTTTGTAAAGTCAAATCGTTCATGGAATCCTCCAAAGGAAAGAATTCTTATGCGTAGTAAGCATCCAGATATTTCTGCATAATGCCCAGATAGTCGGACAGGCCGTAGGCTTCCAGCTTGCTCAGATAGTCGTTCCACTCTGCATCCTTAGTGCCGTTCATGATCCAGTTCGCCTTCTGCGTATTCATGTAGGTCTGCAGATCTGCCTGCAGGTTAGAGACCTGCTCGGTGTCCTCGCTGCTCATAAAGACATTGGGATAGACATAATCGTTGTTCATATCCGGGGTGTAGATCTCCTTGATCCAGTCCAGACGGTACTGTGCATCGTCCGGGCAGGTAACGTATACACCATAGTAATCATCCAGAACCGCCAGAGGCCCGCTGACACACTGCGCTTCACGGACTTCCACGGGAGAAGCATCGCCCAGAGGAGCGTGCTTCAGCATGGGCTCGCCCTTATCGTTGGTGGACAGTTCAAAAATGTTAAAGCCTTCCGCATCGCCGTAAGTACCCCAGTTGTTCTGCGGAGACTGGAGGGGTGCGTACATCTGATCCAGCCATGCGCAAACCAGTGCAGGATTAGCCGCCTTTGCGGTAACAACGCACTTGCCGCGGGCAAAGCCGCTGGTGAAAGAGCCGTTCTGCGGAGTGATATTCCGGGTATCGGCGGTCAGGGCAGGCAGCGGCTCCCAGTCGGTCAGGTTGTCAATGTTGGCAACATCCCAGCTGAAGCAGACACCATAGCGGCCAGCCTTGCCCTTGGAAACATAGGTGGACCACTCCTGCGTGAAGCACTCCGGGTCAATGAGCTTCTCGGCATACAGCTTGTGCAGCCAGTCCAGACCATCACGGTAGCCCTGCTGGGTGGCGGCACAGATGACTTTCCGGTCGTTGGTAACAGCGATATGGCGGTCTTTGTCTGCATCGCCGTAGCCTTCGCCAAAGCCATTGATGAGGATGCTGGGGTCCTGATCGCCGTTGTTGACGATGCAGGACATGGGGATGATGTCGCCGTCAATGCCATACTCTGCCTTGATAGAAGCGGCGTTATCACGGAATGCCATCAGCACCTGCTCAAACTCGTCCACCGTGGTGGGCATCGACAGACCGAGGAAGTTCAGCCACTTGGTATTGATGAAGCTCATGTTGCCAATGGTCTGGATGGCGGTCTTTTCTGCGCCGAGCTGCTCGATCCAGGGCAGTGCCCAGATGTGGCCATCGCTGTCGGTGCACATGGTGCGGTACTCCGGGTACTGCTCAAAGACCTTCTGGAGATTGGGCATATTGTTGTCAATGTAGTCTTCCAGATTGAGGATGACACCCTGATCTGCGTAGCGCAGCAGATTGCTGTCGGTAAAATCAGCAGTAAAAACAAAATCCGTCAGGGTGTTGGGGTTGGACATATTCAGGGTGATCTTATCGCTCCACTGGTCGGACTGGATGGCGGTCCAGTCGATGTGCACATTGGTCTGCTCTTCCAGACGCTTGAAGATGGTGCGGTTGTTCGGCTCGGATTCGCTGCCCACAGGGAAGCTGGTCATACCGGTAAAGGTGACCTTTTCGGACAGCGGAAATGTAACGGCACCGGTCGTGTCCACAGCTGCGGCAGCAGAATTGCTGCTGCCGGTGGATTTGCCGCCGCCACAGGCAGACAGAGCAGCGGCAGAGCCCGCCAGAGCGCAGACCTTGAGGAAGTTGCGGCGAGAGATCAGCTTTTTCATGGTATTTTCTCCTTTTTTATGTTTCTTTTTTCGTGTAACAGATGAGCGTACCGGCTCATAAAATTCTGGAATATCCTCAGCCTTTAATGGAACCAGCCATGATGCCGGCATCAAAATACTTCTGGAAGAAGGGATACATCACCAGCAGCGGCAGACTGGAAATAATAATGGTTGCATATTTGAGCAGCTCTGCCATCTTCGCACGTTCGGCAGTGCTCTGGATATCTGCGATCATGCCGGATTCCGGCTGGCTCTGGATCAGGATGGAACGCAGCACCAGCTGCAGCGGCTGCTTCGATGCGCTGTTCAGGTAGATCATGGCGTCAAAGTAGCTGTTCCACATTGCCACGAACTGCCACAGAGCCAGAACTGCCACCACCGGCATACAGACGGGCAGCAGGATCTTGAAGAAGTAAAGCATCTCGCTGGCTCCATCCACATCCGCAGCTTCGCGCAGCTCACGCGGGATGCCTTGATAATAGGTACGGGCAATGATCATGTTCCACACGCTGAATGCTCCCGGCAGAATGACCGCCCACATGGAATCCAGCAGACCCAGATTGTTGATGAGCAGGTAGGTGGGGATCAGACCGCCGCTGAAAAACATCGTGATCACAAACAAGGTGTTGAAGATCGTTTTGCCTTTGAAGTCCGGCAGCGACATGGGATAAGCGGCAAGCATCGTCACAGCGACCGAGATGATGGTGAAGATGATCGAGTAAAGTACTGCGTTCTTGAAGCCGACCCAAATCTGCTTGTCCGAAACGACACGCTGGTAAGCATCCAGACTCCACTTGCTGAAATCAAAGGAGATGCCCTTGTTTTGCAGAGTGACCGGGTCCATAAAGGACGCGATGACGATGTAGATCATCGGAACGATGATCGCCAGCAGGAACAAGCCCAGAAGTGCGTAGCCGCAGTACAGGATGATCTTATCTTGTCTGGTGTAGAGGGCCATTTTTGATTTTTTCTGTTTTGCCATGGTAAACCCCTCCTTACAAGCCCTTGCCATCGTTCATTTTGGCAACGATCTTGTTCACTGCGATCAGCAGGATGACGTTGACAATGGTGTTGAACAGACCGACTGCCGTGGAAAAGCTGTAATCGCCGTCCAACAGGCCCTTTTTATAAACGTACGTTGCAATGATCTCGGCCGTGTTCAGGTTCAGGTCGGTTTGCAGGGCATAGGCTTTTTCAAAACCGATGCTCATGATGTTGCCTGCCTGCAGGATAAACTGAATCACGACCATATCCTTAATGGCGGGCCACTCCACCGTCATGATCTGCTGGATCAGGTTTGCGCCGTCGATCATCGCAGCTTCCTTCAGATCTTTGCTGGCGTTAGAAAGAGATGCGGTGTACATGATGGATGCCCAGCCGGCACCCTGCCAGATGCCGCTGATGATGTAGATGGGGCGGAACGCTTCCGGCAGCGTCATGAAGTTGATGCTGGTGTGAAGCAGGCCGTTCACCGGACCGGTGACACTCAGCAGCACCCGGACGATGCCGCACAGCACGATGACCGAGATGAAGTTGGGCATATACAGCACCAGCTGCACCTTCTGCTTGATCTTCTTGCTCTCGATACGGTTGAGCAGGAATGCCAGCAGGATGGGGATCGGGAAGCCCCACAGCAGACCGTAGACGCTCAGCTTCAGGGTGTTGATCAGATAGCGCTGGAAGTCCGGCGAGGACATGAAGCGGGTAAAGTTTTTGAAGCCTACCCACTCGCTGCCCCAGATGCCCTTGAAGGGATTGTACTTCTGGAACGCGATCAGCACACCGCCCATGGGAGCGTACTTGAACACCAGCGTCAGCACCACGGCAGGCAGCAGGAACAACAGGTAAAGCTGCCAATGCCGTTTGATGTAGACCCATGTGTTGTGCAGCTTGCGTTCTGCTGTCAGCACAGCCGTTTCCGGCGAGGCCGTCTTTGCTTTCATGAATCATTCTCCTCCTTTTTGATTTGCTTGCCGCTTGATTTGCATTTTACATTTGCACCTTTGAATTTTGCACTTTTTACTTTGATTGTGCAAATGTAAAACTCTGTAATTCATTTATACCACGCAAGCAAGCGAATGTCAACGATAATTCATGGTATACATCAAAAATTATTGTGGATTTGTACGAATGCACAAATTCGAATGTGCGCAAATATGCAAAATGATGATTTGCATATTTGCATTTGACTAATTTGTGCATTTGCACTATACTGGAGTCGCAAAGAATAAGATCCGTCACCAGACTTTATCTATAAAAAAGAACATCCGCTCCTATATTATAAAGAAAGAGGATGACTTATGGCAACCAAGGTCACCATTCAGGATATTGCAAACGAACTGCAGCTTTCCCGCAACACAGTTTCAAAGGCCATCAACAACACCGGTGTGCTGGCAGATGCCACACGGGAGAAGATCCTGCGCAAAGCCGCCGAAATGGGCTATAAGCAGTTTGCCTATCTGCCGCTGTTTCAGGAAGACGCTGCAAAAGCAGCAGAGCCTTTCATTCTGCCGAGTGACAAACGGGAGATCGCCATGCTGACGACCCAGTTTCTGAGCAGCTCTCACTTTTCCTCCATGATGCTGGATCGTTTCCAGTCGGAAATCGACCATCTGCACAGCGGCATGACCATTCATCGCATTTCTCCCATAGAGCTGAAAGAGAAAAAACTTCCATCTTCTCTCAACATCCAGCGCACAGCCGGCATCATCTGCTTTGAAGTATTCGACTATGACTACGCACAGATGCTGTGCGATCTGGATGTTCCGCTGCTGTTTGTAGACACCCCTGTGATGGATATGCGTCCTCCCCTTAAAGCCGACCGCCTTTATATGGAAAACCGCATTGAGATCCAGAATGCGGTGGCCCACATGGTCCAGCGCGGCAAAAAACGCATCAGCTTTGCGGGGGATAAAAACCACTGTCAGTCCTTCTTTGAGCGTTATATGGCTTATAAGGATGCAATGGAGCACTTTGGTCTGACAGAAGGCCTGAGCACCTGTGCGATGCCATCTGGACAGCAGAACTATCCGGTATCCCTGTACGAAACCATCCGTCGGTTCAAAACGATGCCGGATGCCTTTGTCTGCGCCAATGACTTTGTTGCCATGGATCTGGTCAAGGCATTGAATGAGCTGGGGTATTCGGTTCCCGATGATATCTGGGTCTGCGGCTTCGATGACAGTCAGGAGGCTTCCTACTTTGCCCCCCGTCTGACTTCGATCCATATCCATGAACAGATCATGGGCTACACCGCTGCCAATCTGCTTATGACCCGCATCGAAGAGCCATCGCTGAACTATCGCACCGTCTATACGGAAACCAACCTGATCCTGCGCGAATCCACAGGAGATTGAGCGAAAGGAGAACTCCCATGCGTAATCTGTGCAATACGGACAAGCCGCTGTTTGCTGTGCTGACGAAATTGACTTACAGTGCTTACCTGAACATCTTATGGCTCGTGTGCAGCCTGCCCATCGTTACCATAGGGGCTTCTACGACCGCATTGTTCTACGTCACGCTCAAAATGGCGGAAGATCGGGACGATGGTCTGACCCGGATGTTTTTTAAGGCGTTCCGGGAAAATTTTAAGCCCGCCACAAAACTCTGGCTGATCCTGCTGGCAGTCGGCAGTTTCCTGGCTGCGGATGGCTTTGTGCTGCGCCGAATGTGGAGCGAAAACATTTTCTGGACGCTGCTCACTGCAGTGCTTATTGGTGCAGCAGTTCTGTACGGCATCGTTCTGCTGTATACCTTTCCTCTGCTGGCACGGTTTGAAAACACCACCTTCGGCATCCTGAAAACAGCGTTTCTCGTGGGTGTCCGGTATCTGTTTTGCACCCTGCTGATGGCGGCGATCTATGGCATCATGGGGTACGTCATAGTGTTCGTGTTCACGCCTGCATTCCTGCTGGGCATGGGCTTCTGCGCCATGCTCTGCTCCTTTCTGATGCTTCGGATCCTCTATCTGATCGGTGGAGACCCTGATGCAGTACACGAGGAATACGACCATGACAAAAACTGACCGGGATACGCTCCGCTCCCTCCATGGGCGCAAAAAGTGGGAGCACATCTGGGCATATTACAAGCTGCCCATTGCGATCGTGCTCATCGTCGTCTATATCCTCGGGTATGCAGCCTACCGCCATGTGACGAAAAAAGAGGATGTGCTTTACCTTGGTCTGGTAAATATCACTGCCGGGTCTGATCTGACGGAACAGCTTACCACCGGCTTTGCCGAGGCGCAGGGTCTGACCAAAAAGCAACAGGTCGATCTGCTGTCCGGCTTGCTGCTCAGCGAGAGCGAACGCGCAGAGGAGCAGTATGTATATGCTTCGGAGATGAAGCTGCTGGGTGCAGTCAGTGCCCAGCGGTTAGATGTTGTTCTGATGGACGAATATGCACGGGATCGACTGTTGGCAGATGATTATTTTCTCGATCTGCGGACACTGGATGCGTCTTTCCATGCACTGTCGGGTCTGAACGCCGGTGGGACCGTGCTGGATATTTCGGACACGCCGTTTGTCAGGCAGGCAGGTTTTTCTGGCAAGGTCTATCTTGGGGTAGTGCAGAATGCACCGCACCCGGAGCGTGCAGCCGCTTACATTCATTATCTGTTCCAGCGGTGATCGTTGGGTTTTAGCTTATAGGATAAAAATAAGGAGAAAACGTATGGACATTTTAACGATTGGTGAAGTTTTGATCGACCTGACCCAGACCGGCAAGGATGCCCGCGGCATCCCTCAATTTGCCGCAAACCCCGGCGGTGCCCCGGCCAATCTGGCGGTGGCAGCCGCCCGGCTGGGCGCACAGACCGCCTTTATCGGCAAGGTGGGTGCGGATGCCTTTGGCCGCTACCTGAAAGAGGTTCTGGCAGAGAACAAGGTGGACGTTTCCGGCATGGCGGTGGATGCAGACCATCCCACCACCATGGCAGTCGTGTCAGTGGATGCCACCGGCGAGCGGGATTTCAGCTTCTACCGCAGCGCCAACGCTGACGTGATGCTGAGCAAAGAGGACATTTCGGAGGGCGCTCTGAAAGCTGCAAAAATCGTCCACTTCGGTTCGGTCAGCCTGACCGCTGACCCCTCCCGCACCGCTACGCTGGATGCTGCCGCCCGCGCCAAAAAGATGGGTGCTACCATTACCTACGACCCCAATTACCGTGCAAACCTCTGGAAGAACAAAGAGGATGCCATTGCTCAGATGAAAGCGCCCCTGCCGCTGGTGGATATTCTGAAAGTTTCCGATGAGGAGCTGCCCCTGCTCACCGGCACCACTGACTGCGAAAGCGGCACGGCACAGCTGGCACAGAACGGCATCCGGCTGATTTTTGTCACCTTGGGTGCAAACGGCGTATTCTACCGCTTTGGGGACAAGACCGGCCATGTGGCTGGCGTTCCCTGCAAGGTGGGCGACACCAACGGCGCAGGCGATACCTTCTTTGGGGCTGCCCTGTCCAAGCTCTGCAAGGAGGAGCTGGACACCCTGACCGTGGACAAGCTGGAAGGCATTCTGGCCTTTGCCAACAAGGCGGCAAGCATCACCACCAGCCGCCACGGCGCTATCCCCGCCATGCCCACCCTTGCAGAAGTGGAGGGCTGAACCATGGCAGTAAAGCAGGAATTTGAGTCCCGGTTTGCCAAGCACAAGGACGAGCTGGAATGGCTGTTCATGGAACTGTACCACAACCGGGAAGGGCTGGAAGTTCTGGAGCGGGAGATGGCAGAAGCCTACAACGCCCGCAGCGCCGAGCTGAAAGCGCTGGACAAGGCACGCTCTGCCGACCCGGAGTGGTACAAGCGGGGCAATATGTTCGGCATGACCATGTACACCGACCTCTTTGCCGGAAATCTGAAAGAACTGGCAAAGAAACTGCCCTATCTCAAAGAGCAGAAGCTGACCTATCTGCACCTGATGCCCCTGCTGCAGATGCCCCACCCCCACAACGATGGCGGCTATGCGGTGGAGGATTTTGACACCGTAGACCCTGCCCTTGGCACCAACAAAGATCTGGAAAACCTGACCCGGGAGCTGCGGAAAGCCGGCATCAGCCTGTGTCTGGATTTTGTCATGAACCACACCGCCAGCACCCACCGCTGGGCCATGGCGGCAAAGGCGGGCGACCCGTGGTTTCAGGCCTATTACCACCTCTATGACGACCGCACCATCCCCGACCAGTACGAGCAGACTGTGCCCCAGGTGTTCCCCAACACTGCGCCCGGCAACTTTACATGGTGTGAGGAGATGCACAAGTGGGTGCTGACCACCTTCCACGACTACCAGTGGGACCTGAACTACGCAAACCCGGCAGTGTTCGTAGACATGACCAAGAGCATCCTGCATCTGGCAAATCTGGGCGTGGAAGTGTTCCGCATTGATGCGGTACCCTATATCTGGAAGCAGCTGGGCACCACCTGCCGCAATCTGCCGCAGGTGCACACCATCGTGCGGATGCTCCGCATGGTGCTGGAATGCGTCTGCCCGGCGGTCATCCTCAAGGGCGAGGTGGTCATGGCTCCCAAGGAGCTGGCGGCTTATTTCGGCACCCCGGAAAAGCCGGAATGCCACATGCTCTACAACGTGTCCACCATGGTCAACCTGTGGGGTGCCCTTGCCAGCCGGGATACCCGGCTGCTGAAGGCGCAGCTGGATGCCCTCCACGCCCTGCCGGACAACTGCTGGTTCGTGAACTATCTGCGCTGCCACGATGACATCGGCTGGGGTCTGGACGAGGCGGTGGAAAACCGTCTTGGCATCGACCCCCAGAAACACAAAGAATATCTGTACCACTTCTACGAGGGCAATTTCCCCGGAAGCTGGGCAAAGGGCGAGCTGTACAATTACGACCCCGCCACCGGCGATGCCCGGAGCTGCGGCACCACCGCCAGCCTGTGCGGTATCGAACAGGCACTGGAAAAGGACGATAAAACCGCACTGGACTACGCCGTGAAGCGTGACCTGCTGCTGCACACTGCTATGGCGTTTTTGCAGGGCTTCCCCATGCTGAACTGCGGCGATGAAATTGCGCAACTCAACGGCTGGGACTACAAAAACGACCCCGACCGTGTGGAGGACAGCCGCAATCTGCACCGCAGCAAATTCAACTGGGAGGACGCAAAGCAGCGCACCCGGAAGGGTACGCTGCAAAACCAGCTGTGGCAGGGCATGGAGCAGCTGCGCCAAATGCGGGCAGACCCCTGCTTTGCCCCGGATGCGTGGGTGACCACATGGGACAGCCACAACCCCGGCGTGCTGGCGCTGGTGCGCAAGCGCGGCGAGGAAACGCTGGTGGGACTGTTCAACTTTACCGAGTACCCGGCAGGGGCCAGTCTGGACGCTCTGGGCGGCGAGTATCACACCCCGGAGGGCACTTCCGTCTGGCTGGCGGATGTGGAGTTGGAACCCTATCAGGCGCTGCTGGTAAAAAACAAATAAGTAAAACGAGTCATCCGGCTCTCTCTTTTCGCCAAAGTTTTCATTGTTTTTTCTTGCATGCTGCTGAAAGTGTCGTGTTCTCAAAAGTGCGCGTTTGCGCAGCGCAGCGGAGCAACGAAAGCCCCAGTGGGGCTTTTAGGCGACAGAACTGTCTTGCGCAGCAAGATGGAGGGGCCTCGCCCCCGACAAGTTCAAGTTGACACGGCTCGATTTTTGTGGTAATCTATCCCAACAATTTAATATAACATATTTACTTAGAGTTCCAGCTCGGCTCCCGAAGGAG
>OKUI01000540.1_pt1 | contig 13116 bp, 13 predicted proteins | sample 1606531 | NCBI WGS metagenome assembly OKUI01 (sample SAMEA3882506, study PRJEB24775) | human gut metagenome | biome: human-associated habitat; feature: intestine environment; material: feces | place: Netherlands | collected 2009/2010
GAGATCCTGTGGGGCGTCATCAACGGCGATATCCTCCAGACCGTGTGGAATAAGGTCACCAGCAGCACCGGCTCCCTGGTGAGCATCGGCGTCAAACAGCTGGCTAAGGTGGTAGGGGAGCCTTATGGCACCATCCTGAACTATGTGGGCGGCGGTGCCACCTATGTGTGCTATGTCAATGGACAGCTTACCAGCTACACCACCTCCATCAAATACCCGGTGCTGGCCGGCGGCCTGGCCGTGCGGCAGGAAGTGAACGGTTCGGTCAAGGCGATGATTCAGCTGATGCCCATGAAAATCGACAAGGTGGGTGCCGCGTCGGTGCTGTCCGGTTCCACCCGCTATGAGGTAGCGGACAATGCCCAGGTGTACCTGTGGTACAAGGGCCAGTATTACGCCACGAAGCTGGCCGAGGTGAACTCGGACGATTACTACCTCACCGGCTGGTACGACAACTTTGGCTGCGCCGCGGGCAAGCGCGTCCGCGTGATCGTGGCCGTGAAGAAGGACTGATGCGCTATTACAGCGCCCCGCGCCGGGCACTGCGCGGGATACGGCAGCTGCTTTATCCGCGTCGGTGCCCCTTCTGCAATGCGGTGCTGGGCGGCATAAGGACCTGCCCGGACTGTGCGGAAGAAGTGGACCGGCTGCGCCGGAAGCCCGGCATCCGGCTGGACGCATCGCAGCATTATCTGGGCGGCCTGAGCGGCGCAGCGGCACCGTTCCGGTATGAGGGCTGTGTGCGGCGCGGCATCCTGAACGCGAAGTATCAGGGCAAGCCGTGGCGGGCTGTGGAGATGGGCAACCGTCTGGTACAGCTGGCCTTTGGCGGTGAACTGACCGTGCAGTACGGCGAGCTGCTCCCGCAGCCGGTGCCGTGGGCGGCCATCGGGTACGACCTGATCGTACCGGTGCCGGCCTCCGGTAAAAGGCGCGGCTACAATGTGCCGGAACTGATGGCGCTGCCGCTGGCCAAGGCTATGGAGGTGCCGTTGGCACCGCAGGCACTGGAGCGCACCCGCGCCAAACGGCATCAGGCCGGTCTGCCGCTGGAACAGCGCATAGCCAACGTGGCAGGTGCTTTCCGGGCGGCACAGCCGCAGCAGCTGGAGGGCAAGCGCATCCTGTTGGTGGATGACGTCATCACCACCGGCACAACAGCTGCCGCCTGCGCGCAGGCACTGCTTCACGCTGGGGCAGACAGCGTGTTCGCGCTGGCCTTTGCTACGGTGGAGTTTAACGCACCGCCGGACGACACCACCCCCATCCATGAGGACGATGAGGAAGATGTGTATCGCGATTTTTGAAAATAACGCTCTTTCGCGCATCCTTTTGGCGTGCAAAAGCCGGGACAGTAAAATGTAAAAACTACACCAGAAATTTGGAAAAAGCGCTTGACAAAACGGACAAAGTCGGGTATACTAATCAAGCTGTGAGCGGCAAACGCAAACAGATATCCGGGTGTAGCGCAGTTTTGGTAGCGCGCTTGAATGGGGTTCAAGAGGCCGTGAGTTCGATTCTCGCCACTCGGACCATTAGGAGCAAATCCGAACTTTATCATCTTCAATTTGCTTCTAATCCAAACAAAAAGGCACAGATAGTCCAATTAAGGGCCGTCTGTGCCTTTTCTTTTTGTCTACTACGCCAGTTCGGTTTTGGGACGTTATGGGTCGTCCTTACTCACCGTGGCCGGTGCCGCGCTCCTTGCAGTTGTACTTCGAGCAGTGCGCACACCGCTTGCCCTCGTCACGGCAAGCCTTGGGAGTTTCATTGCTCTCCATCATGCGTCGTGCAGTAGCCATATTAGCGGCAATCGTGCCGCCCATCGTACAGATAGGTGCTACGAACATGGAGGTTGCCTCCTTACTTCGTGGTCTTACCCTGCCACTCGTTCAGCAGGTTGTCGGCCTTGATAGCCTCCTGAGTGAACGAGTTGTTGTTCCACCACGCAATCAGCGCGGTAACACAGGTGATGCCGGTACTGACCAGCTGCTCGACGGTAGCCGACTCAATGGGCAGGACGGGCTTGCCCATTGCGCTGAGAACCTGATTGGTCAGGGCCAGCAGCAGGACGGCGGTACGGGCGATAGTAGCGGTAGAGATTTTCAGCTTGATGTTGTTAGACATAATTTTCTTCCTTTCTCTGATCGGTGTTCAGTGGGAGAGCTTTGGCACGGTTATACAAGTTGGTTCCGGTGCCATTGCCCCCCAGTCGGTGATATGCGTTATACAGGTAATCCAGATTGTGCAGGCTCTCCGTATCAATCCAGCCCTGAGCAACATAGTGTGTACACGCCTGATAGAGCCGGTCGTGAAGCAGGGACTTCACACCCTCCTTGACTGCATCAGTTTCGTCTTTCTGAGCCTTGACGCGCTTCCAGAGAGTGCGGAAACCAGCAGTCAGACCGGCAATCACCAGCGCGACGGCTACCTCCTGCCAGTGATCGGTGATAAACTGCATTGGATTTACACCTCGTTATCTTCATCTTCCCAAGCCTGCCGGATGGATTGACCGTTGTTGCAGACAACATCCATCATTGCATCGGCCTGAATGTGAGTAGCGGCGACTGCCTTATCACCCATCGTCATGTTGGTGTAGCCAGTAAATACCGACTGCCCATCGGGTGCGATACCGACAATGGCAATCTTTTCCGCGCCCATTTCCGCAATGGTAGCCAGTGCATCGGCCAGCCATTCAGCATAAGGCGCATCGGACATTAAAATATTCTGCATCGGTCTGTCCTCCTTACTTCACCAGTTCCAGCCCGGCTTTCTTGATGATTGCAGGGTAGTTCTTGTAGGCATAGCTCATATCCACGTTGCCGCTCACGCCGGGGACGGAATCGGTCGAGGTGTGCTGCCACATACCAAAGGTAAAATCGGTGGCGGGCTTGGTCTTGTTGACACGGTAAGCAGCCAGCCAGAGATCGTACTGTTTGAGAGCCGCGCCGCCTGCGTACAGGTAGTTCAGGCAGAAATCCAGATTGGCGTACAGCATTGCGTATACGCCCCAGCTCTCGATCATACTCAGCTGGTAGGCCACCAGATCGGTGAGCTTCTGCTTGCCGAGCCGCTTCTGGGTTTCATGCTCAACGTCAACCGCGATAGGCAGCTGGAACTTCTTGCCGAGGATAGTCCGACGCAGGAGAGCCAGCTCAATGTTGGCAGCACTGCGGAGGGTGGCCGCACTGTAATAGTAGGCACCAACCGGGATGCCGCTCTCAATGCAGGCTTTGTAGTTGACCTCGAAAGTGGGGTCAACATAGGGCTTGCCGCCCTTACTGCCCAGCACTCGCAGAATGACACCATCGACCTTGCCGGAGGCTTTCACCTTGTCCCAGTCAATAGTACCCTGCCACTTGGACACGTCCATGATATTCAGAGTTGCCATATTACTTCTCCTTTCTCGGCCCGCAAATGCTAAGGGCCTGAACTTCGGTGATCGTGCCGGCATCGGCATACGCCCACACCTGTTTAGAAGTGATTGCGTGCCGGACACAGTACAGAGTTTTCACCAGATTAAACATATCTTTCAACCTCCTTTACAGATTCATAAGAGCCGTCAGCGCGTTTTCCAGATCGGCAACCCGATCTTCCAGCGAGGGAGTGTTGTTCTCGCCGGTGTACTCCACACCGTAAGTCCACCAGTCCGCAAAGGACGCGGTAATGGTCTTGACGGTTTCCTCACCCACACGATCATAAGGCAGCGGGAACATCACCTCGTCGTAAGTGTAGGCGGTATTGGTGATCTTCTCACCCTCGGTTGAACCCTCGCTCTCGACGGTAGTTTTCGTGATGTTGTCATGCAGAGCAACCATCACCGAACCGTCAGGCAGCGAGGTAAGCACAACCTTTGCGGGCTTGTCGCCCGACATTGCATTGTATAACATAGCGTTCCATCCTTTCTCGCTTTGCTTTCGCAAAACGCTTTGACCAGTAACCGATAACCGATTTTGCCACCTTGCGCACTTCTTTCACATGGTAGGTAGCGATTATCCCAACAGAGTTTGTCCATTTGAAATAACCGTTGTACGACATGATTTTCCGTGCGCGTTGCAGGTGGATTGAACCACATGCCTGTATCTCACGCCAGCCTCGCAGAAACTCCCTCCGCAGTCTGCGGAAGATGCCGGGGCGAATCGTGACATATCCACGGTGGATTTTGTAACCGCCCATGTCCAGACACGGACAACCCCTGTTCTTATGCTTCTTCCTTTCCCGTTCTTCCTTGTAGGTCATAAACCGAATCATGTGTTCCTTGATCTTCAAGCGAATACCGAGAAATTTCTGCATCCACGCATCCAGCAGCTTGACCGTCCGCTGTACCGGTGTTTTGCCGGTGCCCATCAACCCGAAATCATCCATATAGGAGGTGTCGGCTTTGACGTTGGGAATGAACTTACCCCGGCGAGTCTTGCCGCAGCTTCTCACATACCGCAAAGCAAAACTCATTGCGTAGTTGAAAAGCCATGCGTCCAGATACCCGCCAATGATAAGGTGCCCTCCGGGTGCATACGCAGCCAATGCCCGCAGCACAGTCAGAATCCAGATCGCGGACGGAACATCCTTTTCCAACAGGCCAATGACCATGGCATACATCAGGGAACCGTAGGCTTTCGCCACATCGGTTTTCTGACATACCGTGATACCCAGACCTGCCTTGCGGATGTACCGCTTTGCCTTTTTCAGCAAACCCGTCTGTCCGCGCCCCGGAATACTGGCGCATTGCGTAGGAAGAATACGAGCATGGAACAGCGGTTCCAGTCCCAGCTTGACGAGGTGGCCTAAGAGCTGGTGCAGGATACAAAGATCACAAATATCTCGCATCTTGCCGGTCATGCCGTCCGGCCTCGACCTGACAATGACAGGTCGCATATCCAGCGGCTCACCGTGCATCAGCTCGTCCACCACTTCTTCAAGGTAATAGGCGATTGCCTCTGCCGCTTCCAGCTGAGGCCAAACCTCTTGCTTCAGCTCGGCTTCGTAGAACTCCCGCGTGGGAATACCTGCATAATGGTTGACAAAGGCCATAACCTCCGGCCTATGCCATTTCTTATCAAAACAGGAGAGGACGGCTTGTACACAAAGATCATGGGTCAACTCGTTATATCGCTGCTTCATATACAAACCTCCTATCCATTAACTCTTTCTTGCAAAAAGTGACTTTCGGTTACGGCCTGTCCTTAAAGGCAGGATGGGCCTCGTTACTACTAGCCACGCGCAGCACCCACGGTGCTACACCCTTGCGGTTGCAGTCTTGTGCGATTTTATCAAGGGAACGGATTTGATAACGTAATTTCAGGATAAGGTGCCAAAATCTTATCCCTTTAGATATGCTACCGGTTGCACACCGTAGCAATGCAAGAAAGCCGAGGCCGACCATTCCAGTTCGCGTTGCTGGGCCAATTGTTGCCATTCTCGTAAGCCAAACCGCCATTCGCACCATTGTTCAAGTTGCCGAAACGCCAAGGACAACGAGTGCCTGTGCTGTTCGTGCCATTGAAAGCGGAAACGTGTCACGCTATCAAACCCTAAAAGAAAAATTATAATTGCTCTTTTATAAGGGGCCTTGCCCCTCTGAGCGGCTTACGCCGCCCATTCACCCCGCTTCTTACCTGCACCGGAAAGCCGAGGCCGACCAAGCCAGCTCGCGCCGCTGGGCCAACTGCTGCCACTCTCGTAAGCCAAACCGCCATGCGCACCATCGTTCAAGCCGCCGAAACGCCAAGGACAACGAAGGCCTGCGCTGCCCGCGCCACCGAAAGCGGACTTGTAGTAGGTGGTGGAACTGCCATTGAACAGCTTCGGGAACAGGATGCCGAGCTTGGTACGGAAGAACTCTTTTACCCAGTTGACACCCCAGCCCTGTGCAACGTCATTCAGCACAATGCCGGTAGAGGTGTAGTTGGAGGTAATGCTACCGGCCAGCTTCTCAGAATCCCGGCACTCGAACACCTCATAATTCCAATGGGTTGCATCGGAACCAGCGGTGACGTTGTACAGGGGGTCGAGGCCGATAGAGTAGGCACCATCCAGCAGCTCAACACCCATCACACGAATGGGGGTCTTACCTGCGGTCAGAGAATAGCCGCAACCGTCCTTATGACCCGGCAGGCACTCGGTATGACCGGAGATATACGGCCAAGTGCTGATATAGGTGGTGGCAGTCACCTCAATGGGCGCATCCAGCACCAGATTGACAGCGGAATACTGCACGTCACTAATGGTCACATCCTCGATACTGCCAATCCGGACAGCCTCAGCCAGATTACGCATATACGCCTGACCACGATCGTAGTTGGTCTGATCGGCAGGGTCGCCAATGGACACCGTAGAACCGACCAGCAGGTTTGCAGCCTGCGCCTTGGTCAGCAGTACACGGGTCACACTAGACTCAGCCTGTGCGACCTTGTATTGGTAGTTGTAGTTCAAACAGCCCTCACAGATGCCGGAGTTTTCCAGATCGAAGTGACGCAGCTGCCACATCCGCAATGCCCAGCGGGTATCACAGTCGTTCCACAGACCCTCGTATGCGGAGGTCTTGCGGGCAGTGGTGATGCCGGTCTGAGCAGAAGCGAAGTTGTACGGCTTGCCGCCTGCACCCGATGTCAGACCGCCCTTACTGTTCAGACTACCGGGAAAGCAGGAATGCCAAGTGATAGGACGCTTGGTATTGTCCGGGGCAACGTCGGCAGCGTCGGGGTAATACTGCTGACCCTCCTGAGTGCGATAGCTGATATAGTCGTAGGCACCGTCGCTCCACTCTCGAATCCACAGGGCCAGAGAGAAAGCATAGACGGGAGCAACCTCACCGGTAATGTCGAAACCGTCCTCACCCTCGACAAACAGCACGTTCATGGTGCCGTCTGCCAGACTCAGGGCATTGGCACGGATGTACCACGTCATAGGGTCATTGTCAGCCCAGTCCTCGACGGCAGCGGTACTCTCGGTACACAGCTGGGCACCGGTCTTACCTGCCAGATCGTCAAGCGGGGTCATGGTATGTACACCACCGGAGGTTGCAGCGTTGATCGACCGCAGGGTGTAGGTCTTATCTTTCCATGCACGAGCCATGATGTGCGCCCAGCGACACAGACGCTCGTACTTCGTGCCACCACCGACTGCGCTCAGGGGCCACCAAGACCAGAAAACAGTCGTGGTATTGGAGCCGTCCAGCAGGTTGACGAACATTTCATCTGTGAAATCAGCACCAGCGGTGCCGGAGGCGATAGCAGCCAGAAGCTCATTCTGCCGCTCCATCTGGGCTTTGTACTCTTTCTCAGACAGGAAACCAAAGATGTTATCCATATTTTGTCCTCCTTATTTCTTTTCTTCGTAGATCATCACAGGTTTGCCATCGATAACCTGTAACGATGCAACGTAATTTTTGTGGGTGTCCGTATTGACGATATAAAGCGGAGCTGTCACCAGCTGCATATTAGCGATTGCCGCTTTGCTGTCGGCCATTGCCTGCTCATGCTCTGCCTTGCGGGTTTCTTCCGCAGTGTTTCGGGCCGTTTCAGCAGAAGCACGTTTGTTTTCCGCATCCACACGAGCCGTTTCACGGTTCAGGCGTTCCGTTTCATTGGAAGTGCGGGACTGTTCATGCTGCACACGAACATTCTCATTCTCAACGCGGGTGCTTTCAGCAGAAGCGCGAGAGGTTTCAGCAGAAGCACGATCTTTTTCAGCGGAAACACGAGAGGTTTCAGCTGTTGCGCGGTTTTTCTCGGCAGTAACACGACTCGACTCTGCCTTTACGCGGTTAGCCTCTACCAGCTTGATCGCATTGACCTCCTGAATGAGTTCAACCAGCACACCGTAATCTTCGTCACCGGCGATTTCATCATTGCCGTTTGCTGCCTGCTCAACCTTGATCTCAAACAGCGTAGTAGTCAAGGTCTTGGTGCCGTTGATGATCGACACGTCACACTGCACGGTGCCGTCCAGCTCCACCATCCAGTAAGCGATAGGCAGCAGCACCGTACCGTCGCTGTTGACAGTACCCATAAACGACTTGCCTGCCTTATCGGGACGGCGGGCATTGATAACCGCGCTCGACCCAGTTTCGACCTTGATAGGTTCGTCGTTGTTTGCCAGCTGAACTTTCAGGAAACGGGTTTCGCGGTCGTACTGCTTTGCAACAATCGCGTTGAAGTAATTGAGCTTCGCAACGTCAACCGTGACTTCCTTAATAATCTGAATCAAATGTCCTCACTCCTTTCGTATTCCATACAGGGCTTGCCGTCGATACAGCGCAGTTTGCAAGCGTACACTGCACCGTCCTCTCCCTCTATATAAAGGAGTAGAGCCATTTTCTTTGCCTCAGCGACACCGGCACTAGCCGTTCCAACCTGTTGATCGGTATACTCCGTTGCCTGCTGCTGGGCCTCAGCAACCGCAGAATCGGTATACCCATTGGCTACCGTCATGGTGCTTTCTCCTACGCTATCCGCATAGGATTTAGCAGCGGCAACCTGCTCGTCGGTGTACTCCTTACCCTCGCTCAGCTTGCTGTCCGCATAAGACTTCGCGCTGTTCAAGGTATTGGTGCCGACTGACTCTGCATAATTTTTGGCAACTTCCAGATTGCTCTTGTCCTGTGCATCTGCATAGGATTTCGCATCGGACAGGGTGTTTTCTGCCGCGCTGTCCGTATACTGGGTAGCTACCGTAAAGAGGCCATCTGCATAGCCCTTAGCCTGCGTCAACAACTCGTCAGTGTAAGCCTTGGCGGTTTTCAGCAAGCCATCGGCATAGGTCTTGGCCTCGCCAGTCTTGGTGTTCGTGTACTGCTCGGCTTCACTCAGAGCATGGCTGATAGCGGAACTGACCTTATCCAGATACTCCTTGGAGAGCGACTTCTCCTCAATTGCACCGTCTGCGATATAATCAGAGGTGATCTGATACAGCATCAGGGAACGGAGGATAATGCTGCTCTCCTGCGTATATCCGTACTGCCACAGCGGGTTGCCGTGGTTGTAGTCCGTGGTATACGCAAAGGTGCCACCCAACAGGGTATAAATGATATTGCTACTTGACAGCGTTTGGCCGTCGTGGTAGTAATAGGTCATAACCCCCGAATCAGAGGTCATAATCGTTACATTCAGGCCCATAGAGTTTACGGTCAGCTGGGCTAGATCGCGGGCACTTAACGCCTGCTCGGAAAGGTTGACCTTGATTTCATTCTGAACACCATTGATAGCGGATGCCTGCTTTGTGGTCATGCCGCTACCGGAAGAATACGAGTTGCTGGTGGCCGTTTCGCCGGAACCAGCAATCGACGTGTTACAGTTCAGAGTAAAAGTTACGTTGGTGACAATGGTATCGTGCATCCCACCGGACTTGTCCTGATAATGAATCATGTCCAGTGGAAACAGATACGGTGCAGCTTTGATCGTGGCCGTATACGGACGATACCGGAAACCGCCACGCGCGGCATACAGCTCTTTCAGTACACCTGCGTAGGTGTTGGTGAGCAAGCCGCAGTCGCTCATGTTAATTGCATAATCGTCCGAACCAGCAAGGTAGGTAGCGTTGTCACTACCCGTACAGGTGAAACCCGTAATTACAATGTCGTTTTCCAGCATATCGCTGTTATAACGCTCACTGGGAGTAATGGTCACATCGACCTGCTCATACCATTTCATAACCAGCTGGCCGTTTGCATCCATAAAGGCGCAGGTGCCGGTCATAGCCGCACACCACTGTAACAGCTGGCGATAGGTCAAAGTGCTGGACGTAGACGGTAGACTGCCGATACTATAAATATGGTTCGGGAGGCTGCTCACATCCGTTACCAACGACACACCGCAAATATCACAAATCGACCGCACCAGAGCGTCAACGTGCATCGGGAATTTCAACCGCTTCTCGTCAACCTCACGATCAAACCGAACCATGCGGTCGAGGGCCGAAATAGAAATGGTGCTGAGTGTACGAGGCGGGGTGTCGATTATGAAATAGCCGCAGGGAATCCAATGCACGACTGCATTCTCCCATTTGCCTGCATCCCACTTGCAGATACCCACCTGCACAAACAGAGAAGCACCCTCAAACGAAACATCATCAAAATGTCCGTCATAATTTTTCAGCTTGATTGTGAGCTCCGACGCAATTGCCGAACCCATTTCGATTTTGGAGCCAGATACGCAGTAGCGGTCAACTGTCATACCGCCCTGCACAATGTCTGCCTCCGTAATGTCAAACTGCTGCTTGCCATTATCAAAATGAATCCGAACAACCTGCCGGTACTCCCGATTAAAAAGGTCGATTACTTCCTGTCCGCAATTGAACATCAGACACCCGACCTTTCGATAATATTAAATGCTACATTGTTCCATACCCCCAGTTTCGCATTGTAGAGCGGAGTGCTGCGGTCGCCCACATAAAACTCGCTCGTCCGATAAGTGCCGGTCATAGCATCAAGGTAGCAAACCTCGATGTACTCCGGGTTGAATGCCTGTAAGATAGCCGCTGCATCCGTAATGGAAACATTCTGCCATTCGAGTTCGATCTTGCGAATCTGCCCGATACGCTTCTTGTCCATCTTGGTATCTTCGGTGCGGCCCGCATCGGAAGCGGAAATGTCCTGCATCTTCCATTGATAAGAAGATGGACATTTGACGAGCTTGCCGTCAACGCTCCGCAACGGATTGTGTTCGTCATACTCCATCAAATGTCCCTCCTTTACGTCCCAACGGGAACGATGGTCTTACCGTCCCGCTGATTTTTACGGTTCAGAGCTTTTGCCATGCTGGAAGCCGTGACCTCAACGGTCTGGTCTTTCTCCAACAACTGCTGCAACAGCTCGTTTTGCTGACGAAGAATATCATTCTGCCGAGCCAGTGCATCAGCAACACCAGCACGGATGCCCTCAATGATCTGGTCGTTGTTTGCGACTGCGGGAGAACCGCCAATCGTACCGACCAGTTCAGGGCCACTTTCACGAGCATAGAACAGCTCGCCTACATCGGGGAAGCCGCCCTCGGCAAAACCGAACAGGTGGCCGATGCCCTTACCGATACTCTTAATACCGTTCCAGACACCAGAAGCGACATTTTTCACACCGTTCCAAACGCCGCTTGCAACATTTTTGACTCCATTCCAGACACCAGAGGCTACGTTTTTCACGCCACCCCAAAGGTTCGAGAACATATTGCCAACTCCGTTTGCCACATTCGTTACGACATTCCAGAGGCCAGAAGCCGCGTTGGAAATGCCCTTACAAATGCCGGTAATCAAGCTATCGCCGGACTCTGCACCAGTCGCATAGAAAATCGCACCCAGACCGGCTACTGCCGCTGCTGCGATACCTACGGGGCCAGTCGCAATCGAGAGCAGGCCGGAAGCCGCCGCGCCGAGGCCGGAAGCCGCCGCAGAACCAATGCCCGCGAATGCCGAGCCGATGCCGCCGACTGCGGAAGCCGCGCCTGCGGCCAGACCCGAAAGCCCACCGCCAAGCATGGAGCCTAAGCCACCGAGCAGCGAGGATGCACCACTACTGATCTGACCCCAGCCATTCGTGAAGAACGAAACAACCGTGTTCAGGAGAGAAGAAGCACCACTGCTGATTTGGCCCCATCCACCGGAGAAGAAATTCCCCAGATTGGAAAGCAACTGACCTGCGCCGGTCAGGATGTTACCCCAACCGGTAGAGAAAGCGGACACGATGGAATTCACAAAGGAACCTACGTTACCGCTAATCTGCGACCAACCGCCAGAGAACGTAGTAGAGAGGTGAGTAATGATATTACTTGCACCTGTCTTGACATTCGCCCATCCATCCGAGAAGAACGACTTGATATTCTCGACAAAACCACTCAGGTTGCCAAGCGTCCCGGTGCTATCGCCGGAGAACTGAGAACTCAGCCATCCGGTAAAATCACTGGTTTTCTGCTTGATAACACCCCAGCCATCCGAGAACAGCTGCTTTGCGGAATCGAAGAAACTACCGAAATGCTGGCCGACACCATCTAATGCCTCTTTCAGCTTCGGGCAGGAGTCGATAAACTCTCCGACCTTGGACTTGAGATTATTAAACGTGTCTATGACCTTTTTGACATTGTTAATAGTGTTCTCTACGTTATCAATCACGTCAGAGATTGCTTGGAAGCCCTGAGCAATTCCCTCGTAGGCACGACGAATCGCAACACCCAGCGCATTGATAGTGCCGGTCACGCCACCACCGGAGTAGTTGTAGGCATTCTCGATCTCGGCCACACTGTCCGACACATACGACTTAATCCCGTTCACGATGGAAGCGAAAGAGGCATGAGTCGATACGATAGACTTAGAAGCCGATGCCAGTGCGTCGGCTGTGCTGGTAAAAGCACCAGACAGGGACTCGGTGGTATCTCTTGCAGAGTCCAGCCCCTCGCTCAAATCCGAGATACCGCCACGGATTTTGTTCAGGACTGCTTTCAGCGAGGTGCCTGCACTCGACACGGCAGAACCAATAGCCGAGATATTCTCCGAGAACTTATCGTCCAGAATAGAAGTGAACTTCTTATAGAACGTGTTCAGAGGAAGAATTGCTTCCGGGCCAGCCTCGCCGCCAACCATTGCGTTGGAACCGTTCATACCGAACAGCGTAGGGCCATCCATGACACCGCCCTTGGCGTACCACTCGACACCCAGCTTCGGAATACTGGTAGGCAGGCTCAGAGCTTCCAGAATAGACTTGATAACGCCGGTTGCCTGCGGGCCACCATCCGTCCACTTAATGTGCGGGAGCTTAATCGCAGGCAGGCTCCATTCAAACTTGAAGAAACCCTTTGCCTTGTCGATTGCTTCCTTAACAGGTTGCACCAGATGTTCGTCGAACCACTTACCGATGTTTCCGAGGCCAGTTTTGATACCCTTGTACATGAGGGTTATCCACGAGCCACCTGCATCTTCAAGAGCCTGTCCGAGCGGAGTTGTAGCAAACCATGTTTTGAACGGCTGGAAAACGTGTTCGTCGAGCCAACTACCTATGCCGCTACATACGCCAACCAGAAATTCAACTGCTGCCGTTACTACATCCGTTAACAGCTGAATAAAAGTAACGATGATTTTTCCCCATTGAATGTTACTAATGAAATCCAACAGATTGGTTGTCAGATCGTGACCAAG
>OKUI01000542.1_pt1 | contig 13082 bp, 10 predicted proteins | sample 1606531 | NCBI WGS metagenome assembly OKUI01 (sample SAMEA3882506, study PRJEB24775) | human gut metagenome | biome: human-associated habitat; feature: intestine environment; material: feces | place: Netherlands | collected 2009/2010
TGCCGCCGCGCACAGAGCTGATGCCGATCTCCTTCGGGTCACGCTTCTGGCGCACAGAGGAACGTTCGTACACATAATGATATGCGCCGTTATTCTCTTCGTTGATGGCATCGGCCAGCATCAGGGCAGTGCCGCTGGGGGCATCCAGCTTGTTGTGGTGGTGCTGCTCCACGATCTCCACATCATACGCGGCACCCAGAATGGCCGAAGCGCGCTTGCACAGCTCGGACAGCACATTGATGCCGATGGACATGTTGGCGCTCTTGAACACGGGCACAATGCGGGACAGCTGCACCACCTTCAGCTGCAGCTCTTCGGAAAGGCCGGTGGTGCAGACCACGATGGGCATCTTGTGTGCTTCGCAATAGGTCAGTGCCTTTTCCACAGCAGCAGGAGCGCTGAAATCAATGATGACATCGCCCTTGCCGTCCAGCTTTTCCAGACTGTCGTATACGGGGATGCCGTTCTGTTCACCGTCCTGCTGGTCAATCCCGGCGACCACGCGGCAGTCACTCCGGTTTGCAATCATCTCGCAGAGGGCGTGGCCCATCCGGCCGCCAATGCCCTGAATGATAATATCCGTCATTTTTGTTTCCTCGTTTTCTGTTGTAACGGCAAATGCCCGGGAGGAACCAATTCCGCCGGGCATTGTGCGTTGTTTCGTTTATTCCTGAATCAGACCTTCGGCCTCCAGCGCCTGCTCGATCTTCTCCTTGTGGGCATCACTGGGCTCGACCAGCGGCAGACGGCAGGGACCGGCCTCCCAGCCCAGCACATTCATGGCGTACTTGACAGGGATGGGATTTACTTCGCAGAAGAGTGCATCCGCCAAGGGCAGGATCTCCAGCTGCAGCTTGCAGGCAGTTTTGGTGTCGCCCTCAAACCATGCCTTGCAGCAGTTGTGCACCAGCTCAGGCTTGACATTGGAGACCACACTGATGACACCCTTGCCGCCCAGAGACAGCAGGGGAACAACCTGATCATCGTTGCCAGAGTAGATGTTCAGCTCGTCGCCGCACAGCTGAGCGATCTTGGCCACCTGAGAGATGTTGCCCGAGGCCTCCTTGATGCCGTTGATAAGCGGATTCCGGCTCAGCTCCAGCGCTGTCTCGGGGGTGATGTTCAGGCCGGTACGGGAAGGCACATTATACAGGATAACAGGGATGCCGCCCGCCTCGGCCATAGCGGTAAAGTGGGCCACCAGACCTGCCTGCGTGGTCTTGTTGTAATAGGGGGTCACAAGCAGCAGGGCATCGGCACCGCAGGCAGCAGACTTTGCTGCCAGTGCACAGCCGTGATCGGTATCATTGGAACCAGCACCCGCAATAACAGGCACCCGGTGATTGACCGTCTCGACCGTAAACTTGATGGCGGCCAGCTGCTCCTCATCAGTCATGGTAGAGCATTCGCCGGTAGTTCCGCAGATCACAATAGCATCGGTGCCCCGTGCGATCTGATCTTCAATGATGCGGCCCAGCTCATCAAAGTTGATGCTGCCATCTTCGTACATGGGGGTGATGATCGCCACCGCCGCGCCGGTAAAGACAGGATTCTTCATAGTATAAAACTCCTTTGTACGCTCCGTCAGGAACGTGTTGTTCAGTCAAAATAGCCCTTTGCTGCCAGCAGCTCAGCCAGTAGCACGGCACCGCCGGCAGCGCCGCGCAGGGTGTTGTGGCTCATGCAGGCGAACTTGTAGTCAAACAGGGTGTCCTCGCGCAGGCGGCCGATGCAGACAGCCATGCCGTTCTCGGTGTTGCGATCCAGCTTGGGCTGAGGACGATCGGGCTCAGTGAAGTAGTGCAGGAACTGCTTGGGTGCGCTGGGCAGGTTCAGCTCCTGTGCAGGGCCGCGGAAGTTAGCCCAGGCCTCGAGCATCTGCTCCTGGGTGGGCTTTTTGTCAAAGCTTACAAACACGGCAGCGGTGTGGCCGTCAGAAACGGGAACACGGAAGCACTGCGCAGTGATCGTGGGCTTCTCGGCGTTGACGATCTGATCGCCCTCGATGTGGCCCCACAGCTTCAGCGGCTCGCGCTCGCTCTTTTCCTCCTCGCCGCCGATGTAGGGGATCACGTTGTCCACGATCTCAGGCATCCGGTCAAAGGTCTTGCCAGCGCCGGAAATGGCCTGATAGGTGCACACCAGTGCCTTACTCACGCCGAAGTCCTTCATCAGGGGATGCAGGGCGGGCACATAGCTCTGCAGGCTGCAATTGGACTTGACCGCGATGAAGCCGCGCTTGGTGCCCAGACGCTTGCGCTGGGCAGGGATGATCTCGATATGGTCGGCGTTGATCTCGGGAACCACCATAGGAACGTCCGGGGTGAAACGATGGGCACTGTTATTGGAGACCACCGGGCACTCTGCCTTGGCGTATGCTTCCTCCAGTGCTTTGATCTCGTCCTTGGGCATATTGACAGCGCAGAAAACAAAATCCACCTGCGAAGCAACTTCCTCTACCTTGGAAGCGTCCAGAACGGTCATCTTCTTCACGCTCTCCGGCATGGGAGTAGTCATGGCCCAGCGGGAGCCCACTGCATCCTCATAGCTTTTGCCCGCACTGCGGCCGGATGCAGCCAGCACGGTCAGCTTGAACCAGGGATGATTCTCCAGCAGAGTCACAAAACGCTGACCCACCATACCAGTTGCGCCTACGATACCCACTTTATACTGTCTATCCATTTCCAGCACCTTTCCTTTCAAAAAAACAAACAGCAAATCTTATCATTGTGCACAACACGGCTTGCAAACCGGACAGCGATGCAATATAATAGATACTGTTTATACAGATTCTATAATATCATTGATACGTTGTCCGTGTCAATCATCGGAAAGGCAAATGCACAGTATGTTAAAAAAAGATTTTTGGTATGATTTACCCAAAGAGCTCATTGCACAGGAACCTGCGTCCCCGCGGGATGCGGCACGGCTGATGGTTCTGAGCCAAAAGGACGACAGCATCCAGCACAAGGTGTTCCGCGACCTGCCGGAATTTCTGGAGCCGGGGGATCTTTTGGTGGTGAACAATTCCAAGGTGCTGCCCGCCCGCATCGTGGGCGTCAAGCAGCCTACCGGTGCCGTGTGCGAGCTGCTGCTGCTGCGGCAGGTGAAGGGAGACCAGTGGGAGTGCCTGGCAAAGCCCGGCAAGCGGATGCAGCCCGGCACGAAGGTAAGCTTTGGCGACGGCAGTCTGACCGCCGTGGTGGACGAGACCATGGAGGACGGCAACAAGTACGTTACATTCTATTATGATACCGAAACGCTTTATGAAAAGCTGGATGAATTTGGCAAGATGCCGCTGCCGCCCTACATCACAAAGCAGCTGGAGGATCAGAGCCAGTACCAGACCGTCTATGCCAAGGAGCTGGGCAGCGCAGCTGCTCCCACCGCCGGGCTGCACTTTACCCCGGAGCTGATGGACACCATCCGCGCCATGGGGGTCGGCATTGCCGAGGTCACCCTGCACGTTGGTCTGGGCACCTTCCGACCTGTGCAGGAGGATGAGATCTCCGACCATAAGATGCACAGCGAGTGGTACTCCATCAGCGAGGAGACAGCCCGGCGCATCCGCGAGACCAAGGCCGCAGGCCACCGGGTCATCGCTGTGGGCACTACCAGCTGCCGCACACTGGAGGCTGCCGCTGCCAAGTACGGCGAGATCAAGGCTTGCAGCGGCAACACCTCCATCTTCCTGTACCCGGGGGTGAAGTTCAACTGCATCGACGGTCTGATCACCAACTTCCATCTGCCGGAGAGCACCCTGATCATGTTGGTGTCTGCCCTGTACGGCTACGAAAAGACCATGCACGCCTATGAGGTAGCTGTGGCAGAGAAGTACCGTTTCTTCTCCTTTGGCGATGCTATGCTGATAGTCTGATACAAAATTCGCGCTTTTTGCGATATTTGTATGTGAAAGGTAAGGATGCGATCTGCATCCGCCGCTCCCTTTACAATTACGGCAGACCGCTGCTGTGATCATTCTGATAACTTGCAGGCTCGTGGCCTGCATCGAGGCTGCACGGCTGTTTTCCGTGCGCAGAAAGGAACGAATAATCATGCCTTCTTTGACGACCTACACCCTGCTCAAGCAGGAGCACAACGCCCGGCGGGGTGAGTTCAAAACCGTGCACGGCACGGTGCAGACCCCTGCCTTCCAGAACGTTGCTACCGCCGGTGCCATCAAGGGCGGCCTGTCGGCGCAGGATCTGAAGGATATCGGCGCGCAGGTCATGCTGTGCAATACCTACCATCTGCATCTGCGTCCCGGCGACAAGCTGGTAGCGGATATGGGCGGCCTGCACAGGTTTACCCGCTGGAACGGGCCTATCCTGACCGACAGCGGCGGATTTCAGGTATTCAGTCTGGCAAAGCTGCGCAAGATCACCGAGGAGGGCGTGACCTTCGCCTCCCATCTGGACGGGCACCGCATCTTCATGGGGCCGGAGGAGAGCATGCAGATCCAGGCAAACTTGGGCTCTACCATTGCCATGGCCTTTGATGAATGTGTGGAGAACCCCGCCCAGCACGATTACTCCAAGGACAGTTGCGAGCGCACCACCCGCTGGCTGAAGCGCTGCAAGGCTGAGATGGCACGGCTGAAGCACGAGGGTATCTCGGTCAACCCGGATCAGCTTCTGTTCGGCATCAATCAGGGCTGCACCTATGCAGACCTGCGTGTGGAGCACATGAAGCAGATCGCCGAGTTGGAATTGGACGGCTACGCCATCGGCGGTCTGGCTGTGGGTGAGCCTACCGAGGTGATGTATGAGATGATCAGTCAGGTGGAGCCGCACATGCCCAAGGACAAGATCCGCTATCTGATGGGCGTCGGCACCCCCGGCAACATCATTGAGGCTGTTTCCCGCGGCGTTGATCTGTTTGACTGCGTAATGCCCAGCCGCAACGCCCGCCACGGCCACCTGAACACATGGGATGGCATCATCAACATCAAGAACGCCAAGTACGAGCGGGACGAGCGCCCCATCGACCCCACCTGCGGCTGTCCGGCGTGCCGGAACTATTCCCGCGCCTATATCCGCCACCTGTTTAAGGCAGAAGAGCTGCTGGGAATGCGTCTGGCCGTTATGCACAATCTGTGGTTCTACAATCACCTGATGGAACGCATCCGGGATGAACTGGATGCCGGTACCTTTACCGCCTTCCATGACAGATACGTTAAACTTCTGGATACCCGAATTTAAACTTTAGCCTTGCAACAAGACTGATAAGAGGGTATAATAGCATTATCTGAATTTTTGAGAGGAGATTTTGCCCCATGCAATTTCTGACTACCACGTCCGAAGGCTACATCAGCCTGTTCTTCACGCTGGCACTGATGCTGGTTCTGCTGTACTTCATGATCTATCGTCCTCAGAAGAAGCAGGAAAAGAAGGATGCCGCTATGCGCAGCAGTCTGGAGATCGGCGATCAGGTCACCACCATCGGTGGTGTCATTGGCCGCGTTGTCGCCATCAAGGATGACACCTTTGTTCTGGAGACCGGCGCTGACCGCGTGAAGATCCGCTTCACCAAGTCTGCGATCTCTTCGGTCGAAAAGCTGAACATGGACAAGGCTCCTGCCGACAAGAAGTAAGCGTTTACACCGTGCATACATGAACCGCCTCCCTGCATAGACTATGTGCAGGGAGGCGGTTTTGTTATGTCTGAATCTCGAGGTTTCCCGGCGGAACTTCTTTCGTTTCTGCTTTTCGGGGCGTTGGGGGTAGCTGTAACAGCGGCAGCTTTGGCCGGTTTTGCGCAGCTGATGGCCGGACAGGGCTGCTCCGGCAGTGTAGTGCCGATACTTGCCACAACAGCCGTGTGCATGGGCAGTCTGCTGTGTGCACTGGCGGCAGCGTTTCGTAAAAAGGCGCGCGGTCTGCTGACCGGACTGCTCCAAAGTACATTTCTGGCAGTGCCGCTGGCGCTTTCTGCTGTATGGAACGGCACAGCCGCCGAGCCTGCTGTGGTATGCCGCCTTCTGGCGGTGCTGCTCTGCGGTTGCATTGGCGGGCTTCTTGGGGTCACCCTGCGCAGCCGCAGGCACACGCTTCGTTGATCGATCCGGCAAATCGAATCCATCAGAGGGAGAAAACAGCGTATGTGGATCTATGAACAGACAAAATCAGAAGAAAACTTTTCTTTGCTGCCGCAGACGGTCGGCCTACCGGTGCAAACAGCAGAGCCTGCCCTTCCGCCTGTACCGGCACAGGCAGCTGAACCGGCAGAGCAATTGCCGACAAAAGAACCCTGCATTCCGGCAAAGCGACACGCCACCCGGGATTGCTGGCTGCTGGCTGCGGCGTTTCTGCTGGGGTGTACGGCAGCCGGTGTGTTACAGGCCGTATGCGATGCCCGGCAGGCAGAGCTATTGCGGTATTATCTGGAAGCGTGGCAAGGGCTGTTTGCACCGGGCAGCTTGCAGGGTACCGTACAGCTTTTCGGCATGGAATATCTGGCTCTCGGCCTTGTGGTCAGCCTGTTTCTGTTACTGGGACTTTCTGCCCTTGGCCCAGTAATGATCTTTGGCAATATGATGTTGTACGGCTTGGGCAGCGGGCTGCTTATGGTACAGCTTTGCGCCGCAGGCGGGTGGAAAGCAATACTTCCGGCACTGCTATGGACAGGCTTACCGGCGGCTGCAGCAAGCGGTTGTCTGTGCTTTTTCGGGGCCTGCGCTTTGCAGGTCAGCAGCCGAATCCACGCATATTCTTTCCGCAAGCATCCCGGCGGACAAGCCCGCCCCGGGGTGCAGGCACTGCTGGGGCAGTATCTGCTGACCATGGTGGTGCTGCTGCCGCTTTGCGGTGCAGCGGCAGGACTTTCGTATTTTGGCAGCCGCCTGTAAATGGCATCCTTTTCTTGCGGGTTTTGGCGCAGTGTGTTACAATAACAAAAGACCATAATAAATGAGGGACAGACATGAAACTAAAATCCGTCTATGTATGCTCCAAAATAAATGAGGGACAGACATGAAACTAAAATCCGTCTATGTATGCTCCAATTGCGGAGAGACAAGCCCCCGCTGGATGGGGCGATGCCCCAGCTGCGGCAGCTGGAATACCATGAACGAGGATGTTGTTGCTGAAGCGCCAAAGGCGGGGACTCCTGCCGCCCGTCAGGCTGCCGCGGCTCGTCAGGAGGGCGTGACCACCCTGACCGCCAGGCGGCTGTCAGAGATCAGCACCACGGAGGAAAAAAGCCGCATCCTGACCGGTATCTCGGAGCTGGACCGCGTATTGGGCGGCGGCATCGTGCTGGGCGGCGTGGTGCTTTTGAGCGGTGAGCCGGGCGTGGGTAAATCCACTATGCTGTTACAGCTGTGCGGCGCCATCTCCAACCAGCACAGCGTATTGTATATCACCGGCGAGGAGTCTGTCCGGCAGGTCAAGCTGCGTGCAGCGCGGCTGAAGGTACCGCAGGATAACATCTTTCTGGCAGCGGAAAATGACGTGGATGAGATCTGCGGTCTGATCGAAAAAGAAAAGCCGGATCTTGTAGTCATCGACTCCATCCAGACCATGCGCTGCATGGATATCTCGTCCTCGTCCGGCACGGTCAGTCAGGTGAAGGAGAGTGCCGCCCGGCTGCTGGCGGTAGCCAAAAAGCAGGAGATTCCCATGTTTATCGTGGGTCATGTGAACAAGGACGGCGCAATTGCAGGCCCCAAGGTCATGGAACATATCGTGGATACGGTGCTCTACTTTGAGGGCGACAAGATGCTGCCGTACCGCATTCTGCGGGCAGCCAAAAACCGCTACGGCTCCACCAATGAGCTGGGAATGTTTGATATGACCGGCACAGGGCTTGCCGAGATTGAAAATCCCTCCCAGATGCTGCTGGAAGGACGTCCGCTGGGCGTTTCCGGCAACTGCGTGGCCTGCACCATGGAGGGCAGCCGTCCCATCCTGAGCGAGATACAGGCACTTGCCACCAAGACAAATTTCCCGGCACCCCGCCGCGCTTGCAGCGGATACGACTATAACCGCATGAATCTTTTGATCGCCGTGCTGGAAAAGCGGGCAGGGTACTTCTTTGGAAATCTGGATGTTTACGTCAACATTGTGGGCGGCATTGCACTGCGGGATACCGCCTGCGACCTTGCCGTTTGCCTGAGCATGGTCTCTTCGCTGCTGGACCGCCCGGTCAGTGATAAGCTTATCGCTATCGGAGAGGTAGGTCTGGGCGGGGAAGTGCGTAGTGTGCCCAATCTGGAGCAGCGTCTGCACGAGGCTGAGCGTATCGGCTTTGAGCGGGCGGTCATCCCAAAGCACAGCCTTGCACACCTGAATGCCGCAGATTATCCCGGCATGAAGCTGGTCGGTGCAGCGTATATCGCAGATGCCATCAACGCGCTGAAAAATGACCGCCTGTGATGAAACGAGGAACCTATGTCGATCTATCTGGACGAAAGAAATCCCGGCAAGCACGCGCCCTTTGAGGATGCTGCCCCGGATATTGTGGAATATGTACGTTATCTTGAAGTAATCGCCGGCAAAAGCGCCAATACGGCGTTCAGTTATTACTGTGACCTACGCTCCTTCAGCCGCTTTATGAAGCGCCGCCGCGGGCTTGTGGCCACGGATGCAGAATTTAAGGAGATCGATCCCAAAGGGCTGGATACAGCCTTCTGGGGCAGCATAACAAAAGAGGATATCTACGAATATCTGTATTTTCTGAACCGGGAGTGCGGCAACAAAAAATCCTCTACCGCCCGGCGGCTGGCCAGTCTGCACGGCTTTTATGATTATCTGGTCAATCAGGTCAACCGCTTATCCGAGGACCCTACGGCGGCCATCCGTCCGCCCAAGCAGGATAAAGTATTGCCCAAGTACCTGACGGCAGAGCAGTCCATCTCGCTTTTGGAGAGCACCCAGACCCAGAGTGATTTCCCGGAGCGGGATTATTGCATGGTGGTGCTGTTCCTCAACTGCGGTATGCGTCTTGCAGAGCTGGTAGGCATGGACCTTGGAGACATTGATTTAGAGCAGCGTCAGATCCGCCTGTTCGGCAAAGGCCATAAAGAGCGTATGGTCTACCTGAATGATGCCTGCGTGGAGGCACTGCAACTATATCTGCGCAAGCGCAACACCATGGAAGGGCTTTCACCCAAGGAAAAAGCGGTGTTTATTACCCGTATGCGCAAGGAACGTATTTCGAACCGCAGAGTAGAACAGCTGATCTCCGGTGCAATGAAGGCTGCGGGGCTGAAGGGCTTTTCCACCCATAAGCTGCGGCACACCGCCGCAACGCTGATGTATCAGACCGGCAATGTGGATATCCTTACCCTCAAGCAGCTTCTGGGGCACAGCAGTGTAGGAACAACACAAATTTATACGCACCTGCAAGAATTTCAGGTGCGCTCTGCCATTGAGGAAAACCCGCTGGGCAAGGTACTACCCATCAATGCTGCAAAAGCAAGTTTGGATACAACAGATGCAGCAGGGGAGACATCTGTTGAAAATGACCCGGCGGGAGAGGACGCTTCTGAGCCGTCCGGCCCTATGGCGGCCTTTGAGGGCGCTGCACAGGATGGCTTCCGGGCAGATATCTCGGCAATGTCCAACGATGAAATAGACGATTCATCGCGCGATACTTAAACCTGCACAAAACGTCTGAGACGATTCAAAGACCTATGGCGTGATCCGGCTTGACCGGATAACGTCATGGGTCTTTATAATTTATATTATAAACAGTCAGCAGCCATACATACAAGAGCATCCATAGAAACGATCTGATAGAAATGTACCAAGCAATGTCTACACAAAAACAAATGAACAACCACAGCCGCAAACTGTAAATTATAAAACGCAGCATGAACTGTTATAAAGCAAGCGCATAGATGCTTACTGGAATAAAAGAATTACAAACGAACCGATGAAGCAGCGCATAACATAGGAAGCATCTGAAAGTGTGAGACAAATAAAACGATAAAACATGGTAAAAAACGCAAAATATGTAGAACGATTGAACCAAGCCTAATAATGAGCCAGCCGAGGCTGAAACGCCAAAATTCCGGGAAATGGGCATTTTTCGCTTCCCTATGTTTCGCATAACGTGCATTATACGAAACATGTACAATTAAAAAGAGAAGCTGCCCTTCTCTCTTTCTGTCAGATTTCCAGCAGCTTCTGTGGATGTTGTTCTTTTTGTATGTGCCCGCTTCTGCACCATTGAACGCGTTACCAGTGTGTTCAAGCGTTCGACTTATGCCTGCGGTAGCCGTTCCAGTGCGTTACAGGTCCTGTCATAAAAGCAGTATCGTTTCTTTTCCTTTGGTGATGCGATGTTCATTTCACCGGCAGCGGTTCTGTGTCGAAGTATGTACAGATGGCTTCGTAATAAATGCGTGCCACAGTCTTGCAGCCCTGTTCACTGCCAAAATGCTCCACATCCTCATCGTTCGTCACAAAACACTGCTCTGCCAACACTGCCGGACAATCCACATCTTCCAGCAGCGTAAAGCTGCGCTCAGGCCGTACCTGTGTGTAGGTGTTCTCCACCAGCTGCTTCTGTCCGATGATGACCTTGCCCATCTCAAGGGACAGCATATCCACGAAGGCGCTCTCCTTCTGGATCCTGTCATTGAGTTCCTTGATGTTTACACTTTCCATATTATACTGTTTTTACTATTTTTGCAATCAAAACAATCCTATCAAAATGCGCTACCGGATCACCCTTTCATACGACGGCTCGTCATTCTGCGGCTGGCAGATTCAGAACGATGCAACAACTGTTCAGGAGTGTCTTCAGAATGCTCTTTCGACTCTCTTGAAGGAGGACATTGCCGTCACGGGCGCCGGACGGACCGATTCGAAGGTGAACGCCATCAACTACGTGGCTCACTTCGAGGCCTCGAATCCGGACATTGACGCAAGCGCGATTGGCTACAAAATAAATGCCATTTTGCCCGCCGGAATCAAGGTACATTCGATTGCGTTTTGTGATCCTGAGTTCCACGCCAGATTCGATGCCACACAACGTGAGTACAAGTACTTCATCCACCGCCGCCGTGACCCTTTTATGCGGGAATATTCCTACCTCTACACCTTCCCGCTGGATGTCGACAAGATGAACCGCGCCGCACAGGCACTCCTTGGCCGCCACGACTTCAGCTGCTTCGAAAAGGTCGGCAGCAGCAACAAGACCTCCATCTGCACCGTCACCCAAGCCCGCTGGGAGGCATATTCCCCCGACCACGTCAGAATCATGGGCTACCCCGCCGAGGAAGGTGACTACCTCGTCTTCACCATCCGCGCCGACCGCTTTCTCAGGAATATGGTCCGCGCCGTAGTCGGTTCCCTCCTTGAGGTAGGCCGCGGCAAGCGCGACGAATCCTGGATCGCCATCCTCACCCAAGGCGGCTCCCGCTCCTGTGCCGGCGAATCCGTCCCCGGCAACGCCCTATTCCTCACAAAAGTGGAATATTAGACGACAAGCACCGGACATTTAAGTAAACACAAGGCCTTCCATATTCACAAGCAACCTTTTCAGGTCACTTTTGTTAACGACCGCAAGCCATGGCGTGCCATCACCGCTCAGTTCTCCCACATTTTCACAAAATGCCTTCAGCCCGATGGCCATCACTGGCACTTCTACCACACCATCCGATGAATTGCTCCGCTCATTCCTCCGCAGTATTTCATGCACATCACCAGCACAGCAGCCTAACATTCATATTGCCATGAAAGCATTTCGTAAAAGCAGGCATCTTCCCCCTAAAAGGATGTCTGTTTTTTATTCCCCATACTACGATCAACCTCCTCACGAACTGATGGAACGAACTTTTCGGATAAGTCGGACTTCTTCTACGGGGTTCTGCGAGGGGTGAGGGATAAAAGAAACGGACACTGATTGCTCAGTGTCCGTGTTAGTAGAACGGCGAATCAACTTATCGAACCAGTTTATCTAGGGGTCTATGGAAGTTATAGAATACTGGCGAAAGAAAAACATTTTTAGATGAAAAGAGTTGACCATAAAGGAAATTTGATTATATTTGCGCATAGTTTTCGTTAAAACTATATGGTAAAAGCAGGCATCCTTTCCCTAAAAGGGGATGTCTGCATTTTTTTTAGCCTTACATACCGAGGGGGTACTTCAACAAGGAACGTTGGGATCAAGTCCAAAAACCTGTGTAAAAGAAAGGGAACGATCTTGCCGATTGAGTTTTGTTGTTTCGCACCAACGTCAATGAAACGCCGACGGCCAATGACGTTGTTAGTCAATTGCTTACCGCCAGTCTCATAGCGCGGGTCCGGCACTTCCGGGTTGTTTGCCGAGTTTATTCAATAGTTTGTCCGCTGAAAGCCTTGCCGGCCGGACAAAGCGCATGATTTCCGCATTTTGTCCGGCCAGAGCACAATCCACCGGACGGACTGCACTGAGGGAATGTGGACGGTGAGAATATTACAAAAGGCTTTCAGCCAAATGGTGAATCTGCATTGTTGGAAACCAGACCAGGCTGAAAAACACAAAGGCTATGGTACAGGATTTTCATGGGGATGAGCCTCTCATGTATTTAAGACCGGCTTTGATGTGAGGGCGTTCCGTAAATCACACACCGACATCGTGACTGGGCGGCCGTAATAAGAAGGCATTGAGACGTGATCCATAAACGGTTGATAATAATTGCGTTAACTATTAGTCTTTAGTGGATATGTGCCCAAGACGAGACGTTAACTATGTGATAATAAGCACATTATCAGCCACTCATTCTGTGTCAGCGAGTAACAGATGACATTTTACTAATGAGGAAGATGTCGACTTGCGTTACGTCGTGTACCTGTGCCTGTAGGCCGTAGCGGCCTACACCCTTCGCGCGCCCTATCCGGGTAAATGACCGCCATGGCCATCAGACACAGGTATCCCGGACTGAATAAGCACATGCGGAGGCATCCAACAACGCTATGCAGCGAAGAAAACGACTTTCTGGGCGCAACCCAAAGGAGTTTCAGACGTTAAGTAACCTTCAGAAAATAAGCTGCATCATCTTAAGGAATCTTTTCGGTCTATATCTTTTTTCATCAGGCATGTGCCACCGGCACACTCCTTCTTCGAAAATAGATCTATCCTCGAAAATCTTC
>OKUI01000545.1_pt1 | contig 13006 bp, 14 predicted proteins | sample 1606531 | NCBI WGS metagenome assembly OKUI01 (sample SAMEA3882506, study PRJEB24775) | human gut metagenome | biome: human-associated habitat; feature: intestine environment; material: feces | place: Netherlands | collected 2009/2010
GTCTTTTAGAGCATACAACACCTGCCGCAAGTTTATATTTATGATACTGTCGTACTGCAAAAGAATCCGGATCAGCTTCTATGCCCTCTTCATCATTACCAAATTCTATGTCTTTGAACATAAGGTCAATGGCATTCTCAAAGTCCTCATCCTCTTCTCTTGTCTCCGACGCATCTATCATGGCTAAAAGTGAGACAAAATTTCTCTCACTCTTCTTACAGTATTTCACAATGTACGCCACATACGCTGTGAACAGTAACCTCTCGGCTTTCACCCAGAAATCTTCTCCGCTCTGTGCGCCCTCCCCCTTTGTATTTGCAATCAGCGTATTCACAAATTTGAGCACATCCTGCTCCGTATGAATATATGCAAATGGGTTATAGTGCATGGACTTTGCGAAATTGATTGTGTTGAATACCTTTATCTTATATGGTGTCCTCTTATAGATCACCTTGCCGGATTTGGTCTTTAAGACCTGTCCGTTCTTGCCGACCTTCGGTACTTTGTTACCCTTGTCGTCAAGCTCCCATGCCCCTCTTGCAAGCATGGTACCCACTTCTTCAAGTACAGTTCCCTTGGGATCAGTCACTACATACGAACACTGCATCTGCATAAGTGACGGTTTCACAAATCCTCTTGTTTTTCCTGCTCCGGAACCTCCGACAATCAGGATATTTTTGTTTCTGTCGTACTTTGGGTGTTCCGGTCTCGTCATTCTGAGCCATTCTGTCGCAGTCAGCGGAATGTTGTTCCACTTAACCGGGTCTGTATATGGTTCAAAATCCTTATCCGTCCCCCATGAAGCGTTTTGTCAAGTGCTTTTTTGAGTTATTGACGCAAATTATCGTGAAAGTGCGAAAGTGCAAAGTGCAAAGGGTCTGCGTTTTGCACTTTCAGCTTGCGGGTTCGGGTGGCTGCTTCTTCTTGATGAAGTTGTACCATTGACCGCCGACACGCCTTGCGCCTAAAATGCCGCCCATGTTGCGCTTGGCGTTCTGTACCGTCCTTTCGGATATTCCGGCTTCGGCTGCGGCTTTTACAATGTCCTCGCTGGCAAGCTCTTTCCCGTCTGCAAGCAGGTCAAGTATCAGCCTTTCAGCCTGTTCGGTTTTGGTGGCGTTGTTGCCGCCCGCGCCGGACAGCAGCTCGTCGGCGGTTATATCATATTCGCCTATCCACGAAAAGCCCGTTTCCGGGTCAAGGCAAAAGGCAACGGGCTTGCCCTCCGGCGCAAGGGAAGATTTGTCATGGACGATAACGCGCACATTCGGTTCTCGCTTCACGCGCCCGATCAGCAGGACGCTCCTTGCTGCGGCGCGGAAGTCGATAGAACCTAAGCCCCGGTATGCGCTCTGCCCTCCGGCAGCTTTGTTGAGATGTCCGATAAGGATAACGGCGCACCCGGTACGCTCGGCAACATCGGCAAGGCGGCGGAACATGGGGCGCACTTCGTTTGCCCGGTTCATGTCGGTCTTTTCGCCCATGTACGCCTGTATGGGGTCAAGGATAATCAGACGCGCCCCGTTCTGCGTGATTGCCTTTTCTATGCGCTCGTCGGAGAGGGTAAGCTCCCGCTTGGCTTCATCAATCACAAGTACGCGGTCAAGGTCGGCTTCTGCTTCCATCAAGCGGGGCTTGACGGTATCGCCCAGCCCGTCCTCGGCGGTCTGGTAAATCACTTGGAATGGCGGCAAGGACTTCATTCCCGGCAGCGTTCCCCCGGTGGTGCAGGCGGCGGCAAGGCGTAGGGCAAAGGTGGTCTTGCCCTCGCCGGGATTGCCTTGCACAATGGTTACTTTCCCAAAGGGAATATACGGCTCCCATAGCCATTCAACGGTCTGTGTGTCAACCTCGCTCATGCGGATAATCTCAACGGTTTCTTCCTGCGGCGGCTCTTTCAAGCCGTAAATCGCTTCCCGGATATACTTCCCGTCCGCGATTTCTCCCCGGCGCGTCTGCACCTCGTTCCAATCTTTGAAAAGGGGAATAAGACGGTGGACGGTCAAGCCCTCCGGCATAAGCTCCACAAGGCGGCTGCAAGCGTCGTTTCCGGCTTGGTCGCTGTCAAGGCAGAGGTAAACGGTCTTGATGTTCGGACGGTCAGAGAGGAAACGCAGCAGGGCTTTTTCTCCCACGCCGCCCAGTGCAAGGTAGCTTTGTTTCTGCCATTCCTTTTTGAACAGGCAGAGGAAAGATAAAAGGTCAATCGGTGCTTCAAAGACAAACAGCCTTTCGCCCTCGCCCCGGTAGCAGAAGTTAAAGGCTTTGTCGCTGCCTTTCACATCAAGCCGGAAGCTCCCGGCTGTGCCGCGCTGGTGGGCGTATCTCGGTATGCCGCTTTCATCTCTGCCGACGAATACGGCGTTGTGATGGGCGGCTTCCTCGTAAATATCGCCGCTGGAAATGAAAAAGCCCGTCACATCTTCATCAATGCGGCGGGCTGCTGTGAGGTAGTTCCTCGCTATGCGGTTGTCGGTGCTGCGGGGTGGCAGTCGGAAGTCGGATAGGGGCGCGGGGCTTGGTCTGTCCGGCGGCGGGGCGGCTCCTTTTTCGCCTGTCAGCAGTTCAACGGCTTCGGTGAAGCTCTTGCCGAAAAACTCCATGACAAAATCAATGGGTGCGCCGCCCTTACTCTGGCTGTGCCTGTACCATTTGTTTCCCCGGACGGTCAGGCTGTCGTGCCGCTTCCAGCGGTATTCATTTCCGGCGCGGGTAAGCTGCTCGCCCTGTGATTGCAGGAAAGAAACAAGGTCGGCTTGGTTGGCGTGGTCTATCTGTTCTTGGGTGTAATACATGGCTGATACCTCTCTTTCTGTGGTTGAATTGTTCATAGTTTTGATGTAGAATGAAACCGAAAAATCGGAAGTTAGTGAGGTGCTGGATTGTGAATGAAAGAGAAAAAAATATTCACTTATGGTTTGAAATGTGGCTTACAAAACAGGATTTAGGTATTGATAATATTTTTGCAGAAGATGTAATTTATACTGAAAGTTGGGGTCCAAAATATAATAACCGTCAAATCGTAAAACACTGGTTTCAGGAATGGAATACTCGTGGCAAAGTCGTTGCTTGGGAAATCAAACAATTTTTCCACAAAGGAAATCAGACGATTGTGGAGTGGTATTTCAAAAATGAAATGAACAATGGGAGCATAGAGGAATTTGATGGAATTTCCCTGGTTGAATGGACAAAGGATAATAAAATAAAATCATTGAAAGAGTTTGGCTGCAATTTGAATAATTATAATCCTTATGAGCATAGTGACCTGCCCGAATTTAGGGACGAAAGAGCAAGTTGGTTTTAATATTAGGAATCAATAGCGTCCATTTTATCGGAAAACATTTAGGACGGACAGGCAAAACCGCTTGCCCGTCCTTTCCTTTATCGCTCCTGTTCATGCCGCTTGGCGCGGTTCTGTGTCTGTTCCGGCTGGTCGGCGCGGAGTGCAATATCCACGCATTTGCGGATTTTTTGAAGCTCGGCAACCTCGGCGCGGGTATCTTTCAGTTTGGTATAATCGCTGTCCCTCTGCGTTTTGAGGTCAGCATATTCCTGTTCCCATTCCGCAATAGGCAAGGTCTTTGTTCCTTTCGGCAGATTTGCCCGCAGATAGCGGTTTGCCGCGTCCCATAGGGTCAGCTCGGCGCGGTGGGCTTCCTCGTACTTGTCGCGCTTGTTTGTCCAGCCGTTTTGCAGCTTTTTCAGCTCATCGTGAATGGGCTTGTAAAAAGCAATGAGCTTGAACATAAGCCACATACATAGCCGCTTGGTTTTCAAAAGAAATCAGGCGGCTATTTCTATTTTAAAGGAGGTGTTCGCTATGAGCGAAACAGATTACAACGCTCAACTTTACGAGAAAATGAAAGCCGAGCAGGACAACTATCGGGACTGGCTACTGCATCAGGAGCCGTCCGAAATCCTCAATCGTACCTACGAATACACGATGCGGGAGGACATCGTAATGTGTATGGAGGAGCTGGAGCTTGAGCCGGAAAAGGCAAGGGCTTTGCTTCGTTCCCCTTGTCCTCTGAGTGATGTGTATAAGGAGTTCCGGGACAGAGAAACCGAGCATATGGATACCATCCGGGACTCCATCGAAACGGAAGCGGATAAGAGCCTGCAACGGCAGGAGAAGAAACAGCAACGGGAAAGCAGGTGATTTTATGCCGTATATCCCACCGGAGGTGGTGGAACAGGCACGGCAAATCGACCTGCTGACCTATCTGCAAAGCTGTGAGCCGCAGGAGCTTGTCCGCATTTCCGGCAATAATTATACCACCCGCACCCACGATAGCTTGAAGATTTCTAATGGCAAGTGGATGTGGTGGTCACAGCGCATCGGCGGCTACAATGCCCTTGACTATCTTGTGAAAGTCAAGGGCTGTTCTTTTGTAGAAGCGGTCGAAACACTGATGGGAAAGGCGGCGGTGATGCCGTCGGTGACGGTCAAGCCCAAGCAGAAAGCGGAGCCGAAGGTCTTGCTTCTGCCGGATAAAAGTGCTTCCACAGATAAAATTACAGAGTATCTTTTCGGCAGGGGCATCGACTATGCCATCATCCAATGCTGCATTGACAAGGGGCTGATTTTCGAGAGCTTGCCGTATCACAATCTTGTGTGCGTGGGCTTTGATGAGAAAAATACTCCTCGCTATGCGTCCTACCGAGCGACCAATGACCGCCGTGTTTTGGGTGACTGCTCCGGCAGTGACAAGCACTATTCTTTTCGGATCGCAGACAGCGACAGCGGCACGGTACACCTTTTTGAGTGCGCCATTGACCTGCTTTCCTATGCGACGCTTGAAAAGATGGCGGGCAGGGATTGGCGGAAAGACAACCTTGTTTCCCTCGCCGGTGTGTATCTGCCCAAGGAGAGAATCGAGGACAGCACTACCCCTGCGGCTCTTGTGAAGTACCTCAATGAGAAGCCGCAGATTAAGAAAATCTTCCTGCACTTCGATAACGATAATGCCGGAAGAAAAGCCAGCCTTGCGCTGAAAACCATATTGCCGAGCAAGTATGAAGTCATTGACAGCCCTCCGCCCTGCGGCAAGGACTACAATGACTTTCTTTGTTTCCAGCTCGGTATCCACCGCAACAAAACCAAAGAAAGGACGAATGAACGATGACTGAGTTTAGCATTTATCAGATCAATGTGGACAGGGATACCGCCAATGTGTGCTTCATCGGAATGGAATCCCTCGAAAAAATCAAAGGCACTAAGGAGGTCAACGCAGCCGCTTACGACAGAGTTTATGACGGCAAAATGGACTGCATCTCCCTCGAAAACATCTATCAGAAGTTCAATGTTGACCATCCCGCCGACTACAAAGGACGCTCTCTTTCTGTGTCGGATGTAGTCGAAATCAGGGAGAGCGACACCCTGAATCCCGGCTTTTACTTCGTGGACAGTATCGGGTTCAAGTCGATTTCTTTCGACAAATCGCTCTGCAAGGAGCCGGTAGAAGCAGGCAGCGGGAAGATTTCCGTCCTGCTTGTGGAGCCGAACAAGTACCCCAAGATGATTGAGATCGACGATACCTTGGAGGCAATGCAGGCGATGGTCGGTGGCGACATTGAGGAATATATGCCTTTTGAAGATGAGGTCGCCATCGTTTGCCACGAGGAGGGCAAGCTAATCGGGCTGCCGCCCAACCGTGCCATTTATGCAGAGCCGGAAACGGTGGAGCTGACCTATTCCGAGCTGGCTGACCGCTTCCGAAACGCAGAGAGCGAGGGTAAAAAGCACCTGACCGGCTATATTGTTTTCTCTCAGGAGAGCTTCAACAAGCCCTACGATGAGAAGTCGAGAACCTATGCGGTAAGTTCCGACAACAAGGCATTCAAAGCCGGACTGGGCGGCTATTCCATCTACGGCTCCTGCCTTGACGGGTCAGACCCCTGCGTCCGGCTGGACGGCTATATGCGTGGCGAGAACGCTTGGAAAATTGAAAAGTGCTATCTGAAAGAGGCTTCCCGTGAGATGCTTGACATCATCTGCGGGAAGTTTTTTATCTGCCACGCACCGTATGAAGCGGAGAGATTTCAGAGCCTTCCGCCCGACCTTGCGGAGAAATACCGGGAAAAGTTCCAGTATCCCGAACGCTTTGCAAGGATCAATGATAAGATTGTAGCCGTACCGTTTAAGCCCGCAAAAGCGGACAGAGAACGGTAACTTTGGGGAGAACGGGGTTCCCCCAAGCGACCTGCATTATCTTAACGAGCAGTGCCTTTTTACTCCGTTTTTTCAAAACGCCGCAAAAAGTCCTCGTTAGGGGAACCCCTAATACCCCCTGCAAGAAAGGATGAACCTATGCACGAATTACTTTTCTTTATGATCGGCTTTATGCTCGGCGGCATCATCGCGCTCCTTGCGATGTGCCTTGTGCAGATGAGCCGCAGCAATGACACTCACACCAGCAGAAGGGATGGTGATGACAAATGAAGCGGACGGTCAAAAAGCAGTTTTGGCTTTCCCGTGACGAAGCGCAGGAGTTGCAGAAGAAAGCCAAGCGCACCTGCCTGTCCGAGGCGGCGCTGTTCCGCCTTTTGGTGCGCGACTTTGAGCCGAAGGAAAAGCCGGACGACCGGTTCTACGACGTGATGCGGCAGCTCTCCGCCATCGGAAACAACCTGCACCAGATCACGGTCAAGGCGAACGCCCTCGGCTTCCTCGATATGCAGAAGCTGAACGCCGAAGCGGAGCGCTGGCACAGCTTTCAGGCGGATGTGGAGCGGCAGTTCCTCCGTCCCGAAAAGAGCGACCTCAAATGGCAGTAAGCAGGCTCTGGCCGGTCACGGTTCGCCTTGCGGCCGTTCTCGACTACGCCGCTAACCCGGAGAAAACCACCAAAGCAAAATCCAAGTACAGCAACGCCGACTATCAGGCACTGCGGGATGTGGTCAACTATGTGAAGGACGGCAAAAAAACCGAGCAGGAGCTGTTCTGTCAGGGCATCAACTGCAACCCGTCAACCGCCCGTGAGCAGTTCGTTACGGTCAAGGAGCAGTTCGACAAGCCGGACGGCATCCAAGCCTACCACGGCTATCTCAGCTTCAAGGAAACCGACATCACGCCGGAGCTGGCGCAGCATATCGGGATGGAGTTTGCCAATTCCGTTTGGGGCAAACGGCATCAGGTGCTTGTCACGACCCACTTGAACACCGAGCATTTGCACTGCCACTTCGTCATCAACTCCGTGTCCTTTGTGGACGGCAAACGCTGCCGGGAAACCTCGTGGTTCAAGTTCTACAAGGAAGCCGACCGTATCTGCGAGAAGTACGGGATCAGCACCATCAAGGAGCCGGAGCGTTACCCCGACGCAAAGCACCTGACGATGAAGGACAAGGCCGGTATGCCTACAAGATATAATCTCGCCCGTTCCGCTCTTGATGAAGCCATAGCGATGAGCCACAACCTCAAGCAGCTTGAATACCGCCTGTCCGAGATGGGCTATGCCTTCGGTTGCAACCCGAAGCGGAAATACTGGACGATCAAGGGCAAGGGCGACGAGCGTCCCATCCGGCTCTACCGCCTCGGCGATGAGTATACCAAGGATCGAATTACCCAGCGGCTCATTGAGAACCGGGACAGCATCGACTTCGTGCCGTTCCAGCCCAAGAGCTGCCGACCGAAGCAATACCGGCTCACAACCCGGAGCGACAGAATTGGAAGGATGGGCGGTCTGTACGGGCTGTACCTCTACTATTGCTACCGGCTCGGCTATCTGCCGAAGTACAAGGCAGGACAACAGAACAACGCAAGAGTTCACTACCTTTTCAAAGAGGATTTAATGAAGATAGACGAACTCACCAAACAGGTCACGCTGCTCGGAAAGCACCACATCGGCACAAGCGAGCAGCTTTTCTCATACAAGCGCTCGGTGGAGGAACAGATCAAGACCCTGACTGCCGACAGAACGCATCTCCGAAATGAAATACGAAAAGTGAACATCACAGATGCAGAGCTGTCACAGGCAAGGACGAGCATCTCGGCTCTCTCCGAGAAGCTGAAAGAACTCCGCAGGGAGGTCAAACTCTGCGAGGACATTGCCGTCCGCTCCAAGGTCATCGAGGAAAAGGTCGGCGCAGTCCGTGCAGAGGAAGAAAAATCAAAACGAAAGGAGAACCGCAACTATGAACAACGGCGGTGATGCGGCGGAACAGATCGTCAGGCTTTCGCTTGAAGGCTTTGAGGTCGCCGCAAAACTCACAGGCTCGGCGGCAAAGAATGTCGCCCTGCTGCTGGTGTCCGTGCTGAAGCAGGAACAGCAGACCAAAGGTAAGGCACGGCTCACCAATATGATCCGGTCGGGAAAGGAACTCAAGGTCTTTTCTCTGCCGCAGAAGGACATTCAGAAGTTTACCGAGCAGGCAAAACGCTACGGCGTACTGTATTGCCTGCTGCGGGACAAAAACACAAGGGCGGGCGATGCACCGGTGGATATTATCGCCCGTGCCGAGGACGCTTCCAAAATACAGCGGATCTGCGACCGCTTTGAACTCGGCAAGATCGACAAGGCGGGGGTCGTTTCCCAAGCGGAAAAGGACAAGGCAGACAGGGACGCCGTGGCGAAGGAAGTCCCTACCAAGACAAGGGGCGAGATCATCGTGGAGCAGGCAATGGGTGATCCCGTGCAGAAAGAAGGGCAGTCCCACCAAAACCCTACGGTCGCAAAGACGGAAAAAAGCCCTCCGTCCGAGCGAAGCTCAACGATTGGAGGTTCAAATGCTGACCGGGGTACAGCAAAGCAGGCAGACAAAAAGCCTTCCGTGCGGGAAAAGCTGGAACGCTACAAGGCTGCTGTAAAGGCTGATAAGGAAGCAGACCGCACCGAGCCTTCGATTGCCAAAGAAAGACCGAAAGCACCCGAACCGTCCCGACAGACGGTTCACCGTCAACCGGAAAGAACCAAAAAACCGAAAGAGAGGTAATCAACTGTGACCAACAATTTCAATCCCAAGAAGTCCGGCGCTGCGGAAAGACCGCAGCTTTCTCCGGAGGAATATGTCGCCAAGAAAAAGGCGGAGAAGGATGCCGTGTATCAGATGATCGACGATGCGGCGACCGAGATCGTCAATGCCCCTGAAAAGTTCCGGGGCTATCTGGACACACAGGCACGAATGGATCGCTACTCTGCCGCCAACGCTCTGCTCATTTATAAGCAGCAGCCGCAGGCGACTCAGCTCAAGGATTTTCGTGACTGGCAGGAGGACGGCGTGAAGGTCAACAAGGGTGCTAAGAGCCTGTCCATCCTCGAACCCGTGGAGTACACCAAGAACGATGGCTCTACCGGTATTGCCTACAATGTTAAGAAGGTGTTCGATGTGGCACAGACCAGCGGCAAGAAGCCTGCTGCACCCACCCTTGACCGTGACCCCCGAAAACTTGTGGCGATTATGCTTGATACGGCTCCCATTGATGTGAGCACCGTGGAGGAGCTGCCTTCTCCCAATATGGGAGCGTTCTATAAGAACGAGGATCAGACCCTTTATATCAAGCGGGACATTGGGGACAGCGTTGTACTCTGCCAGTGCGTGGCACAGGAGCTTGGACACGCTCAGCTTGCAATGAACTGCGAAGCATACAGCCGCAGAGATATGGGCTTCTCTGCCGTTTGCGTCGGTTATATGCTCTGCCGCAAGTTCGGAGTGGATGTGAAGAACTTCGCCATTGACCGCATCCCGGAAGAACTGGCGGGCAAGTCCCCCAAGGAAATTCGTGCGGAGCTTTCCAAGACCCGTTCTGCGATGAGCGAGATCGGCTCCCGTGTGTCGGAGGAAATCTACCGCCGCCGTGCAGAGAGAAGCAAGGAACAGGAAAGATGAGGTGCATCAGATGAAAGAGGAACGCTATCACGTCGCCTTGGACGATTACGAACACGGGATTATCATCCGCTCCCTGAACGACACCAAGACCGAGCTGAAAAACAGAGGCAAGACCACCGACGCAGTGGACGACCTCATCATCAAGTTCGGCTATGCCCCAAAGAAAAAGTTCAAGGTGGTTGAGAGAAAGGACTGCTCCTGCCGTGAATCAAGGTAACGACCGGCGGGCGGCGGTCATCCTCTCCCTTATCGGTATCATTCCCGTGGTATGGCTCGGACTTCTCATCGCTCCGTCCGTCAAGGGCGGGTTGCCGGAGATATTGACGAGCCTGATGAACGCGATGAACGACCCGTTCCATATCGAGCTTTGCGAGGACAGTGTAAAAGCTGTCCTCGTTTTGCTTCTCTGCTACGGAATGGGCGTCGGTATCTACTTCTCCACACGCAGGAACTACCGCAGGCGGGAGGAACACGGCTCGGCAAAATGGGGCAGCGCCAGTGCCGTGAACAAAAAGTACGCACAGCAGCCCAAGAGCGAAAACAAGCTGCTGACGCAGAATGTGGCAATCGGGCTGAACGCCAAGAAACACCGCCGAAACCTCAACACGCTGGTAATCGGCGGTTCAGGTGCCGGCAAGACGAGGTTTTTCTGCAAGCCGAATCTGATGCAGTGCTGCCGCAATTCCTATTTCGTGCTTGACCCCAAAGGGGAGATCGTTCGAGATGTGGGCGAGCTGCTGTCACAGAAAGAGTATGAAGTCCGAGTGCTTGACCTGATCTCTATGGAAAAGAGCCATTGCTACAATCCCTTCGTCTATCTGCAAAGCGACAACGACATCCAACGGCTTGTCACCAATCTGTTCAAGGCGACCACGCCGAAGGGCAGTCAATCCAATGATCCCTTTTGGGACACCTCGGCTTCCATGCTGCTGTCGGCGCTGGTTTACTACCTTCACTATGAAGCGCCGGAGGACGAGCAGAACTTTGCAATGGTCATGGAGATGCTCCGTGCCGGCGCAATCGAAAACGAGGAGGATTCCAGACCAACGCCGCTGGATTACCTGTTTGCCGACTTGGAGATGGACAGGCCCGACCATATTGCCTTGAAGTATTATCGCTCCTATCACGCAGGCTCGGCTAAGACACTCAAGAGTATTCAGATCACCCTTGCCGCAAGGCTTGAAAAGTTCAACTTGGAGAGTTTGGCGGCACTGACCTGTACCGACGAGCTTGACCTTGCTTCTATGGGCGAAAAGAAAGTGGCACTGTTCGCTATTATCCCGGACAACGATTCGAGCTTCAATTTCTTGGTCAGCATCCTTTATACCCAGCTATTTCAGCAGCTTTTCTTTTCCGCTGACCATATTCACGGCGGCGCATTGCCGATTCCCGTTCACTTTCTGATGGATGAGTTTGCCAATGTCAGTCTGCCGGATGACTTTGACAAGATACTGTCCGTTATGCGCTCCCGTGGCGTGTCGGTCAGTATCATCTTGCAGAACTTGGCTCAGTTAAAAGCCCTGTTTGAAAAGCAATGGGAGTCCATCGTCGGCAACTGCGACGAGTTTCTGTATCTCGGCGGCAATGAGCAAAGTACCCACAAGTATGTGTCGGAGCTGCTGGGCAAATCGACCATCGACACCAACACCTACGGCAAAAGCTCAGGACGCAGCGGCAATTACAGCACCAACTACCAAATCAGCGGCAGAGAGCTTCTCACGCCCGACGAGGTGCGTATGCTGGACAACCAATACGCCATCCTTTTTATCCGTGGCGAGCGTCCGGTGCTTGATTTCAAGTACGACATCCTGAAGCATCCGAATGTGGCGTTGACCGCAGACGGGAAAGCCGGCGTTTATCAGCACGGTGCTGTCAGGAGCGACATTGCGACCATCGAGGTCACATACCTCGATCCCAAAAACCTGCCCGACACGGAAGTGCCGGAAACCGATTATGTGTTACTGTCCGATGAGGACTTTGACGAAAACCAATCTTCAAAATAACGGAGGAAACGAATATGAACATCTTTAAGAAAGACACCGAAAAGCATACCAACAAGCTCCCTATGACCGGCAAGGTCAGAAAGGGCTTCCGCATCTACTGCACCGCCATTATGGGCGCTGCGCTCATTCTCGGCACCTCGGTCACGGCATTCGCTGCCGGCGACCCCATCACCGTCGTCAACAACCTGTCCAGCTTCATCTTCGGGCTGATTCGAGCCATCGGTCTTATCCTGCTGGGCTTCGGCGTGGTGCAGGTCGGCTTGTCCCTCAAGTCCCACGACCCGTCCCAGCGAGCCAACGGCTTTCTGACCCTTGCGGGCGGCGTGAAAAAACGCTCCCGTCCCCTGCATTGGGACGAGAGCGTAAAACACTTCGTGGTGCCACCCAAATTCGGCCTTGCGGCCCTTTTTGCTCCTGTTACGGGGAGCGCGCCGTGGATGTTTCCATCCCCGCTAACTCGCTGTCTTCACCTGTGCCTTGCCGCGGTGCGCTTTCAGCCGGCGGCGCACCTCTCTGCTGGCGGCGTTGTGCGGGTTACTCCTGCAGATTCAACGCGGTTATCCTTTATTCTATGCGATTTTCCGCCTGTTGTCAAGGCGCTTTACGCGGTGAAGGGCTTGCTCTTGGGATTCACGATGTCGCGCCAGTCCAGATAGCCCTGGTCCAGACCCAGCACCAGCATTTCGGCGGTGGCCAGGTTGCTGGCAAAGGGCACGTTGTTCTGGTCGCACAGGCGGGAAATATACGTGATGTCTGCGTCCGGCGTTTTCTGGTTGGGGTCACCGAAGCACAGCACCATATCGATCTCATTATAGGCGATGCGGGCGGCGATCTGCTGTCCGCCGCCGTGGGCGAAGGACAGGAAGCGGTGTATGGTCAGCCCGGTAGCGTCGGCGATCTGCTGGCCGGTGCGGGCGGTGGCGCAGAGGGTGTGCTTGGCCAGGATGCCGCAGTAGGCGGTGCAGAACTGGACCATCAGCTCTTTCCGGTTGTCGTGTGCCATCAATGCAATATTCATGGAGGGCTCCTTTCCTTATATCTTCATCAGCGGGGTTTTCTGCCCCATGATGCGTTTCGCAATGTTTTCATAGGCCCGGGCGGCGTAGTAGTTCTGCTCCCGCAGCACCAGTCCGCGGTTCAGACAGTAGGGGACGTCCGGGTCCTCCGGTATCACGCCC
>OKUI01000548.1_pt1 | contig 12989 bp, 9 predicted proteins | sample 1606531 | NCBI WGS metagenome assembly OKUI01 (sample SAMEA3882506, study PRJEB24775) | human gut metagenome | biome: human-associated habitat; feature: intestine environment; material: feces | place: Netherlands | collected 2009/2010
GTGCCAAGGCAGGAAAGTATGAGGTTTATTACGGCAGCAGTTCGGCTGATAAGGACTTGAAGAAGATAATGGTAAATTATGAATATTAAGAAAAATCTGACTAAGAAGGCAGGCTTGAAAGTATTGTAAATTGAAAGAACTTTAAGTATCATGTTGTTTCTTTGTGCCTTGGCCATTTCAGTCAAGGCACAAAGTCCTACTCAAAACTATGTGCTGAGTAAGGACGTGCTTGACGTCGATGGAACTCACGCCATAACGACTGTTACGTATTATGATGGTTTGGGGTAAGAATTCTTTAATGAGCTTGTTAAAGGGGAAAATTAAATTATCGAAGGCAATTTATCAACTTAGACCATTAGAATAATGAAAAATTTAATTGTATTTATGCTGTTATTTTGTATGTTTTCTTGTACACAGGAGAGAAGAGAACGACATATGGTTTCTTTTATAGTTAAAGACTTGGAAAGATATCCAATGGGTAAGAATTCTTATTTGATTGTAAAATCTAAAGATGTACCAATATGGCATAATCGCATTAAAGGTTCATATTGGGTAGGTCCTTTTTATGAGGATTTGATACAATCTCCTTTTGGATTCTCTTTTTCTAGTGGAAATGTATACAAAATTGCAGCTAGTGAGAATGTATATATGTTTGATAAACATATGAAAAGCAAAGATACTATCTCGATTTGTTATGCTGTTCGGGATTCTGTACCAATTGTTAATTCAGAAAATGCTAGTGATACGATGTTTATAAATAAAACTCCATTTATTAATTATACCAAAAGATCAAGGATGTATAAAAGACATCGAGATAGTGTTTTGGTTAATTATCAACCCGATACGCTTGTAATGCCAAAAATTAAACGAGATACATTGATAGAAAATTAATATAGTTTTATCTGCTTATGAAAAGATATATAATGTTTGTAGTAATAGTATTTTATGGATGCTCTGTTTTATCAGCACAGCGAAAAATAATGCTTTCTGATGTCTCCAATAGCTTCCGTATCGGAGATAGTATCCGCTATGACTTAGTGGATATGGAAAAGCTCTGTATCCCAGAGAATGATGAATCGACATGGGATTTCTCAAATCTTAAGTATTTGGGAAAGGAGAGAGAAGTGTCCTTCTATGGTAAGGATTCTGCAAAGGTTAGGATGATAGGGCAAGACGAGATGCTGGATTTCGTGCAAACTACAGCAGGCTTGTACTTGTCTCAGATACAGACATCCCTTGTGAAGATAGATTTCGTTGATACTTTTGAGTATCTTCGCTATCCCTTTGTTGCTAATGACTCCTTAGTGTGTAACATCAAAGGGCACGGAACTTATAGTTCAAAGATAAATTTTGTTCTGAGGGGAATAAGTAACACTAAGGCTATTGATATAGGAAAAATCATCCTTCCAGACAATAAATCTTTGTCCAATACGTTATTAATCAAGAGGAGTGTTAATGGAGTCATTATTCCTTTGAATGATAGCACGGAAGTAATGCCTAATGCCGAAAAGATGCAGTTGGAGGTTAATTCTTATGATTGGTATGCCCAAGGTTATCGCTATCCTGTGTTCAAGATATTGCTGGCATCTTTGAAAAATGCCAATCGAGAAATCTTGCAGAGAAAATATGCTTGCGTGGCCAATGTTGAGTGCTTCGAAAAGTTGGAAGATTCTGAAAATGAAAAGTTGCGAGCTGGGCAGCAAGGTAAGGAAACTCAAGAGCCGAAGACGTCTTCTCATATCACCTATCACGTAACGATTTCGGGTAAGCAATTGCACATAGCATATTCCTTGTCCTCAGACAGTCAGCTGCGGTTCGTGCTCAGTAACACATCAGGTATGCTCTTGAAGTCATTCAACCAGTATCAACCAGCAGGTGAAGGATATGAGCAAGTAATAGAGCTAGGTGACTTGCCTCGTGGTGAGTATGTTTTATATATTAATGTAAACGATCAGAAGTTTTCGGAGAAAGTCTCCGTTGAGTAATTTTATATAATAATGTGTTTCTTATGAAAAGTTTTATTTTCTATGATTCCTATTCAATACTGCAAAGGAGTAATAAAAATATACTCTGTTTGTTGGTGATAGTTTTGTGCAATATTCAATTTTCATTTTCCCAAGAAAACTCTTTGAGCATAGACAAGCTGTTGCCAGATTTTAATCATCTGACTCCAGAGGCAGCTTCATTAGGAAAATATGGAACGATTGCGATGACAGAATATACAGGTACCCCGAACATTAGAATACCATTGCTTGAGGTGAAGTCTGGTGACGTATCATATCCAATAGAACTATATTATGATGCCTCTGGAATAAAAGTGGAGCAAAATGCGACTTTCGTAGGCTTAGGATGGAACTTAAGTTGTGGTGGCTATATAAAACATATTGTTTGTGGACACGATGATTTCTTGCAAACACCGAATAGTCCCCAAAGTTATTTTGAGAGCAACTTTCATGTATATTCATCTTATAGTCCTTTTTATGCACATTATATAGCTAATATGGGAATGGTTGTGTCTGGCTCATCAACTGTTGTAGGAATGCCACCTGGAAATGAAAAGTACTATTTAATGTATTCGGATTTAGTCAAGGGATTTTATACTCCAGATGTTTTCCAAGGTAACTTTTGTGGAAACTCGGTTTCGTTCTATATTGACAGGGAAAGGAATGTGGCAATCCCATTGGATGAGAACACTAGCAAGTATAAAATTGTTATTTCTGATTTTCAATATCATTATCCTGCAAATATTACATTGACAGATGATCATGGTATCACCTATGAGTTTGATGCTTTCAAGGAAGGCCCAAATAAAGACTCGTATTTCTTGACTCATATATATGGATTAGATGGAAAGAATGGCAAAAGCCATATAGAACTTCAGTATACTCAGCATCTATTAGATTATGGTGAAAGCTCGAAAAGCGTAAAAACCTTTTATTCGGAAGCAAAGCTTGAAGAAAAAAGCAATTATCCCAGTGATATAGGGAATCAGATGATGTCGCTTATGGGAAAGCATGAAACGTATGTTAATACTATTGGTAACCCTACTGGCTTATTTTACAAGGTATATCCTTCCAAGATAATCACTTGCAGTGATTCCATCTGTTTCAACACAGCAGATAGAAAGGATTTAGTTGGTGCAAAATCAATTGGCAGCATTGTAAGAAAATCAGCCGTTGGGGGGAGAGTACTTGATAGAATATCTTTTAGTTATGGTTATTTTAACGAGTCTTCTCCTCTATACGGAACTTCGGGTAAGCGTCTGAAGCTTACTGGGTTGAATGTTAATTCACAGAAATATGAGATGTTTTATGATAATTCTGAATTGCCATCCTCAAAGAGTTTTTCCCAGGATTATTGGGGATATTATAATGGAGTAGACAATGAACGTGAATTATGTGGCTCGCCAAAGTATTGCTTGCAAGGTGAATTGGTGAAGTCTGTATTTTCTATGGGAAAAGCCAATCGTTATGCATCGGAAAAGTATTCCAAAGTCGGAATGTTGACAAAGCTTACATATCCAACAGGAGGATATTCTTGTTTTGAATATGAGCCAAATCGTTTTGATGACGAATATTACTATCCAGATGCTGCCGATAGGTTTCGTGTGTCTAATGTTGGGTATAGTGTCCATGCTTATGGTACTGGAGGAATTTATCACCAAAAGAAGGAGTTTGTTGTTGCAGAAACAACAGAGTATAGCTTTTGTGTTTCTTTGTATACCCCAGACTTGAGAAGATATACAGCAAAAGCTTGTTTGAAAAATGAGGATACAGGTGAGATTATTAAAAGCTATTCAACTTCTGATTTTTCGATTGGAAGTCAGTATGGCAACACCATGCGATTGACATTGGCTCCAGGAAAATACTCTTTGGAGGTTGAGGTGCCGGAGTGCAAAGGTTCTTCGATACCTGTGGCAGAATGTTCCTTAAGTTATCAGATAGTAAAAGTAAGTGATACTTCTGGAAGAGAAAAAGGAGGAATGTCACTTGGTGCTGGTTTAAGAATTAAGAATGTCAAAAATTATAATTTAACTAATGAATTGCTTGGTGAAACCAGATATGAATATCAAAATGGCAAGTTGCTGGTACCTACACTAAGATTGGAAAAACATTTTGTGGATTATTCATATATAGGTGTTGAAGACAATGTGGAAAAATCCGTAAATGTTGCTTTTGATTATGTAAATTCGGAACCAAGTTATTCTTATATATGCTCGTTGGGTAATCCTGCAACGGTTGGTTATTCTAAAGTTACTAAATATGACTTAGATACTTCTGGGAAGTTGCTGAAAAAGACTTTGACAGAGTATTATAACCAAGGGTATAGTCTGGACAATAGTATCAATGCGAGGGTTAATAATGCTTTCTTTTATAATCCGAAGGGTTATTTGAATGGAAAAATAAAAAGTGAAACGGTGTTTTCTACAGATGGCATGCCTTTGCGTAAGTTGGAGTATTCGTATGATAAGAAAGAGTTGGGATATGCCTTGTTTCCAAAATGTGTGCCTACTCATCTGCCAAGTCAATACTTAACAGTTGGAAAATTTGATTTAGCTATATTGAGGAAACCTATAGAATGGTGTTATTTGACAGAGATGAAAGAAACCAATTATGAACAGGGAAATGTCAAGTTCGCAAAAGACATAAATTATTCGTATAATCAACAAAATATGCAAATATCGTTAGAAAAAATTACAGATGAGTATGGGAAACAAACGGCTGCTACGTATTATTGGTATCCGTGTGATGATAAATCAGCAGGCTCGGCTTTACTTGTTGACAAGCATTGCATGAGCAAAATCACAGGGCAAGAGTTCTATCGTAATGGTACTTTTACAGGAGGAGGACGGTATGATTTTACACAATCAAATGGATTGCCTGTAATAAATAAGTGCTATTCGATAATACCTAACAGAACTTTGGTGACAGAAGCTACTGTTGATGCTTATGATGAGCATGGTAATATATTGCAATATGAGGGAAAGGATGGTGTGCCTGTAACATTGCTATGGTCTTATAATTATCAATGTCCTGTTATGAAAATCGTAGGGGTGACCTATGCAGAAATGAAAGGTCTCTCAAGTTATGTCGCATCATTGGGTGGTCGGAATTACTTATCAAAAAGTATGCTGCTGTCTATTTATGAGGCTGCGCGAAATAAGGGATGCCAAACGACTGCTTATGTGTATGATGAACGTTTGAATATATCGTCTGTCATCAATCCAAATGGATACGAAACGAGTTATTCCTACGACTCGGAAGGCAGGTTGGAAAGCGTTAGAGATCATATTGGTGTTTTGCATGGATATTCATATAATTTCAAACAAAGATGAGAATAGTAAGAACTATAAGTATGTTGCTTCTTCTTTGTGCCTTGACCATTTCTTCCAAGGCACAAAGTCCTACTCAAAACTATGTGATGAGTAAGGAGGTGCTTGACGTGGGCGGAACTCACGCCATAACGACTGTTACGTATTATGATGGTTTGGGGAATCCTGTGGAGACTGCAACCAATGGGCTTGGTGGTACAGGAAAGTATGCCTATACATTACAGGAACATGATGCGCTTGGCAGGGAAAAGCAGAGCTGGCTTCCTGGAACAGCGCAGTCAGGTTGCTCCTTCGTGTCCCCCTCTGAACTGTCTTCCTCTCTCATAGCTTTTCATAACGACCAAAATCCGTACTCATTGAATCGTTATGATGTCTTGGATAGACAAATCTCCACATTAGGGGCAGGTGAGTCATGGCACAAGGCGAAGAAGTCTGTAAACCAACGCTACAGTTCGAATGAATCGAATAGCGTGAAACGTTATCAAGTGAGTGGGTCGGGTACTTTAGAGGAAAATGGCTATTATGCAGCCAAATCCCTTTCTATGTTGGAAGAGACAGATGAAGATGGAAAAACTAAGCAGACCTTTAGCGATTTATTTGGTCATAAGGTGTTGGAACGTAGGGATGGACACAACGACACCTATTATATATATGACAATATCGGTCGGCTTCGCTATGTGCTTTCTCCGTCTTATCAGGAATATTCAGATTTACAAAAGTTTGGCTATGAGTATCGTTATGACAAATATGGCAGGTGCGTGTGGAAACGTCTGCCAGGCTGTGAATATCAACAAATGTGGTATGATGCGGCCGACAACTTGATGTTCTCTCAAGATGGCGAACAACGCAAGAAGGGGTTGTTCGTGTTCTACCTCTATGACAAAATGAAACGCGAGGTTCTCATGGGTACGACAACCAGCATGAATGCCTCATGCACTTCTGCTTTGGCTACTTATGGAGAGCTGTCCTCGGGCTTGTGCAACAGTGGCTACACCCCATTAGGAAACTTAGGTCTTAGGAATGAACAGCTTCTAAGCGCCAAGTATTATGACAGCCATAGTTTTTTGAATCGTCAGATGGTCAAGAAGCTGACCTCGAAAAGTTTGTCAGCGAAGACTTCCGGTTTGCAGGAATCCTACAACATTGGCTCACAGACAGGTATTGTGACACGAAACACGGATGGTGACCTCTTGGCTTCCGTGTCCTACCATGACTTGCGTGGGTTGGTCGTTGAGTCAATGCAGATCAAGCCTGATGAAGTATTTTTGAGGCAATCCATCAAGTATAGTTTTACAAGAAAACCAATTGAAGTCAAGGCGGAATTGACGAAAGGAGACATGACAAAGAATGTTACTCAGCTGTATGTTTATAATCCAAACAATGATAAAATCGAGACAATGACAATACAAGTTGGAAATGTAACAAGGACAGTGGCATCGTATAGCTATGATGACATCGGAAGGCTCGTCTCTGTCAATCGAAGCGGCAACGCTGGCAGCGTGCATTACGCCTACAATATCCGCAACTGGCTTAAGGAGACGAAGTCAGACAGATTCAAGCAGAATCTGTATTATGAGTCCACAAAGGAAAATCCATGCTTCAATGGAAACATCAGCCGCATGCAATGGCAATCAGGTAAGGACCATGTGCTCCGTGGTTATGACTTCACCTATGATGGCTTGAACCGCTTGGAGGAATCTGCCTATGGAGAGGGGGCGGACTTGAGCCAGAACAAGAGCCGTTACTCCGAGCATGTGTTGTCATATTCTCCGAATGGCTCCATCGAGCGATTGCAGCGATATGGCAAGAAGAACAATGGGACGTTTGGTCTCATTGACGACTTGACGTACTCCTATAATGGCAACCAGATAAAGGCAATCAGCGATAAGGCTGGTAGCTTACTCTATAATGGTTCCTTTGATTTCAAGGATGGAGCAAATGCGGACGTGGAGTATTTCTATGATGCCAATGGCGCATTGGTCAAGGACTTGAACAAGGGCATCAGCAATATAGAGTATGATATTCTTGGTAACTTGAAGTGCATCACTTTCTCTAATGGCTTCAAGACGAAATATATCTATGATGCAGCTGGCAATAAGCTGCGAACCACCCATGAGTCAGTCGTTACAAACACGACCGACTACATCGGTAACTTCATATTCGAAGATGGCAAGTTGGACAAGTATCTCTTCGATGGTGGCTATTGTTCCTTCTACAATAGCCAGAATCCAACTTTCCATTATTACGAGAAGGACCATCTTGGCAGTGTAAGAATGGTTGTGAATGAGAATGGCACAATAGAGCAAGTGAATCATTACTATCCATTCGGAGGGGTATATGGAGACTTGTCATATAATAGCGAATACCAAAAGAGCAAGTACATCGGCAAGGAGTTCGACCACATGCATGGGTTGGATTGGTATGACCATGGCGCAAGAATGTATGATGCTGCCAAGGTGGCTTGGGATAGAGTGGATTCGCAATATAATGAGTACTATCCATATAGTCCATACATTTATAGTATGAATAATCCTATAAATGCTTTAGATACTGATGGTAAAAAAGTTTATGTATTTGCAAGAAATTTAATAGACGACTATGGAGTGAAGATAAATATAATTCATACATTTACTGTAGTAAAAACATCCTCCGGAAAAATATATAGATTTGCTTATGGTCCACAAGGTAGTGGCTTTTTGTCGATGGTTAGTGGTCATAGTCCTTTGGTGCGTTGTGATTATTATGATGATGAAAGTGCGGTTTCTTCTTATTTTGGAAAGAAACAGAAAACTGATGGTCTGAAAGAGGTTATGAAAGTGAATGTTCCAGCAGGCATGAGTTCTGAAGAATTTGATAAGGCTGTAATAAATGCAGCCTCTGAATTTAGTGATAATACAGAGATAAAATACCGAATAATCCCAACGAGCTCGACCGAAGGCAATTGTAATACTTCAACAACAAGCTTGTTGAAAAAAGCTGGTGTTTCTGATGGTGAGATAAATCGTATAAAAAATCAAATTCCAGGAATTAAAACTGGTTTTGGAGATGTTAAGCCATGGAGTGATGAAGAACGCAAGGAAGCTTTAAGACAAAAAATAAAACTTGAAGAAAGTTTGGATAATTCACTAAGATAGATTTGATATGAAAAAAATAGCGTATTTTCTTTTTTATTTGCTTAAAACTTATTTCTTAAGTTTATTGACTATGCAAAGTGTGATATTTGTCATAGCCTACATTAATTATGCTTATTTCAATCTTTGTGTACATGAGTATAATCCACTGTTATGTGGATTTATTTTAGGCATAAAAGGGGCTATTTTTAATTTCCCTTTGTTTTTATTCTTTTATTATAATAAATTTACAAATATTGAAATTGTACGTGAATCTATTGTTTATATAATGATAGCCCAAATACAAGGATTGTTGATATTGTACTTTACAGGAAATATCAAAAACGGTTTCTTGCTTGTTGGTGAAATACCTAAAATAAGTTGCCTTGTAACTTCTTGCTTTGTTGCATTATATTTGAAAAATAAGTATAAGGCAAAGAATTTCATGTTGTTTGATGTAAAATGTAGTCTTATGGTGATTTTTGCATTTCAGTTGTTTATATGTTGCTATTTGTTAAAAGTTTTCCCTTGGTATAATGATTTAAAAAATATAAATTAAAAGGATTTCTTGAAATAAGTAAAATATATTTTGTGTTAATATAAATCAATCTGAAGTTCTCCGAGAAAGTCTCTGTAGAGTAAATATCAAAAAATATTGATTATGGGAACAGGTGTCTTTTGCATATTGCTACTTTCCGCATGTGGCATGGTAGCCCAAGCTCAGAGTCCTACCAGGAATTATTTCCTTGGTAGGCAGATGCTTGATGCCAATGGAAGCCAAGCCATAACGACGATTACCTATTATGACGACCTCGGCTATGAGGACGAGGTCGCTACCACAGGTTTGAACGGACAAGGCAGTTATGTGTATACCAAAAAGGAATATAATATCCCAGGTCAGGTAACCAAGGAGTGGATACCTGGTGCAAGAAGTGTGTATGGAGAGTATCTTGATGCTTCCAGCTTGGCAGCATCTTCCTGTTCCTTTTTCAAGGACGGCTATCCTTTCGTTACCAATGAATATGACGCATTGGGACGTGTCGTGTCCACTATGCAACCCGGTGCGAACTGGGTCAACGCCCATCGTGCCGTTCGCAAGCGTTATGCCATCAATGCCGACTGTCCATCCGCCCCCGTCTCCCTCAATATATCGGAATCGGGTCTTTGTAATAGCGGATACTCGTCAACGTACAGCTTGGGATTGAAAAACGAGCAGTTGCTTCAAGCCAACTATTATGACAATCACAATTTCTTGACTGGTCAATTGACAAGGAAAGCCTCCTCCCATAGTCTTGCAGCAACCTGTGGTGCGAAGGAAGAGTGCAGCATGGGCTCGCTTACGGGAAATGCCTGTGCCGATACAAATGGCAATCCCCTTGTATTCGTGTATTATCATAACATGAGAGGACAGGTGATAGAGAGAGTATGCAAACCATGCCCGATGATGCTTTGCTATCCCAAACCCTGTCGTACTCCTTCACCAAGAACCCCCTAAGCATCACTTCTGCGATAAATAAGGGTGGCGTGATTACGAAAGTCACGCAATCGAACAAGTATAACGAGCATAATGATAAAATAGAGACCATGACATTACAAGTTGGAAATGTAACAAGGACAGTGGCATCGTACAGCTATGATGACATCGGAAGGATCGTCTCCGTCGTTCGAAGCGGCAACGCAGGCAGCGTGCATTACGCCTACAACATCCGCAACTGGCAGAAGGAGACGAAGTCGGACAGATTTTTGCAGAGTCTGTGTTATGAATCCATAAAGGAAAATCCATGCTTCAATGGCAACATCAGCCGCATGCAATGGCAATCAGGCAAGGACCATGTGCTCCGTGGCTACGACTTTGCCTATGATGGCTTGAACCGCTTGGAGGAATCTGCCTATGGAGAGGGGGCGGACTTGAGCCAGAACAAGAGCCGTTACTCCGAGCATGTGTTGTCATATTCTCCGAATGGCTCCATCGAGCGATTGCAGCGATATGGCAAGAAGAACAATGGGACGTTTGGTCTCATTGACGACTTGACGTACTCCTATAATGGCAACCAGATAAAGGCAATCAGCGATAAGGCTGGTAGCTTACTCTATAATGGTTCCTTTGATTTCAAGGATGGAGCAAATGCGGACGTGGAGTATTTCTATGATGCAAATGGCGCATTGGTCAAGGACTTGAACAAGGGCATCAGCAATATAGAGTACGATGTCCTTGGCAACTCCTAATGGAAGTTTGTTGAAATATGATTATAAGCGTGGTAAAATTTCTGTTATTAGTACAGAAATTCCAAGTGATGTTACTGATAAAACAAGAAAAAATGATATTTCAACATCTGAAAATTACGAAATTGATGCTGATGCATTAAGAAGAATGATAGATAAATTATTGCGTTTAAATACTAATAGCCATTTAATATTCAAGTGATATGACAAAGTCAAATATAATTTGGGGGCTAATCTTTGGATTTTTGTCTTCTGTAACTTATTTTCATTTTGTTTCAAATGATAGCGTTTATCAATCGGAAAAGTTGTTTAAATATGTCGGTTTTGTAGATTATAGCGAGGATGTAATCTCACATGAGCAACTGATGAAACTTATTGAAGAAAATTATCAGAGAATTCCAAAATGTAATTATGGCGTTGCAATTGTCAAAACTCCTGAAACTGCAGCAAATATTGGATTGTCGATACTGTCTTCTAAATTTGGTGAGGAGTTTGTGGATGCTCAAAAACCTTTTCGGGTTTATTTGCTTAATGGTAAGGTCTGGATGTTGCAAGGAAATGTTGCTGATAATAAAGGTTCCGTAATCTTAATTCAAAAGTTTGACGGAACAATTCTTTCTATAAAAAAATAATAAGATTATGAATGGAAAAAAACATTATTTATTTTTAATCATAAGTATTGTTGTGGGGTGTTGCTTTGGCTATGCATTTCATATAAAATATGACCACACGCAGATTAAAGCATATTGTTATCAAGGTCTAAAATCGTGCAATTTGAAATTGCCCGTTGTGAATGGTTTTTACAAACCTGATAGCAGTGTTTGGAATCTAGAGGGTGGTGTGCTCTCGGATTTTAAAGTGGTCGGAGAAGTTGGTTTTATGATATTGAAAGATATTTATGGGTATGATAAAATATATAAGCAAAAGCCATTCTTAATAGAGAAGAATTTTGAGTCTTGGACTGTTTCTGGTTCTGGTGAGGATTTCTCTCCTTATCAGTTGGGAGGAGTTTCCTATATTGTCATAGATAGAAAAACGGGTATGGTGATTGATTTTTCATTTGAAAAGTAGTATAACTGAGCCAAGTGGAAAAAATATGGAAGGAGATTCCGCAGCCTTATACTCTGTTTCGTGACTATAATATGCTGACAAAAGATCTCATCGACCAGGAATAAAGTACAGTACACCCATGGGGAAGACCTATGGATTCTTATTCACCAATTATTATCCGGAACTGTTGAGAAAGCACAAGGCTCAGGGGGATATTGCGATAACAAATTCTGAAATTGCTACGGTGGAACAATGGGCTAGGAATCTGGATAGCATGACTATCAAGCAATATCAGACGACAGATGCCAAGGAGCAGAAGGAAATAGAAAATGCTTTTTCCAACTCAGCCCTTGCCAAGCGCGCTGCGGCTATCATTGGAAGAGAAGATATTGCCAAGATGCTTAAGGATGAGACTCCTCTCATCGATGTATATTATGCCCAGCATATAGCTGATAGCATGGGATGCAGCCAGCAGCAGAAAGATGTCATCATCTCTAAAGCCCTTCTTCATGTGTTGGAAAGACTAGCTATGTCACTCAATAGTTATGGGCTTGACCTGGCAGAACATTGTATCAGTTGCCCGCCAGCTTGACAAACTGGAGAAAATCATCAAGGAGCTGAGTAAATAAAAAAAAGATGACCTCGCAAAATACGGGGTCATCTTTTCTGTAATCAAGGATTATCTATCAATAGAGCATGCCAAACATCCATAACGGAATGATGTTGCCATAACCCTATGATGATGCAAAAAAGAAATAAACCTCTTTTTCGCACACGTATATATTTTTTTAGAAAAAAGTCTCATAGTCTCATTTGTAGCCGAAAATAGTACGTTATATCGTTGATATAAAGATATTTATAACTAATGAGACTTCTTGCAAAAAGTAGAAAGAAGTATCATTAAAAATCAGAGAAGTATCATTAAAGATAATACAAAGTATGCGAAAAGCCAGTTTAACCCTGTTTTAAACATCAGAAAAAGTCATTTTAAACATAGCAAAAATGCATTTTAAATATCGCAAAGAATCAAAAGAATGTTGCCCAAAAATGAGTCCGATATTTGGGCACTCGTTGCCCGCGTTATGGGCAGTGGTTGCCCAGCACAGGGGCTGCCGATGCCCACTTGGTGGGCTACGGATGCCCGTGTAACGGGCACAGAAAGACCAACCGAAGGGCATAGAGGGACCATCTGATGAACTGACTTTTCCTGATTTCAATATGACTTTTCCTGATTTCAGTAGACACTTTTTTACTTTATAAACTAGAAAGGTAGA
>OKUI01000550.1_pt1 | contig 12961 bp, 8 predicted proteins | sample 1606531 | NCBI WGS metagenome assembly OKUI01 (sample SAMEA3882506, study PRJEB24775) | human gut metagenome | biome: human-associated habitat; feature: intestine environment; material: feces | place: Netherlands | collected 2009/2010
GGCTCACGCCCTGCATATTGTAGTATGTGGACTCATCCACCACATTAGTTTCAACCAGCTCCGATCTATAAGAGGAACCGTCATGTTTTACTGAGTCGATGGCTGCCTGGAGATTTTCAGCATCGCCATAATAATCTGGAATGTACACTGTTCCATTGCTCTCGTAGCCCTTGCCCGCGCTGAACACAACTTCCGTCAGGCACAGCACAGCCATGACTATAGACATCACAAACCTTCCCTTACCCTTGAGCATACTCATCAGCATCATAACAATAGAATATGTCACAAACAGTCCCCATGTGAGCATGATGACTGTCTTGTCAAATTCTATATTCTTGTCTGCATATACCAAAAAGCCAAATGCGACTATAATTCCAGCCATGACACCCACAACCTGTTTACGGTCAATGTTTACAACAGCCTCGTATCCCATGGATAACAGGACAAATATAAACAGAAATGAGAATCTGTTTGGTATTCCGTACTGGTCGTGGAATCCATGCCAGATATAGTTGAGGAGCACGTTGTTAAAGCTCATCATGAGGAACACCAGCAATATGATATTCTTCAGTTTCTCATACCACTTTATCTTCGTATTAAATATGTATATACCTATAAGAAGTATCGCAAATGTACCGCAGTACAGATTGACACCTCCGTCAAACCCTTGGCTCTTTATCGGCGGTGTGAATACAAACATCTGCTTTATCATATCCCAGATGCTGCCATACCACTCCCAGTTCGGGTAGTGTCTGGTTGCTGATGCCGTTGTGTTCAGTCCAATATATGCCGGAATCAGCAGAAATGCAGACATCGCAGCGGCAAGCACGGATGTTCCTGCAAATCTCAGCGTGTCCTCGGCGGCCTTATATATGTTCTTGTGGTTCGTCATGATGAACTGCAACACAAGAAACATGCATATCATGAAACATATATAGTAATTACAGAGTAGTCCGTAAAACAAACTCAAAGTGTACAGCTTATAGTTGCTTCCATCCTCCATCATCTGCTCAAATCCCTGAATGACCAGAGGAAGTATAAGTATACAATCCATCCACATGAGGTTCCATGAATAACCGACCACATAGTTGCTGAGTGCATATGCAATGGCAAATGGTATGATGAACACATTGTTCTTATCCTTACATTTATATCCGAGATAGCTTGCCATGGTAAGTCCCGACAGAGCGATCTTTATACTTATCAGAAGACACATAGCCACATACAGATGCTCTCTGTCAAATATAACTATGATGAAATTCAGAGGGCATGACATGTAGTATGCGATTATATCCAACAGGTTGCTTCCCATACCGATATCCCATGTGTAAAAAAGGCTTCCCTCATTCTGAAGCTTATCATGGTAATCTGAGAAAAATGGAAGATACTGGTGAAGACTATCCACCATAGTCAGACTGTGGCCGCCAAATGGACCGATCTCCGCTATGATCCAGAGCACCAGCATGAACACAGCCGGTACAAGGAACGATATGACCATAATATAATTGTCCGACAGTATATCTCTGAGTGATCTCTTATTCTTTTTGAACACAAAACATTTGCTGAAAATATAGTTGATGACTAGTACCACTAGCTGTACCACTATCTTAGAAACAAACTCATTATATCTGAACGAATCGCAGAGCAGATTGGTGCCAACGACCTCGACGATCATTGCGAACAGACGCATTCCCACAAAGGATACGAATTCCCTGACGATCTCTCCGACACGCTTCCTGTGTTCTGATCTGAACACATAAAATCCATTTGCAAAGTATGCGAATAGTATAGCCAGCATAATCGCTATGACATTGGCTTCACTCCTAGTCAGATCAGTGACTAATCTGAGTACAAAAAAAGATACCAGATTAACAGCCGTTGTCATTCCTCCGGCTATCACATACCTGACCATCTCTTTCTCCATGAGTTTCTTTATCTTGTCCAAATATATATTCATATCACTATACCGTTTCCTCATATCTTATATCTCATACATGTACACAGAGTCAGGAATACCTCATCTGATAGTATTCCTGACATGCATACCCTGTTTATACTATTCAATAGTTATAACAAATATGATGTTCTATTGATAGTTACATGTTATTAATTTTGATATCTGTTATTTCGTCAGCTCCATCTACTTCATAGCCGCAAGCAGATATACCAGTGGTGAATTCCAGTAGATCGTAACCTCGTTGCATGAATAGCTCTGTGCATTGTCCACATAGCATTTCTCCGGTGCCATGTCAGCAAGAACCGCCTTCGCATACGGGTCCTGAAGATTTCCATTTGCACCGCCTATGAGCATTCCAGGCATTGCCTTTCCAAGGACCTCTGATGGTCTGTGGTGTGGATTTTCCGGTGTCTGTGAACCGTAACCTGTCACATAACAGTAGCTGACCGGATTCCTTCCGAGCAGGTAGTTGAGCTGGTCTGCGGCATAATCGACATAAGAATCATCACCGAAGACCTTTGAAGCCATGAGCAGTAACATTCCGTCATTTGCCACAGCCATATTGCTTCCCCATACATACTCACCGCCGGTTGCAGAGCCAAATCCGCACTTGCCATAATTCTTGACAAGATCATCTGCGCCCTCCTTGAGGATGGCCTTCTCAGCTTCACAATCCTTGACATTCATGCAGTAGTCGTATATCGCATAGTAACCTACGTCAGCCCATCCAAGGCCATACTTCACGCTGGTCTTGACGGTTTTCTTGACATAGTCGTTGTAACTCTCATCCCCGGTCGCTATATAGAGTTCTGCAGCTGCCCACAGATACTCGTCAGTCATTCTTCCATCCGAATAAGAACCTGTTACTATGTCTCCAACATTTGTAAATCCCGGATCTTCCTCATGCTCTTCGAGATATTTCCATGCCTTCTGGGCCGCAGCAAGACATGTATCTGCAAAATCTTTATCTATATCCCTGTATATAACTGAGGCTTTTGCCATGACTGCGGCAAAATCGCCCGTGGCTGCAGTGGATATAGGTGACAGTATCATCTGTGCTGTCTCATCAACTGCAAGAACAGTCTCAGGGAACACCTCACCTGTAACCTTGTGGTATACACCACCGCTGTTCTCATCCTGCATCTTGAGCATCCAGTCAAGCTCGTATCTCGCCTCATCGAGAATATCCGGAACCCCATTGCCACTCTCAGGTATTCCTATAGTGTCATCCTTTGCAGCCTCAGCTGAGTCCTCATATGTGAGCAAAAGATCCTGCACAGCCTTCGCCCCCGGAACCACATATCTGCCGTAGTCTCCTGCATCATGCCAGCCGCCGGTCACATCCTTTGCCACATCTGATCCGTACACTATAGCCTGTCCGGTATGACATGCTTCATGGGCAAAATCACCTGCAGCTGCGCTGTCAAGTGCTGTTCCACATCTCTGGTCATAGAGCATGAGAACTGATGCCTTATAAATATCGTCATATATTCCATCCTTCACCTGGAACTCGTATGACTCCTCACCTGTATCTACTGTTATCTTGTATGTACCCTCAGCATTCACATCGCTGAAATCCACGATCGTATATCTGAGATCAGCGCCGGAATCATAATGCCAGTCGCCAAGCTCGCCCGTCTTAACAGACTTTCCTGTCGCAACGTCCACAACATCAAATGTCTTTGCCGACTCATTTGTTATGGTCGCAAGCTTCTGGGCATCCTTCTTATATCCGAGCTGGTTGACATTTACGATCTTAGGCTCTGGAATGGACTCGACCTGCTGTGCCTTTGATGCATCCACGACCGTAAGCTTTATATTGTCAAAATATATCTTATGTGGAGTACTGTCATCACCCTTGCCATCAAAGTGTCCGAGGTTCATGCAGAGTCTAGGCGCCGGATCCGACTCCTCGCTCATGGTGAACTGTGTCGAAACATGCTGTGTGTCTGTTCCAATCATCGCCTCGTCCATGACATACGCATGGTAATCTCCGCCATTTATCTGTATCCTGTACTGAAGTGCCCTCTCTATAGTGCTGTGAACATCAAATGAAAGCTCGTATACACAATCCTGATTGAGTGCAAATCCGTCATAAAATATCTGGTTTGCATAGTCGAGCTTGCCTGTCGATGTCACATCAAGACACAACTCACCATTCTCATTAAGCAGTTCCGCCTGACCGCCGTTAAAATATGTGGCACATCCATCTGTGTCATTGTCATCAAAATTCAGATCAACGAGCACATCCCCATCTGTCACCTGACTGTTCTCCTCCTCAGTGACCGCCTCAGATGTCTCTGTCTCCTCTGTCTCCGTGGACACATCCCCCGACTCCGTCTCAGTGCTCTGCACTGTCTGCTCCTCTGTACCGTCTGTCTTCTTGTCCCCGCAACCGGCAAGCATCGACATGGTCATAGCCGCTGCCATAGTAACTGCAAGTACCTTTCTCATCTTCGCCATTATTTACCCTCCATAAACCTTATAATGTCCTGAAACGCCATGTGTCCCCCGAAGATATCAAGTGCGCTCCCTATCGTCACATCTATCCTGTTCCTTCCAAGACTTCTAAGCTGTTCCAGATCGTCAAATGATGCCACTCCTCCCGCATATGTCATAGGCAGCTTCCCCCATCGTCCAAGCATGTCAGCCACATGCTCCTCGATACCGGAGGCCTTGCCCTCCACATCCACAGCGTGGACCAGGTACTCATCACAGTACTCAGACAACATATCAAGCGTATCATCGTCCACCTTTACATTGGTGAATTTCTGCCATCTGTCAGTGACAATGTAATACTCCCCATCCTTCTTACGACATGACAGATCCAGCACGAGATGTTCCCTGCCGACAGCCTTCTCAAGGGCATTCAGGTTGTCGAAATTTATCTCGCCATCCCTGAACACAAAGGATGTTGCTATGACATGGGATGCACCCATATCTATGAATTTCTCCGCATTGCCGGCATTTATTCCGCCACCGATCTGCAGACCTCCCGGATATGCCTCAAGGGCAAGCCTTGCCTGATTCACATCCGCATCATAATACTCACTGGATGCCGGATTCAGCAAGATGATATGTCCGCCTGTAAGCCCATATTTCTTATACAGATCAGCAAAAAAACTGCCGTCCTGATGTGACACAAAGTTCTCGTCCGCCTTGTCGCCCTCATCGCAGAGACTTCCTCCAACTATCTGTTTCACCTGTCCATTGTGAATGTCTATACATGGTCTGAATCTCATATCACCTGTCTCCTGTCATGTTAGTTATGTACACGCATCATTTGTCCATATAGTGGTTATTCTAACATACTAATTCCAAATATGACACAATAAATGGCTTAACCGGTCAAAACTTTATTTGATTACAATAGACAAAGGCTTTACAATAGAATTGATTATGTTCATCGTGAAAAAGAAAGGGGAACTTACTTATGAATTACTCACTGAAAGCCGAACTGGATAACTGCTATTCATTTGCCGATTCTTTGGACAACGACGGCTATGGTGCACGTCAGAAAGCAGGGCTCAAGACAAGGGAGATGCTGCAGTTCGATGTTCTTCAGTTTCTTGCATATCTGTCCAGTTCTAACCAGGCTGAACTTACCCTGGAGATAAAATTCATCCGCGAATATCTGAATCAACATTTTACAACTGACAGGTTCCGCACATTCAAATACGAGCGGACGACCGGAGATTTCGCCAGCACTCCGCCCCGTTCACTGACGTATTTCGTTCAGGGTGACCTTGCCCGCATGAAGGTTAATCCCAATGCGGTGTACCGTTCAAGAGACTATGTACGGACATTCAAACTCATGGGACAGGAATTTATCGCCTGCAACAACCTGACAGACGAAGGCGAGATTGCAAAGCTCACCGGCTACTGCCTGATGCTTGACAAGTACCTGAAGTCCATGAACCTTTACGCGATAGATCCAAGCCCGCTTCTCGACAAATATAACGCACTGCCTAAGAACACTCCAACAGCAAACCAGACCGGATCAGCTACTGTCACAGCAAAACCTGAACCGGCGAAGGACGTGGATACTCTTCTTGAAGAACTCGACTCCATGACCGGACTTGAGAGTGTGAAGAAGGATATCACAAACCTTGTAAACCTCCTGAAGATCAAGAAGCTCCGTGAAGAAAATGGCATGAAACAGCCATCCGTATCCCTCCACCTCGTATTTTCGGGTAATCCAGGTACAGGAAAGACAACCGTTGCCAGACTTCTTGCCAATATCTACAAAGGACTGGGGGTTCTGTCAAGGGGACAGCTTGTAGAGGTTGACCGCGGAGGCCTTGTGGTCGGCTATATCGGTCAGACAGCCATCAAGACATCTGAGGTCATAGAGTCCGCACTAGGCGGCATTTTGTTCATAGATGAGGCGTACACCCTCACTGCCGGAAAGGGCGAGAACGATTTTGGACAGGAGGCCGTGGACACTCTTCTTAAAGCCATGGAGGATCACAGGGATGACTTCATAGTCATCGTAGCCGGATATCCTGACCTGATGGAGCAATTTCTAAGTTCCAATCCAGGGCTGCGCTCAAGATTCAACAAGTTCATCACATTTGAGGACTACACAGGCGATGAACTGATGTCCATATTCGAGAGCATGTGTTCAAAGCAGGAATACAAGCTGGATGATGCCGCCCGCGATTACGCACAGAACTACTGGGTAGACAAGGCAGCAAACCACGACGAGACATTTGCCAATGCCCGTGAGGTGCGAAACTTTATGGAGTCTGCTATTTCAAGACAGGCCACACGTATTGTTTCAATGGACAAGATAGATGTGGATACCCTTGCAACCCTTACCGCTGCAGATCTAATGGAATAGTTTCTACTTTGTTCACACTTATTTTATTGTATATATTGCCGGATACATATTATAATGAAGGACATTGATATATTTGATTATCAGACAGAAAGAGAGGTATTTTATTTTGATCAGATCGGTTACAACAGACAATCCCGTTATGAACTTTTTAACCATCGTGTGTGATATAGTCATACTGCACTTTTTATGGCTGCTGACTTCCCTGCCAGTTCTCACAATAGGAGCATCCACCACTGCACTCTACTATACCACCATGAAGTGTATCCGAAATGGACAGGGTGGGGTGACAAAGATGTTCTTCAAGAGTTTTAAGGACAACTTTAAGCAGGCAACTGGCATCGGTATTCTGGCTTTGATCGCGGGTTTTATATGCGTCTTCGACATGTACTTTGCCATCAATAAAAATCTCAAGAGTATGATGGTCATTTTCACCATTATGTCCCTGATATACCTGTTCACAGTGCTATATGTATTTCCACTTCAGGCACAGTTTGAGAACACCATCAAGACGACTATCAAGAACGCTTTCCTGCTGTCCATCAAGAACCTTCCGTGGACACTGCTGCTCACAGCCATCACCGCTCTCATGGTCGTGATGAGCTATCTGAACTCTACAGTTCTTGGAATCATGCTCATATGTGCTGCAGGGCTTCACGCATACCTCTGTTCCCTCATATTTGTGCACATCTTCCGCGAATATATGCCAGAGGAAGATAACAAAGCTGATGAAGATTTCCACATTGAGGAAACTACAGATACAGTGGGAACTACAGATACCGATGACAGCACTCAGGACTAACGTCCCTTGCCTATACATACAGATGAATAATACACATTACACGCGCCAGCTTCCTTTAGGAGACTGGCGCATACGTCTATAGTGACTCCTGTCGTGTATATGTCATCCACTATGAGTATGTTTTTGTATTGTGGATAAACCTTGCCAATAGTCATGGACTCTTTTATATTGTTTGCCCTCTCCAGATTGTCGAGTGACTTCTGGGGCGCGGTATATCTGTCCCTCACGAGCATATCTGAGCACAGCGGAAGTCCAAGCTCATCCGCCACCACCCTGGCAAGTTCCTGAGCCTGATTGTACCCTCTTTTCCTGAGTTTTTTCCTGTGAAGAGGAACACAGGTTACTGCATCTATCCCATACTGGGCTGCATAAAGACGCACCTTGTCCGCCATCTGTTTTCCATAAAAATCGCAATATTCTATTTTCTCATGATATTTTATCGCCAGGACACTGGTCTTGACGGGCTCTAGGTAGTTGAACACCGGAAACCCTTTCTCGAAATTCCTGAAATGTCTCTCACAATCAAGACAGAATTCTCTTTCCTCAGAATCGATCTCTTTCCCACACCTCATGCACACAGGAGGCTTCACATAGGGCAGGTCTGTGTGACTGCTGCACACAGATCCCCCACCATACGGAATGACCTCATCACATATAGCACATCTGCGCGGAAATATCAGATCCGTGATAATGTCAAATATTCTCAATCTGTTCCTCTATTCTACTTTTCTCTGAACTCATAGCTATCATCTGTCACGCTCCGCCCTCGGCAGCCTCACTGAGCCGTAGCGCAAATGTGGTAAATCTCTTCTGTTCATCTTCATTGTCTATCATGGCATTTGCCAGTCCTATATTGCCGACTATGACCACACATCTTCTTGCCCTTGTCACCGCAGTGTACAGAAGGTTTCTGTTGAGAAGCTTTGGCGGGCATCTGAGAAGCGGAAGAACCACCACCGGGTACTCACTTCCCTGGGACTTGTGGATAGTTATCGCAAACGCATGCTCCAGCTCCTCCAGCTGGTTATACGGATACTCACTCTGTCTTCAATCGTCAAATTCAACTATGATCTTCTGGTCATAGTCATCCACCGTCCTGACAAATCCTATATCTCCGTTGAACACACCGACACCTTCCTCTTTCGCAAACCTGCCGGTGGGATCCATTATCTTCCATTCCTTCTTGTAGTTGGCTTCGGATTCTGCAGAACGTATTACTTCTGAGCCATTGAAATACTGGTGATTCTGCCATTGAGGTGATTTGTCTCCACTAGGCATGTCTTGCCAAACCAAGATTCCTAATTGGTCGCAATAAGTGTACCAGCGTGCTGGTTCTACCTTCACATGCTTGCGAATCATATTGAAACCGAAGTCTTTGGCTTTTTGTATGTCATAGCGGAGTGCCTCATCCGTAGGCGCTGTATATAAACCGTCAGGCCACCATCCTTGATCCAATGGACCAAACTGGAAATAATCCTTGTTGTTCAGCTGTAAACGAACGATGCCATTACCATCTCTTTGGGTTGAGATCTTTCGCATGGCAGCATAACTCTTTATTTTGTCTTGCAATTTTCCGCCACTGAATAGTTTTACCTCCACATCATATAGCGAAGGAGATTCTGGCGATCATAGCTTAGGATTCTCAATGGCGATATCTACAGGTTGACCTACAGCACCTTTGGCATTGGCAACAACAGTGTTTCCGTCTTTGACCTGAATGTCAACAAGGTCTCCCCAAGTAGTTCCTTCCGTAGCAACATGAACGGTCAACTTTTGAGAGTCAATGTCTGGAGTTGATTCGATATGGGTGATATGTTTGTTGTTGACAGGCTCCATCCATACGGTTTGCCAGATACCAGTAACAGGGGTGTACCAGATGCCATTAGGATTTGCATTTTGCTTTCCTACAGGTTGGTAACCATCCGTTGTCGGGTCCCACACTTTTACCACCAGCTTCTGATTTCCCGGCTTGAGATAATGTGTGATGTCGAAACAGAATGGAGTATATCCACCCGTATGTGAGCCGATTTTAATGTCATTCAGATAGACCTCAGTCTTCCAATCGACTGCTCCAAAATGCAGCAATACCGTCTTGCCCTTCCAAGATGATGGAACCGTAAACGTGCGCTTATACCAGAGTTCCTTGTCTTTGCCAACTTGCTTTTGTACACCAGATAGACTTGATTCCACGGCAAAAGGGACTAAAATCTTGCCCTCAAAGGCTTGTGGCTCTTTTTGTCCGATTGGTTGGATGGCGTATTCCCAAAGTCCATTTAAGTTGGCCCAGTTGGAGCGTTCCATGATAGGGCGGGGATATTCGGGCAACACATGGTTGGGATCCAAGGTCTCAGCCCATTTTGTCTTGATCTTGTCTCCTGCAGGTTTCCACGGAGAGTTGGGAGCTTTGGCAGTGGCGGTCAAGCTCATCAAAGCTAAAAATAGCCAGGTTAATGCGTTCTTTTTCATTTGCCTTTACTTTTTAAAATAGGGTTTGTTACTTTCTATGGATGTTATGTTGCCAGCCACTTGCGGCCAGTCGTTGATCCATTCCACCTTGTCCATGAAGAGTAGGCGGCCCCCGTCTGGGTCGGATCTTAAGAATCCATGATAGATCATCCAGTCTTGTTGTTTGTCATCGGTGATAAACTCAGCATTGTGTCCTGGACCTGCAACCAAGTTGCTGCCATGTAGCAGTACATCGTAAGCTCCATCAAGCATATTCTTTCCTTCTTTCGTTGTGTAAGGACCAAAGAGGTTCTTGGAACGTCCATAGATGACTTGATAGGTGCTGTTGACTCCCTCGCAGCAAGTACCTGCCGAGCCAAAGAGATAATAGTAGTCACCATGTTTATGGATATAGGTGGCTTCCATCTGGTTGCCTGCAACTTGTACAGGTTTTGTGCCTGGCTTGAGGGCGAGTCCATCTTCCGTTAATTCTGCACCAAAGATGCCATGGAAGGAGCCCCAAAACAAGTATTTCTTTCCATGATCCTCTATATAGAAAGGATCTATGCAGTTCTGTATGCCAATGTCTTGACTGATGAACAAGGCTCCATGGTCGATGAAAGGACCTTGAGGAGAGGTGGCGGAGGCGATGCCAATACCGCAAGTCCATTCTCCTCCCCATTCTGATTTGGAGTAATAGAGCATGTAGCGTCCATTCACGACATTGATGTCTGGGGCCCAAATACCACCTTGCGGATTCCATTGTGGGCGTGAGCTATCAGTGAAAGCTGTACCTACATAGTTCCAGTTGACCAAGTCTTTGGAGCGATAGATTGGGAGATTGCGTATATTCTCCGTGGCATACAAATAAAAATAGCCATCGTCCGCCTTCGTCACTGTTGGGTCTGGGAGCGAAGTCGAAACTATGGGATTATGGTATTTAGCAACTTTTGGCTGTTCGGGAGTTGGTGATTGCTCGATGTCATTCGACACCGAGCAATTTGTGGTAGTAAGACCGAACACAATACATAAACCTAAACAACTTATCATGTTTTTATTCATTATCTGTTCTGGAATTCTTGATTACAATTACCAACCTGGGTTCTGGGTCAGGTTAGGATTACGCTCTATCTCTGATTGTGGGATGGCAAACACTTTGGCATGCTCACCCATATATCCGTTGGTATAGCGCTTGGTTCCCCAAATCTCAGTCATACCATTGGCACCATTCAACTGGGCAGGATCGCTGACAGTCGTACGGTTGGTACCGATCTTACGGTCCATCCAAGTATCCCAACGAATCTGTTTCCAGTAGAGCTGTCCTTCTCCGCAGAGCTCCCATCCGTATTCATTGCGAATGCGTTCTCTCAGGTCGTCTTGTCCTGACACTTGGGTCCATTCGTTGCTGTTCAGTAAGGCCAAACCTGGGATACGTTCTCTAACCCAGTTAACGTATTTGATGGCTTCTTGAGTCTGTCCTGTCTCATTCAAAGCTTCTGCCAATGACAAAAGTGCTCCTGCATAACGGAAAATAGGGGTGTCGATGTCGCTGTTCAAGGCATTCTTCATCTCTCTTCCTTCTGGTACGTACTTACGCCAGAGATAGTAGAAACGGTCGTTGGTATCGGTACGCAAGTCGTAAGGTGCGGCATTGTCTGAGCCGATATAAGGCCAACGGAGGGTATAGTCCCAGCAGTCGGCGGTAGCACCACCTTTATAAGTTGAGTAAGGAGTGATGAAGTTCATCAACATACGAGGGTCTCTGTCCTTGTAAATCTTGAGAATTCTCTCCTCATTGCCATTCTTGTCATACTTGCTCATGTCTGATCCGTATGTCACCATTTGATCATAAGCAGCTTTCAACTTAGGGTCACTTGCATTAGGGTCAAGTCCATTGCGGAGGAAATATACGGAACGTTCCTTAGGTGTCATGCTAGAGTAACCAGGAATGGCCTCGTCCATTTTGAAAGGCTTACCGTTGGCATACTCGTATGAGTCAACGAAGTATGGGTTAGGAATCAAGTTGTTCCAGCAGCCAAATCCATCAGCGGTATAAGTGACACGGTTGCCCTGTGTACGTGCCAACAAGGACCCCATGCCATCTTCCTCAGAATACTGATACTGGAAGATGTACTCATCGTTTCGCTCGTTAGCTGCCTTGAACATGTTCTTATAGTCTGGGAACAACTCAAAGCCCATGGTTGTGATAGCCTTGAAGTCGGCAACAGCTTTGTCCCATTGCTTCAGCCACATATATACTTGGCCACGCAGATAGTAGGCGCAAGCTTTCGTTACACGGCCATAGTTGGAATCGGATGTAGAATACTTGTTAGGCAAGTTAGGCTCTTCGATGGCTTCGGTGCAGTCTTTGATGACTTGCTCCCACACTTCAGCCTCCGTGTTGCGGCCTTTGGTGTCTTGACCATATTCTACAGGCTCTGTATAGATAGGTACGCCACGCCAGAACACGTTGGCACGATAATATGCCCAAGCTCTCAAGAACTTGCATTCTGCGATGTCTCTGGCACGCTCTTCTTTCGACATGCTAGTACATTTATCGAGGTTGCAGACAACGTTGTTCGTACGATAGATTTCCTCATACAATCTTTTCCATAAGTTGGCGAAGCCCCAATAAGTGGAGTTGCAACGTCCGCGGCACCAATCATAACCTCCCCAGTTGGCATCAAGGTCGCAAACATCGGTTGCGGCATCGAAGTTCTGCCAGTCTGGTGTCTCATATCCATTCTCATAATAGAAACGCTCGTATGCTCCGTTTACTACAGCATTGGCCATGTTGTATGTGCTCCAAACCAGGTCGGTACCTACACGGTCGGTTGGCTGGGTGTCTAGGAAGTCGGATGAGCAAGCTGTAAAAGCAGTTCCAGCAGCAACCATCAATAGGCCACCTAATATATGT
>OKUI01000584.1_pt1 | contig 12445 bp, 9 predicted proteins | sample 1606531 | NCBI WGS metagenome assembly OKUI01 (sample SAMEA3882506, study PRJEB24775) | human gut metagenome | biome: human-associated habitat; feature: intestine environment; material: feces | place: Netherlands | collected 2009/2010
GCTCTTCCCCCAAGGTGCCGCCGCCGGGCATGGGCGCTCGGCCGTAAGCTTGGCCGAACGGCCTTGAGTGTGTCGAGCACCCATGACCGACGGCGGCACCGACATTGGCATGAATGGCGCAAACGATGGACGCCCATGCCCGGCGGCGGCACCGCATCCAAGCATCTTCCGACAATGACGCGCCCAAGTTGTTACAACGATGTAAGAATGATATATTCAACGTTGTAAATACTGGAACAACGGATTGGGAAGGACTAAACATGGTTGTTTACAACAATCCGATCGTGCTTCAGCGCGCAGACCCCTGGGTGCTCAAGGTTGACGGCGAGTATTATTTCACCGCCTCCGATCCGGAATACAACTGCATCGCCATCCGGCACGCATCGAGCATCAACGATCTGCAGAAGGCTCCGGAGACGGTGGTGTGGCGCAAGCACGAATCCGGCCCGGCAAGCATCTACATCTGGGCCCCCGAACTACACCGCATCAATGGCGCATGGTATATCTACTTCGCAGGCGCCGCAACGGATTTCGAAGCATCCGGCCTGCCGACGCACCGCATGTTCGTGCTGGAGAACACCGACGACGATCCAACTTCCGACAACTGGGTGGAGAAGGGCCAGATCATCACCCCGATCGACTCCTTCGCACTTGACGCCACCACCGAGGTGATCGATGGCGTGCAGTACTTGGTATGGGCGCAGAAGGATCCCGCCATCGAAGGCAACTCCAATCTGTATATCGCCAAGATGGCCAATCCGTGGACGCTGGGCAGCGAGCCCGTCATGCTGACCAAGCCGGAATACGACTGGGAATGCATCGACTTCCTGGTCAACGAAGGACCGGCCTTCCTGTTCCATGAGAACAAGATCTACATCACGTATTCCGCCTCCGGCACCGGAGTTCCGTACGCCGTGGGGCTGTTGACCGCCGAGCGCGGCAGCGATCTGCTGGACAAGGCCTCCTGGACTAAGAGCCCGGTGCCGGTGTTCAAGACCTGCGCCGAGAACGGTCAGTATGGTCCGGGCCACAATTCGTTCACCAAGTCCGAGGACGGCACCGAGGACCTGATGATTTACCACTGCCGCAACTACACGGAAATCAAGGGCGATCCGCTGTTCGACCCGAATCGCCACGCGCGCGTCGGTGTGGTCAAGTGGACCGCCGACGGTCCGGATTTCGGCGTGCCGGAACTTGATAATCTGTGGACCCCCACTACCACGGACGTGTTGCCCGCTGATGGTGGCCCGCTTGCGGGAACTCCGGCCGTAGGCCACTGAGGGGCGTGGCCGGAGGGGTCACCCCGTCTATAACCCCATCCATAAAGCTGGCTGTTGTCGTCGGCGTGTTACCGTTTGTACAACGATGAAAATAGCTGTATAATCAAAATTACAACGTTGCAAATGAGCAGGGAGGCTCAATCGAAAAGGATTCTTCCCATTCGGATTGCAACGAGGAGCGGTCCAGCGATGGTCCGTTGAGGAAAAGGAAGGAAACATGTCTACATCCAGGCATCTTACCGGGTTGCGGCGCTTTGCCAAGGCTGCCGTAGCCGTGTGTGCGTCACTTGGACTTGTGCTTGCCGCCGGAGGCTGTGGTGCCTCTTCGGGTGAAAGCAAGACCATTTACTTCTGGAACAATCTGGTGGGCGATGACGGTCCTGCAATGCAGCGCATCGTCAAGGAATACAACGCCCAGAGCGATTACAAGGTCGTTTTCCAGCCGATGAACGGCGGCGATCTGACCACGAAGATCTATTCCGTGATGCAGACCGGCAAGAACATCCCCGACATCATCATCGGCGACCAGTTCCAGACCGCCGTTCTGCAGTCCCAAGGTCTGCTCGACACCATGGACGATTGGCAGAAGGTCGCCCCGGACCTCAAGGAGAGCAGCTTCCTGCCCGCCACTTGGAAGGGCGTCACCATCAATGGCAAGGCCTACGGCATTCCGCTGTATCTGTACCAGATGGCCATCTACTACAACAAGGACCTGGTCAAGAAGTACAACCTGCAGTACATCCTCGACGACGGGTTCGTCACCATCGACGAGATCAAGGACCTCAAGGGCAAGCTACCCAAGGGCACCTACGCGCTGACTTACGGCAATCTGCCGTGGGCCTTCATGTCCCTGCTGTACGGCGCGGGCGGCACGCTTGAGAACGATATGGACGACCTGACCAAGGACGTGTGGCGCAAGCCCATGGAGAAGCTCAAGGAAGCGTACGACGCCGGTGTGATCGCCCCGATGGACGTCGACGGCGAGCAGGCGTTCGGTTCCGGCAAGGCCGTGTTCGCGCAGCTTGGCACGTGGGCGCAGGGCAATATGTCCAACACCTTGGGCGCCGACAAGATCGCGGAAGCCAACACCCTGCAGTACAGCGCCGACAATCCGGTGAACTTCTTCTACCAGTGCAACTGGATGCAGTTGAAGGATCCGCACCGCTCCGCGGCGAAATCCGCAGCCGCCGCCGACTTCGTCAAGTACGTGTACGAGCACTGGATGGATTGGTCTGAGGTCGGTTCCATCTCGCCGGCATACCGCGATCTGAACAACCCGGAGTACCAGAAGCTGATCCAGGCGTCCTTCACCAACAGCAAGAAGGAACGCGACTACATCAAGACCTCCAACTACCTCTACGGAGGCTATGCGACCGCTGGTTGGGGCACATACAACGACATCGTCTACGGCAATGTTGGTCTTGAAGAAGGTCTGAAGACCCTCGACCTCATGGCCCAGGGCCAAATCGAGATTCAGGAGGAATCGTGATGAGCAAGACATCTACGATCGGATCCGCAAAATCATCCATGAAGCGCAAGAACTCCATCTGGCACGCGCTGCCGTACATCGCTCCGCACTTCATCATCTTCGCCGTCTTCGGCATCATCCCGATTATCTTCGGCATTGGACTGGCGTTCACCCGCTGGAACATGGTCGGTGCGCCGAAGTTCGTCGGCCTGCAGAACTTCGCGAAGATCTTCGACCCCAGCACCTATTTCTACTCGATCTTCTGGCGTGATCTCGGCCACACTCTGCTCTTCGTGCTGGTCAGCGTGCCGCTGACCATCATCGTGCCGCTGCTGCTCGCCGTGGCGCTCAGCAAGAAGGGACTCAAGGGCGCTGGTCTGTTCCAGGCGATCTTCTACATCCCAGGTCTGATCTCCATCGCCGCCGGTGCACTGGTCTGGCGTATGGTCTTCAACTCCCAGTTCGGTCTGCTGAACACCACCTTCCACACCGACATCAACTGGCTCGGCAAGAACCCGTACGCATGGATCACCATCTTCGTACTCGTGCTGTGGGCCGGTATCGGCGGCAACCTCGTCATCTACCGTTCCGCGCTCTCCGGCGTGGACGAGAGCCTCTACGAAGCCGCGAAGGTCGACGGAGCCGGTCCGGTCAGGATCTTCTTCTCCATCACTCTGCCGGAAATCAAGCTGCCGCTGTTCTACACCACCATCATGACCACCACGGGCGCCTTCAACGTGTGGGGCCAGCCGGTCATGCTGACCAACGGCGGACCGAACTACCAGACCCAGGTGCTGCTGATGGATATCAGGAACCTCGCGTTCCCCGCCGGCCCTGCGGCCGCCGGCATGGCTTCCGCAATGGCATTGCTGCTGGGCATCATCCTGATGGCCATCGCCGCGATCCAGCTGATCTTCATGAATAAGGAGGACTGAAGATGTCCGCTGCAACCACAGTCAATGTCGCAAGCGCGGCAATTCCTGAAAACAAAACCAAAAAGGTCTCCCCGTCGCTGATCGCCGTCTATGTGGTGCTCGTCGTGCTGGCAGTCGTCTGGCTGCTTCCGGTGATCTACACCGTGACGACTTCGTTCAAGTCGGTGGCCGAATTCACCTCCAACGCGTTCAACTTCCTGCCCGCGAAGTGGGTGCTTGACAACTACATGACGCTGATCGAGGCATCCGCCAGCTACCCGGTCCTGAACTGGCTGGGCAACTCGCTGATTATCTCGACCGTGTTCGCAGTGCTGTCCGTGTGCATCGTCGCGCTCGCAGGCTTCGGCTATTCCCGTCTGAACTTCAAGTACCGCGATACGCTGTTCTTCGTCCTGCTGCTCATCTCGATGTTCCCTGCCGTGGTCAACATGATCCCGCAGTACCGCATCATCGCCTCCCTCGGCTGGGTCAACACCTACTGGGCCTGCATCATCCCTGGCCTGGGCAACGTGGCGAACATCTTCCTGGTGCGCAACTTCATGAAGGGCATCCCGAAGGAACTGGACGAGGCGGCCGAAATCGACGGCGCCACTGATTTCCAGATCTTCACCCGCATCATGCTGCCGGCCATCCGCCCGATTCTGATCGTCATCTTCCTGTTCAGCTTCACCGGCGCTTGGAACGACTTCCTGTGGCCGACCTTGGTGTTCAACGACATCAACAAGATGCCGGTCACCGCTGGTCTGCAGCTGCTGAGCAACCAGATGGGCCAGTACAACCAGATGGGCTCCCTGATGGCGGCCACCTGCATGGCCATCATCCCGACCCTGCTGCTGTTCCTGTTCGCGCAGAAGTACTTCCTGCAGTCCCTGAACATCACCTCCGGCCTCAAGGGCTGATACCGGCCGAGTGAGATAATGCACAGGTCCGTCCCCAAACGGACGGGCCTGTGATTTTATCTTTCCCGAGCTGCGCATCGCACATCGGATGAGGCCACACCACGGAAAGGACCGATATGAATCCGCAAGGCAACACCATGCAGCCGCCGGCACCATTGGCTCGCAAGGCGGAACGAGTGCTGATGACCATCGCCGCCGCCTACAACGTGATTATGGCGTCCATCACACTGTTCATGTTCACCAGCTGGTTCAAAGGCCAAGCCTACGATCTGCTGGAACATAACGGTTTGCTGAAAACGGACTATTCCGCGGTGGACAACGCCTCGACGGTGGTGGGCATCTACGCGCTGCTGGTGCTGATTATCGGCATCGTCAGCTTCATCATGTCCATGCGGTGTCTCGCTCCCGGCACCACCAGCCGGTGGGTGATCATCTGGCTGGCAATCGTGGTGGTCTTCTCCCTGGGCACGATGGACCTCATCGGCCTTGCACTGTATTCCATCACCTTGGTCATCTATCTGGCCCGCAACAAGGCCATCGCGGCGCAGCAGGATGTGATCCGCACATGGGCCCGCACGCATCAGGGCTAATCCTCCTTCCCGAAGAAAGCTGTCGCTCTCGTGGCGGCGGCTTTCTTCGTATCCGCGCATATTGACGCGGTACGTTATCGAACACGCAATTCACTTATCCAATTCATTCATTCACAACCACAAGGTGGGACCATGACCGACACAACCGACGACTACGGTTACCTGCTCGTCCACTTCATCGAGGATCCGGACGGCTACGCCGAGAAGATTTACATGGATATATCCGATGGAGACAATCCGCACCGTTGGGTGCCGCTCAACGATGGAAAGCCTGTGCTGGCTTCGCATCTCGGTACCACAGGCGTGCGCGATCCGCATATCATCCGCAATCCCGACACCGGCACGTGGTATATCATCGCCACCGATCTGCGTGTGTTCGGAGGCGACGGCGGCGGCTGGTACGAGTGGAGCCACCACGCCAGCACGAATCTCATCATCTGGGAATCCGACGATCTGCTCCATTGGAGCGAGCCGCGCATGCTCGACGTGTCCCGCAAGCCGGACGGCTCCCATCTGGAGCTCGGCATGGCTTGGGCATGCGAATGCCTCTGGGCGCCGGACTACTATCCGCAAGGCCATCACGGTGGGCGCGGCGCATTCGTCATGTATTGGTCCAGCACTGTGTTCAATGATGCGGACAAGGCTCACGACGACAAGAACGTTTACTGCACTGTGCTGTGGGGCGCCACCACCGATTTCACGCAGGACACGTTCGAATATGGTGGCGTGTTCATCGACAACCACGGTGACGCCATCGACACCACGATGATCCAACGTCCGCTGCCTGATGGTGGTGTGCGCACGTACCGCATCACCAAAGACAACGCGCATGGCACCGGCATCTGGATGGACCGCACCGACGCGAAGCGCTGGTGGGAGCCGGGGACGGTCTGGACCAAGGTGCAGGACCGGATTGGCGCAGGCTACGTGCCGGACGGCAACCCCGGCGGCGTGGAAGGTCCTGCGGTGTTCGCCAACCACCACAACAACGGTGGACCGGACGACGAATGGTACTTGTTCGTGGACGTGATTCCGTCGATCGGATACCGTCCGATGGTCAGCCGCGATCTCGATCAGGGCTGGGTGCCGTTGCAGGCGGACGATTACTTCCTCACCGCGCATACGAAACATGGTGGCGTCGCCTCGCTGACACGCGCCGAATACGACCGTCTCGCCCAGCATGTGCATGCATTCTGACGAACGACGTTGACGACCGTGCGCCCGCGTGTGCACGCGGCAAAACCAAGGGGGCTTCCCGGAATAACCGGGAAGCCCCCTTTGCGTGTTCGCTGACCGCGACGGCAATCGCAGTCAGCGACTGCTATTGCTGCGATGTATCGCCATTGGCGCCGTTATTACCGGAATTATCGCTACTGGTTCCTCCGCCATTGCCACCGTTGGTGTGGTTACCGTCGCCGTTAGCGGGGATACCGCCACTATTACCGCCGTCGCCACCGCCCTGACCGGTATTCTGCGTTTCCTCGGTCTGATTCGGCGTGGTCTGTTGGGTGTTCTCCTCGGTGCGCGGAGTCACGGTGGTCTGCTGCTTTCTAGTCCAGGTCTTCTGCGCGCCGGTGCCCCACGTACCGTCCGGTCCGCCGACCTTGCCGTTATCGGTGGCGTCGGGGAACGTTTCGTTCGGCGTATCGGCCAGTGCCTGCTTCATGTATTCGGTGAAGAGATGCACGGGGTAGTCGCTGCCGCCGGTCCAGCTGCCGAATGCGGGAATCTCCTGCGGGTTGCCGTTGTCGTCCGGATACCACATCGCCACAGAAGTCAGCATGGACGGCGTGTAGCCGATGAAGCTCGCTGCGTTGGAATCGTTTGCGGTGCCTGACTTGCCGGCAATGGTGTGCCCAGTGGCACGCGCCTCGGTGGCGGTGCCTCGCTGGACCACGCCGGTAAGCGCCTTCGTCACGAGATTCGCGTTGTTCGCTTCGAACGTCTGCTCCGCCGAGGTCGGCGCGTTGTACAGGTCGGTGCCGTTCGCCGTCTGCACTTGGGCAACGATATGCAGCGTCGGCTTGTTGCCTTGGTTGGCCAGTGTGGCGTATCCCTGCGTCATGTCCTTGAGGGTCAGGCCGTTGTTGCCGAGCACGGTGAACGGGTTGGAACCATCCAAAGACGAATCGTCAACGCCGGCCTGCCGTGCGGTTTCGGCGATTTTCTGCGCGCCGAGCTTGGTTTGCAGATCCATGTACACGGTGTTCGAGGATTGTTCCGTCGCCGTGTACAGGTTCACGTATCCCAGATTCTCGCCGCCGTAGTTGCTCACCGTTTCGGTGATGCCCGGGAACGTCCGGTACGAGTTGCCGTTGAAGTACGTGTTGAGGCTGACGCCTTCGTTGACGGCGGCCAGCAATGCGAACGGCTTCATGGTGGAGCCGACTTCGTACGTTGCCTGGGTGACGTTGTTGAGCTGCTTGGTCAGGTAGTCGTCTCCTGCGTACAGCGAGATGATGGAACCGTCCTTGGGGTTCACCGACAGCGCGCCGAACTGCATGCCGTCGGGCACGATGCCTTGCATGCCGTTTTGGGAGGGACTGATGGTGGAGAACATCAGGTCCTGCTTCGATTTGTCAATGGTGGTGACGATTTTGTAGCCGCCGGTTTCCAGGTCCTGCTTGCTGAACGCCTTGGTGTTGACGAGTTCGTTCTGCACCATCGTCAGCAGGTATCCGTTCGGTCCGGACATCTGGTTGTTCTGTTGGATTTCGATGGTTTGCGGGAATTTCGCGGCTTTCTTCTCGTCCGGCGTGATGTAGCCGTCTTCGTCCATGATGTTCAGCACGCGCTTGTAACGTTTTTCAGCTTGCTTGGGATTCACGTCGGGGGTCCATACGCTCGGCGCGGGAATGATGCCGGCAAGCATGGCCGCTTCGGAGAGCGTCAGATCCTTCGCGTCCTTGCCGAAGTACGCTTTGGCCGCTGCCTGGATGCCGTATGCGCCACGGCCGAGATAGATGGTGTTCATGTAGTTGCACAACACCTGGCTCTTGTCCTGTGCTTGGGCGATTTTGACCGCCAGGAACGCCTCACGCAGTTTGCCCACGTACGAGGTGGTTTCGCCCAGATAATAGCGTTCCGCATACTGCTGGGTGATAGTGGAACCGCCCTGCCTGCTACCGGTGGTCAGGTTGTTGTAGAACGCGCGTGCGATGCCGATCGGATCGATGCCCTTATTGGTATAGAAGGAGCGGTCTTCCGACGCCACGATCGCGTTGCCGACGTAGTCGGGCAGGTCTGCGCAGCTGATGATTTCGCGGTTCTGCTCCGCATAGCTGCCGATCGGCGTGGTGCCGTCGTTGTAATACACGGTCGTCTTTTCGGCCAGCGCGAACTTTTCCGGCTGCGGGATTTCCGTGGTGATGTACATGTAGGCGAACAGGCCGATACCTGCCGCGATGAGCGCCGCGAAGATGCCGAGCACCCATTTGAGCACGAGATGCTTGTGTTTTCTGGTCTTTTTGGGTGCGCGATGCGAAGTGTGCTTCGGCCCCTGGGGCGGCTTGCTCAGCACTTCTCCATGGACCCCGTAGGTGGTGCCCACCCGTGGCGTCGTGGACGTTGCGCTGCCGCTGCGGGCGCTTTTTGAGCGTGAGCTGACACTTCGTGTTCGTGAAACCATGGTTTCCACCGTAGCCGAACGACCTGAAAAACAAGGGTGTAGATAGTGCTGTCCGACTGGAAAAACATGTTTTTGCGCAGCTTTTTTACAAATCGACAATCTGTTGACGACTGCCGTAATATGGCCGTTTTTCAGTGATTTTTCAGTTTGCAATGCGGTTTGTGGGTATGCTTGGGGATTGGTATACCTGCGAAACGCATAACAGAGGAGTCGTTTTCAGATGAGCATTCGAGTGGCTATCGCCGGCGTGGGCAATTGCGCCTCGTCGCTGGTGCAGGGCGTTGAGTATTACAAGGACACCAAGGACGAGGATAAGATTCCCGGTCTGATGCATAACAATTTCGGTGGCTACCGCGTGCGTGACATCGAATTCGTCACCGCGTTCGACGTGGATGCGCTGAAGGTGGGCAAGGACCTGTCCGAGGCGATCGGAGCCTCCCAGAACAACACCATCAAGTTCGCGGACGTGCCGAATCTGGGCGTGGAGGTGCTGCGCGGCCCGACCAACGACGGTTTGGGCGAGTACTACCGTCAGATGATTACGGAGTCGGACGCCGAGCCGGTGGATGTGGCGCAGGTGCTGCGTGACAAGAAGGTCGACGTGCTGGTCTCCTATCTGCCGGTTGGTTCCGAGAAGGCGGACAAGGCTTACGCTCAGGCCGCTATGGACGCTGGCTGCGCGTTTGTGAACTGCTTGCCGGTGTTCATCGCGTCCGATCCCGAATGGGCGCAGAAGTTCCGTGACGCTGGTGTGCCGATCGTCGGCGACGATATCAAGTCGCAGGTCGGCGCCACCATCACGCACCGCGTGCTGGCCCGTCTGTTCGAGGATCGCGGCGTGCGTCTGGATCGTACGTACCAGCTTAACGTCGGCGGCAACATGGACTTCATGAACATGCTGCAGCGTTCCCGCCTGGAATCCAAGAAGATCTCCAAGACCCGCGCCGTCACTTCCGTGGTGCCGCACGAGATGGATCCGCACAACGTGCATATCGGACCTTCCGATTACGTGGCTTGGCTTGACGACCGCAAGCTCGCGTTCGTGCGTTTGGAAGGCACCACGTTTGGCGATGTGCCGCTGAACCTCGAATACAAGCTCGAGGTGTGGGATTCCCCGAATTCCGCCGGTATTGTGATCGACGCCGTGCGCGCGGCCAAGATCGCGCTCGACCGCCATCTGGCCGGTCCGGTGCTGGCTCCGAGCTCCTACTTCATGAAGTCCCCGGCTGTGCAGCACGAGGATGGCGAGGCTCGCCGCTTGGTGGAGGAATTCATCAAGGGCGATGTCGAAGGTACCGAAGAGCAGCTTGACGCCGATGTGGCGGCCGCGAAGGCCGCCGGCAAGGATGTGTGGCGCGCATAGCGTGCGTTGCTGACGGCAGACTTGCGATGGCAATGACAACCCATCTCGTAGGCCTCGACCCACTCGGCTGATTCGTAGGCAGAATCAGCATATAATGAAAATCCCTATGGCCTGGGGTAATGCCATAGGGATTTTTGTTGTCCCGGAAACGCTGCGGCGGTGGCGGCCAATGGTCGTGCGCTGTCGCAGCGTGAACGGGAATCATATATTGCGCAATGTATATCGCGTCACTTTTTGAGGAGTGGTTCGACCTGCTGCTCGTACGCGGTCAACGCGGTGTCGATCACATTGTGCATGTCGTAGTACTTGTACGTGCCCAAACGGCCGCCGAACACGGTCCTCGGCTCGGCCTTCGCGAGCTCCTCGTACCTCGCGTACAACGCCTTGTCGGCCTCCGTGTTGATCGGATAGTACGGCTCGTCGCCACGCTCGGCGAACCGGCTGTACTCCTCCCACACCACGGTCCTGTCCGGGTTCTGCGAAGCCCGGCGCTCCGGGTTGAAGTTCTTGAACTCGATCGCGCGCGTGTACGGCACGTCCGCGTCGGAGAAGTTCATCACCGGGCAGCCGAAATGGTCGCCCTCGTCGTAGCGCACCTCCTTGAAGTCCACCGTGCGCCACTTCAGCTCGCCGAGCGAGTAGTCGAAGTAGCGGTCCACCGGACCCGTGTACACCACCGGCACGCCCGCCGCGGCCAAGGCCTTCCTGTTGTACGGCTGGGACTCGTCGAAGAAGTCGGTCCTGAGGGTCACGTGGATGCGCGGATCGTCGATCATGCGCTCCATCCACGCGGTGTAGCCGTCCGTGGGCAGGCCCTCCCACGTGTCCCTGAAATACCGGTTGTCGTAGTTGAAGCGCACCGGCAGGCGGTTGATGATGCCCGCGGGCAGGTCCTTCGGATCGGTCTGCCACTGCTTGCCCGTGTAGTTCTTGATGAACGCCTCGTACAGCGGACGGCCGATCAGCGAGATGCCCTTGTCGTTGAGGTTCTTCGGGTCCGTGCCCGCCAATTCGCCGGCCTGCTCGTCGACCAGGGCCTTCGCCTCGGCCGGCGTGTAGTGCGCGTGGAAGAACTGGTTGATGGTCCCCAGGTTGATCGGCAGGGGATACACCTCGCCGTCGTGCGTGGCGTACACGCGGTGCACGTAGTCCGTGAAGCTTGTGAAACGGTTCACATAGTCCCAGACCCTCTTGTTGGACGTGTGGAACAGGTGCGCGCCGTACTTGTGGATCTCCGCGCCGGTCTCCTCGTCCATGTAGCTGTACGCGTTGCCGCCGATATGGTCGCGCACGTCGATGATCTCGACCCTCACGCCCAGATGCTCGACGGCCTGCTGGGCCACGGTCAGGCCGAACAGGCCCGCACCCACAACCACCAGATCCGGATATTCCACCGCACCAGTCATAAAAACAACCTTCCAAAACAGTCAGTTCAATTACAAATGCACACTGCCAATGTGCGTTTCGCGTTCATGATACTCGCATACCACGAATGAACGCAGCCGATCCATACTCCGAGTTATTCATCTCCAAAGATTCTTGCCCATGTCTCCATGGAGGTAATCCCATAAGACTGGTATTGGGCAGACAATCGCTTCCAATTCTTCAGAATCTTGCGTGTAAGCCGATATCCTTCCATCATGCTCTTACGGAAACGTTTGTTGTCTCGCTTTAGCCATGCCACCCCATTACCGTCTGGCGTGGTCACCAATGCTGAATTGACATGGTCAAAGGCAAGCCAGGTCCAGGCAGCATCGCGTGCGGGGATGGCCGCATCCGGACGAATGGCTTTATCGGGATTGGCCTTCTTGATAAAGCTCTTCGCGATAAGGCCGACAGCCGCCTTGTACCGGCTTTTCATAGTCGATGGATGGTTCTTTGGCGGTTCAACCTCACCAGCTGGCTCAGGAAACTCCTCAAAACTCTCCTTGGACTGAGCATCGGGATATTTTGCTCGCAGTTCACGCACTTCGCCAAGTTTCGTCGGCAAGCAATCTACAAGGTACTGTGGGCCTCGAAGAATATCCCTTAGCGCCATATGATGCAATGCCATGGCGGAGTACACAAACCGAAGCCCGAGACTGGCATCACCATACAAGGTCTCCACCAACATGCGAGGTGGCCTATCCGGATACGTCAACAATGCCGCGAGCCAACGGTTACGCTCAGTAAAGTATTCCTCCCACGAACGTGCTGGATCCTTGTCATGCCATGCTTGGTGCCATACGGCGACACCGGGAAGACATATAGTCGGAATGTTGTTTTCTTTGGCACGCAAGCCG
>OKUI01000586.1_pt1 | contig 12420 bp, 9 predicted proteins | sample 1606531 | NCBI WGS metagenome assembly OKUI01 (sample SAMEA3882506, study PRJEB24775) | human gut metagenome | biome: human-associated habitat; feature: intestine environment; material: feces | place: Netherlands | collected 2009/2010
CAGCTTCAAAATGTCTGCGATCCGTTTTTCACCACGCGCACAACGCGCAAGGTCGGCATGGGCATACCGCTGTTCCGCCTCGCGGCAGAGCAGCCAGACCGCCGCAGCGGCAGCCAGCGCCGCCACAGCGCTGGCGAGGACGCGGCGCAGGGTGAGTTTTTGTTTCATAGGCATTGCCTTTCTGGCAGGATGTACAGGGATCAGTGCTATTATACCGCATAGGGCACAAAAACGCAAATCACCGCTGCAATTGGTAGAGATACCAGGTCACTTCGCCCTCGCCGCCGTCATAGCTGCCTATCTCGGCGAAAACGGTGTCAAAGAATTCTTTCCTCGGCTTCTCATACCCGACAGAGTCTGAGATAAAAACTCCGTCGAGCAGCTCGCCGAAGCCCGAGCGGGTCAGCTTCCTGCTCTGTGCCACGGCGGTGCCGTTTGTGACAGCGTATTGCTTCACTCGGCTCTTGAGCGATTTGACCAGTTCAAAGGAGTTGTCACAGTATTCTATCGTGTCGCCGAGGCGCTGCTGATACTCGGCGTTGAGGGCGTCGATATCGCTGAATTCAATGCCTTCTGAGGCGAAAAATTCCGCAAAACGCCCGTGCAGCACGGCGGGCTTGTCTATCTCGCCCGCTTCAAGCATTTTCCAGTATTTTTTGTTTATCTGAGAATAACGGGCTATCATCTCGTCGGTGCATTCGCCGATGCCGAATTGAGAGAAGCACGCTCTTATAGCATTCTTTTCGGCGGCAAGGAAGTTCAGCAGTGTGCCGTCGATATCCCACAGTATTACCTTTATCATAACAGCCTCCGCACGGATTGATGATAAAATTATCGCATATTTTCCGCGATTTTTCAAGTGAATTGAAAAAAATCAGGCTTTTTGTGTGACCTTTGCTCCCGAAATCGGTGTATTAGGGTGAGGGACGGAAGCAGAAAGGAGACAGCCATGGATGATTTGTGCATTTTAGAGCTTTATGCCGAGCGCTCGGAGGCAGCGGTCAGGCAGACCGATGAGAAATACGGGCGGTATTGCCGCCGCATCGCCTATGATATCCTGCAAAGCGACGAGGACGCCGAGGAATGCGTGAACGACGCATATATGAGGGCTTGGAACTCGATCCCGCCTAAGAAGCCCGAGAATTTACGGACTTTTCTCGGCAAAATGGTGCGTAATCTGGCGCTCGACCGCTGCGAAAGGGCGCGGGCGCAAAAACGCGGCGGCGGGCAATATGCGCTGGCGCTCGAGGAGATGGAGGAGTGTGTCCCCTCCGCCTCCGATACCGAGCAGAGCGTCGACGGAGCGTTGCTCTCGCAGCTGCTGAATGACTTCCTTGCGGGTATGAAGCCCGAAGCGAGGAATATATTCATGCGCCGCTATTGGTATCTGTCCTCCGTCAAGGATATCGCTGCCGAATTCGGCTTCAGCGAGAGCAAGGTCAAAATGAGCCTGCATCGTTCCCGAGAGGAGCTTAAAAAGTTTTTGATAAAGGAAGGTGTTTCACTTTGAAAAGCCGCAAACTGCTTGACGCGCTTGAGAATGTCAATGATGAATATATCGAAGCCGCCGCATCGAGCGGCGCGAAAAAAAGGCCGCGCAGACCCGTGTGGATAGCTGCCGCCGCCTGCGTTGCGCTGCTGCTGATCGGCTCAGCGGTCGGCCACAGGCTGAAATCTCTGCCTGCCGAGCCTGTGACGGATGAAACGACGGCTGCGGGCAATATCACCGCCGTGCCCGATACGGACTTCTCATCGGCGGTCGGCGAACCTGACAGCGAATTGCCCACAGCCACAAAGCCTGAGCCGCCGGCAAGCACCAAAGACGCGGGCGAGCCTACGCAGGTACATCTGCCAAATAAACCCGATGAGCCCGCTCATGCCGTTGCGCCGACGGTAGTATTCAACGGCGAGAATTACATTATCTGCGGCAGCGCAGGCGAGGGAGAGATACTCAAGAAGGTCGGTTTGCCCGAGGATTTGACCGCCGACTGTGCGGGTCGGCACGTTGCCTACATTTACACCGACGGTGATTATCTGTATCTGCCGACTGATAAAAAAACCGATATTGAGATGTTTGAATATGCCGCGAAGCCGAATAAAAACGTCTATATCCTGCTCATCGACGGCACATATTACGCCGCCGTGCTTAGAGATGAGAGCGGCTACCGCAGCATAAACGAATGAGCCGAAGCCGCCGTGTGACCGAAGTCATGCGGCGGCCTTCACTTTTTCCCCCGCCTCGGCATAGCATGATAGAGAAACGGGGGAGATATAATGGATTTTGACAGCTTTGTGAAGAAATACGAGGGTAAGGAAACGGATATCGACGGCGCCGCGGGTGTGCAGTGTGTTGACCTGTCAAAGGCTTATCTGCTCGACGTATTCGGCATACCGATGTTTTCCGTAACGTCGGCGAAGAATTATTATGAGAAATTCAGCAGCTATCCGGAGCTGAAAGGCAAATTCGTCCGCATACCCAACACGGCGGATTTCATACCGATGAAGGGAGATATCGCCGTGTGGAATTCGAGCAAGGGCGGCGGCCACGGCCATGTGGCGATATGCACGGGCGAGGGGACTACGAGCTATTTCTATTCGTTTGACCAGAACTGGATAGTGAAGAAATGCGTGAAGGTCTATCACGATTATAAGGGCTTCCTCGGCGTGCTCAGGGCGACGGACAGATCGCCGATAATCGGCAGCGCGGCGCAGAATAAACACTATCCGAAGTACGGCGGCAATTCGGGCAGCCTTGCGGATGCGCTTGTGAGCGTCGGGGTGAATGCGTCGTTTTATAACCGCAGGATAATCGCAAAGGCGAACGGGATAGACCCGTATATCGGCACTGCAAAGCAGAATACCGAGCTGCTGATGTTGCTGCGTCAGGGCAGGTTGATAAGACCGGCTTGAATGCGGCGATAGCTTGAGGAGACGGCGCAAATAACAGCAAAAGCCGGGGCTGTCGTATTATGACAGCCCCGGCGGGTCATACGGATTTATTTGTTAGGGTTGAACCAATGATGGAAGTGCTTATGGAGCCAGGGGAAGATGATGTTGGTGCCGATATTGCCGAAGATGATGAATCCGAATGTCTTTGCAATGCCTCTGAAGAAGGCGTTGATATTGTGAAGCGCACCGCAGGCTCCGCAATCGTCGCCGTCGACATGCGGGAAATACTTATGGCAGCCCGCAGTGCCGCTGACATATCTGAATTCTTCCTTGTTGCAGGAGGTGCAGAATCTTCTCTCCTGTCTCTCGGTGAAGAAGCCCGCTTCCTTACTGGTAGCCCATTCGCTCCAGGTGTGGCTCCTGCCGTCCGCCTTTTCGAGCACCTCGCCGCAGGTGAGGCATATCTGATCGTCAACGCAGGTTGCGGCAGGTCCGGGCTTGTGGCCGAGGGCAGCAATGCGTCTGCTGTCAATTACGATGTTGCAGCGGGTGCAAGTCAGGTGCTCCTCGCCGTCGGTCACACAGGTCGCTTCAAGCACGGTGGTCCAAACGCCCGCGGTGTGGCCGAGGGCAGGGATGGTTTCGGAATTGATAACGCCCTTGCAGTCGGTGCAGGCCTGTATCTTTTCGCCGTCACGCTCGCAGTCGGCCTCGCGGATAACTACCCATGCGCCGAGCTGATGTGCGTGAGGTTCAATAACCTGAGGCTCGCCGAGCAGAGCGCCGCAAAGCGCGCAGGTCTGCTGCTTGAGGCCGGGCTCGGTGCAGGTGCAGTCCTTGGTTATCTCCCACTTGCCGGGGACATGCTCTTCTTTCTCGATCCTCTCGGTCTTGAGGACGGCGCTGCAGATGGAGCATACATATTCTTTCCTGCCGTATTTGACGCAGGTAGCTTCTTCGACGGTCTTCCAATATGCAGCGTGGCCGTGAGCGGGTATCACTTTGCTGTTCAGCAGCTCGCCGCATACTGAGCAATACTGCTGCATTTCGCCGTCGCGCTCGCAGGTGGCGTCGCTTATCTTTTCCCATTTGCCGGGGGTGTGAGGCTCGATGGGGGTTTCCTGCCTTGAAATTTCTTTCTTACAAACGGCGCAGATTATCACCTTTTCGCCCGCGTGCTTGCAGGAGGCGGGGGTGGTGGTAGTCATCGGTACATGGTCAAGTAGGTCGGTCTCCCTGACATCCATCAGTCTGCCGCATACGGTGCAGTAGCAGACTTCTTCGCCGTGCTCGGTGCAGGTGGCTCTCGCGGAGCGCCTCCACGGGCCTGCGGAGCAGGTGTGATCCTTGCCCGTTTCGGTCACGTTGACCTTGAGCATCGGGGTGGAGGAGAGGTCGGCGTTGGTGATCTTGACAGAATTATCGTCTACCGATGAATAGAGGGTCTCGTCAATGAGGAACTTAACATAATATGTGCCGGGCTTTGAAGCGGTGAAGGTCTGATAATTCGAGACCTCAGCGACCTCTGCGCCGTCGACGGAGTCGAGCACGTTGCCGTCTGCATCGGCAAGCACCCATTCGCCGCCGTCGGGGATATAGCCGTAGTATTCAACTGCCTCGGAGTTGTAGCCCATAGTGTTTATCCTGCTCAGATCAAGAGTGCCGCCGGGGGCAAGGGTATGAACGGCGTCGCCGTCTATCTGGACAAAGTCGAGGTCATAGAGCGGGAGAATGCCGCTGACATCGGTGTTGACGCTCTTTGAGAGCATCGTCATCGTGGCGCCGCTCATCGAGAGCGGGCGGTTGCCTTTAAGAAATACGGCATTCTGCTTGCAGGTTTTGCCGTTGCCGTTGGTGGAGGTGTTGCCGATGATATCCTTCCAAGGCACTTCGTTATAGGGAACGGAGGGCTTGTTCTGACCGTGAGCGTACCAGAAGCCGTAGGTGTTGCCCGCTGTGGTTTCATAACCGCTCAGGTCGATGTATGTGACGGCTCTGTTGTAAAGGTTGTCAACTGCGGTCAGGCCGGTGACTGAGCTGTCGGAGCCGAAGCCGAGGCACATACTGCCCTGGTCGTAGCCGAGAGTATTCCAAGATGATATGGCTGCGTCATCGGCGTATGCTTCGCCGTTGATCGCAAAGATTGCTACCTTATAGGTGAAGCTGACGGGGCACTGATAGTCGAGGATAGTCTCTGAGGAGCCCGATCTCTGAGTGACGCCGAGCTTAGTGTGCGGCGGCAGAGTGGTCTCGGAGGTGGTGGAGGTCGATACCTCGGAGGAAACGGATTCCTCTTTGCCGTAGGCGGTGGATATCGCCTGCTCGGCGGTGAAGTTGAGCACTATGGTCTCCTCCGCCTTGCCGATAAGGGGCAGGGTGGTCTCAAACTTCGTCTGGCTCTCTATGCTCTCACTGAAGGAATAGCTCTTTGAGGACTCCATGGAGTTTGAGACGGAGACTGAGGAGGTCTCGGTGTATGAGAGGCCGACGGTGCTCTCTGTCTTTGACTTGTTTTCGGTGTAGCTGGTGTATGCCGAGCCTTTGCCTGTGTCGTTATAGGTGACGCCGGGCACATTGTCGGCTGCGGCGTCCGCAATGCTGTCGTAGCCCTCGGCTGCGGTGATATAAGCGAGATCTTTATTCGCAAAAGGAACGACCTCGAAATCATAGTATGCTATGCCGAATGATGAGTAATACCATTTGTTAGCTTTTCTACTGCCGGTGTGACAGGTAACGATATTATAAATGACATCTCTCTTTGCCTCGTCATTGAGGAGCGGAAAGCCATCCTCGTTGCCGGTGCTGTTCCTAATGATTTCCGATGCACTGACCTGTCTGTGATTACCGGAGGCGGCGGTAACCGAGCCGATCAGAGCGTCCTGAACACTCTTGAGGGAGTTGGTATAAGCGAAGCCCGTGCCCCTGACGTTGTCGGCGTAAAGGCCGGGGTTGCCCTTGGAGATAACGCCCGGCTTTGAGAGCGCATCAACAACATTGACATGCTTGTCTGTGTTGCCGTGGGTGAACGCTATGTCATAATCGGCACTCCAGCCGTCGTCATTGAAGCCGTGATCGGTGCCGGCTTGCTTGAATATGGCGGTGGCGATGTTTGCCCAAGCCTTTGCGGTGGAGTTGCCGCCGTACTCTGTGGTGAGCACCTTGCGGTAGAGTTCGATAACTGAGATTTTGTTGTTGTCGATGGTCGATCTGCCGTTGTCGAGGTCAAAATAGGTTAAGTCGTTGAGTTTGATGGTCTTGATACCGATTCGCTTGCCGTTTTCCCAGACGAAGTCGATGTCGGCGGCTGCCGCTACATTGCCGAGCACCGCGACGCTTGTAAACAGCAGTGTGAACGCCATCGTGACGGCAAGGAGCTTTTTCAGGGCTTTTCTCATGTTTGATCTCTCCTCTGTTTTGAATTTTTTTCAGTGCGGATAAACCCGCAACCGGCTTTTGCTTGCAAAATAATAATACCATATGCGGAAATTTAATGCAATATTATTCCCAAATATAATTATTTAATATTTAAGTTTATTTTTGCCTTTTACCGAAATTTTTTCGGAGGTATAAAAAATACGCTTTTTAGTCGTCGGGGAATTTGCCGAAACACAAAAATGCCCTCGGAAGCGTTATTGCTCCCGAGGGCGTGTTCGTTTAATGCTCAATTGCTTTCATCAGCCTTGCCGCGCCGAAAAGCCCTTTGAACCAGCGGACTATCCTCTGCCACAGCGTCATGGTGCAGCTTATTTCTTTTGTCGCCGTGACGGTAGCTCCGTCGGCGTTGATTATCTCGGCTGTTATCGTCGCCGTGCCTCTGCCGGTGGCAGTGACATTGCCGTCCTTGTCGACGGTCGCTATGCTCTCATCAGAGCTGCTCCAAACCACTGAGTAGCGCTCCGCACCGTCGTTGACCTTAACGGCGAGCTTTGAGCTTTCGCCGTATTTTAGGGCTGCGGGGGCAATAATCTCGGCGCTTGTTACACGCACAAAATCGGGCGACAGGCTGACGTTTATATCAAAGGTGACGCTCTTTTTTGCTTCGCCGAACGTGAAATAGAGCTTGACCGTCTTTTTGCCGACGGTGTTCATGTCGAGCATGACTATTTCATAATCCTGCAGGAGCTTATCCGTGCCGTCGCTCATGCGGGCGGTAACTTCAAGACCTGCCATATTCAGCGGCTCACCCGTGTAATACTCGGTCTTATACGGCATTTGAGTGATGCTCAGCGAGAGGACGTAAGGCTCGACCTCGATAAGGGCGTATTGGCTGAAATGGTCAGTTTCAAAGGCTATATAATTGCCGTCTATCGTGTTTTTGAATCTGACGAGCGGGTCAACAGCATCGTCGGAGACGTGATAGACCTTGCATTTCTTGGGGTTAACTCCGTCAGGCACCCTGATCTTGACCGATACCGTGCCGTCCGGCTGGACTACGTTACCGCCGTAAATGAGGTCGATATCGTAGAAATTCATGCTTACTATCGAGCCGCCGACGGCGAAATTTGAGCCTTCAAAGTCGCTCGGGTCACGGCTTTCGACCGAAAGCTGCGTTGTTTTTTTGATCTCCTTTGTCGTTGCGCTGACGATTACTCCGTGCGGCTCGTTTCTGAGCGTGACGGAGGCGGCCTCAAGAGACGCAAGGGCTTCGTTTATCGAGACGGAAAAGGAATCTACCCTTGACTGTTCATTGATCTTTAAGCCGTATTTGACCGCTGCGACCCTCTGGTCAAGGATCGTCAGCGTGACCGATGAATAATACTCACGCTCAAGCTTGTTATATTCCGCAACGGCGGCTTCGACGGCGGAGTAATCCGCGGGCAGATATTCGAGTGCCTTCAGCGCCGAATTGATGCCCCTTGCCCATGAATTGACCTTTGCCTGCTCGGTTATCGGCGCGTCGGCGGTCACTGCGGAGAGCGCCGCGTCAAGCCTTGCGAGGCTTTCGGCGGTGTAAAGGCTGCGGTCAAGCGCTTTGGCTTTTTCGAGAGCTTCATCCACCGAATAATAGTCGGCGGGCATCATCTGTATGCCCTCAATGGCTCTGTTTATATCCTCTGCCCAGCCGTCAACGGTGCTTTGAGTCAGCCCCGAGGCGTCAGTGTCGACCGCGCTGAGAGCGGCGTCAAGCCTTGCAAGTGAGTCCTCCGTGTAGAGGCTGCGGTTTATCGAATTCGCCTTTGATATTATCGCATTAATAGCCGCAAAGTCGATGTCCTCGGCGGTGTCGTCGAGCAGCACGAATTTGAAGCCGTTATCAACGGCAAAGGTGTGAGCGGCGGAATCCTTGTAGCAGTTTATAACGATGTCGGAAAGATTTTTGCCGCTGCCGAGTGTGAAAGCGTCGCTTGCAATGGTCTCAACGCTCCTCGGAAAGTAGACGTTTGTCAGCGAGCTGCACCAGCCGAAAGCCTCGGAGCCGACACTCTTAACTCCGTCGGGAATATAAAAATCGCCCTTGAGTTTGCTCATCTTGAACATTGCGTCGGATATTTCATCGAGCTTGAAGCCGGGGGCGTATGTCACGGTCTCTATCTTTGAGTTGTAGTCAAACAGCCCCTTGCCGACCGCTTTGACCGAGGCGGGGAAATAAAATGCCGTGAAATATGTGTTGCCGAGGGCTTGCTCGTCAAAATACAGGAAGCCGTCGGGCACGCTGAATTCGGTGAGCAGGCGGGTGTTATTCAGAGCGTTTGTGCCGATATAGATAAGGCTGTCGGGCACGGTGAGCTTCCTCATAATATTGCAGTTATAAAAGGCGTTGCCCGCTATGCCGAGGGTGCCGTCGTGCAATGTAATCTGCTCATCCGGATTCATAGTTCCTTTGTATTTGTAAGCGACATTGCCTGTGTAGATAAGTCCGTCGGGCTGCGAATCATACCAGGCGGTGCCCGTGAAAGCATCAACGCCTAGTGCATAAACGCTCTCGGGCATATCAAGCTCGGCGAGGGCAGAGCAATTCAAAAACGCTTCCTTGCCGATCCACTCGAGCGAGGAGGAAAATTTGACAGACCCGAGGGCGGCGCAGCCTCTGAAAGCGCTGTAGCCTATGCGGGTCACGGAGTCCGGCAGCGTGACCGACTTTAGCGAATTGCAGCCATAGAACGAATAGGGGAATATGTAGTCCGTGCCGTCCTTGACCGTGATGTCGGTGAAGGAATTTTTTGTGCCCTTGATGCAGTAGAGCACATCCTGAAAGTATATCGGGCCGTCGGGCTGCGAGGTGTACCACGGGCAGGTCTGGAGGCTATTGGTGGTTGCATTGCCGCCGTTGGTGTATTCCTCAATGTTGCAGCCGTTAGGGAAATTTATATCGGTGAGTGAATACGTGCCGTAGAACGCCGTGAAGGACAGCTCCTTGAGAGTTGACGGGAACGACACCGTTCTTGCAGCCGTGCAGTTGAGCAGGTAGCATTTGACGCTTGTGATGCCCTCCTCAACTACGACGTTGTGGATATAGCTTGAGTAATCCGACCACGGAGCTACGCGGATCTGAAGCCCGGTTACGGCGCCCGTGCCGCTTATGGTCAGGGTCTTTGTCTCCGTGTCAAGGCTCCAGACGGCATTCTCGCCGCAGGAGTAATTTATCTCGGCTTTTGCCTTAAAGGGAATGAATGAAGCAGCAGAAGCAAGCACGATAAGTGCAAGCGCAAGTGAAATTATCCTCTTTCTCATATTCAACCTCCGTATTTTATGCGGTCCGTGTGTTTATGCTCTTGCCGACGGCGAATTCATGCGCCGCCGAACCGTCCGAGCAGACTATCGTCAAGCCGTCGCAGCCGTCAAATGCGTCGTCGGCTATCGAGGTGACGGAGTCGGGGATGGTGATAGTCTTTAGCTCAGAGCAGCCCGCAAAGGCTTCGTCGCCGATGCTCTGAGTGCCTGACGGTATGCTGACATTTCTCAGTGAAGTGCAGCCGTAGAATGCGGCCATGCCTATGCTGTTGAGCGTTGACGGCATGGAGACGGATGAGAGCGACGAGCAGCCGCTGAACGCCTGAAGCCCGATGCTTGTAATGCCCGACGGCATTGTGACCGAGGTCACGGCGGTGTTATTCATAAATGCCTGCCGCCGTGCCTGACACGCTCCGCGGTATCGTGACGGTCGAAGCGCTGCCGGTGTATGAGGTTATCGTGCCGCCCGAGAGCGAATAATTCTTCTCGTCCGATTCTTTGGTCGTTTGCTCGGCGGTGGTTTTTTCGGCTGCTTTTTCCGTAGCCTTTGTGGCCTTTGCGGTCGTGGTAGCTTTAGCGGTGGTGGTCTTATTCTTTTTTTTCGTAGTAGGTCTTGCCGTGGTCGTGGCTCTCACCGTTGCCGACGCGGAGGGAGGAATAACAACAGACACGGCTTCGGTCGGGGCATTTACAGCCGTTGCCCTGACGGTCGATGGAGCAGCGGTTGAAGTCGCCGCAGTGGATGTCTCGGAGGTGACGGTGCTTGTGATATCCGCCGCAATCGAAACCGCTGCAACATACTCCGAGCGGAGGAAGGGTTCGTCCGCCGTGCTTTCAATAACGAGAGCGTCTTTTTTATGCTCCACATATGTTTTGACCGCTGCGCCGCCGCCCGTTGCAACTGCCGCCGCCGCGACTACGGCCGCTATTTTGGGCAGCACGACCCCTGCGGTGACACCCGCTGCGCTTGCGACGGTAACGCCTGCCGCTGCCGCCGTCGGAGCGGCTGCACCCGAGGCTATCGCGGAGGCCTTTGAAGCCAATGCCGCAGGGGCGTGCACCTTTGACGAGTGCCATGCAAACGCCGAGGCGATGAGCGGTATGATGCCGACAGAGTAGAAAACGTCTTTGCCGACGCCGCTCTTTTTAAGCTCTTTTTCGAGCTTTTTTCTTGCGACAAACAGCCTTGTTTTGACTGTGCCTTGGGGGATGCCGAGCGCAGAGGCTATTTCGGCGATGTCAGCACCCTCAAAATAGAAGAGCTGCAAACAGACCTGCTTCTCCCGCGGCAGCGTTTCTATGGCTTCAAAAAGCAGCTTGTTCACCTCATCTGTCTCAACGCTTACCTCCGTTGAGACTATAGCACGCTCGCTGTTGATGCTGCTGTTAAAATCCTCCTGCGTGCCTGACCAAAGCACCGGCTTGTGCTTTTTCAGATGGTTTTTACACTCATTCTCCGTCACGCGGCGCAGCCAGGTATAGAAGCAGTCGGGGTTTTTCAGCGTATCCGCTTTTTCGAGTACTTTGAGATACACATTCTGCACCATATCCTCGGCGTCCTGCTCGGAGGCGATAAAAAGCCTGACTATACGATAGGTGTAGTCAAGCGTCTCGGTATAAAGCTGAGCGAAGGCGTCCTTGTTTCCGCCGCAATAGTCGGTAAACAGAGACACTACCAGATCTTTTTTGTTGTCCATTCCCTCACATCCGCTGTTACATAATTCGACAATATGATAAAATTATATAACATTGCAGTATGAAAGTCAATTGAAAATATCGGTATGTTTTGCATTGCCCGGCTATGTAAGACAACTGAAACCGAAATCGGTTCATATGATTTTTAATGGATTTTGTAAACCTTTTGTGTACGGACAGATATTGATTTAATGCCTGACAAGAAAACACCGCCGCTCTCGGCATTTCTGTAAAATAATTACAATATGTAATTGTCATCACAGGGATGAGCATCTCCGCCCGTGCAAAAAGCACAGAGGTGAAAACGGCATTAGCCTCTCTCTAATGAGGGAGAAGGCTTTACGGAGCAAGGACGGAGCGAGAGACGGAAATGTGAAAACAATAAAGATAACGACATATAAACTCGGATTCGGTAGACAGTTTTAATTTACGAATTCTCGCAAGTATTAACAGGACGTAGTTTTGTTACAATAAAGATAGGATTTTCAACAGCTTAAAACTTCCATTAAGTCGAAAAATTGTCATTCATATTGCGGGGAGAGAAAGCAAAAATAATAAAGCAAACGCATAATTGACAGCAAAGGAGTGGAAACGAAATGTCTAAGAACAACGCAGTCGTACCTCAGGCTCGAGAGGCTCTTGATAAGTTCAAGATGGAAGCTGCCAGAGAGGTCGGCGTGAACCTCAAGCAGGGCTACAACGGCGATCTTTCTTCCAAGGAAGCCGGTTCTGTCGGCGGTCAGATGGTCAAGAAGATGTGTCCCGGACGAATGTTTGAATTTACCCGCAAATTGAGATCCTGCACGGGGCATGAAATGAAGGTGCAGTACATAGTTTCACTCATTGCATGATCGGATCGATGCGCCGCAGCGATGATTAGTTTTCCTCTGACAAAAACTGCCCACCATGAGCTGATCACGGTGAGCAGTTTTACTTTGGATAAAATTTGAATCGTGTCAAACGGATTACCTTGTACTTAGTCCATTTCCGGCGCAACTTCTTTGTGAACTTTTTCGTATAGCCTTGATTTTTTTCAAAAATCGTGGTATACTACACATAGAAGTTCGGACGGTTTTGTCCCAAGTATGAGGTGAAATGCATGGTTAAACGAGACTCCTATATGGAACGGCTGATCCACAGTATGTGGAACGGTGAGATAAAAGT
>OKUI01000599.1_pt1 | contig 12275 bp, 7 predicted proteins | sample 1606531 | NCBI WGS metagenome assembly OKUI01 (sample SAMEA3882506, study PRJEB24775) | human gut metagenome | biome: human-associated habitat; feature: intestine environment; material: feces | place: Netherlands | collected 2009/2010
GGCTTTCCTGGAGCTGCACCCCACCAAGTACGCTGAGGAGCTGGTCAAGAAGATGCAGATGAGCGGCGCTAAGGCTTACCTGGTCAACACCGGCTGGAACGGCACCGGCAAGCGCATCTCCATCAAGGACACCCGTGGTATCATCGACGCTATCCTGAACGGCGATATCAACAACGTGCCCACCAAGAAGATCCCCTACTTCGACTTCGAGGTTCCCACCGTCCTGAACGGTGTTGACACCGGCATCCTGGATCCCCGCGATACCTACGCCGATGCTTCCCAGTGGGAGGAGAAGGCCAAGGATCTGGCTGGCCGCTTCATCAAGAACTTCAAGAAGTACGAGGGCAACGAGCACGGCAAGGCTCTGGTCTCTGCCGGCCCCCAGCTGTAAGCTCTGATCCCAGCATTTTTCTTCTGAACTCCATATAAAATATCCCCCGCTGCCTGTCCATTGACCGAACAGGCGGTGGGGGATTTGTGTTTTGGAGCAGGTAAACAAAGCGTCGATTGCCTTTTGGTGCGTGGTATGCTATCCTTTTTCCAAAGGATGTGAGCACAATGAATGCGAAAACGTTCGGGGCATTTCTCGCCCAGATGCGCAAGTCACAGGGATTAACACAGGCAGAGCTGGCCCAGCAGCTGCATGTAACAGATAAGGCTGTCAGCCGATGGGAACGCGGGGTCGGCCTGCCGGACATCAACACGCTGGAACCACTGGCCGACGCGCTGGGGCTGACCCTTGCCGACCTGATGCACTGCCGTGACCCGCAGGAAGCAGATATTGCACCGGAAGTCCCGCTGGAAGATTTCTTTACCCTGCTGCGTCGTCAACAATCCATTGACTGGCGCTCGGTACGGGCAGTTTTGTTTTGGCTCAGTGCCGCACTGGCCATCTGGGGCATCCTCGCCTGCCCGGGCCGGATGGCCGTCCACTGGCGTACCCTGAGCAATGGGAACCTGCAGGCAGACGGCTGGCTTCCCTCCTGGGTGTTTTTCCCATTGTTCGTCGGGATAGAATTTCTCTCGCTGGAGCTCTGGAACAACTTTGAGCAGACCGGCTACTACCGACACTGGGGTGAGATAGGTGCCTCCGTCACCCGCTCCATGAACTTCTGCTCCCCTGCTGTCCGGCTCTGGAAGTTTGTGCTCGACCTGCTGTTCTTCTTCGGGTTCGGCTTCGTGATCCCCTGCGCTGAGATGATGGCGATTCTGATCAACTGAAAAAAGGAAAGCCCTCCCGTCGCTCAAGCGAAAGGAGGGCTTTCTATAATCTTATCAGAAGTTTCTCCGTTCTTCTATTCCTCTGATTTTAAGATCATTTACTTTTCGTTCTTTGCCCGGCGTTCTTTCAGATCGCTTTCCATCTGCGCCAGGGTCTTTTTGTCCAGATTGAACACCACGCCGTACGCAATGATCATCACGATATAGCTTCCCAGATACATGACCGGCACCAGATAGCGCATCCGGGTTGCCACTTCGATCGTCTGTGCAGCCTTCAGAGATGCATCATAGCCCAGTTTGGTTGCCAGAACAAGGCCCAGAGAAGGTCCGATGCCCTGTGCAAGCTTACGGAAGAAGGAGTGCAGTGCATAGGTAGTGCCTTCTTCTCGCACACCAAATTTCCACTCGTTATAATCGATCGCATCTGCCATCAGAGACCAACTCAGGCAGCTTCCGATACCGCCGCCCAGCATTGCAATGACCTGACACAGGACATAAAGGCTGAGGCCCCGGCCGTCCGGTGTGATGGGCAGAACCAGCATCAGGACGTATGCCAGCGCACAGACTGCTGAACCAAAGGTCACGGCTTCTTTCTTGCCAAAGCGCTTGACGATACGGCTCACAAAAGGACTGAAGATGAAAACGCCAAAGTAGGAGATCATACCCACAATGCCGGAGATCTTTGCATTCTTGAAATAAGCCTGGAACAGGATCTGACCTGCAGTAGAGGCACCATACATACCAATAAACGTTGCGATAGGTGCCAGCGTTGCGCCCACAGCCGGGCGATTATGCATAAAGTTGTTGAATGCCTTTATGATGTTGAACTTTGGTGCATCCTCTTTCAGAGTGATCGTGGTTTCCACACGCACCTTTGTGTTCGTGACCATAAAGCGGAAGCAGATCAGACCGATCACACCCATGATCAGAGCAATGACAAACATCTGCTCACCACGCAGGTTGTTCTGGTTATCATAAATGATCACCGGAATCAGCATACCGGTCAGAAGCGCACCGCCCATAGAACCAATGGAGCGGAAAGTCGACAGCTGTGCACGCTGGATCGGGTCATCCGAAATCAGAGACAGCATCGAGCCATACGGCACATTTGCAACGGTGTAGAAAGCATCCCAGATCATATAGCCTGCCACAAACAGAATATTCTTGACCATACCGGGAGCCTGCGGGAACGGCAGATAGCAAAGTGCACCGGCCACGGTCAGTCCGATCGCACCGAACCAGATATAGGCAAGGAACTTGTTCCGGCGGTATTTATGCGTATCCGCATCTACCATTGCTCCGATAATCGGATCGTTGATTGCGTCCCAGATCTGCACGATCAGCAGAAGGGATGCCATCAGGTAGTTGTCGATCCCCATAAACTGCGTCCAATAAATCGTCAGGTAGCCTTTGAGTGCAAAACTCATATTGCAGCCAAAGTCACCCGCTGCGTATGCAAGTTTATCACGCAATCCAAACCCTGCAGACGCATCCACTGTTGATTTCCCCATGAAAATACTCCTTTCTGAACTTTCCGGACAATTTTGGCACACGGCCCGCAAGCCGTATGCATATTTATAAATCCATAATACGGCATCTCTTTCCAAAATGTTAGAATTTTTTTACGATTCCGCCTGAAGAATTTACGATTTAAAAGTATTTCTTGTTGTATTCTTTAATTCGTGCAGCATTTTCGTGATTCTGCACAAGCAATCTTTTCTTTTTTTGTATGCAAAATATTTTTTCTTAGCCGAATCTTTTCTTTGTTGAGAACGGCGTTGTGCGCCGAGCATAAAGCAAGGGCCATTGCACGAGAATCTGTGCAATGGCCCTTGCTTTCTATTGTTTCTTATTTCGCCGCCTCAAACTCGGCTTCGATTTCCTTCGAGGGGGCGGGGGTGACCAGGCTGACCACCACGCAGACCAGCAGCGAGGTCAGGAAGGCGGGCAGCAGCTCATAGATGCTGAACACGCCGCCCAGCGGGCTGATGAGGTACTTCCAGACAAAGACCATCAGGCCGCCGGAGAGCATCCCGGCCAGCGCACCCTGCCAGTTGCAGCGCTTCCAGAACAGGGCGCAGAGCATCACGGCACCATACGCGCCGCCGAAACCGGCCCATGCAAAGCTGACGATGCCGAACACGCTGGAATTGGGGTCACGGGCCAGCACCACGCCCACCACACTGACGCAGATGATGGTCAGGCGGGCAGCAAACAGGCTCTGGCGTTCGGTCAGCTTCATGTGGCCGAACTCCTGCAGGATGTTCTGGGAGACGCTGGACGCGGCGGCAAGCATCTGGCTGTCGGCGGTGGACATGGTGGCGGCAAGGATGCCCGCCAGGATCAGGCCCGCCAGAACGGCTGCCAGAATGCCGTGCTGTGCAATGAGGTTTGCAATGCGGACGATGACCGTCTCGCTGGAGGAGCCGCTCAGGTACTCCAGCGCGCCTGCCTTGGTCATGCCAAGGCCCACCATGCCGATGATGATGGAGGCGGTCATGGCAATGACGACCCACACGCTGGCAATGCGGCGGCTGAGTACCAACTTCTTTTCATCCTCAATGGCCATGAAGCGGAGCAGGATGTGGGGCATTCCGAAGTAGCCCAGGCCCCACGCCATGGTGGAGACGATGTCCAGCAGACTGTACGAGGTGGCCGTGCCCTCGGCGGCGTTGTGGCTGGCCATCATGGTCAGGTAGCCGGGCAGGCTCTGAGCGTTGGCTACAACGGCATCCCAGCCGCCTGCCGCGCCAATGCCGTACACCAGCACAGCCACAAGGGCCAGGCTCATCACGATGGACTGGATGAGGTCGGTGGTGGTAACGGCGCGGAAGCCGCCCGTGATGGTATAGCCCACGATGACGCAGGCCGAGACCACCATGGCCGCCATGTAATCCACGCCGAACAGGCTGTGGAACAGCTTACCGCAGGCGGCAAAGCCCGAAGCCGTGTAGGGCACAAAGAACACGATGATGATCACCGCGCCCAGTGCGTTGAGCAGATTGCGCTGGTCGTGGAAGCGCAGGGACAGGAACTGCGGCACGGTGATGGCTTCCAGATTGGCCGAATACCGCCGCAGCCGCCGGGCCACGATGAGCCAGTTCAGCCAGGTGCCCAGCGCCAGGCCGATGGCGGTCCAGCCGGGCGAGGCGATGCCGGTGAGGTAGGCAAGGCCCGGCATTCCCATCAGCAGCCAGCTGGACATATCGCTGGCCTCGGCGCTCATGGCCGTGACCAGCGGGCCCATCTTGCGGCCGCCCAGGTAAAAATCGGTGCTGTCGTTGTTGGACTTGCTGTAGGCAAATCCAACGAGCAGCATCGCCACCAGATAGACAACGATGGTAACAATGATACAGATGTTGCTCATATACTTTCCCCTTTCCCATATAAGGTTGCTCTGATTTTACCACACTAAAGCACAGAAGTGCAAGCCTTTTTGGAAACTTCGGCCCTATCTGCAAAAAGTCCGCGATGGGCGGACAAAAAATCCGCAAAACGACAACAAAACGCCCGGTTCCTGTGCGGCACCGGGCGTTTTGTCTTTATGGAGAAATGAAAATGATGAAGGTGGATGGCTGTTTTCAGTTCTTCTTGGCTTCGCCTTCGGGGAAGATGATCTTATTGACGAAGAAGAAGATGATCATCGAGATGCCGCCGTTGAGCACGGTGGTGCCGATGTTGTAGATGAAGTCGGGCACCAGCAGACCGGCCACCGCGACCCAGATGCAGTTGATGGAGTTGACGATGCAGGTGATGACGCAGAAGGCCAGCACATACCAGCCGATCTGCTTTGCCAGATTGCCCTTGCTGCGGAACACAAAATTGCGCTGGATGGGGAAGTTGATGCACTCGCCGATGACCATGGCGATCATGTAGGCGCAGAAGTAGGGCAGACCGCCGTGGGCGGCATCGTAGCCGAGGATGTTCCACTTGAAGGTCTCGCCGAACAGGGTGATGTCGATGCCCGGCCAGCCGAAATCCACCACCGGCAGGCTGGCAAAGGCCTTGGGCAGAAATTGCAGCAGCAGGTACTTGAACACGGTGATGAGGTTGGACACGATGACGAATAGGCCGCCCTCGCGCACCCACTTGGCAGCGGCGGGGTGCTTTGCCGCAAAGTTATTCCAGAAATTCATAGCCTGCTTCCTTTCAGCTGTTTTTCAAGCGCTCTTCCATGCGGCTGTTCAGCACGAGGTTCTTCACGGCCTCCACGATCACCCGCACAAGACCGATGATCCAGAAGCCCTGCAGCTCCATCACGATGCCGTCCACCATGCCCATGCTGATGGCGCCGTTGGTCATTTTGGCCAGCGCCCGCAGAGGCATATTGTACTGGAACAGGATGTTCAGGTCGGGCTTGCCCTTTTTGATGCTGCGGCGCAGCAGGGTGCCCAATACCGCCGCTGCCAGCCAGCCGATGGGGCTGCGTCCGTGCCCCATCTCGCCCAGCGTCATGTTGCGGTCGATGTGCACCTTGTTCTCCGGGATGGGACGGCCCAGCAGCGCCTCAAATTCCGCGTCCGGCACGTTCTGCACCTGCGCGGTGCGGTAATGTGCAAGGTCTTTGCCCTCATAGGGGTCGGGTGCGCCGGTGCCCGCCACCGTAACGGCAGCAGTCAGACGGATATCGGCGCTGGAAGCGCCCACCAGCAGCTGATAGCTGCCGCCCTCCACCTCCCAGCGGTCGGTCTTGACGTTCCAGTAGCGGAACGCCTTATCGTCCAGCGGGATGGTGACGGTCTTGCTCTCTCCGGCTTCCAGCTGCACCTTGGTAAAGCCCTTCAGCTCCTTGACGGGGCGGAAAACTTTTGCATCCGGCTTTGCCACATACAGCTGCACCACCTCGGCGCCGGCACAGCTGCCGGTGTTGGTGACAGTCAGGGTCACGCCCTTTTCGTCTGCTTTCAGGTCACTGTACGCAAAGCTGGTGTAGCTCAGGCCGTAGCCGAAGGGGAAGGCGGTGGGCACACCGGCGGTGTCGTAGTAGCGGTAGCCCACATACAGGCCCTCGCGGTACTCCACAGTGGGGCCGTCGCCGCCGAAATGCGCTTTTGCGGGGGTGTCGGCGTAGCTGCGCGCCCAAGTCTCAGCCAGCTTACCGCAGGGGTTCTGCGCGCCGGTGAGCACCTCGACCAGTGCGCCCGCACCGGCCTGACCGCCCAAGCAGCCGTAGACCAGCGCCTTGCAGTCCTTGACCCAATCGCTTTCCAGCGAGGAGCCTGCACTCAGCAGCACCACCACGTTGGGGTTTGCCGCCGCCACAGCCGCCAGCAGTTCCAGCTGGTTCTCTGCCAGCTTCATGTCGGCGCGGTCGATGCCCTCGCTCTCCTTGATCTCGTCCAGACCCATGCACAGCAGCACCACGTCGGCGTTCTTTGCCAGCAGCACCGCCTCGGCTTTCAGCGCCTCGTCGGGCTTGCCCTGCCGGTCAAAGCCCTTGGCGTAGCCGACGCTGTTCAGGCCGCTTTCGGCAAGGCAGTCCAAGAAGGAATCCACCTTGATGGAGTTGACGGCGCTGGAGCCTGCGCCCTGATAGCGGGGCGTCTGGGCAAAGTCGCCGATGACCGCCACCTTTTCCCCTTTTGCAAGGGGCAGCAGGCTGTTTTCGTTCTTCAGCAGCACGATGCTCTGGGCAGCAGCCCGGCGTGCCAGTGCGTGGTGGGCGTCGGCATCGAACTTGCCGGGTGCGGCGTCCACCGCCGCTTTGGTGGTAAACACCAGTTCCAGCAGTTCCTCCAGCCGGGCGTCCACGTCCGCTTCGGTGATCTTGCCGGTCTGCACCGCCTTCATCAGCTCCCGGATGGCGTCCCCGCCGGGGGCGGGCATTTCCAGCGTAGAACCGTTCTTTACGCCCAAGGCGTGGTCGTTGCTGCCGCCCCAGTCGGTGACCACTGCGCCGTCAAAGCCCCAGTCCCTGCGCAGGATATCCATGAGCAGGTGGGCGTTCTCGTTGGCGTAGGTGCCGTTGACAAGGTTATAGGCGGACATGATGGTCTTGGGCTGCGCTTCTTTGACCACCATCTCGAAGCCGGTCAGGTAAATTTCCCGCAGGGTGCGCTCGTCCACAATGGAATCCGAGGCCATGCGGCGCAGCTCCTGACTGTTCACAGCAAAGTGCTTGGGGCAGGCGGCAATGCCGTTTTTCTGGATGCCGCGGACGTAGGCCGCCGCCATCTTACCGGCAAGGTAGGGATCCTCCGAGAAATACTCGAAGTTGCGGCCGCACAGGGGGCTGCGCTTGATGTTCAGGCCGGGGCCCAGCAGCACCGACACGCCCTGTGCCGCTGCTTCCTCGCCCATGGCTGCGCCCACAGCCTCGCCAAGCTCCGGGTCCCAGCTGTTGGCCACGGTAGCCGCCGTGGGGAAGCAGGTGGCCGGCTCCGAGGGGTTCAGGCCCAGATGGTCCGCCGCGCCCGCCTGCTTGCGCACGCCGTTGGGGCCGTCCGACAGGGTAATGGCCGGGATGCCCTTGCCCGGCAGCGCCCGGGTGGTGAACACCGTGCCGCCGCTCAGCAGGGCGCATTTCTGTTCCAGATCCAAGCTGTTGATGATATCTGTGTGTTTCATGGGTCTCTCCTGACAATCAAAAAAGGGGGCGGGCGTTTGCCCGCCGCCCCTTCTGTTCCTATGTGTTGATCAGACGGTTTTTACGTCCTCTTTCTTTTTACGGAAGCGGAGGATCGTCAGAACGACCAGAACTGCGATCAGACCGCCGCAGACACCATCCACTGCGTAGATGACCTTCTGGTAAGGCTCGACCTTTGCCAGATAACGGCTGCCCGGCATACCGCCGTTCATTGCCTTGGAGTTTGCAATGGTGTACAGGATGTTATGGATTGCTTCACGACCGTAGTGGTAATCTGCAACGTCATCCTTGTTAAAGGTGTACCGTGCGCCGGTGGGCAGGTTCGTCAGCTTGCCGTCTGCACCGGCCTGGATCATCTGGCCAGCGTCCATAAAGACACCGGTGTTTGCGTTGTCGGTGATGATAAAGCCGTGGAAGCCCCACTCGTTGCGCAGCAGGCCGGTGATCATGTTGTAGTTGCCGCCGGCCCAGGTATAGCCAACGCGGTTGAAGGAGGTCATGATGCCGGTGACGGACGGGATCTCGGTGGTGGCATTGCTGTAAGTGCCGTCGCCGTTGTCCTTTGCATAGTTCATCTCGACCTTATCAGACTTGACGCACATCTCAAAGGGCTTGAGGTAGATCTCGCGGGCCGCCTGCTCGTTCAGGAAGGTCGCAATGCTGTACTGGCCTTCACGGTCGCCGCGGTGGTCCTCCTGATCGTTGATGGCGTAATGCTTGACAAAGACATACATACCGCGGGAGGCGACACCCTCACACTCGAGGGAAGCAATGTGACCGCCGATGAACGGATCCTCGGAGTAATACTCGCTGTTACGGCCGGAGAATGCAGTGCGGTGCATATTGACAGCAGGTGCATACCAGCCATCAACGCCCAGATAGTAAGATTCATCGCCGATGTTTTCGCCATAATGGTAGGCCAGATCATCGTTGTAGGTCTGTGCCAGAACGATCACGCCGCAGTGCGTGATGTTGCCCTTGAAGTAGAGGTTGCCGCTTGCATCAAAGCCGTAGTTGATCAGGCCGGTGGCAGAGTCGCGGTCGGTCGTGGAGGGCTTATCCACCGACTTGATGGCAGCCGTGCCATAGCCGGACTGCGTGATCAGGGTCTGATAATCACTGGGGGTCAGCTGGTCGAGCAGGTCGTTCCACTTGGGGTCGTTGTAATCCAGACCACGCATATCGATCAGACCCAGACCGTTGTCCTTGCCGTAAACGATCTCATCGGTCAGGGTGGAGAAGTCGGTGGGGTTCAGGGAATCAAAAGAATCCAGCTTTGCAAGGTCCTCCTTGCTGATCGTCTTGCGGTAGGTATAGGATGCAGCCTTGCCGCTGGCATCGGTGCCATTGATGGGGTTGCCCCAGGTGCTGATCTGGTCGCTGACCTCGCCGTCAACGGTCGGCCAGGTGCCAGTCCAGTCACTGCGGGAGAGATACTGCAGCCCGCCGTTTGCATGGTCGAGCTGATTGGTGATCTCCACACCGGTCGTGGTGTCGAGCTTGTAGGTCGTGGTATCCACGGTGCCGTTTGCCGGGGTGTAGGTTGCAACAAAAGCAGTGTCGCCGTCGGCGGTCATGCCATCTTCCACAGTCTTGCCCTTGGCAGAGAGGATGTTGTTGACCGCTTCGTGTGCGTTTTTAGCCGCAGTGATATAGTAATCACCTGCGTCCAGAATGTAGGTCTTAGCATTGACGTAGTCGTAAGACTTCAGCTGCTCCTGATCAAAGGTGATCTTCACCGTCTCGCTTGCGCCGGGAGCCAGCTCTGCAGTTTTGGCATAGCCCACCAGCTCCACAGCAGCCTTTTCCACCTTGTTTGCCTTGTCGTAATCGGTATAGGGGCTCTGTGCATAGACCTGTACGACATCCTTGCCGGCCACATCACCCGTATTGGTGACCTTGACCGTCACGGTGCAGGTATCGCCATCCCAGCTGGTATCATAATCAGACCACTCAAAATCCGTGTAGGACAGGCCGTATCCAAAGGGATACATCACAGCATCCGCATAGTTGTAATCACCGGCATTGCCCTGACCCAGCACCTTATCCTCGTAGCGAGTCTCGTAGTAGCGGTAGCCAACATAGATGCCCTCTTTGTAGCTGACGTAGTTGTACTTGGTGAGGTTGCCATTCTCATCGTAGTAGGCAAAGTCGCCGAAGTTCTGCGCCGCCGGGCTGTTCATGGCATCCACTTCATAGGTATCCACGGTGCGGCCGGAGGGGTTCACCTTACCGGAGAAGATTTCTGCCAGAGAGCACAGACCGTAATCACCCATAGCGGGAGCCGAAATGACGGTGTGGATATTGGGATAGTTTTCGACCCAGCTCAGATCTACCGCTGCGCTGGAGTTCAGCAGCAGCACCACATCGTCAAAGTTGTCGTTCAGATACTGCAGGATCTCCAGTTCCGTAGAATCCGGCTCCAGATAAGTCTTGGTCTTGTCCTCTTCCACATCGGTGTGGTTGTACATGGAGCGGGGCATATCACGGCCTTCGCCCGCCACACGGCTGAACACAAAAACAGGAACCGTATTCTTCATGGAATCGGTCAGACCCGGCTCTGCTTTCATAACAGACAAGGGGCATTCGTTGATGGAAAAGTCCTCGTCATCACCGTAGGAAACGGAACCAACGCCCAGACCGTAATCCTTGCCGTTGCCTTCGGAATAGAATTTCCAGAGGTCCTCGTTGACACCGAACCCGGCATCTTCAAAGGCCGTTTTCATATCGACTTTGTTGCCGCCGATGTAGCTGACTGCCGAATGGCTGACAAAACTGAAGGTGGTATCCGTGCTGTACGGCATTCTGCCTTCATCGTTCTTCAGCAGGACGATGCCCTCTGCTGCGATCTGCTTGTTCAGGGCGATCTCATCCTCAACCAGCGCATCCTCTGTGTCAAAGCCGGGCTTGCCGTATTCCATATTAATGCCTTCGGTCTTTGCCTTGCTGTTGTCGATGCCGCCGCTCTTCAGGCCCAAAATGCTCTGCACGCTGCTGGCGTTGGGCGGGATCAGCACATTGGCCGCAACTATACCGCCCGCCAATGCGACACACAACACACCCGAAACGGCAGTTTTGATGATCTTGCCCATCATCTTACTGTCCTTCTTTTTCTGTGCCATAACTGTTAACTCCTTCTCTTTTGGGTACACGACCCGGTTCATAGCTGTTCTCCGGAGCGCGTCCGCTCCTTTGCTTGATGTCATTTTATCATATATACTGCAGAACGAACCGTTCTCCGCACAATCTGTCGTTTTGGATACACAGTTTGCAAAAGTTACAATAAATTTTCAATTTTTATTGTGCTTGTGCACAAACAAAGCCCGCACTTCTTTGTGCACCCTGCCAGACAACAAAAAAACGGCAGGGGATACCTGCCGTAAAAATATTATTGCTTTTGGGGCAGCGGAAATAAGATCCGCAGAGTGCACCAGTTGTTTTCCCAGTGCAGCGTCATGCTGCCGCCGTGCTGCCCGACGGTGGTGCGGACGCTTTTCAGGTCCGACCCCTGCTTCGGCAGACCGTCCGCATCCAGTGCCGGGGCGGCCTCTGTATAATGCTCGAACCGCAGCATGGCAAAACCGCCCTGACTGTACACCGCCACCTTGATGAGCCGCTTTTCGGGGTCCGGCTCGGCGCGCACGGCGGCAATGGCGTTATCCAGCGCCACGCCCACGATGGTGCACAGCTCCCGGATGGTGAGAAAGCCCAGCATCCTGCCGTCCGCTACGCTGGTGATGGTGATATTCTCCTGCTGGCATTCCATGGTCTTGGCGGTGAGCAGGGTATCCAGCACCGGGTTGCCGGTCTTGTTCTCGGCCTCGTACTGGCGGATGTTCTGCTCCATGGCGGCAATGGCGGCGTTCTGCTTGGTCTGATCCTGCTCCTCCCGGATGCGGGCGAGCTGGACTTTCAGCTCATGATACCGCCGATTGATGAGGTTGATGCCCTCCTTGCTGCGCTTGTACTGCTCGTACTGGCGGTGCAACACCTCGTCCATGGCGGCAAGCTCGCTGTGCAAAGCGTTCTCCTGCAGCTGCTCGTGCTGCACAGATAAGATCAGCACGCCGGAAAAATCCACCAGGGTGCGGATGGAAAAAATGCTCATGTTGATCTCGCTGCCCGGCAGAAAGCCCAGATTGCTCACCGCAAAGGCAGTCAGCGCCAGCATGACCGCCGTCAGGGCGGCGCTGCCGCCGATCTGTAAGTGCCCGGCGGGCTGGGGACGGCGGTGCTGCAGATAGCACATAATGCCGAACAGCGTCCCATACACCAGCGCCAGCAGCAGCAAAGACAGCGGCTCCCATGGGCCGCGGGCGGGCCAGAGGGCGCAGTGCAGCTGCCACTCCACGCTGGCAGCAAGCTCTGCCAGAATAAACGCCCGTGCGCAGTGATACCCGGCTTCCAGCAGAGTGATGCTCCACACGCCCCATAGATATAAGTAAGAAAGCCAGATGGCCGTTACCAT
>OKUI01000601.1_pt1 | contig 12247 bp, 9 predicted proteins | sample 1606531 | NCBI WGS metagenome assembly OKUI01 (sample SAMEA3882506, study PRJEB24775) | human gut metagenome | biome: human-associated habitat; feature: intestine environment; material: feces | place: Netherlands | collected 2009/2010
CCCGTCTGTCTTTCGGTTCTATTCGCGCATGCCATCCCACGCGTAGTCGAGATGCATGAATTCGGGCACCTTGTACCATTTGACCGGATAGCCGGCGCCATGCGCGCAGAACACTGAATCCGGCGTGTTCTCCAGGTCGGATTCCGGATCGTAAGCCATGTTCTCGATCACCTCGTCGGCATTGTGGCACGGCTGGTAGCCGGCGAACACGCAGCTTAAATGGCCACGGCCGTGCGTGTACGCGTTCACGTCCATCGCATAGTCGCGCATTTCGGATACCGGCGCCGTGCCGTTCAACACCATGTATTCGCCGTCGCCGGTAGGCGTGTCGAACGTGCCCGACATGCGCTGGATGTCGGCCATCGCATGTCCGACCATGTCCTGCGGCACTTCCAGACGGAAGCCGTACCAAGGTTCAAGCAGACGGCAATCGCCCTTCTTCTTCGCTTCCATCAGGCCCTGGCGTATCGCACGGTAGGTGGCTTGGCGGAAATCGCCGCCTTCCGTGTGCTTCAGATGCGCACGGCCCGTCAGCAGCGTGATTCTCATATCGGTGATCGGCGAGCCGGTGAGCACGCCCAGATGCTCGCGTTCCTGGAAATGCTGCATGATGAGGCGCTGCCAGTTGCGGTCGAGCACGTCCTCGCTGCACACGGTGGCGTATGCCATGCCCGAGCCCTGCGGCAGCGGTTCGAGCAGCACATGCGTTTCGGCGTAGTGACGCAACGGCTCGAAATGGCCGATGCCTTCGATCGGAGCGGCGATCGTCTCCTTGTACAGGATGCTGCCCGGTCCGAACGTGACGTCCAGGCCGAAACGGTCGTGCATGATCTGCTGGATGATCTCCAGCTGCACCGCGCCCATCAACTGCAGGTGCACTTCCTCTAGGCGAGACTGCCAGACGACGTGCAGCAGCGGATCCTCGTCCTCCAGTTCGCGCAGGGCGACGAGACATTTGTGAATGTCGCACTCCCCCGGTTCCAGCGTGTACGTGAGCACCGGCTGGAGGACCGGACTGCCGGCGTCCCGCTCCATGCCGAGGCCTTCGCCGGGGAATGTCTGCGTCAGACCCGTGACGGCGCAGATGGTGCCTGCGGGGACCGTGTCGACGGTGGTGGATTTCGCGCCGGAATAGACGCGCACCTGGTCGGCTTTCTCATGCCATTGGCCGTCTTCGGCAACCGCATCCGCGTCGCCGGCGTGCGCGGTGCCGCTTAGCATCATCTTGGCCTTCAGTTCGCCGCCGGTCACCTTGAGCCAGGTCAGACGGTTGCCTTGCGCGTCATGAGACACCTTATATATGCGTGCGCCGAATTCGCCATTGTATTGCGGCTCTTGCGCGAACCGTTCGAAACCTGCGACGAACTGTTCTATACCGTCCATTTTCAGCGCTGATCCGAAATAGCAGGGGAACAGCTCACGGCGGGCGATCATGGCGCGAATGGTTTCGTCCGGCACGGTTTCGGTGTCGAGATACGCGTCCATGGCCGTTTCGTTTTGCATGGCGATCTCCTCCATGCGTTCGCCGTCAATCGGCTCGGTGAAGTCGACGCAGCCGTCCGAGAAGCGTTTCTTGAGTTGGGCGAGCAGTTGCGTTTTGTCGGCGCCGGGCGAGTCCATTTTGTTGACGAAGACGAATGTGGGCACCTGATAGCGATTGAGCAGTCGCCACAGCGTTTCGGTATGGCCTTGGATGCCGTCCGCGCCGGAGATGACGAGGATGGCGTAGTCGAGCACGGCGAGCGTACGTTCCGTTTCGGCGGAGAAGTCGACGTGGCCAGGAGTGTCGAGCAGGGTGATGGTGAGGTCGGGCGTGGCGATGACGGCCGGCTCGGTGAAGATGGTGATGCCGCGCTGCCGTTCCATGGCGTCCGTGTCGAGGAAGGCGTCGCCGTGGTCGACGCGGCCGAGTTTGCGTACTTGGCCGGTAGCGTACAGCAGCGCCTCCGACAACGTGGTCTTGCCCGCGTCCACATGCGCCAGAATGCCCGCGACGATTCGCTTCATGGTCTCCCCTATCTTCGCAAGCCAATGGCTTGCCAGTCAATGGACAGGAAAGCCCCCGCACCGCATGAAACGACGCGAGGGCTTGATGGTGACCCCGGCCGGGCTCGAACCGGCGACCTTGAGATTAGAAGTCACATGCTCTATCCAGCTGAGCTACAGGGCCAAACTAAACACAGTATAGTCAGTTCGCACACGGTTGCCAACTCGACACGGCAATCACATCGCCTTGAGCACAATGCCGACGATGGCTACGAGCACGCCGACGTATTGGATGCCGGCCACGGGCTTGCGTGGCACGCCAAGCAGGCCGAAACGGTCGACCAGCAATCCTCCGCCGACCTGGCCGAGCAATACCAGCATCACCGTCATGCCGGTGCCGATATGCGCGGACAGGTACGCGTTGCACATCACCAGCGTCGCACCCAGCAATCCGCCTGCCCACATCCACCACGGATTGCCTTTCTTCAGCGCGTCGCCGAGGCTGTAGGTGCGGTCGACGAATGCGACGACGATCGCAAGCGAGATCAGACCGACCGCGAACGAGGCGAGCGATGCCTTCACCGGCGATCCCAACGCGACGCCCAGCTTGCCCAACAACGCCGTCTGCACGGCCGAACACATGCCGAACGCGATGCCTGCGCAACTCCACAGCACGGTCGCGGAACCTGGCACATGTACGGCTTTTCCGTCAGTTTCGGATTTTTCGGAATCGCCGGAATTTTCCGAACCGCCAGCCGGGCGATCGATGGCAGGCCTCAATCGCAGATTCGGTCCGGCGACGGCAAGCAGAAAGCCGACCAGCGTGATTGCCGCACCTGCGATGCGCAGCGGGGAAATCGGCTGCGCGGTAGTGCCGAACCAGCCGAAAGCGTCGATCAGCAGGCCCATGACGATCTGCCCGGTGACTGGCATGATCACGGTTTTGAGACTGCCCAGTTTCGGCAGCAGCAGCACATTGCCGGTCAGGAAAGTGACACCGAACACGCCCGCGAACCACATCCACCATGGGCCGTTCGCCGCGGTGGCGGGAATCAGCGGATACGGGCCAAGCAGCAGCGTCAAAGTCAGCATCGCAATGAGGCCGACGCTGAACGACACCAGCGAGGCGCGCAACGGCGAGCCGATGGAACGGCCGAGCCGCGTGTTCACCGCGGTCTGCACCGGCGTGATCAGTCCGGAGAAAATTCCCAGCAATCCTTGCAGCATGTTCAGCCTTCCTACGTTTCTCGGCACACGCTTCCCGGCACAGATTATCACAGCACCAGACCATCAGCCGACGTAACAATAAACCCTTGAAATCCAATGATTCCAAGGGTTTTCATGCAATCCCAGCAAAAGGTGCGAACCGGCGACCTTGAGATTAGCGGTCAGGGAAACCGGTCGACGGCCAAACGCTACTCGATAATCCAGCTCAGGCCGACGAGCACGATGACAAACAGCACGTTCACCGCGGTGTAGACGGCCAGATAACGGCCTTTTTTGTCCGGGTAGGCGCGCGTCACGTTCTTGTAGCCGATCAGCGACGCCATGGACGCGATCAGCGTGCCCAAGCCGCCCAGGTTGGTGCCGATGATCAGTTCACGCCACTGGTCGCAGAAGCCGGACAGCAGCAGCGTGGTCGGCACGTTGGAGATGAACTGGCTGGACACCACGGCCACTTCCAGCGGATGCGCGCCCACCAGCGAGGCGGCCAGCTCGTAGAATTCCGGCACGCGTTTCATGTTGCCGATGAAGATGAAGAACATGCAGAACGTGAGCGGCAGTCCCCAATCGACGTTGCGGAACACGCGGCGGTCGCATAGCAGGAACGCCACGAACACGATGACGCACATCACCCACAGCGGAATGAAATCGCTCACCGCCAGCAAGCAGACGACGAACAACGCCGTGTATACGATCGTGCGCCAGCCGCCATAACCGGCGCCGTAGCCGGTGATACGAATCTCGTCGGGCTGGTGTTTGTTGCGCTCGGGAGCCAGCACGCCGGTTTCGAGGTCGCCCAGGTCGCCGACCGGTTTGCCGCCAAACACCACGGAAATCACGATGACCAGCAACACGGCCGCCGTGCCGGAATACGGTGCCATGATGCCGAGGAATTCCATGGTCGGCATGCCGGTCAGGGCTTTGAGATACAGGTTGTGCGCGTTGCCGATCGGGGTGAGCATGCTGCCCACGTTCGCGCCGACGGTCATCAGCGTGCCGACAAGCACCGCATGCTCTTCCATGTGCGCCATCGTCAACACCGCGATTGCGAACGGCACGAAGGTGACCAACGCCACATCATTGGTGATGAGCATGCCGGAGAAGAACGGCAATGCGATCAACGTGAGCACCAGGCCACGCGCGGTTTTGACGTGATGCAGCAGGCGCGAGCCGATGATGCGGAACACGCCGATGCGCTGGAAGCCACACACCACAAGCATCAGGCAGATCAGCTGCGAGATGGTGCTGGCGTGGATGTAGCCGGCGTATTCCTTGTCTGGCGGCACGATGAAGCACGATATGAGTGCGAGTATGGAAGCGACTACGAGAATGGTCTCGTTCTTCAGGACCTTGACGACCAATCGCCGCATGCATTCCTCCGTCAATCTCGTTTGCAACCGCCTTGCACACCTTGCAAAACCCAAGCGATTTTCATGCAAACGCCTAGACCACTTTACCCAAAAATGCGACTAGCACGAACCCTCGGCGTGCTGCTTTTCCGACCATTCCAACGATTTTCATCCACTATTGCTTACTGCCGCATGCTTTTGCAAACCGGCGAAACCGAAAACAAGGCCCGCAAATCTTCACAAATTAACCCCGCGTGCGCCAAGATTTTGTCTAAAAATCATCTTCCGTTCGCCTTCGATTCACCATATGGGCGTGTCACGCAACGTTGTTGCCGAAAACACGCGACTGCAGGTCCTTGCGCAGCGTTTCCAGTTTGGTGATCTGTCCGAGCAGTTCGATTTTCTCTGCACCGTCCGGCAGTTGCGCCATGCGGCGCTGGGCCGCGCCGATCTTGCGCATGATGCCGGTATCAAGCAGTCTGACGATCAGTTCGGACGCGTACCGCCGCTCCTCCTGCGTTGGCTTGCGCAATTGCGCCGATTGTTCCTGCGACTCGCCTGCATTGCGGTTCGTGTCCGCTTCGCTCGGCGGCAATGGCAGCGGCATGACGGCCAGCTCGTTGATGACCGATTCGAGCATCGGACCGCCCGCCTTCGTCAGATTGTGCATCCACAGTCCCTGCGGCACGTCTTCCCCTGGAAGCCCGCCCGCCGCGGCGACCGCTTGGAACAGCGTGCGGAACACCGGCGTCATGAAACTCGACAAGGTCAGGCTGGCGAACATCGTCGGATCGACGGCCAACGGCACCTGGATCAGCGTGGCCATGAACTGCTGTTCGCAGATGAACACGGCGTCGTCGATGCGATAGTAGCTTTGGTCGGCCGCGTCGCGATGCTCCAACGCCTTGCGTGCGGCGGGATTCGCATACGGATTCGCGCCACGTTCCGCATATGCTGGTTCAGCCGACGGCCCCGCATTGTTTTGGAATCGACGTTTCGGCGCGTACGCGTCCTCGTCACGCATGTTCAGTTTGCGACGCTGGTACGCCACTTCGCGTTGCATGATGTCCAGATCGACGCCGATGCGACGTACCGCCTTGCGTGAGTACAGGTCGAGCAGCGAACGGTCTCGGATTTGCGCGATCAGCGGGGCGACCGCCTTGACCGCGCCCATCTGACCTGTCGCGTACGTGGTGTCGAAACGGTCGATTGCCGAATCGATCACGAAATCGTACAGCGGACGCGCGTTGGCGATCAGCGCACGCACCGCTTCGTTGCCGCGTTTGATGCGCAGATCGCACGGGTCGAGGTTGTCTTCGGCGACCGCGACGAACGCCTGCGTCGAAAACGCGGCGTCCAAACCGAACGCGTGGATCGCGGCCTTCTGCCCAGCCGCATCGCCGTCGAATGTGAACACGACACGCGAGCTCAACGCCTGCCCCTCCACCTTCAGGGGGCCAACCAGCTGCACGGCGCCCAACGAATCGTCCGCGATCAATCGGCGGATGATCTTCGCATGCTCGGCGCCGAATGCGGTGCCGCACGTGGCGACCGCCGTGTCGATGCCGGCCAGATGCATGGCCATCACATCGGTATAGCCTTCGACGATCACCGCCTGGCGTTTCTTCACAATCGCCGATTTGGCCAGATCGATGCCGTACAGCACCTGGGTCTTGCGATACAGCTGCGTGTCGGGCGTGTTGATGTATTTCGCATTGATCGCATCGTCCTCGTACAGCTTGCGCGCGCCGAAACCAAGCGTACGACCGGTCGAATCACGAATCGGCCATGTCACGCGGCCACGGAAATAGTCGTATACGCCACGCTGGCCCTGACGGGCGAGTCCCGCGTCGAGCATCTCCTGCTGGGTGAAGCCTTTGCCGGCAAGGTACCGCACCAGGTTATCCCATCCTTGGGGGGCATATCCGCAGCCGAACCGCTGGCAGTCGGCCTGGCTGAAGTTGCGACCGTCCAACAGCTTGCGCGCGGCGAGCGCCTCCTTGGTCATCAGCTGGGAGACGAAGTATTCCTGCGCCGCCTCGTTGGCTTCGAGCAGGCGTGCGCGTTTCGAACCGGTGTGCGCGGGCACGTTGTCGGCTTTGTCGTAATGCAGTTCGATATGGTATTTGTCGGCGAGCAGCTCCACCGCGTCACGAAAGTCGATGTTCTCCTGATGTTCGACGTAGCCGAACACGTCGCCGCCGAGACCGCAGCCGAAGCAATGCCATACGCCAAGCGCCGGGCGCACGGAAAAACTTGGCGTTTTCTCGTCATGGAAGGGGCATAGGCCTACGTATGTGCCGGTTCCCGAGGGTTTGAGCGTGACGGTCGCGGATACGATGTCATACAGGTCGGCGGTGGCGCGGACCTTTTCTATGTCTTCCTTCTTGATCATTCCCGGCATACGGTCCAGCCTACCAGCGATGCCATAGGTTATGGCTACGCGGCGTATGCAACGCGCGACACACTCAACTTTGCCTTAGGCACACAGCCAGCCGCTCCACGCCATGTATGTCATCCGACACACTCAAGGCCGTTCGGCCAAGCCTACGGTCGGACAACATACATGGCGCTACGCGGCACTTATGAATCTCATTGACTCGCCACACAGGAAACGGGGGTATACGCGTCAGCAGAGAAGGGAGTGGAGGGTCAGGGCGGACGTGTCGGTCAGGCTCGCCACCTGGTCTATGGCCACGCGCAGGCGTTCGCCGTCGCTGCCGGCCTCGCGCCAATCGTCGAGGAACACGTTCTCCAACGCGCTGGACGGTTTGGGATTGTCCGCCATGAACACGTCCACCAGATCGCCGACGATCCGCTGTTCCTCGCCGTGCATCGGCTCGCGTTCGCCGGGCGCCATGACGAAATGCACGGCGATGCCTTTCAGCACCACGATTTCGTAACTGGTTTCCTCGGGAATCACCAGATCGCCGTTGTATCGGGTCAGCGGCTCGTTGCCGTACGTGTCCCGCGTGGCTTGTTCCACGGAACCGGCGAATCGGCCGATCAGATTGCTGGTCATGTTCTTCAATGCGGCGAGCGCGCGTCGCGAACCGTCGAAATAGCCGGGGAACGTGTCGCGCCGGTGCATGCGTGCGAACGCGGCCACCAGCTTGTCTGTGTCCCATTGCGGTCCGTACCAGGCGCGCGCGTCCTCGACGACCGCGTCGATCACGCCGCTTTCATGCAGCACGCCCGGATTGAACGCGCCGGTGGCGATGGCGTCCTCCACATCATGCACGCTGTAGGCGATGTCATCGGACAGGTCCATCACCTGGCATTCGACGGGACGGCGGGTGGTGTCGGGCGCGTGTTGTTTGAGCCAGGCGAACACGTCCGTATCATCCGGATAGACGCAGAATTTCGCACTGCGCTCCCCTTTCGGATGCGCGGCGGCTTCGGCAAGCGTCCACGGGTATTTGACGGCCGCATCGAGCGCGGCACGCGTCAGATTCACGCCTGCGGAACGTCCGTCGGGAAACAGTATTTTCGGTTCGAGGCGCGTCAATAATCGCAAGGTTTGCGCATTGCCTTCGAAACCACCGATATTGCCGGCGATTTCGGCAAGCGCACGTTCCCCATTATGGCCGAACGGCGGGTGGCCGAGGTCGTGCGCAAGGCAGGCGCAGTCGACCACGTCGGGATCGCAACCGAGCGAAGTGCCGATCTGTCGACCGATTTGCGCGACCTCCAACGTGTGTGTAAGCCGTGTACGTGCGAAATCGTCCGTGCCGGCTACCAGAATCTGCGTTTTCGCGCCGAGCCTGCGCAATGCGGACGAGTGGATGAGTCGGGCGCGGTCGCGTTGGAAGGCGGTGCGGGAGCTGGATTTGGGTGGTTCCGGAGCCCAACGCTCCTCGTCGAACGCGCTGTATCCTTCGCTCGTCATGATGCACCGCCTTCCTATGGGTGCGGCGGCTGCCGCCGCTTTTTACGGGATTACAGGATGCTTGCCGGGTCGAGCTTGGCGAGGTCCTCGGCGGACAATACGTCCGTGGCATGCTCGTACAGGCGCGGAATGCGGTTGCGCAGGCAGGTGAAGATCTCGTAGCTGATGGTGTCGGCGGCACGACCCCAATCGTCCGCGGTCGGTTCGGCGTAATCCTCGCCACGGCCCGGACCGAACAGTTCCACATTGTCGCCTTCGTGGATGCCGAGTTCGGCGGCGGAACCGTGCAGGTCGAGGATGAACTGGTCCATGCACACGCGGCCGGACACGTGGTACAGGAGTGGGCCTTCCGCGGTCATCACGCGCACCGGACCACCGGGCTTGGTCACATGCTTGGCGCCTTCCATGTCGAATCCGGAGGCGGAGCGGTGGATGCCGTCCGCATAGCCGAGCGGCACGATCGCGGTGGAGGTATCGGACGGGGTCAGATACGTACGGCCGTAGGAGATGCCATGGCCGGCTTCCACGTCCTTGACGGTGCCGAGCTGCGCCTGCAGGGTCATGGCGGGCTTCAGGCTATACGTGGACGGCGTGCCCATGGCCGGATCGGCTTCGTAACCGTACAGGCCGATGCCCGGACGGGTCAGTTCGAAGTGGATTTCCGGACGGGACAGCGTCGCCGCGGTGTTGGCGAGGTGGCGGATTTCCGGCGGAATGCCGGCCGCCTCCATACGACGGGTGAAGTCCTTGAACGTTTCGACCTGCATGTCGGTGGAGGCAACGAATTCCGGAACGTCCGGTGCGTCGGCGACCGCCAGATGGCTCCACTGGCCGACGATGTGCAGCACGCCTTCCTTGGCGAGCGGCACCAGTTTGGCGAGCGCCGCGTCGAAACCGGCGGGCGTGAAGCCGTTACGGCCGAAGCCGGAATCGACCTTCACATGCACGCGCGCCGTCTTGCCAAGCCTGCGTGCGGCCGCGGCGACACCGTCGATGCCGGCGAGCGAGCCGACGGAAATGTCGATGTCGTTGTCGATCAGCTCGTCGAACGGCACTTCGGCGCCGCTGTAGACCCATGTCAGAATATGGCAGCGATCAGGGCCGATGCCCGCCTTGCGCAACAACAGCGCTTCATGCGATTGCGCGGTGCCGAGCCACGTGGCGCCGCCTGCGAGCGCGGCAAGCGCGGCGGGGATCAGGCCGTGTCCGTACGCGTCGGCTTTGACGATGCCCATGACGGCGGTGCCGGAATGCGGTCCGCCGACGACACTCACCAGATGGCGCATGTTGTCGCGCAGTGCGGCGAGGTCGACGATGGCCTGCGCCGGATACCGCCGCTGGGCGGCCTTGTAGTTCGCTTTGCCTTGTTCGGAGGAGAAATCCCATTCACGTGTTGCGCTCAAAGTCATGGCTCCCATTGTCGCGCCGCTATGTGACAGGTATGGAACATCAGGGACATATGGTGAGACGATTCACGATGTTTTCACGATTTTGTCCGGCAGTGTTTTTTACACTTTCCATACACAAGGCTGTTGCGCATATCGCCGCGGCCTTTCTGATTTCTGGCGTTAAGGCGTGCCAGAGTCCCGGAAATCCGTCCGGTCCAGCCCATTTTTGAAACAATCACAGGGAATCTGACGACCATGGATCTATTTCGCAAGAAGTCGGTGGACCAACTTGTCTCCGAATCGACTCCGCTGAAGCGAACACTGAAAACCTTCGACCTGACCATGCTGGGCATCGGCGCCATCATCGGCACCGGCATCTTCGTGCTCACCGGCAAAGGCGCGCTCACCGCGGGACCGGCATTGTGCGTGTCCTTCCTGCTCGCCGCCGTCTGCTGCGGCTTTGCGGGCCTGTGCTATGCGGAGTTCGCCGCGATGGCACCGGTTTCCGGCTCCGCCTATTCGTACGCGTATCTGGCGTTCGGCGAGTTGATCGCCTTCGTGATCGGCTGGGATCTGATTCTGGAGTACGCGTTGCAGGCGGCCACCGTGTCCGCCGGCTGGTCGGGCTATTTCAACAAGCTGTTGGAAGGCTTCGGCCTGCATCTGCCGGTCGAACTGACCGCCGCATACGGCACCACGCCGGGAGTCACCACGTATTTCAATCTGCCCGGCTTCGTAATCGTGCTTATCATCACGTGGGTGCTGTCCATCGGCATCAACCAGACGAAGAAGACCAACGACATCATGGTGATGATCAAGCTGGCCATCATCGTGCTGTTCATCGTGTGCACCGTCTGGTACATCAATCCCGCCAACTGGAAACCGTTCTCCCCGTATGGCATCTACACGTTCCAGCCGGGTTCGACGCAGCCGTACGGCATCGTGCCGGCCGCGTCGATCGTGTTCTTCAGCTTCATCGGCTTCGACGCCGTCTCCTCCTCCGCCGAGGAGACCATCAATCCGAACAAGACGCTGCCGCGCGGCATCCTGATCTCGCTGGCCGTGTCCACCGTGCTGTACATCATCATGACGCTCATCATGACCGGCGTGGTGCCGTACAAGGAGTTCGCGAAGTTCATCGACGCTCCGGTGGCGGGCGTGATTCTCGAGACCGGCCTCAACTGGCTGGCGTTCATCGTGAACCTCGGCGCGTTGATCGGCATGACCACCGTCATGCTGGTGCAGCTGTACGGCCAGTCCCGCATCTGCTATGCGATGAGCCGCGACGGACTGTTCCCGAAGTTCTTCGGCGAAGTGCATCCGAAGTACCGCACACCGTTCAAGGGCACGTGGTTCTTCGGCATTCTGACGGCCATCGCCGGCGGTTTCATCAACATCAACGTGCTGTTCGAGCTGGTGAACATCGGTACGCTGTCCGCGTTCATCATCGTGTCGGCCGGCATCCTGTGGATGCGCAAGACCCAGCCGGACGCGCATCGTGGCTTCCGTGCGCCGGGCGTGCCGTTCACGCCAATCTGCGCCATCATCTTCTGCCTGATTCTGATCTTCGGTTTGAATTGGGAGACGTGGGTGCGTTTCGCCGTGTGGTTCGCGCTTGGACTGGTCGTGTATTTCACGTACAGCCGCAAGCATTCTCAGCTTAACGAGCCGGGACTGTTCTAATCATCCCTTCATATGGAAAAGGACGTCTCCCGCAGTTTTACGGGAGACGTCCTTTTTTCTACGTTTCTATGTATGCGCAATCACCATTCGTGACGCTGGTAGGCGATACGCGTGGTATCGGTGGGGCGGTCAAGCAGTTGGATCAGGCCGCAGCGGGCGAATCCGTTCGATTCGAGCACGTGCTGCATGGCCTTGTTATTGGGGTGGGTGTCGGCGCGCACGTTGCCGTAGTGCTTCAGGGCCCACCTGATACAGTCGCGGGCCGCGTGGCGCACCAGACCGGATGCGGCGATGCGGTGGATGGTCACATAGGCGTCGTTGTCCAGCCAGGCGCCGTCGATTTTGGCGTAGGTCGGATCCTCGCCCGGGCACAGGGCGAACTGGGCCAGAATGCGTTCGTGGCCATTGCAGGTGTCGACCAGCAGCATCGTACGCTGGTTGGCGATGTCGTCCTCAATCATCGATTCACGCGGAAATTCGTTGCCCCACTGGGTGGGGTTGCCGTTGGCGGCCATCAACGCGCGTGCGCGTGCGTAGATTTTCTGCATCTGCGGCAGATCGCGCATGGTGGCGTGGCGGAAACGGCGGCCTGTCGCCTTGTTTGCAGCGTTCGACTGAGTCACTTCCACCTCTCCAACATGCCAAGCTACCGATGTGCAGCGGCCAACGATTAACTGACGGCAAACCTACCATGCCATAGGCACAAACATAGGCACAAAGAAACCCCG
>OKUI01000606.1_pt1 | contig 12147 bp, 10 predicted proteins | sample 1606531 | NCBI WGS metagenome assembly OKUI01 (sample SAMEA3882506, study PRJEB24775) | human gut metagenome | biome: human-associated habitat; feature: intestine environment; material: feces | place: Netherlands | collected 2009/2010
AATCAGCACGGTTCCAAGTGCAACAAGAAATGTGGTTCCAGCACCCTTCATCACCCTGCTCAAAATATCTCTTCCAAAATTATCACATCCCAGGGGATGTGCCAGGGAAATCCCTGCAAACTTATTCGCAGCCTCCATGCTTTCCGGATCATAAGGCGTCCAGAAAAAGCCGGTCAGAATCAGAAGAAGCATCACTGCAGTGATTGCTCCGCCAAGAATTAAATTGTAATTTTTCTTTACATTTTTTACTGCATTGTTGATAACAGTCAGGGTTCGAAGACCAAGGAAATCCATTTTCAGAAGTCCCAGCTCTTCCAGTGTTGTCATGGTAAACTGTGTGACAATGGAACCGTCCTGGGCTCTGGAAAGAGGTACGTATTCGGATACGTCTTTCTGGCTGATCACAACACCTGCCGCATGCATGGAGGTATGCCTCGGAAGCCCCTCCAGACGTTTTGCCAGATCGATCAGACGATGGATATCGTCCTGTTCCTCGTAAGCCTTGCGAAACTCCGGATTCATTCCCAGTGCCTTGTCAATGGTGATATTCAGCTCCTGTGGAATCATCTTGGCGATGGTGTCCACCTGGGCATAAGGCATATCCAGAACACGGCCTACATCACGGATCACACCGCGGGCTGCCAAAGTACCAAAGGTAACAATCTGAACCACGCAATCATCGCCATATTTCCGTCGTACATAATCGATAACTTCCTGTCTTCGTTCGAAGCAGAAGTCCACATCTATATCCGGCATGGATACTCGTTCCGGATTCAGGAAACGCTCAAACAGGAGGTCGTACTTCAATGGGTCAATCTTGGTAATGCCCAAGCAGTAAGCCACCACCGAACCTGCCGCAGATCCACGTCCCGGACCCACCATCACGCCGAGTTCCTCGCGCGCAGCCCTGATGAAGTCTGACACGATGAGGAAGTAGCCCGGGAAACCCATGGTCTTCATCACGTGGAGCTCGAAGTTTACATGCTCGTCTACATTCTCGGGCAGCGGGTCGCCATAAAGCTTTTTGGCTCCCTCGTAGGCAAGGTGGCGCAGATATTCTGCCTCAAACTTGATACGGTATATCTTATCGTAACCACCCAATCGGTCGATTACCTTCTGACCTTCCTCTGGTGGCAGCGGGTTCTTGCCGTTCTCATCAGAGGTAAACTCCTTGTAGAGATCTTCTTCTGATACCTTCTGTCGCAACTGCTCCTCGGTACCGAAACTCTCCGGAATCGGGAAGAAAGGCATGATAGGACCATGGTCAATGCTGTAAATCTCCACCTTATCCAATACTTCGAGGGTATTGGAAAGTGCTTCGGGAATATCCGAGAACACATCGTTCATCTCCTGGCGGGTCTTGAACCATTCCTGCTTGGAATAGCGCATACGGTTAGGGTCGTCGAGATCCTTGCCGGTAGCGATACAGAGCAGATGGTCGTGAGCCTCGGCAGTCTCCTTATCCTCGAAGTGGCAGTCGTTGGTGCACACCAGTTTGATGTTAAACTCCCTTGCCATCTTGATAAGTTCCTTGTTGGCACGCTGCTGCAACTCGTAAGCCTCGCGGTTGGCAAGCAGACTTGGATCATCGGGCACTTTATGTCGCTGGAGCTCGAGATAGTAATCATCGCCAAAGAGGTTGTGGTACCACTGGCAAGCCTCGCGGGCTCCTTCCAGGTCACCATGCAGAATCTTGGATGGCACCTCGCCTGCAATACATGCCGAACAGACGATGAGGTCTTCGTGATACTTCTCCAGATCGGCACGGTCGGTTCGTGGGCGCATGTAGTAACCATCCACCCACGAATTGCTCACCAGCTTGATGAGGTTCTTGTATCCATTATAATTCTTGGCAAGTACAATGAGGTGATAACCGCTCATATCGCCCTTATCCTTCTCTCGGTCGGCTTTGGTTCGGCGTGCCACATACATCTCGCAGCCTATGATAGGCTTGAAAGGTTCGAGTCCCTCCTTCTTGCGGTCTTTATTAATCTTGCCGCAATAGTCGGTGAGTTCCTTGATGCCGAACATCACACCGTGGTCGGTTACCGCCATACCCTTCATGCCGTCCTTGATGGCCTTATCTACCAGATGCGGTATCTTCGACTGGCCGTCGAGGATGGAGTATTGGGTGTGTACATGCAAATGAACAAAATCTTCCATTATCTGTTTAAAATTCGAATTTTGACAACAAAGTTACGGCGAAATATTGAAAAAGCCAAAAGAAATATGCGAAAATATTGAAAAAGGTAAAAGAAACCCACAAAAAATTTGCAAAAGTGATAAAAATGACGTACCTTTGCACCAATAAAAACTTAATCCTACCATATGGGACAGAAAATAAAGAAATTAAAGAAGATAAGATTGCACCGCGAAGGTACCGATCAGCTGGTAACCGGAGCGATAGCATTAGTAGCCATTGCGGCTATATTGTGGACAACCTTAGACAACAAGATTCCGTTCTGGGCTTTTGTTGTTGTGTTCGGTACGGTATATGGTATCGTGCTCAACTTCTACCGTTGTCCTATCAGATACCTCAACGTAGAGGATACTTCGAAACTGGTAGTAGCACCAGCCGACGGAAAGATTGTGGTGATAGAAGAGGTGGAGAATGCTCCCTACTTCGGTGACCGCCGCCTGATGATTTCCATCTTCATGAGCCTCTGGAATGTTCATGCCAACTGGTTCCCGGTGGATGGTAAGGTGAAATTCGTGAAGCATGTGGACGGCAACTACCACAAGGCATGGCTGCCTAAGGCTAGCGAGGAAAACGAGCATGCCGACGTGATGATTACCACACCTGAGGGAGTGGATGTACTCTGCCGACAGATTGCCGGTGCGGTGGCACGCCGCATCGTAACCTATGCCAAGGAAGGGGAAGAATGCTTCATCGACGAGCACCTGGGATTCATCAAGCTGGGTTCACGCGTGGATGTCTACCTGCCTGTAGGTACAGAAGTATGCGTAAAGATGGGACAGTCAACTACTGGCGACCAGACCATCATCGCTAAATTGAAATAACATATTGACAGATAGAGGGCAAGCCGGAACATACTTCCGGCTTTCACTCTATCATAATATACTGTAAAGAAATGAGTATCAAAAAACATATTCCAAACACGATAACCTGCTGCAACCTGGTTTCGGGCTGCATCGCAACATCGTTTGCCTTCGGCGGAAACCCAGAGATGGCATTGTTATGGATTATCATCGGAGCCGTATTCGACTTCTTTGACGGCATGAGCGCCCGCCTGCTGCACGTTTCATCGCCAATAGGCAAGGAGCTCGATTCGCTGGCAGATGACGTAACCTTCGGTGTGGCTCCTGCCACCATCGTATTCTCACAACTCTTTGTGATGGAATATCCGGGTTTTCTGGAGCCTTTGCGCCCATGGCTGCCTTACGCAGCCTTCATCATCGCAGCCTTCTCGGCATTGCGACTGGCTAAGTTTAATCTTGATGAGCGCCAGACTACCTCTTTCATCGGTGTTCCTACACCAGCCAACGCCCTGTTCTGGGGTTCGCTGATTGTGTTCAATCCAAGCTGGCTAGAAGGATATGCGTGGTCGGTATTCATCATTCTGGCTCTGATTCTCATCACTAGCTATCTGCTGGTTTGCGAGATGCCTCTTTTCGCCTTGAAGTTCAAGCAGTGGGGTTTCAAGGGCAATGAGGTAAAATATGGCTTTGCTGCGCTCACCATCATCATCCTCGCTACTTCGGTAGCACTCGATGGTCTGACCGGTTTCCTCACCGGCTGGTGGCTTGTCATCGTGGCATACGTCATCATCTCGGCGATTATTTATCTGAAGAAGACGAAATAGAAGAAATCCCCTTTATTGGGATATTTAGGTATTTATGTAGATTATTAATTGAAAAATGCGGCTAGATGTGAATCCAGTCGCATTTGTTTTTTCTTCCTGTTGAGAGAAGTTTAGTTGTGTACGAGCGTACCGATCTCCTCTCCATCCATCACCTTCCTGAGGTTACCTACAACATCCATATTGAACACGTAGATAGGAAGGTTGTTTTCCTTACACATGGTGGTAGCTGTCAAATCCATTACCTTCAAGCCCTTGGTATAAATCTCATCATAGGTAATGTCCTTGAACTTGGTAGCTGTAGGATCCTTCTCTGGGTCGGCGGTATAGATGCCGTCTACACGGGTACCCTTGAGCATCACGTCAGCCTCGATTTCGATACCGCGGAGAGAAGAACCGGTATCGGTAGTGAAGTATGGACTGCCTGTACCTGCAGAGAAGATGCAGATATAGCCTGCCTCCATCGCCTCAATCGCCTTCCACTTGGTGTAGAATTCGCCGATAGGCTCCATGCGGATGGCAGTAAGCACCTTGTTCTTAACGCCCAAGGCTCCGAGTGCGCTGCTCAATGCCAGGGAATTGATAACGGTAGCACACATACCCATCTGGTCGCCCTTGACACGGTCGAAACCCTTCTGGCTTCCACTCAAACCGCGGAAGATGTTACCACCACCAATCACAATGCCTATCTGAACGCCCATCTCATGGACCTCCTTAATCTGCTTAGCATAATCACTCAGGCGCTCTGGGTCGATGCCGAAGCTCTGCTTGCCCATCAGACTCTCGCCGCTCAATTTCAAAAGAATTCTTTTAAACTTTGCCATTTTATTTTAATTTACAATTTACAGTTAACAGTTTATAGGGCGTAGCCTCCTATAAACCATTAACTATTAACTATTAACTATAAACTATTAACCAGGAACTTGATTTCTCCGAACGCATACGAGCGTATTACTCCCTTCTTGTCATGAAGGATGAGATGACCATCGTCCTCCACCTCTACGAAGGCGCCCTCGAACTTACCGTCCTTATCCTCATACCAGTGATAGCCCTTGCGACGGTAGAGAGAAAGATGATAGATGCCCGACACATCCATATAGTCGGCACGACGCAGAAGTTCGTAGTATTTGCAGAAAGCCTCAATCACCTTCTGCAGCACCTCTTCCCTATCCACCTCATGACCCAGAATCTGAGCCAGAGATACAGGGTTGGGCGCATCGCTGTGGAACTCAGTCTGATTGACATCAATGCCGATACCGAAGATGCAGCGCTTGATGCCCTTGGAGTCGATGGCAGTCTCTATCAGCGTGCCACTGATTTTCTTGTCATACCAGTACACATCATTCGGCCATTTCAGCGTAATGCCGTCCGTATAGGAATCAAGAGCGTCCTTCACGGCGAGCGCACCAGCCTCGGAAAGGAGGAACTGCTGGCGCAAAGGAACCCACTTAGGACACATCATCATACTGAAGAGGAGGTTCTTGCCCGGCTCACTCTCCCAGGTATGCACGCCCTGTCCCCTGCCTGCAGTCTGATAGTCAGCAACGGCAATGGTCAGCGCATCTTCATCGTAAGTATCCAAATTCTTCAGGAAGGCATTCGTGGAATCCACTTCCTTTAATCGTATAATTTTCTTTTCCATGTCTATATAATAATGTATAGCGAATCACAACGGGTTATCCAATCAGCAACGGGTTGAAGGCATCCACAAGATGCTCGATGCGTTTCACCTGATGGCCTACCCCTACCACGGTAACAATATCAAAGCGAAGTTCTTTTTCTACCTTCTGTTCCTTGACGTAAGTATTGGTAGCAATTGCCAGATTACGCATCTTCCTGACATCTACGGCTTCCTCGGGCTGCTGGTATTCTTCACCCGAACGGGTCTTGACCTCTACCACAACCAGCGTCTTACCATCCGGCGAAACGGCAAGGATATCCAGATCCCGCTTGCCGGCTTTCCAGTCTCTGTCGATGACGACATAGCCTTCATTCTCGAGATAGAGCGTAGCCTCGTCTTCTCCCCATTTGCCTAATTCATTATGCTCTGCCATAGTCTATTTTCTTTATTTTGCACCAAAAGATGCTTTTACCTTGCAAAAATAACAAAAAAAGTCCACACTTCAAACTTTTTTATGTAATTTTGCACGAAAAACAATGGAAGATATTAAGAATAAAGACGAAGCATACATGCGCCGTGCCCTGATGGAGGCTCAGGCGGCATTCGATGAAGACGAGATTCCGGTAGGCGCCATCATCGTTTGTAAAGACAGGATCATATCGCGTGCCCACAATCTTACGGAGATGCTGACCGATGTTACGGCTCATGCCGAAATGCAGGCCATCACTTCGGGAGCCAACATGCTGGGAGGAAAATACCTGAAAGACTGTACCCTCTACGTTACGGTAGAACCCTGCGTGATGTGCGCCGGAGCGCTGGGATGGGCACAGATCAGCCGCGTGGTATATGGTGCCAGCGACGAGAAAAGGGGGTATACAAAATATGCGCCCGATGCACTGCATCCTAAGACGACAGTTACATCGGGCGTATTGGAAGATGAGTGCCGCGCACTCATGCAGGATTTCTTTCAGAGAAAGAGATAATTACTTAACGAGCACTACAAGATACTTGCTGGTGCTCCAGAAAATCTGTGGATTGGTGATGCGGAGCGTATACTGCTTGTTGGCATCACGTACCAATGCATAAGAGCTGGATGGGTGGGTAGTGAGCAACTTAGCCGACTTTGACATCAACTTGATTTCAGAAATGTTGCGGATATCAACCTTGGTGAAATAACTCTTGTTGAAATTACCGGTCATTACCTTACCACCTTCCATGATATGCTGCTCCTTCAACTCCTTCTTGGTACCGAATACATACCAGGCAGTGTTGAGCTGCTTGTCCTGTGCATTGATCGTCTCTGTCTTCTGACTGCTTTCAGTAGTAAGACGAGAGGTCTTGGTATTCAGATTGTTGATAGTCTCGTCGAGCGCTGCAATATGAATATCCTTCTTATCTAACTCCTCGCGAAGCGCCTGGAGTTCCTTATCCTTCTGTGCAATCTGCTCCTGAAGGTTTGCGATGGCCTTCTTCAACTGGTCAGCCTGCAAAGAGCTGTTAGCCATCTGCTTCTGCAGTTTAGCCAGGAGTTCGCGGTTCTGCTGCATACGGGTAGCGATGAACTGAACATCCTCCTTGAGCTGCTGTCTCTTGCTGGCACCCTCACCGTTCTTCAGGAGAGTTACTCTGTGCTCAGCCTCACTGATCTGGTTCAGACCATCCTGGATTTCATTCAATGTACCCATCATATCGTTAATTTCGCTATCCTTCTGAGCGATGATACTGTTTAGCGAATCATTCTGCTGATTTGCCAAATCCTGGGTGTTGTTCTTGCCGTTGTTGCAACTGGTCAAGCAAAAAGCAGCTAAACATGCCGCAAATAATAGCTTTTTCATAATCATTTTCCTTTTTAATGTTTGATTTAAAAAATTATCTTTTCGCGTAAAACGCGTCGCTTCCTATACTTTATTCATTACTTTCTTCATCCCTGCGAGCCCCGTTTTTCTTCTGCCGGCGCTCTTCACGCTTCTTTTCCTTCATCTCCTCCTTGAGCTGTTTGGGATCTTTTCCTGCCAATACGATGACAAATTCGCCCCTTGGTTCTGTCTCCTCAAAATGAGCGATAACCTCGGCAAGCGTACCCCTCACACTCTCCTCGTGGAGTTTGGATATTTCACGACAACAGCTCACCTGTCTGTCATCCCCGAAAACCTCGGCAAACTGCTGCAAGGTTTTCACCACACGATAAGGCGACTCATAGAAAATCATGGTGCGCACCTCATCCTTCAATGATTCAAGATAGGTCTGTCTGCCCTTTTTCTGCGGAATGAATCCTTCGAAGCAGAAACGGTCGCATGGCAAACCCGATGAAACGATGGCAGGAATGCATGCCGTAGGTCCAGGCAAAGTCTGCACCGTGATGCCTGCCTTGGCTGCCTCGCGGGCGAGGTAAAAACCAGGATCGCTGATACCCGGTGTTCCGGCATCGCTGATCAAGGCGATGGTTTCGCCACCCTTCAGTCGCTCTACGATGGCAGAAGATGTGCCATGTTCGTTAAACTTATGGTGAGCCACTAATCGATTTTTTATATCGAAATGCTTCAGCAGAACACTCGATGTTCGAGTGTCCTCAGCGAGTACCAAATCCGCTTCTTTCAGTATGCGAATGGCTCGCATTGTCATGTCCTCCATGTTACCAACTGGAGTCGGAACGATGTATAATGTGCCCATACTGACCGCAAATGTAGTTAATTAATCTTTCATAGCAAAAAAAAAACGCGTTTCTTTGCATTTTTTAAAACCTTATTATTAATTTTGCCCCCGAAATGACAGAAAATCTAATTGGGGAGGCGCACCGTCCCGGAAGAATTGAAGTGGTGTGCGGATCGATGTTCTCCGGAAAAACAGAGGAATTGATCCGAAGAATGAAGCGTGCGAAGTTCGCCAAGCAGAAGGTGGAAATCTTTAAGCCGGCGCTTGACACTCGTTACTCCGAGGAAGATGTAGTGAGCCATGATCAGAACTCTATCCGGTCTACTCCTATTGAGTCCTCTGGATCGATACTGCTATTGGCTTCTGATATCGACGTGGTGGGTATCGATGAAGCCCAGTTCCTGGACAATGGGCTCGTGGAGGTTTGCAACGAACTCGCCAACCGTGGCGTGAGAGTCATCGTGGCAGGACTGGATATGGACTTCAAGGGTGTTCCCTTCGGTCCGATTCCTGCCCTCTGTGCCATCGCCGACGAGGTGACCAAGGTTCATGCCATCTGCGTAAAGTGCGGATCGGTTGCCTATGTGAGCCACCGGTTGGTCAATAACGACAAACGGGTGCTTCTGGGCGAGAAAGATGAATACGAACCACTCTGCAGAGAATGCTACCAGAAGGCGATTCTTAATGAAAAATTATAACAAAAGGAACAGTTATGGGAAAGGAGATTACATTTGACAAATTTATAAGATGGGCGGGTGTTACCCTCATCGTACTGGCCGTGCTCTACATGACCAATTATCTGAGCAGCGTACTGCTGCCATTCTTCATTGCATGGTTTTTCGCTTACCTGCTCTATCCGGTCGTGAAGTTTATCGAAAACAAACTCCACGTCAGAATACGTGCGCTGTCTATCCTCATCGCCATGGGAACGGCTATCGCTGTTATAGGAGGCGTGCTGTGGCTCATCATCCCTCCGATGATTGACCAGTTTGACAAACTCGGTGAGGTATTGACACGATGGCTACATCAGACGACTCATACCAACAACCTGACGGCGCTGATCAAAGACTGGCTGCAGGCCAACCAGGAACAGATAGAGCTTTTTCTGAAAAGCAAGGACTTCAGCGATGCCATCAAGACCACCATGCCTAAGGTCTTCTCGGTAGTCAGCCAGACGGCAACGGTACTGATGAGTATCGTGGCATCGATGATTACCTTATTATATATGTTCTTCATCCTGCTCGATTATGAGACGCTGACAGCCAACTGGGTGAGAATCTTCCCTAAGAAGAACCGTCCGTTCTGGAGTGCGCTGATGAAGGATGTGGAGCGCGAGCTCAACAACTATATCCGTGGTCAGGGACTGGTAGCGCTCTGTATGGGCATCATGTTCTGCATCGGTTTTACCATCATCGGTTTCCCGATGGCGATAGGTCTGGGCATTCTCATCGGCATCATGGACCTGGTTCCGTATCTCCATACCTTCGCCCTCATCCCTACGGCATTCCTTGCCATGCTGAAGGCTGCCGACACAGGTCAGAACTTCTGGCTGGTATTCGGTCTGGCAGTTCTGGTGTTCTGTGTGGTGCAGGTCATCACCGACATGGTAGTTACCCCGAAGATCATGGGTAAGGCGATGGGATTGAACCCAGCCATTCTCCTCTTGAGTCTCTCGGTTTGGGGTGCACTTCTGGGCTTCCTGGGATTGATTGTAGCCCTTCCGCTCACAACGCTCATCATAGCCTACTGGCAGCGGTATGTAACGAAGGAGAAGCCGCAATATCATGAAGAAATGGGCGAAAATGTCCCGATTTCGGATAAAAATGAAGAAAATCAGTAAAAATATGGCAAAATATTTGGTTATTTCAGATTTTTGCCGTACCTTTGCACTCGCTTTTGAAACATAAAGCAGAAGATTGACTCGCTAGCTCAGCTGGTAGAGCACAACACTTTTAATGTTGGGGTCATGGGTTCGAGCCCCATGCGAGTCACAGATCTTCAAGAAAAAGGCTTTCCATTACGGAAAGCCTTTTTTTGTTATATCCTATTACCGGATACTGCAGAAATTCCTTTTTAAAACATTTCAGCCTTAGCCTCTACCCTCTTCTCAACATCATCCGGAAGCTGAGGGAAGAAATCATAGCCGGTGATACGCTCCACTTCATCTACTGAATTTACGAATTCCGTCTTCTTTCTGCCTTTCTGCGACTGGTTACGGCAGATAAAGCCGACGGCTTGCGGATTCTTGCCCGTATGAAGAACCACCTTGAAGAAGGCATCAGGCACTACCACCTTGTTCTTACCCAACTTGCGATGCTCCTTATTCAGAAATATCGGTCCGCAGACAATATAAACCTTGCCATACTGCTTCGCCCAGTTGCGGCACTGCTGCTCTATCGTGTTCCATACCCCCGCATTCAGACTGTGGTTCTGCGGACACATATTGGTCATCAGGAAACATTCATCCATCGCCTGCTGACTCCATTTGTTGTCACCAGCCGGACACATGTGTCCCCTATCCAATCCACTGTTGTAATAATCCGCCAAAGTACCCACGGGTGCCGGCATCTCCTCATCATCAGCAAACTTACCGCGCGGCAACTTACCAGATGCATGCTCCCCCGTCAGCGCCCAGGCTACCCAATTCGGCTGTCGCGTATCATGATTATAAGATACCGTATAAGCCAACCGATGCTTGATGGTCTCAGATACCTTAACCTTAGATACCGGAATCTCCAGGCCCTGCGCCTCCAGATTCGCACCCTCTCCAGCAGTTTCCTGCTTATTCTCTGCAGACGATTCATCGCTCGCAGCATCAGCAGCCTCCTGCTTATTCTCCTTTACAACAAGTGCCTGATCTTCTGTTGCCAGCGAAGAAACCTTCGGCAAGACAGAAAACGCCACTACTGCGGCTATCGCCAACAGCCAAATCTTAAATGTACCTACTTTCTTTTTCATATCATATTCATCATTATTTCATTTTCCATGAGACTCAAAGTCTACACAATTTATTCCGCTTTCAGGTGAATAATCCCCAAAATCTCCACAAAAGTAGTATTTTTATGCGAAAAAGAGAAAGAAAATCATAAATTTCTTGCGCATTTCAAAATAAAACACTAACTTTGCATCGCTATGTAGGACAAACCTAGACATAACACAGTAAAAAGCTCAAACAACTAAGAACTGAAAGTCAAAGGTTACAATACATTGGCAAAAGTGCTCTATGAAATGGACAAGTGAAGAGCATTAACAGAGATTAACTAAAAGTGATGCAAGTTTCCCGCCTTTTCTTGTTTTATACAAGAACTGAAGTGCCTCGGGCAACTATATCGGGGTGCATTTAGGCTGAGAAATATGAGAAAATAAGAATCAAAACATAATAGCAAAATGAAAAAAATCAAATTATTCTCAATTGTAGCTGCCTTCGTTGCAGCTTTCGCATTCACTTCTTGTAATACAGGCGATGATAACAACAGCTATTATCAGCCGCTCACACAAGCAGAAAAGCAGACCTGCTATTCCAAGACAGCAGGTAGCCGCATGCGCAAACTCGCTTATATGAGCGATGAACATGTTACAGCAAAAGACGGAAAAAAGGAATATTACGACACATTAGATGTCGTTACATCTATCCACGAAGATGGCAAAGACACTGTAATGACTGTAAACAACTTCCCTGTAAAGATCTTCGCCCGTTACATTCCAGAAAATGTTGACACGAAAGACCTGAAGGAAGCATTGAAGGAATATAAGATGCCGGTTAGCTTCAAGAGTGTTGTATATTACTATACAGTTACACCTTTTATCCAGTTCATGCTCTTCCCTGATGCTATTACTGTAAATCTGGAATATGGTGGTGCTACACATAAGGTTAAGTTCTATTGCTATTCTAGCGGAAACAGCCGATATACTTTCGGACAAGTTACCCAGGATAAAAGCAAGGTTGAAGCTTATTTGGTTGTTTATGGTTACGAAGTTGATCCAAAGGATGAGAAGAAACCAAATCCTACAGCATTCAACTTTAATATGGCAGGAACCCAGTTGTCAAATGGA
>OKUI01000611.1_pt1 | contig 12073 bp, 10 predicted proteins | sample 1606531 | NCBI WGS metagenome assembly OKUI01 (sample SAMEA3882506, study PRJEB24775) | human gut metagenome | biome: human-associated habitat; feature: intestine environment; material: feces | place: Netherlands | collected 2009/2010
TCGATGGGATTTTCCGTATTCAAGGTATTCATCATTGCTTGTTTATCAGGTCGTCGGCGCGTCGGCGGGCTTCAAGCTCAAGCTGGTTCATTTCCTCCACGTCCGTGAACAGCGGGTTACCACGAAGCTCGGCGTCCATCTGGTCCAGCACGGCTTTGACCGTGTCCACGATGCCGAGGTATGGCAGACGGTGTTCGAGGAACGCGTGGACGGCCTGCTCGTTGGCCGCGTTGAGCACGGCCGTATGCTTTTCGGACGATTCGAGGCAGTGCCGGGCCAGGTTCACCGCGGGGAACGCCTCGTTGTCGAGCGGCTCGAACGTCCACGTGGCCGCCTTCGTCCAATCGCATGCGGCGGCGACGTTTCCGAGACGTTCCGGCGCGGACAGGCCGAGGGCGATCGGCAGGCGCATGTCCGGCGGCGAAGCCTGCGCGATGGTGGCGCCGTCGCGGAATTCCACCATGGAATGCACGATGGATTGCGGGTGCACGGTCACGTCGATGCGGCTCGGTGGCACGTCGAACAGTCGGCTTGCTTCGATGACTTCAAGGCCTTTGTTCATCAGCGTGGACGAGTTGATGGTCACGACCGGCCCCATGTTCCATGTGGGGTGGTTCAAGGCCTGTTCCGGCGTGATGTCGGTCATTTGGTCGCGCTTCCAGCCGCGGAACGGACCGCCGGAAGCGGTGACGACGAGCTTGGACACTTCGCCGTGCGTGCCGGAACGCAACGACTGCCAGATGGCGGAATGTTCGGAATCGACCGGATTGATCTGCTTGTCGCGTACCTGCGCGCTAAACAGCAGGTGTCCGCCGGCCACCACGGATTCCTTGTTGGCCAATGCCAGCTGGGAGCCTGCCTGCAGTGCCGCGATGGACGGTTCGAGGCCGATGGAGCCGGTGATGCCGTTAAGCACCACGTCGGCGCCGGAGCCTGCCATGGCGATCACCGCGTCAGGGCCGGCTGTGATGTTGACGTTGCCTGCGCCGGCCTGTTCCAACGCCTCACGTAGCGCGGGGACGGCTTCCTTGTAGAAGATCGCGACGGTTGGCACATGGAATTTCGCCGCCTGCTGCGCAAGCAGTTCGACATGTGCTCCGCCCGCGGCGAGACCCGTCACGGTGAAGCGGTCGAGATGACGTGAGATGACGTCAAGGCCTTGGGTGCCGATGGATCCGGTGGAGCCCAGAATTACTACGGTTGATGGTTGCATGGGTTATGCGCTGCTCTCCGTATGATATGCCGATGTTCCGGCATTGGTTGGGACTATGTAAGTTGGGACTGTGTAGTCGAGGCTGTGTAGTTGGGATTGTGTAAACGCGAGAACAGGCTGACGATTCCGCCAGCCTGTTTATTACCGTTGGTTCACTCGAAGGACGGGAACGACAGATCCGGAATATCGAGATTGTCGTCGTTGCCCGACGCCGGGAAAATCGACCTAAAGGCCGGGCTTGGTTCCGGCTTTTTGTCCTCCTGCTGCTTGTCCGCATCGGGTTCGGCGGACGGTTCAGCTGCCGGGGCAACTGCCGGTTCTACGGCAGGTTCAGCCGGAGCGGCCGGCTCGGCCGGAGCCTGTTCAACAACCGGAGCCGGAGTGACAATTGGGTTCGAATCCGGAACCGGAGCGGCCGGTTCAGGCGTGAAGGATGGCGGCACCGAGGCTGCGAGGGAGCTCAGGCTCGTCGAACCGGTGGTGACCTGAGGCAAGTCGGACGCGGACAGGCTCGGAACCTGCGGCGTGAACGTGTTTTCCGTCTGGTTCGTCTCATTGATGGTGTGGGCCAGATGCGCCAACGCGGCCAAAGACGGATCCTGCTGCGGCTCGGGTTCAACCGGAGCCGGCGGGAATGCCGGAGCGGCCGGAGCCTGCGAATCGGTCGCGGTCGGAGCCGGAGCCTTTGGCGCGGCATCTTCCATCGCATCATCGGCAAGCGGATCGAACGCCTGGGTCTCTTCAACGGCGCTCGGCGCGGAAGAAGCGGAATCGGTCTGCGGCTGGAACACCGGAGGAACCACCGGAACCGCAGGCGGAGTGTTCGTCGGCGTGGCAGGCACGCTCACCGGGGAGGTGACCGCGGACGTGAAGATCTCATGCTCGGCCTTGTTCAGCGCATCGAAGGAATCCTCTTCGCTCGGCGTGACGGTTGGCACAGTAGGAGGAACCGGAGCAGCCGGAACCGTGGCGGAAGGAGCTGCGAACAGCGGTGCGATCATCTGGGTTTCGCCAGCTGCGGAATCACTGGAAGCCGGGGCAACGGACGGTGCGGCCGCGGCCATCGCCTCTTCGGAGGGTTCGCCGACGAAATCCGCGACGCGCGCATACGATTCGAGTCGGGTCAGCAACTGCGCGCAGGCGGCCAGATAGTAATCCACCTGACGTTCGTCGTATCCCCTCTTGCCTTTGCGCTGAGTGAAGATCACGTTGCTCAAGGTCTGGGAATTCGTGTCGGCGATCGCCTTGGCGTCCGCTTCACTGACTTCCTCGACACCCAGCTCGCCGGCGGCTTTCGTCAGGCACTTGTCGATCACGCTGTCGACCTGCTTGCGGTCGTAGCTCGGATTCTTGCCCTCGCCCGGCTTGAACCGTTGGCCGTGCTCGCGTTCGGCATGCGCGTCGAGCTTCTTGAACAGGTCCTCGGTCTGCGCCTTCCATGCCACACGGCCATGCTGGGAGATTTCCCACGTGGTCTGCTTGTCGACCACGGCACGTTCCAGACGGGCAAGCGCGGCATCCACTTGGGCGATCACATAGCCGCCCTTGACCAGTTCGAAGGAGACGTTCTGAATATCATGCTGGGTGAGTTGCGCGCCCTCACCTTCATACAGCATGTGCGCACGTTCAAGGAAAGCATCCACCTGTTCCGCATCGTAGCCCCACTTTCGCTTCGCGGCATGAGCGATTCCCGATGCGTTCTTCTCGGTTTCAGGTTCCTGTGCCATTGGCGTTCGACCTCCTGCTACACGTATTAACGTCACTACTTTACGTGATTGATTCGACGCAGACGCCGCAAAAGATGAAAATTCAGTGAATCGACACGTGCGGCTCATCGCCCACACGGCGGTTTCGTACCGATCAAGCGGCATCATATCCGCCATGCCGACACACGAGTGCGGCTCATCGCGCGGATACGGTACAGTAGTTCGTTGCGGGCGATTAGCTCAGTTGGTTAGAGCGCCACCTTTACACGGTGGATGTCGGGGGTTCGAGTCCCTCATCGCCCACGATTCGCAGTGGGTCCGTCAAGCGTTGGCTGGCGGGCTCTTTTTATGATTCCACGCACAATATACGAGATATACGAGGTGGAGGCCTCTTCGAGCGGAATCGTCACTCCCCTCCGACCCCGTCCGGACCAACCGCCATTCGTGGCGAAACATCCGAATCGACCATTCTTCGCCACATATGAAAAGAGCGACCCGAAGGCCGCTCCTATAACGTCTATAAACCGTTCACCCCACAAAAGACGGTGAGCCTCGGCTCACCTTCCCCTGCCGTAGGCGCGCAGGCGAATGCCGTTCCAATCGCCGCTCACCGTCAATGGAGTCGCCGCATTCATGCCGGCGGTCTTGGCCGCGGACTGCACGGTGCTGGAGCTTGCGGCACCCGGACGTCCCGGCTTCGGGGTGAGCACCCACAGCGGGCCGTCATCGCCGAGAACCGCATAGGCGTCGACAATGGTGTCGGCCAGTTCGTCCTCGTCATCGCCATCACGCCACCAGATGATCACACCATCGACTGCGGAGTCATAATCCTCGTCGACCAGCTCCTCACCGGTCAGTTCCTCGATCTTGGCGCGGATCGAGTCATCCACATCATCGTCCCACAGCCATTCCTGTACCAGGTCGCCGGCGTGGAAACCGAATTCTTCAGCGTTATCAGATGCCGTTTGATTCACGTTCGTCAATATACCAACACTGCTCGAACATATACGTTACGAACGCCGGAATCGCCCACTTTTCGAGATGAAACGGCGATTTCCGCCTGTATCACGCCTATCTCCTTCCGCCGCACGCTCATTGCTTGACGGTGCATTGCGGCAGTGAACCGCCTTTACCATCGCGGATGGCGACCAGCGCGTCGTACGCCTCGTCCAACGTGCCCACCTTCACCACGTGGAGGCCCTGTGGCACGTGCCCGACCACGTCGGAGCAGTTGGATTCCGGGGCAAGGAACCACGTGGCCCCGTCACGCTTCGCGCCGATCATCTTCAACCGGATGCCGCCGATCGCGCCAACCTTGCCTTTGGCGTTCATCGTGCCGGTACCCGCGATGGTCTTCCCGCCGGAAAGCTGCTCTCCGGTCACCTTGTCGATCAGACCGAGCGTGTACATCATGCCCGCGGACGGGCCGCCGATGTCGTCGACGTGCATGGACACCTTCATACCGGACACGTCATAACCGTGCGCCTTGAGGAACCGCTTCGCGGCCGTGGCCGCGGCGCTCTGCGATGAGGACATCTCCTTGTTGCTTTCCTTCGCATAGTCCTTGGCGCTTTGTCCGACGGGGAACACGGCCTCCTGCGGAATCACCGTGGCCTTCGGATTGGCCCATGCCAGCAACGCCTGCGCGTTGGTCACAGGATATCCGGGAACGCCTGAGGCGTTGACGGTGACGAGCAGTAGTTTGCCGGAGTCCTTATGCGTCTTCACGCCGGACACGTCGATGACCTGCTTGCCTTCGACTTTTCCGAGCACGTCCTGGGTCGGTCCCGGCTCCTGCACCACGTACGCGCTGGGCGCAATAAGCACCAGCACGCAGAGCACGGCCACAATCGGTCCGGCGAGATATCGCCAAGGGCGAACATCGAACCACCGTCCGACCTGACGCCAACGTCGTCTGATACGTGGCAGAAGGCCTTGAGACGACCCGTTACGTGTGCTTTTGGCGTGAACTCGCTGTGTTTCCTGCATATCGGCCATGCCTCCCATACTATGGAAGGCAACGAACTTAACAATCGCGTGGAACAAAGGCAGGAAACGGTATGGATGAGAATGCGATCCGCCAGTGGCTTATCGATTGCTTCGGACCGATTCAGGGCGAGATGGCATGGAACCAGCTTTCCAACATGCCGGAAGCCGTACGCGACCAGCTGATGAGTCAGGATCCGAGCACGCTGCCCAAGCCCGAAGAGGTCAAGTCCATGATGCAGGCGTTCACCGCCGGCGGACTCAACACCATGGGAGATATGCAGCAGGCCGTGGAACAGGGGCCGATCAACATCAAACTGGCGAAATCGCTCGCGTTGCAGCAGGCGAATGGTGCCGGATCGGACAGCAGCGTGAACGCCGAAACCGGCGAAATCGCAAGACGTGCCATCAGCGAGGCGAACCTGTGGCTTGATACCGCTTGCGAGTTCAACCCGGCGCAAGGCGAGACGCAGCTGCTCACCCGCGCCGGCTGGGTGGAGGACACAATCGACGCGTGGGCGCAGTTCGCCTCCCCCGTGGCCGAATCGATGAACGACGCTCTGGCTTCGATTCTGTCGCAGCGTTTCGGCGACGGCGAAATACAGACCGAGATTTCCGGGGTTTTCGCAGGCCCCATCGAAATTCCGATTCCGGACGAGATGAAGAATCCGGCGAAGCTGATGCGATTCGTCGGCAACACGTCGTTCGCCATGCAGTTGGGGCGTGCCGCCGGCGACCTGTCCCATGAGGTGCGCGGCAGCTTCGATCAGGGCATCGCGCTGCTGAAGAATCCCGCCGGCGGACTGATCGTGCAGAACGTGACCGAATACGCGAAGTCGCTGGATATCGACGTGAACGAAGTGATGGGCTATCTTGCGCTGCAGGAGCTTGCGCATGCCAGGCTGTTCGCCTCCGTGCCGTGGCTAATGCCCCGCTTCGAGGCGCTGCTGGGCAAATACGCGCGTGGCATCACCATCGACATGGATGCCATGGAGGAGCAGATCCGTGAGGCGGAGTCCATCGATCCGGATTCCATGGCCAGCGCGGTGAACATCACCAAGGTGGCGTTCCCGGACACTCCGGAGCAGAAGCAGGCCATGAAGGCGTTGGAGAATCTGCTTGCCTTGGTGGAGGGCTGGGTGGATGCCGTCGTGTGGCGTGCGGGCATGGCGCATATTCCGCATATCGAACAGCTTCGTGAGATGTTGCGCCGCGAACGCGCCATCGGAGGCCCTGCGGAACGCACGTTCGAAAGCCTGATGGGCATGCAATTGCGCCCCAAGCGCATGCGTGAGGCGGCCGCGCTGTGGGAAAGCATCGGCGCGCAGGAAGGCCCCGAGGCGCGCGACGCGAAATGGTCGCATCCGGATCTGCTGCCGCAACTGCCGGACGAGCAGTCCGAGGATAGCTCCAACGAAGAGAACGGCGCCGCATCCGCCACTACCGGTACGGAACAGACCACGGCGCAACAGGATATTCCGGACAGCATCGATTGGGATGCCGAACTGTCCAAGCTGCTCGACGAGGAAGAGCACAAGGGCGATGACGCCGACAGCACGAACGACGCCGACGGCACAGATGACGCCGGCGATACGAACGCTTCCGGCGACCCGCAGTCACCGGAAGAAGCGTGATTTCCTGCGCCCGCGATCGGACCCATCGTCCTCGCGGGCGCGCGCATAGGACACGTCGAGCGTGTCTTCGGCACGCGTGACCGCCACGTACATCAATCGCCGTTCCTCTTCCAGAAGGTCGCCTTCGGGCGGTGAACCGTATGGAATCAGCCCTTCGGAGCACCCGATCAGGAACACGTGTTTGAATTCCAGGCCCTTGGAGGCATGGATGGTGGAGATGGTCACGCCTTTAACGTCGCCGCCTGCGCCAAGTGCTTCCAACATGGCCAAGCGGGTCTGAGCGTCATCCGCGAGCCCGGAGTTCTGCCATCCGCTGTCTCGTTTGACGCGGTAGCGCAGGTGTTGTTCGTCCAGTGCCCGGCAGAGGATTTTCTGCTGCGCGTTGACTCGGGTGAGGATGGCGCAGTCGCCCGGAGATGCTCCCTCGTCCACGAGTCTGCGGATGCGTGCAGCCACGCCCCGGGCTTCTTCGAGATCGCTGTTGTAGACGGTTTGCGCGACTCGGCGGCCTTGGTCTCGCTTGGAGTTGAGTTTGAGATAGTCGGCGCGTTGCGGTGAGGCTTCGAGCACGCGGTTGGCGTAGTTGACGATCTGCGGGGTGGAACGGTAGTCGTTGTTGAGTCTGACGTCGGCGGTGAGGGGTCCGAATTCGGAGGCGAAGTTGAGCAGGTTGTAGCTGCTGGCTCCGGCGAACGAGTAGATGGTCTGTGCCGGGTCGCCTACCACGCAGATGTTGCGGTTGTCACCGAGCCATCGGGTGAGCAGCCGATGCTGCAGGGGCGAGACATCTTGGTATTCGTCGACGGTGAGCCATGTGATGCCGGAGCGGATGCTGGCCGCCACGTCTTCGTCGCTTTCGATGAGGTGGCAGGTGATGAGCAGGATGTCGTCGAAGTCGATTTCGTTGCGATTGGTTTTTTCGGTTTCGTAGGCTTTGTAGACGTCCACGAATTGGCTTGGTTCCAGTCCTGCCGGCGGCTGGTGGTGGATGGCCGCGCAGACGCGTTCATAGTCTTCCGGCGCGATGAGCGAGATTTTGCACCAGTTGATTTCGGCTTGCAGGTTGCGCACGGTGTCGTCGTCCACCTGCTGGGTGGTGACTCGGCGTAGGGAATGTTCCACGATTTCGCGCGGATTGCGTGAGATGAACGGCATGGGCCCTTCGCATACGTCTGGCCAGATCCGACGGAGTTGGTGTAGTGCCGCGGAGTGGAAGGTGGCGGCTTTGACGTCGGATGCGACGTCGAGTTGGGATAGTCTGTTGCGCATTTCCGCGGCCGCTTTGACGGAGAAGGTCACGGCGAGCGTGGCGCGCGGATCCCATGCCTTGGTGGCGCATGCGTAGGCGATTCTTCGGGTGACGGTCCGCGTTTTGCCGGCACCTGCGCCGGCGATGATACGGACGGGTCCGCGCACGGCGGTCGCCGCCATGCGCTGCGCATCGTCCAGTCCGTCGAGAATCGCTTCCGCTGTTGCATCCATATGCTCCATTGTGGCAGATTGCGTGACGAGACGGACGCCATCGGCGCGATTAACCGTGAATTCGTGGCAAGTCGCGCCCTTATTAGCCTTCAGTGTGTATTAAGGTTGGAATTGTGACCGAACGAAGCAGATTTATGATGGCCGCCTTGGCGAGCGCGGCGATGCCGAACGCCACCATCGCTGGCACGCGTGACAGCGAGCAGGTCAACGCCACCGACAAGGGGTATGGCATTGATCATGCCGTGGTGCAGGACGCCGCGGGCAAGTTGTATGACACGTTCGCTTCGAACACACCGAAGGGACGCAAGCGTCTCGCTGGTCGCGTGCGTGCCGCGCAGACGTTGATGGGCAACCGCGAGTTGGGCGGATTGGGGTTCGACGTCGATCGCGTTCTGGCGTTCTCCAACGGCGAACAGGAGAGGTCCGTCACAGGAGACGTTTCCGTGATGATCGCCACGCATCATGATGGTCAGGCGCGTCCGCTGACGCTGCTGACGTTGGACGACTGTGCCAGCGTGGGCACCGCGTTGGGCGCGATACACCGTCTTCGTCCGGATTTTCTGCAGGAGGCCGGCTATCCGGTGTTCTCCACGGGGCAGATTCGCGCGCAGCTGACCGCATGGATCAAGCGTTTGCGTCAGGCTGGCCATGTGCCGCAGGAGATCACGACGAGCTGGTCCGACGTTCTTGAAACGGACGGCCTGTGGTCGTTCGCCACTTGTCCGGTGCATGGTGGCCTGTCCGACGGCGATGTGCTGTTCTCGGGCTCGTCGATCACCGCCATCACGAACTGGCAGGATATGCAGGTCAATGATCCGGCGCGTGATTTGGCGTGGATTTTCTCCAAGCTTGACGAGAACCACCGTAATGCGCTGCTCAGCGCGTATGGACGCATGCTGGGCAATCGTCTGGATGATCTGATCATGCTGCGTGCCAACCTGTGGCTGCAGATGGAACAGGTGGGCGATTTCATCAGCGCGTTGAATCAGGCCGATAGCGTCAAGATCATGCAGTTCAAGGCGCAGGTGGAGCGTTTGGCTCACCAGTTGGGTATGCTCACCGCGAAAAACCATAGGCCGAGCGAGACGCGTCAGGACGAGCAGAAGGCCGGCAACCGTCCGCCGAGCACCATCACCGTGGGCACGTTGCTGGACGAATCGGAACGTCGCAGGCAGGCGGCGGCGCAGCAGAATAACGATGCCGACGCGACCGGCGAACGTCATATCGACGCGACCGATATGGATGATGACAGGACCGGCGATTTCGATGTCACCGGCTCCCAGCCCGTCCGTAAGACGAAGCAGATCGTCGATGACGTCACGGAAGCGTTCGATGTGACCGCCGCCGAACATATCACCTCCGCCGGCATGGTTTCCGGCAGTGCCGATTCGGACGATACGAGCGAACGTGAGGAATCCCCCGTCAGCACGTTCGTTCCGGAGCAGTCCGCGAGGGAGCGTCACGAGTCGTTGCCGTCCAGTTCGACCATTGTGATCAGCACGTTGCAGACCGCCGATGGCAGCGATGACACGAACGAGGAGGAAATTCCTCAAGCCCATAGCGAAGCGGCGACCATGCTCATTCCGCTGCTCGAACGCGATGAGGCCACTATGCAGAAGGCCAAAGCGGAGGTCGACCGGCTGCAGGCCGAGGACGCCACCGATGAGAAACCGCGCGTAGAATAAGCGCATACATTGCAAACGAATTTGCACACGAACACCCTTACAAGGAGCATCATGGATATCGAACTGGGCATTCAGAACGTGGCGCGCACCGTCACCTTCAGCACCGAGCAGAGCGCCGACGAGGTGAACAACGTCATCGCCGAGGCCGTGGAGAATGGCAAGACCATCAACCTGACCGACGACAAGGGCCGTCGCATCGTGGTGCCGGCCGGTTCTCTCGGCTATGCCATCATCGGTTCCGAAACCAAGCACGCCGTCGGCTTCGGCAATCTCTGATCGCCACCAACAAACGCGTTGGACACGTTCCATATGAAAAAGACGTCGGACCATATCAGGTTCGGCGCCTTTTTCATATTCGATTCATGTATCCGGTTCACGCTTGGAAATTCCATATCCGGATTTCATGCGGCATGTGAGCTGCCGACGCGACCGATCAAATCCACACCCCGGCACAAGATTTCGCGTACGGTGTCGTCGTCGGTAAGGTTCTCGCCCAGACCGTTCGGCTTGCCTTTGCCATGCCAGTCCGAGCCGCCGGTCACCAGCAGATCGTGCCGTGCGGCAATCGTCAGCAATCGTTCGCGCTGTTCCGGAGGATTGCCGCGATGCCATACTTCCAAGCCGTCCAAGCCGTCGGCGATCATCGCGTCAAGCTGCTCGTCGGACAGCAGCCGGCGGTTGCGTTGCGGATCGCCCGCATGCGCGGCGACCACCACACCGCCCGCCCCCTTGACGGCGGCGATGACCTCGTGCGTCGATGGCGACGGCGTGGGAATGTAATACTTGGATTTGGCGCTCACCGCGTCGGCGAACGCGTCGGAACGCGTCTCGTATACGCCCGCCGCGACCAGCGCGTCGGCGATGTGCGGACGGCCGATTGTGGTGCGCTCCCCTTCCTTCACTTGGGCGAGCACATCGTCCCACGTAATCGGAAAATCCTGCGACAGCCGCTCAACCATGCGTTTCGTACGATGTAATCGCGCCGCACGCGTGTTGGCGAACATGCTGGAAATATGATCGTTGGACGGATCGTATTGGAAGGCGAGCATGTGCACGGACACATCTTCGTCGACGGCGGTGATTTCCGTGCCCAGCAGTAACGGCAAACCGATTTCCTCCGAGGCTTCCGTCGCCTCGCCCCAGCCGGCGGTGGTGTCATGGTCGGCAATCGCCGCACCATGCAAGCCAAGCTTCCTTGCCTGCTCCACCAGCGTGCGCGGCGTCTCCGTACCGTCGGAAAAGACGGTATGGCAATGAATATCCCAACCTTGTGCGGGTGGTTCCGCGTAACTCACGTGACTCATATGACTATCGTAAGCTCGAATCCGCGGTTTTTCGCGTAGACTGAGACATGACAACGTTTGTATTTTGATTTTCCAAGGATTGACGATGAGCGATTTTGAAGGCCAGGCCGCTGTGGACGCAGCCGATGACGAAACGAGCGTCGGCACAGCCGTCGCCATGGACGACGACTACACGAAGCCGCGCGGGTGGCGTCACGGCGCAACGTGGACGTATCTGATCATGCTGCTCGCTTCGGCGGTGGCATTGCTCGTATCGTTCATTCTGTCGGCGGACACGCTGAAAATGGCACGCAATCCCGGGCAGAAGCTCAACTGCGATGTGAACGCCGTGCTGTCCTGTTCCACGGTGGCCGAATCCTGGCAGGCGGAAATCGTGAAGTTCGCCGGATTGAGCTTCCCGAACGCGTTCTTCGGCATTGCCGCCGAATCGGTGTTCGTGACGATCGCGGTGATCGGATTGTCCAAGGTGGCCGTGCCGCGTTGGTTCGCGCTGTGCACGTGGCTTGGTGGCCTTGCCGCGTTGGCGTATTCGTATTGGCTGACCACGCAGTCGCTGTTCGTCATCAACGCGATGTGTCCGTGGTGCCTGGTGCTGATGTTCTCCACCACCGTGCAGTTCATGGCGTTGTCGCATGCCACGGTGGCCGTGCAGGATATGCCGTCCGGTCATGCTGGATTGCGCAAGTATTACCGGCTGAATTTCGATCTGATGGTCGATGTGGTGTGGATTGTGGCGTTGATCGTGGTCATTCTCGTCAAGGACGGCCCGATGCTGTTCGCCTGATACGGTTTGCATAGAGCCTTTTACGATGAAGGCCGACCCTGCGGGGCTGGCCTTTTGTCTACTCGTTTTCCGTTTGCTGCCGCAGCGGTTACAGCAGTTCGATTTTGCCCACGATGGTGGCGCTGCCGGTAAGCTTCACGTCTTCGTCGGTCACGTCGACGCGCAAGGTGCCGCCACGTACGGTGATGGTCCAATGGTCGATGCCGGTTTTGGCACGCAACGTGATGGCGGTGGCGCATAGGCCCGTGCCGCACGACAGGGTTTCGCCACAACCGCGTT
>OKUI01000624.1_pt1 | contig 11910 bp, 9 predicted proteins | sample 1606531 | NCBI WGS metagenome assembly OKUI01 (sample SAMEA3882506, study PRJEB24775) | human gut metagenome | biome: human-associated habitat; feature: intestine environment; material: feces | place: Netherlands | collected 2009/2010
TGCCTATGATTTTGGGCAGCTTTTTTCAACAAGTATATAATATGGCTGATTCAATCATTGTTGGTCAGTTTGTAGGCTCCTCTGCACTTGCGGCAGTTGGAGCCTGTGCTGCGCTTACGAATGTGTTCATCTGTATAGCACTGGGAGCCGGTGTAGGAGCCGGTGTACTTGTGAGCCGCTATTTCGGCGCCAGGGATTACGGCAAAATGAAAACAATAGTATCAACATCACTGATTAGTTTTCTGGTTTTAAGCGTACTTCTGGGTGTCTTTGGCTTTTTCTTTTCACATTCAATGATGAGCTTGCTACAGACACCTGCAGATATACTGGATGAGGCAGTGCTGTATCTTAGGGTTTATTTTGTGGGATTTCCGTTTCTGTTTATGTATAACATACTTTCAACGATGTTTACATCGATTGGCGAGTCAAGGATTCCGTTGGGGCTTTTGATATTTTCCTCTGTGTTAAATATATTTATGGATCTTTGGATGGTGGCAGGCCTTGATCTGGGTGTGTTCGGTGCTGCACTTGCAACTCTAATTGCTCAGGGAATATCTGCAGTGTTTTCACTTTTGATTTTCTTTAGCAGGATGCGCCGGTATAAAAGTCGCTTTGAATGGTTTGATAGACATGAGCTTCATTCTATGCTTCGGATTGCTGTGCCTTCGGTTCTCCAGCAGTCTACGGTGTCAATTGGCATGATGATAGTACAGGCAGTTGTGAATCCGTTCGGTACACAGGCGCTTGCAGGATATTCGGCAACGATGAGGGTAGAGAATGTATTTTCACTGATATTTGTATCCATTGGAAATGCAGTTTCTCCGTTTGTTTCCCAGAATCTCGGAGCAAAGAAGACAGAACGTATCAAAAAAGGCTATCACGCTGCGCTGGTGTTAGACCTGTGTTTTGCAGTGCTTGCTTTTATAGTAATTGAAACACTGCGTACTCAGATTTCCTCATTATTCCTGGGTAAAGACGGAACGGCCCTGGCATATCAGGTATCAGGGGATTATATGAGATGGCTTGGCTTCTTTTTCATTTTTATGGGTATAAAGATGGCCACCGATGGTGTGCTTCGTGGACTTGGCATCATGCGTCCGTTTCTCGCTGCAAATATGGTAAACCTGGCAATCCGTCTCTCGGTTGCCTTAATCTGCGCGCCGCGTTTCGGTATTGCATTTGTCTGGCTTGCTGTACCGGCCGGCTGGCTTGCCAATTTCCTGATTTCCTATGTGGCTCTCAGAAAATCCTGGCCGGCGGAATAGAAGGTACTATAATTCAAGCTCCAGATAAATCTCGTCCCTTTCATCCTGCACTGTTTTGCCGGCAGCAGTCTTTACAATACGATATGCCTGCGTCCTGCTTATAGGCTGGTATCTGCAGGTGTTCTTGGTAAAAATAAATTCATGATGTTCGAAAGTGTAAACGTTGTCCCACTTTAATCTAGGCAGGTCACTAATTCTTAGTGCTGTGTTTAATCCCATCACAATTAAACAGTAATTGCGGCTGTATAGTAGAAAATGTTATCCGGCACGTACAATATGACAGACTTTCACCCTCAGAATATCCAAAATCAACAACACAACAATGGTAAGTTAAAAATAAAAAAATGCAATATTTTGTTTATAAAAGGGTAAGAAAGTAAACACAGCATTTTCACAATTGTCCTGTATACTGACATCATAAACAAAAGAAATACTCATATTAATCTTTTTCATATTTTTAGCCGGTGCACTCCACATGTACCGGCTTCCTCTTTATAGTCGGAAGGCTAAAAGTGTTTATATAAAAATAAAACGTAATTTCTTGCATAACTCCATAGTATATGTTACGATTTTACTGTTGTTAAGACGAATCTAAAGGATGATGCTTGCACGCATCATCCTTTTTAAATACAGGAGAAGTATATGGATATCAAAAGACAGGAAAGAGCGCCGATTTATGAGGCTCTTGAGGAGTTTAAGAAGAAGAGAGTGGTGCCGTTTGACGTGCCGGGACACAAGAGAGGCAGGGGAAATCCTGAGCTGGTGCATCTGCTCGGAGAAAAGTGTGTAGGGCTTGATGTCAATTCAATGAAGCCGCTTGACAATTTGTGCCATCCGGTTTCGGTAATCAGAGAGGCGGAGGAGCTTGCGGCGGATGCATTTGGAGCGGCAAATGCTTTTCTTATGGTAGGAGGCACCACCTCTGCGGTGCAGGCCATGATTTTGTCCACCTGCAAGGCAGGAGACAAGATTATACTTCCGAGAAATGTTCATAAAAGCGCTCTTAATGCACTCGTGCTCTGCGGAGCGATACCGGTTTATGTCAATCCGCAGACGAATGCGAAGCTTGGTATTTCACTTGGAATGGAGATTGACCAGGTGGAGAGGGCTATCGAGGAAAATCCGGATGCAAAGGCTGTGCTTGTAAACAATCCGACGTATTACGGAATCTGTTCTGACCTTAAGTCGATAGTTGCGTTGGCTCATTCGAAGGGAATCAAGGTGCTCACGGATGAGGCACATGGTACACATCTTTATTTTGGAAAGGGGCTTCCGATATCAGGAATGGCAGCCGGGGCAGACATGTCTGCGGTATCGATGCACAAATCGGGAGGAAGCCTGACACAGAGCTCGATTCTGCTCACCGGAAGGGATGTGAATGCTGATTATGTGAGGCAGATTATCAACCTCACCCAGACCACGAGTGCATCGTATCTGCTATTGTCAAGCCTTGATATATCAAGAAGAAATCTGGCACTCAGAGGCGAGGAATCCTTTGCCAAGGTGGCACAGATGTCGGAGTATGCAAGGCAGGAGATTAATTCCATAGGCGGCTATTATGCGTATGGGCGTGACCTTGTAAATGGCACGAGCATATATGATTATGATGTGACAAAGCTGTCCATCTATACGCTCGATATAGGGCTTGCCGGAATAGAGGTATATGATCTGCTGCGTGATGAGTATGATATCCAGATAGAGTTTGGAGATATCTGTAATATACTTGCGTATATATCAATCGGTGACAGAATACAGGATATAGAGAGGCTTGTAGGTGCGCTGGAGGATATCAAGCGCCTTTACAGCAAGGACAAGACCGGACTTTTGTCGGGAGAGTACATAAATCCAAAGGTGGCGGTATCGCCGCAGGAGGCGTTTTATTCGCAGAAGAAATCAGTGCGCATTATGGACGCGGTAGGCGCTGTAAGTGGTGAGTTTGTCATGTGTTATCCACCGGGAATCCCGATTCTTGCACCGGGAGAGCTTATCACAAAAGAGATTGCGCAATACATTGTCTACGCAAAGGAAAAGGGCTGTTCAATGCAGGGAACAGAGGATCCTGCGGTAGAATATCTTAAGGTATTGGAGCGGTAAACAGGAGGAAAAGCTATGCAAATGTGGTTTTCACAATATCATACTGTCAATGTCAAGCTGGATGTAAGGATACAGGAGCAGCTTTTTTCAGGGCAGAGTGATTATCAGAAAATAGATGTGTTTAAATCATATGAGTTTGGCAAAATGGTCGCGCTGGATGGCGAGATTGTTTTTTCGGACACAGATGAGTTTATATATGATGAGATGGTCACACATGTGCCGATGGCGGTCCACCCGAATGCCAAAAAGATACTTATAATAGGTGGCGGCGACGGCGGCGTGGCAAAGGAGCTCATCAAATATCCGTCTGTCGAGCATATTGATGTGGTTGAGACAGACAAGATGTTTGTCGATGTATGCAGGCGTTTTTTCCCCGAGGTAGCATGTGGACTTGAGGATGAAAGAATTTCCATGTTTTATGATGATGGTCTGCGATTTTTACGCAGAAAGCATGATGAATATGATCTGATAATCAACGATTCCACAGACCCGCTCGGACATACGGAGGGACTTTTCACAAAAGAGTTTTACGGAAGCTGTTATAAGGCGCTAAAGGATGATGGAATCATGGTTTACCAGCACGGCAGTCCTTTTTATGATGAGGATGAGCTTGAGTGCCGGAAAATGCACAGAAAGGTGTATAAATCATTTCCTATAAGCAGGGTATATCAGGCACATATTCCAACCTGTCCGTCAGGCTACTGGCTGTTTGGGTTTGCATCGAAGAAATATCATCCGCTTTATGATCTGGATGCAAAAAGATGGGATGCACTGGGGCTTAAAACCTGGTATTATACAACACATTTACACAGGGGAGCCTTCATGCTTCCGAAATATGTGGAGGATTTACTCGAGGAAGAGGAAACAAAGTAAAACAAATTAGAAAAACTATATCATAACCAAAGCGAATCAGGAGGGACAAAAATGAGCAGATTACTTATTATCGGATGTGGCGGAGTTGCGCAGGTGGCAATCAGAAAATGCTGCCAGAACAGCGAGGTATTTACCGAGATTATGATTGCAAGCAGAACCAAGTCAAAATGTGATGACTTGAAGGCAAAGCTTGAGGGAAAGACAAGCACAAAAATTGAGACTGCAAAGGTTGATGCCGACAATGTGAAGGAATTAAAAGAGCTGATTAATGCATACAAGCCGGATGCGGTTTTAAATGTTGCGCTTCCGTATCAGGATCTTACAATCATGGATGCATGTCTTGCGTGTGGAGTTGACTACATCGATACTGCCAACTATGAGTGTGAGGATACTGAGGATCCAAAGTGGAGAGCAATCTACGAAAAGCGCTGCAAGGAGCTTGGATTTACGGCATATTTTGATTATTCATGGCAGTGGGCATATCAGGAGAAATTTAAGGAGGCAGGGCTTACAGCTATTCTTGGAAGCGGATTTGACCCGGGTGTGACCTCTGTTTATTCTGCATATGCGCTTAAGCATTATTTTGATGAAATACATACTATAGATATTCTCGACTGCAATGGCGGTGACCACGGATACCCGTTTGCGACAAACTTTAACCCTGAGATAAATCTGCGTGAGGTTTCTGCGAACGGCTCATACTGGACAGACGGCCACTGGGTAGAGACAAAGCCTATGGAGTGGAGAGCGCAGTACAATTTTGACCAGGTCGGAGAAAAGGATATGTATCTGCTTCACCACGAGGAGATTGAGTCGCTCGCCAAAAACATTCCGGGAATAAAGAGAATCAGATTCTTCATGACCTTTGGACAGAGCTATCTCACACACATGAAGTGTCTTGAGAATGTCGGCATGTTAAGAACAGACCCAATCATGGTGGACGGAAAGGAAATAGTGCCAATACAGGTGCTTAAGGAGCTGCTTCCTGACCCTGCATCCTTGGGACCTCGTACAGTCGGAAAGACAAATATCGGATGTATTTTTACAGGTGTCAAGGACGGAAAGGAAAAGTCAATCTACATCTATAATGTATGTGACCATCAGGAGTGCTACAAGGAGGTTGAGTCGCAGGCAATTTCTTATACCACAGGTGTGCCGGCAATGATTGGAGCCATGATGGTGGTAAAGGGACTTTGGAAGAAGCCGGGAGTGTTCAACCTTGAGGAGATGGATCCGGATCCATACATGGAGGCTCTTAATAAGTTCGGACTGCCTTGGCAGGTAGTGGAGAATCCGGTTCCTGTGGATTGCTATAAGACTGAGGATGAGTCAGTACATATGGATTAGTCCGGAGGCCGGTATGAAGATAAATGAATTAAGAACTCCCTGTTATGTGATAGACGAGGGAAAATTAACTGAAAATCTTTTGATATTAAACGGTGTCATGCAAAGGACAGGTGCAAGGATTCTTCTGGCACAGAAGGCATTCAGCGCATTTTATGAATATCCTCTTATCGGCAGATATCTAAGCGGGACAACTGCAAGCGGGCTTTTTGAGGCCCGCCTTGCACATGAAGAAATGGGAAAGGAAAACCATGTATTCTGTCCCGCTTTTTTGCCGCAGGAGATGGATGAGCTGGTAGAAATATGTGACCATATTGTATTTAATTCCGTATCGCAGTATCTGCTTCACAGGGATAAAATAGAAAAGGCTGATAAAAAAATAAGTGTCGGGCTCAGAATAAACCCTGAGTGCTCCACACAGGAGGGGCATGAGATATATGACCCATGTGCGCCGGGCTCAAGGCTTGGGATAACGAGAGAGGCACTCGATAAGGCTATTAAAAACGGGCTTGATTTATCACGTATAGAGGGTTTTCATTTTCACACGCTTTGTGAACAGGATTCGGATGCGCTCGAAACGACCCTTGCAGCGGTAGAGGAGAAATTCGGAGATTTACTGTATGGACTTAAGTGGCTCAATATGGGAGGCGGACACCACATCACAAGGGCAGACTATGACATTGAGAGGCTTGAAAAATGCATTATGCATATGCGTGACAAATACGACCTGGAAATCTATCTGGAGCCGGGAGAGGCGGTTGCGCTTGATGCAGGATATCTGGAGACAACGGTGCTTGATATAGTTGAAAACAATGGCATAAAGATACTCATTCTGGATACCTCAGCAGCCTGCCATATGCCGGACGTGCTTGAGATGCCGTACCGTCCGCCGCTTATGGACAGTGGCGAGCCGGGTGAGAAGAAGTATACCTACAGATTGTCCTCATGTACCTGTCTGGCAGGTGATGTGATAGGGGATTATTCATTTGACAGAGAGATAAAAACCGGCGACAGGCTGTGCTTTTGCGATATGGCAATCTACTCGATGGTCAAAAATAATACCTTTAACGGCATGCCGCTTCCGGACATTGCAGTAATGGATGAAAATAAGGATTGTAAGGTTATCAGGAGATTTGAATATGAAGATTTTAAATGCAGGCTGTCCTAGGGCAGACGGCTTCTATATGCCGGCAGAGTATGCTCCCCACAAGGGTACCATCATCATCTGGCCAAAGCGCCCGGGCTCATGGATTTACGGTGCCGGGCGGGCAAGAGAGGCTTTTGCGGAGGTGATATGTGCAATTGCAGAGTCTGAGCAGGCATATGTGCTCGCTGAGGCAGATGTGATAGACAATGCAAGGTCTGTTGTGGAAGCTGTCAGAAAGCAGAAAAATTATCAGGAAAATTTCCCGGTGAAATATATACAAATGGAGTCAGATGATGCCTGGGCCAGAGATGTGGGGCCGACATTCGTGAAAAATGAGGATGGCGCTGTCAGAGGAATCGACTGGTGTTTTAATGCCTGGGGCGGCAAGGTGGACGGACTGTACGCAGACTGGACAAAGGATGACAGAGTAGCGGCTTTATTTTGCAACGAAACCGGATATGACATATATGATGCGCATCCGTTTGTTCTTGAGGGTGGAGCCATCCATACAGACGGCGAGAAAACTGTGATAGTGACTGAAAGCTGTCTGCTAAGCAAGGGCAGAAATCCGGAATTATCGAAGTCTGAAATAGAACATAAATTAAAGGATTATCTCGGTGCCGAAAAAATTATCTGGATTCCTTATGGAATATACAATGATGAAACCAACGAGCATGTGGACAACGTATGTGCATTTACAAGCCCGGGGCATGTGGTGCTTGCGTGGACTGATGATATGGATGACCCACAGTATCAGATGTCCTCAGCGGACCTTGAAATATTGGAAAATGAAACTGATGCAAGGGGTAGAAAAATTGAGGTTCACAAGGTTTACATTCCAAAGAATCCGGTGTGTATCACAGAATATGAGCTTTCGGGCTTCACCTTTGAGGAGGGTGAGGATGAGCGCGAGGCAGGAGAACGCTTAGCGGCAAGCTATGTGAATTTTTACATCACAAACGGCGGTGTGCTCATTCCACAGTTTGGTGATGTGATGGATGAGCCTGCGCTTAAGGCAATCGGAAGCCTTTTTGAGGGAAGAAAAGTGTATCCGATATATGCGCGTGACATAATTGTCGGCGGGGGAAATATACACTGTATCACACAGCAGATACCGCAGTAATTTAATTCAGGATGAGAAAGGTGAATAGTATGAGAGAGGTTACAATTGCTGCAATCCAGATGAGCTGCAGCCGTGATGTAAAAGAAAATATTGAAAAAGCAGCAAAGCTTATAAGGGCTGCGGCAGAGGCAGGAGCACAGATAATACTTCCTTCGGAGCTTTTTGAGAGACAGTATTTCTGTCAGGAGAGGCGGTACGATTATTATGACTATGCAAAGCCGCTTTCTGAAAATGATGCGGTGCAGAGCATGAAGGCACTTGCAAAGGAGCTTGGCGTAGTGATTCCCGTGAGCTTTTATGAGGCGGGAGAGGGCAGACAGCTTTTCAACTCAGTGGCGGTGATAGATGCCGACGGAGAGGTGCTTGGAATATACCGAAAGACACATATCCCGGACGATCATTATTATCAGGAGAAGTTTTACTTCACACCGGGAAATACCGGATTTAAAGCTTTTAAGACAAAGTATGCAACCATAGGAGTCGGCATATGCTGGGATCAGTGGTTCCCGGAAACAGCAAGAGGCATGGCTTTAAAGGGCGCTGAGATACTTTTTTACCCTACAGCCATAGGCAGCGAGCCGATACTGGAATGTGACAGCATGCTACACTGGAGACGGTGTATGACCGGGCATGCAGCCTGCAATCTGATGCCGGTTGTGGCGGCAAACAGGATAGGCACAGAGGAGGTTGTACCGTGTGCGGAAAACGGAAACCAGAGCTCTGCACTGACATTTTATGGTTCTTCGTTTATCACAGATGCGACCGGAGAGGTTGTTGAGCAGATGGACAGAGTATCGGAGGGCTTCATACTCCACAGTTTTGATCTGGATGAGCTGGAGAGTGAGAGAAAGAGCTGGGGACTGTTCAGGGACAGGCGGCCGGAGATGTATGGGGAGAATTAGCTTAGATTACCCTAATGATTGCAAATTAATTTAAAGTTAATTTAAAACACAGGATATAGCAAAGGCGCTATATCCTGTGTTTTTTATAGTTCCCTATTAGTGTATTAGAACATTGGAAAAAATACATATTATTGTTTCAACAGCACTTTGATGTCTTCTTCCGGTGTGGTAATAGGTGCAATCCCATAGTTTTCTACCAGAAAGTTTAGAATGTTAGGAGAAAGGAACGCCGGTAGAGAAGGACCGAGACGGATATTTTTTATACCAAGATGTAACAGTGTTAAGAGGATGCAGACTGCTTTCTGTTCATACCAGGAGAGTACAAAGGAAAGCGGAAGCTCGTTTACTGAACATCCAAATGCATCTGCAAGTGCTATTGCAACCTGTATCGCGCCATAAGCGTCATTACACTGTCCCATATCCATCAGTCGCGGAAGACCACCAATTTCTCCAAGATTTAGATCGTTGAAACGAAATTTTCCACATGCCAGAGTCAGGACGATACTGTCAGAAGGCGTCTGTTTTACAAATTCTGTATAGTAATTTCTGCCTGGTTTGGCACCATCACAGCCGGCAACCAGGAAGAAATGACGGATAGCTCCTGATTTTACGGCCTCTATTACCGTATCCGCATGGGACAGGATTGCTGAATGACCAAAACCGGTTGTTACCTGTGTGCCGCCATTTATGCCTGTAAAGGTCTGATCCTCCTTGTAACCACCGAGCTCAAGTGCTTTTTCAATAACAGGAGTGAAATCCTTCTGTTCAGCGATATGAACAGTACCCGGGAAGGCAACCACTTCTGTTGTGAACACTCTGTCGATGTAGCTGCTTTTTGGAGGCATCAGACAATTTGTGGTGTAGAGAATAGGAGCAGGAATATGATCAAATTCTTTTTGCTGATTCTGCCATGCTGTTCCGAAATTTCCCTTCAAGTGAGGGAATTTCTTTAAGAGTGGATATGCATGGGCAGGGAGCATTTCACCATGAGTGTAGATATTGATTCCCTTTCCATTTGTCTGTTCAAGCAAAAGCTGCAGGTCCTTTAAATCGTGTCCGGTTACTACGATAAAAGGTCCCTTTTCCACCGTAAGCGTAACATCTGTTGGCTCCGGTGTTCCATAGGTTTGTGTATTTGCCTTGTCTAGAAGTGCCATGCACTTTAGATTGATTTCACCTACCTTGAGAACTGTTGGAAGCAGTTCATCCATGCTTTCTGCGTAACCAATCTTGAACAAGGCTTCACAGAAAAACTGATTTACCTCGGGATCTTCAAAATTCAGGACATATGCATGATAGGCATATGCAGCCATTCCGCGAATACCAAAGAGAATAAGTGACTTCAGGGAACGTATATCTTCATCAGCATTCCATAGCTGTTGCATATCATATTCTTCAGTTCGTCCACAAGGAGACTGACATTTATTACAGTCGCCAACCAGAGAGGCTTTTTCTGCTCTGACCTTTTGTATCATATCTTCAATTGCTGCATTATCAAAGCTTACATTTGTAATTGTGGTAAATAAGCCCTCGATAATGGTCTGCCAGGTCTTTTTTGAAACAGCTGATGTGTCATCGACAGCTCTCGCCAGACCAATCAGTGCGCCTGTCAATTCATCCTGTAACTGTGCAGTATCTGCCTTTTTTCCGCAGACACCTATATTTCCGGTACAGCCGGTGCATCCGGCCGTTTGTTCACATTGAAAACAAAACATATTTTTTTCCTCCATCAGTAGTTTTTTATGTTTCTGATAGAATAATAGCGTTATAAAAACAACTTGTATGTTTGATTTCCAACATAAAGAATACTTTTAAAAAAAATTTGTCTATTTCAATCAAGCAATTCAATCAATTTATCAAGAAATGCCTCTTCCCCAAAAGTATTAAGCTTGAAAAACACAGCCTGGCTTCCACCTGCCGTAATTGCGGAAAGGTGAACAGGCTCCTCGCCATTTTGAAAAAGTGTAACATTGAGACTTACCCTGTTACCACCGGTATAGCTGTAGCGTTCAAATACCCTGACGCTGCAACGCGCATCTTGGCTTCGAAAGTCACTGGAATCCTCCAGAGATGCTGACACACTGCCATTTATTATTCCGTCTTCAATCGTGGAAAGTAACTGGTCAAAATCCCTATTGATAACTCTCTCTATTTTTGCCATATACAAGCCCTCCTTTTGTCATTATCTATTACAATTAGAACGGTTTTTCTTAATCACTAGTATATAACACAGTCTGTAATCTGACAATGAGTTATTCAATGTCACCGGGTATCATATCGTGGTATAAAAATGCGCCTGAACAGGTAAACCTTAACTAAAAATTTGGTTGATAAACCAAATAAAAGTGATATACTGACTAACAATATATAAAATATGTTAGAACTAATGAAATTTGCTATGGGCTGACCCAAAACTATATCAGGAGAAAAAATGGATACAAGAATTGAAAAACAGAATCTTCCACATTCAAAATTAGAAAAAGAAGAGGATATTTTGGAAAAAATTTGTCTCTGTAAGCAAAATGGAATTGAGATGAAAATAGAGAAAATCTGTCATTCACTGCAAATCGAAAAAAGAAGCTTGATGTCTTATTTGAAAAGCTTACAAAAGCATGGCTATATTGAAACAATAATACCGGAACAAGAGATTCAATTGACAGATTATGGCTTGGCAGTGGGAAATAATTACATTTATCGCCATAATTCCATCAGTCAGATGTTGCAATTTATTGGAGTTAATGAAAAAATTGCAGATCAGGATGCGTGCAGAATAGAACACATTGTAACAGATGAGTCGGCGAGGGCAATGTGTCAGTTTATCAATTTCGAAAATATGTATTATGAAAGACGAATCAGGAATTCAGAACTTACAGATCGTTATGAAAAAGGAAGGTATACCTTTACGATGCAGATGTATAGTCTGGAACAGCAATGTCCAAGACGACTGAAACCGGAGTATGCATGCTATTCTAGAGATATCTTTCTTGAAATTACGGAAAAAGTATGCTTTGAGCTGCAAAAAACAGAAGAATTGAAGCGAAAGAGATTGTGGTATAAGGATTATGATAAAAAATGGAAAATAGCGGAGCGGGGAGAATATGGAGAAAAAATTCCGGCTAATATTTTTGAATTCATTGTAAAACCGAATGACAGGATAATAGA